>ERZ1066122.565-NODE-565-length-38206-cov-24.965794_pt1 | contig 38206 bp, 26 predicted proteins | sample MGYA00382769_ERZ1066122 | MGnify/ENA primary metagenome ERZ1066122 (study PRJEB33369, sample SAMEA5778352) | biofilm metagenome | biome: Industrial cooling water; feature: Water cooling tower basin; material: Biofilm | place: United Arab Emirates | collected... | reverse complement strand
ACGGAGCGCGCGGAGCCGATGGGCTGAGCGCCGCGCGGCATCGCGCCGGTCGCAGTGACGCGCCCCCGGGCTCCGGTCCGGGGGCGCGTCGTGCGTTCGGATGCGGAATGCCGCGCGGCGGTCACGAGAGGCCGGCCGCACCTGTCGGATGAAGGGAGGCTGCACTGTCTCATGGTACAGTCGGAGGAAACACCACTTTCCCATCGGGGTAGCCGCGGGTCCATTGCGCGCGTACCCGGACGCGTCACGACGCGGTGACCGTTCGGTCGCGGGACCGGCGCACCGGTAGGGTGGCCGCCCCGCCGACTCCGCTCGACGGAGGACGCACCGATGGGCTCTTCGAAGTCCGCCCTGCGGGCCCTGCTGCTGCTGGGGCTCGCCACCGGAGCGGCCGTGGCACAGGCCCCCCGCGCCGGCACCGGCTCGATCACCGGCCGCGTGACCAGCACCGGCGCCGGCACCCCCGGCATCCCGGACGCGCAGGTCACCATCGTCTCGCTCCAGGGCGGGACGCGCACCAGCGACAACGGCGGCTTCCGCCTCGCGAACCTCCCGGCGGGGAACTTCGTGCTGCGCGTCGTCCGCATCGGCTTCGAGGCGCGCAGCGTCCCGGTGACGCTCCGCGCCGGCGAGGCGCAGGTCGTCAACGTCGAGCTGACGCCGACGGTGCAGCAGCTCGACGCGGTCGTGACGACCGCGACCGGCGAGACGCAGCGCCGGCGCGAGCAGGGGGTGAACGTCGCGACCGTCAAGGTCGACGAGACGGTCCCCCTGCCGGCGGTGCAGAACTTCTCGCAGGTCATGTCGAGCCGCGTCGCCGGCGTCAACGTCGCCGCCGCGGGCGGCTCGAGCGGGACGGGGTCGCGCATCCGCATCCGCGGCCCCAACTCCGTCTCGCTCTCGAACGACCCGCTCCTCGTCATCGACGGCGTGCGCGTGAACGCGACGTCGAACTCGACGACGATCGGCGTCGGCGGGCAGCAGCCCTCGCGCTTCGACGACATCAACCCCGAGGACATCGAGACGATCGAGGTCTTCAAGGGGCCGGCGGGCGTCGCGCTCTACGGCATCCAGGCGGCCAACGGCGTGATCCAGATCACGACCAAGCGCGGCCGCGCCGGGCAGACGCGGTGGAACGTCTTCAGCGAGCTCGGAAACCTCCGCGACCCGACCGACTACCCGCTGAACTACTGGCAGACCGGCGTCAACCCGGCCAACGGGAGCCGCGTCGTGCAGTGCAACATCGACCTCGAGGCGCAGCGCGGCTGCATCGCGCGGCGGCAGGGGGTGGGCGGGGCGGCGTTCACCGACACGCTCTACACCTTCAACCCGCTCGCCGTCCCCTCGATCACGCCGCTCCGCACGGGGACGCGCCAGCAGTACGGCATGAGCACGGCGGGCGGGGGCGACGCGCTCAAGTTCTTCGTCGCCGGCGACTACGACCGGGAGTTCGGCGTGGTCGGCAACAACGACATCCGCCGCATCAACGCCCGCGCGAACTTCGACATCAAGCCGAGCGAGAAGGTCTTCGTCTCGGTCAGCACGGGCTACCTCAACAGCTCGCTCGACCTCCCGCAGAACGACAACAACGCCAACGGCGCGATCTCGGGCGGGATCCTCGGCCGCGGCCGCGACTGCGGCGGCGCCGCGGGCGACCCGCTCCGCGCCGGCTGCCTCGCCGGCGACACCGCCTCGCGCGGCTTCTTCACCGCCAACAACCCGGCGCGCAACTTCTTCGAGATCGGCGTCGCGCAGGAGATCCAGCGCTTCATCGGCTCGGTCAACCTGCGCTGGCAGCCGGTCACCTGGCTGCAGCTCACCGGCGTGCAGGGGATCGACATCCTCAGCCGCTTCGACAACTCGCTGCTCCGCAACGGGCGCGTCTTCACCTCGGCCGACAACGCGGCCGGGACGCGCGCCGCGAACCGGTTCAACATCAACAACTACACCTCGATCGGCACCGCCACGGCGACCTACGGCCTGACGTCGTCGCTGCGCGCCGTCTCGTCGGCGAGCGTGCAGTACAACGCCGAGATCGTCCGCGGGTCGAACGCCTCGGGCATCGGGCTCATCCCCGGCACCGCCTCGCTCGCGACCACGAGCCGCAACTTCGCCGTCGGCGAGACGAACCAGCCGTTCATCACGCTCGGCGGCGTCGTCCGCCAGCAGCTCCAGTGGCGCGACCGGCTCTTCCTCGAGGGCGGGATCCGCGGCGACGACAACAGCGCCTTCGGCGTCGACATCGGCTTCCGCACCACCCCCTACACGCAGGCCTCGTGGGTGATCAGCGAGGAGTCGTGGTTCCCCAAGGGGCGCGGGCTCCAGTCGCTCCGCCTCCGCGGCGGCTGGGGGCGGAGCAACACGCGCCCCGGCTTCCGCGACGCCGCGACGACGCTCAACGCCGTCGCCGTCGCCGCCGGCGGCGAGCAGGCCGCGGTGACGGTCAACACCGCCGGCAACGCCAACCTCCGCCCCGCCACCGCGACCGAGTGGGAGACGGGCTTCGACTGGAGCGGCTTCGACGGCGCGCTCGCCCTCGAGCTCACCTACTTCGACAAGCGCACGCGGAACGACCTCATCGCCCGCCCGCTCGCCCCGTCGCTCGGCAACGCCGGCGTCGTCTTCGACAACATCGGCGAGATGCGCAACCGCGGCTTCGAGGCGCTCATGCGCGCGAACCTCGTCCAGCGGCCGAACTTCGCCTTCTCGTTCGACGTCAACGTCGCGACGCTCCGCAACACCCTCACCGAGCTGGGCGAGGGGATCCAGCCCTTCTTCCTCGGCGCCTCGCAGCGCTTCGTCGAGGGCTTCCCGGCCGCCGGCTTCTGGGAGCGCCCGGTGCTCAGCGCCGAGGACCGCAACGGCGACGGGATCATCAGCCGCGTCAACTGCCCGACCGTCGGCGGCGTGAGCAACCCGCAGGTCGCCGGCGGCCCCGCGTGCGAGGTCGTCCTCGACACGGCGCTCCGCTTCATGGGGAACATCCTGCCGCGCACCGAGATCTCGTTCCTCCCGCGGCTGACGCTCTTCCGCTACGTCAACATCGTCGCGAACCTCAACCACCGCGCCGGCTACTCGCAGTTCAACAACACGTTCTTCTTCCGCTGCCAGCCGAACCCCAACAACTGCCGCGAGCTGATGGACCGCAACGCCTCGCTCGCCGACCAGACGCGCGGCGTCTCGGCGCTCATGGGGACGCGCGCGCTCTTCATCGAGCCCGCCGACCTCTGGCGCCTTCGCGAGCTGGCGGTGACGCTCGCGGCCCCGCCGTCGATCGCGCGCCGCTTCTTCGGCGGGCGCGAGGCGCGGCTCACGCTCGCCGGCACCAACCTCTGGCTGAGCACCTTCTACTCGGGCTTCGACCCCGAGGTGAACGCGGGGGCGCAGGCGAACTTCACGACCAGCGACTTCCTGAGCCAGCCCCCCGTGCGGCGCGTCAGCGCGCGCCTCGACCTCAGCTTCTGACCGGAGGACGACGACCATGATCCGCTCGACGATCGCGCGCCGCCCCGGCCGCGCCCTCGCCCTCGCCGTCACGCTCCTCGCCGCCACCTCGTGCGGGACCGACGAGCTGCTGTCGGTCGAGGACATCGACGTCGCCCGCCCGGCCGCCCTCACCGGCGTCGCGGCGCTCCCCACGCTCTACTTCTCGGTCATCAGCGACTTCCAGGTCGCCTACGCCGGGTCGAGCGGGAGCGAGGGGCACGTCAACATGACCGGCGTCTTCACCGACGAGTTCCAGTACGCCGAGACCTTCCCCACGCGCGTGCAGTGGGACCGCCGCTCGCTCGAGCCGGTCAACGGCACGACCGAGGGGATCTTCCGCAACGCGCTCCGCGCGCAGGCGACGGCCGACCTCGCGGCGCGCCGCTTCGCCGAGTTCTCGGTCGCGACCAACGCGGCGCAGCAGGGCCAGCGCGCCGAGGTGTACAACCTCTGGGGCTTCACCTTCGTCCTGCTGGCCGAGAACTGGTGCAACGGCGTCCCGATCAGCCGCCTCACCGAGGCGGGGGCCGAGGAGTTCGGCCAGCCGCAGACCGGGGCGCAGCTCTACGCGACGGCGCTCGCCAAGTTCGACTCGGCGCTCGTCTTCGCGAACGCCGCCAGCGGCTCGCAGCAGACGAACATGCGCCACCTCGCGAACATCGGCCGCGCACGGGTCTTCATGAACCTCGGCCGCTACGCCGACGCGGCGACCGCGGTGGCCGGCATCCCGGTCACCTTCCGCTACGACATCCAGCACAGCGCCAACTCGGCGCGCCAGTGGAACGGGCTCTGGACCTTCATGCCGAACCAGGGGCGCTGGGTCGTCGCGGACCGCAAGGGGGGGACGGGGGCGCCGTTCCGCACGGGCAACGACCCGCGCATCCGCCCCGCGCAGGTCTCGCCCGCGCTCTCGTTCGACGGCACGACGCCGCGCATCGTCCCGCAGTCGCTCGTCGCCGACCGCACGATGCCGACGAACCTCGCGCGCGGCGTCGAGGCGGAGCTGATCCTCGCCGAGGTCGAGGCGCGGCAGGGGAACGCGAACTACCTCGTGCGGCTCAACGCGCTGCGCGCGAACACCGCGCTCTTCGCCTGCCCGCCGCAGCTCGCCGGGTGCACGGCGCCGACGCCGCTCCCGCCGCTGGCCGACGCGGGGACGACGCCGGCCCGGATCGATCTCGTGATCCGCGAGCGCGGCTTCTGGCTCTACGGCACGGCGCACCGCCTCGGCGACTTCCGCCGGCTCGTGCGCAACGACAACCGCGACCCGAACACCGTCTTCCCCTCGGGGCCGTACCCCCTCGGCGGGACCTACGGGACCGACGTGAACTTCCCGATCCCGCAGCCCGACGAGCAGCAGAATCCCAACGTGCAGATCACCCCGGCGACGGGGCTCTGCCTCGACCGGCGCGCCTGACGCGCCGGCACCACGACGGCGCGGTCCGCAGCACCGCGCCGTCGTGACGGGCGGCCATGGCTCGCCGTGGCCGCCCGTCCTGCATCTTCCCCGTCGCATGTCGCGCTCCGTCGCCTTCCGTCGCGCCACGCTCGCGTGGCGCCTCGTCGCCGCCCTCGCGGCGCCGGGGGTCGCCCTCGGCGCGCAGGCGCCGTCGTCGCCGGCGCGCGGCGCGCGGCCCACCGGGACGCCGCCCCTGGTGACGGTGCGCGGGACGGTGGTCGATCCGGCGGGGCGGCCCGTCGACTCGGCCGCGCTCCGCGTGCGGCGCGGCAGCGCGCGCGGGGCGAGCGACGCGGCCGGGCGCTTCGTCCTCGAGCGCGTGGCGGCGACGCGCGTCGAGCTCGAGGTGACGCGACGCGGCTACGTCCCGCTCGTGCTCGACCTGGTCGTGCCGCGCGACGGCGGGAGCGAGGTGCAGGTGATCCTCTTCCCCGTCGACGAGGGCGGCGCGGCGGCGACCGTCCCGCGCGCCGCCGACTCGGTGACTCGGGGCGATGTCACCGCGCCCCTTGCGCCGGCGCCGGCGCCGCCGGTGCCCGCGGCCGACGGCGGCGCGTCGCGCCCCCCGGCCGCGCCGGCACCGCCCGCGGACACGATCCCGCCCGACGACGCCGTGGGGCGGATCGAGGCGCGCCGCGTCGCGGGGCGCGGCCTGCTCGGCGTCGTCACCGACCTGCGGGGGCGGCCGCTCGCGGGGGCGCAGGTGACGCTGGTCGTCGATCGGCGCGACGTCGTCACCGATGCGCTGGGGCGCTTCGCCTTTCCCGGCGCCCCCGGGGGCGCGGCGCTGCTGCGCGTGCGGCGCGTGGGGCACGCGCCGCGCACCGTTCCGCTCACGCTCGCCGCCGACAGCGCGACCGAGGTGGCGATCGCGCTCGAGACGACGGCGCAGCGGCTGGCGCGCGTCGAGGTGCGCGCCGACGCCGGGCGGTTGCGGACCTTCGAGGAGCGCCGGGCGCGGGGCTTCGGGCAGTTCGCGACGCGCGAGCAGTTCCTGCTGCGGGGGCCGGTCCGCCCCACCGACGCGCTGACCGGCTTCGCGGGCGTGGTCGTGCTGCCGGACGGCAGCGGACGGCGGCAGGTCTTCGGGCGGGGGCGGTGCCGGATGCCGCTCTTCATCGACGGCGTCTTCACGCCGGTCGACGCGGGGCTCTCGATCGACGACGTGCTGTCGATCAACGACATCGAGGCGATCGAGGTGCACACGACGTCGGGGGGGCTCCCGCCGGAGCTGGCGCTGCGTTCCGAGAACTGCGGGGCGGTGGTGATGTGGACGCGCGGGGCGCGGCGGGACCGGTAGCGCGGGGCGGGAGCCGGGCATGGGGCCCGCCCCGACGGCACGGATGGTGCATTCCGTGGCGGGCGGGGCATCCCGCGCGTCCTGCCGATGGGCGGCGGCGGCGCGGCGGGGCTCGCGACGCGAGGGTGCCGAGGGTGCGACTTCTCCGGGACGGCGACGGGGCGGCGGTGGCGACCATGGTGGCAGCGGGGCCCGGCGGGGCGGGCGAGGCGGCGGCGACGCGCGTGGTGATCGCGGAGGATCACGCGGAGATGGCCGACGTGCTGCGCACGTACCTCGAGGCGGTGGGCTACGAGGTGCGCGTGGCGCGCGACGGCGTCGAGGCGGCGGCGGTGACGGCGGCCTTCGCGCCGGCGGTGGTGGTGCTCGACGCCAACATGCCCGGGTGGAGCGGGTGGGCGCTCCTGGCGGCGTGGAAGGGGGTGCCGCACGAGGCGCCGGCGGGGCGGGGGGGCGACGACCCGGTGCCGGCGCTCCCGTCGCGGGCGCCGGCGGTGGTGATGCTCACCGGCGACGACGTCTTCCCGGCGGTCGCGCGGCACGCCGAGGCGGTGCTGCGGAAGCCCGCGGCGCTGCGGACGATCGCGGCAGTGGTGGCGCAGCAGGTGGCGGCGCGCGCGTAGGCGCGGGCGCCCGATCGGGGCCGACCGGGTGCGGGGGCGCGGGCGACGCGATCGCCCGCGCCCCCGCGCGCGTGTGGGCCGTGCGCCGCGCCGTCGCGGGGCGACGGCGGTCATGCGCATGGCGCACATGGAGATAGCGTGCGTGCAGCGGCGCGGCGGGGTGCGGGGCGCGATCCGCTCGGACACGGGGGCGTGCGCGAGGGTTGCCGCGGGGGCCTTGCCGCGCCCGGTGCGCCCGTTATGATGCCCCCTGTTCCGGTTCCGTCACGTGTGCGCGCGGTTCTTGTCGCAGCGCCGCGTGCCGCGCACCGTGGCGCATAGACACACGCACGATCGCAGGACCCGATCCGAGTTCCGTCCGCGGGCGCGGCACGTCGCTGCCGCACGCGTGTCGATAGTCGGCCCGTCGCCTTTGTGGGCGGTGGCGCCGAGCCGCAGTGGTGCGTCCCCGGCCCACAAGGGTGGTCGGGGTGCGCATCGTGGTCGTCCACCGGGGTCTCGTACGCCGGTGTTCGATGGAAGTTTCGCCGCGGGCGCCGGCTGCCGCGGTGACGGGTCGCAGGACGGGCGGGGTCCCGCGGGGCGGGGCGGCCGACCGGAGGCCCGGGGCATCAGGCGGGGAACTCCACGCTCGACCGGATCAGGAGTCCGTCACATGACGCGTGTGTCGTGGAAGCAGGGACGGCAGGCGCTCGCGGTGGTCGCGTTGCTGGCAGGAACGGCAACGGTCGCCGCGGCCCAGAATGCCGTCATCACGGGGCGAGTCTCGTCCGACCAGGGACGACCGCTCTCGGGGGCCAACGTCTTCATCACCGAGCTGAACATCTCGGTGGGGACGAGCGAGGCCGGGACCTACACCATCACCGTGCCGGGGGCCCGCGTCACCGGGCAGACGGTGGTGCTGCGCGCCCGCGCGATCGGGCAGAAGCCCGATGCCAAGAGCATCGTGCTGCGGCCGGGGACGATCCGGCAGGACTTCGTCCTCCAGCAGGACATCAACCGGCTGAGCCAGGTCGTCGTCACGGGCGTGACGGGGGCGACGGAGCAGACGAAGACGCCGTTCTCGATCGCGCGCGTCTCGGCCGACGAGATGCCGGTGGTCGGGATCAACCCGCTGGTGCAGCTGCAGGGCAAGGTGGCCGGCGCGCAGATCGTGAGCGCCTCGGGGCGCCCGGGGGCCGCGCCGAACGTGGTCCTGCGCGCGCCGACGTCGATCAACGCGACGGGGCGCGGGCAGGAGCCGCTCTACGTCGTCGACGGGATCATCATCAACGGCGGCATCCCCGACCTGAACTCCGAGGACATCGAGTCGGTCGAGGTGGTCAAGGGCGCCGCCGCGGCGTCGCTCTACGGCGCGCGCGCCGGCAACGGCGTCATCCAGATCACGACGCGCACCGGCAAGACGGGGCCGCAGAACTCGCTCCGCTTCGGCTTCCGCAGCGAGTACGGCGTGGGTGACCTCGAGCGCAACATCGGGATCGCGCAGCGCCACGGCCTCCTGCTCGACGAGACGGGGACGCGGCTCTGCACGACGACGGCGCCGGCGGTGCCGGGGATGCAGTTCGGCTGCTACCGCAGCTTCGACTACGCGCGCGAGGCGCTGCGCATCAACGAGGGCGGCGTCGACTTCGCGCTCGGCCCCGTCGGCTTCCCGATCGACCCGGGGGCCGGGACGCAGGGGCAGCAGGTGCGCAGCAACTTCCAGGCGCGCCAGTGGCCGGTGGCGACGTTCGACGCGGTGGACCAGCTCTTCCGCCCGCAGCCGACGGCGATCAACAACTTCGACGTCACGGGGCGCTTCGGGAAGACGACGTTCTTCGGCAGCGTCAACCGCCTCGATGCCGGCGGCACGGTGCGCTTCCTGAACGGCTTCCAGCGCACGTCGCTCCGCCTGAACGTCGACCAGCAGGTGAACGACAAGTTCACGTTCAACGTGAACACGTTCTTCAGCCGCGGCGTGCAGGACGGCTTCAATCAGGAGGACGGCAACGGCACCGCCTTCTTCCGCCTGACGCGCACGCCCCCGGTCGTCGACCTGACGCGGCGTGACAACCTCGGCCGCCTCTTCATCCGCCCGAACCTGCAGGGCGCGGGGACGCAGAACGAGAACGCGCTGTATCCGCTCGAGAACATCGACCGCCAGGACGTGACCGACCGCTTCCTGAGCGGCGCGACGGCGCGCTACACGCCGCTGTCGTGGCTCGAGTTCGAGGGCAACTTCTCGTTCGACAACCGGCGGACGGTCTTCCGGCAGAACACCGACCGCGGCTTCCGGACGACGACGCTCGACCCCGCGACGAACAACGGCAACGTCTTCCGCGGCAACCTGAACGAGCAGTCGTGGAACGGGAGCCTGAACGCGACGGCGCGCTGGTCGCCGCTCAGCGACCTGCGCACGCGCTACACGCTGCGTTACCTCGCCGAGGAGCAGCGCTTCGACCAGGTGACCTCGTCGGGGACGCAGCTCTCGCTCTTCGGCGTGCCGCAGATCGGCAACACGCGCGCCGACACGCGCTCGGGCGGGTCGTTCCAGCAGGTGATCCGGCAGATCGGCTTCTTCGGCTCGGTGAACGCCGAGTACAAGGACCGCTACATCATCGACGCGCTCGTGCGTCGTGACGGCGCGTCGCTCTTCGGCGAGGCGGAGCGGTGGCAGACCTTCGGGCGCGGCTCGGTGGCGTGGCGCGTCTCGCAGGAGCCGTGGTGGTTCGCGCGGAAGGCGCTCAACGAGCTCAAGTTCCGCGCCTCGTACGGCGCGGCCGGTGGCCGCCCGAACTTCGCGGCGCAGTTCGAGACCTTCTCGCTGAACGCGGCGGGCGTCCCGGTGCCGGGCGTGCTCGGCAACCCGAACCTCCGCCCCGAGGTCTCGACGGAGACCGAGGTCGGCGCCGACTTCGAGCTCTTCAACCGCATCGGCGGTAACGTCACGTACGCCCGCGCGGTGGTCGACGACCAGATCCTGCAGCCCCCCCTCCCGGCCTCCTCGGGCTTCTCGAGCCAGTGGCGGAACGCGGGGCAGCTGACGAACAGCGCGTTCGAGGTGAGCCTCAACATCCCGATCTTCACGCGCCGCGACTTCACCTGGACGGCGCGGGCGACGTACGACCGGATCCGCTCGACCGTCACGCGCCTCGACGTGCCGCCGTTCAACTTCGGCACGATCGCGCAGAACTCGGGCGGCCTGTTCCGCATCGAGCAGGGGGTGCCGTTCGGCGAGATCCGCGGCCGCGCCTTCGTGCGCGAGTGCAGCCACCTCCCGGCCTCGTTCCAGGCGCAGTGCGGCGGCGAGGGCTCGGCCTTCCAGCGCAACAGCGACGGGTTCATCGTCTGGGTCGGCGAGGGGAACACGCTCGAGCAGGGCGTCGAGCGGAACCTCTGGCAGGCGACGCTGCCGGACTCGCTGGCGCCGTTCGGCGTCGCGACGGCGTGGGGCCACCCGATGATCCGTCGCGGCACGGACCTGCGGCGGAACAACCCGGGGCTCATCCTCCCGATCGGCAACGTCCTTCCCGACTACCGCTGGTCGACGCAGCAGACGGTGACGTACAAGCGCTTCACCCTCAACGCGCTCGTCGACGCGACGGTCGGCCGCTCGGTCCTCAACCAGGGCCTCGGCTGGTCGCTGCTCGACTTCCTCTGGACGGGGGCCGACCAGGTGGGGCGCACGACGGGGCAGGCGCGGCCGCAGTCGTACTACTACCGCGCCGGGCCGCCCGACAACGGGCTGGGCGTGGGCGGGCTCTACGACGTGCTCGGCCCGAACGACTTCAACGTCGAGCGGTCGACCTTCGCGCGCCTGCGCGAGATGGTGCTCTCGTACCGCCTCGGCCCGATCGCGGGGCGCGGCAACTGGAACGTGAGCCTCATCGGGCGCAACCTGCTGACGATCACGAACTACCGCGGCTTCGACCCCGAGGTCGGGGCGGCGTCGGGCCAGGGCGCGAACGCCGGCGGCGGCGGGCAGGCCGGCTCGGGCGTGCTGAACGCGGTCGACAACTTCACGTTCCCGAACATCCGCACGGTCACCTTCTCGATCGGCGCCACGTTCTGATTCCCATGGGGGCGGGCGGTCCGCCGCCCGCCCCTACACCTACCAGAGGGCGGTAATGCCTTTCCGCACTGCACGTACGCTGCTGGCCCTGGGCGGCGTCGGGATCCTGGGCGCGTGCGCCCCGGACCTCGCGGTCACGAACCCGAACCAGGCCGACATCACGCGCGCGCTCGCGCGCCCGGCCGACGTCGAGAACCTGCTCGCCGGCGGCTTCAACCAGGTCGTCAACGCCACCACAGGCGCCCCGACCGAGAACCTGAACACGTCGCTGCAGGTGATGAGCTTCGAGAACTACTCGGGGCTCGCCAACTTCAACATGGGCCCGCGCGGCGCGCTCCCGCGCACGCCGGTGCTCAACTTCGAGAACAACCCGGGGTCGGCCGCGACCGTCGGGGCGTGGAACTCGCTGCAGCGCACCGCGCGCTCGTCGGTGATCGCGCTCGAGCGGCTGGACGCCGAGGGCTTCACGCTCGGGTCGGACGCGCGGAACCTGCGCGCGCGCGCCTACGGACAGTTCGTGCTCGGGCTGGCCCACGGCTACCTCGCCGCGTCGTACGACTCGGGGACGGTGGTGCGCCCGGGCGGCGACCCGGTCCCGCCGCTCGTCGCCTACGACTCGGTGGCGCGCTTCGCGCTGCTGATGCTCGACAGCGCGGTCATCAACGGGGCGTCGGCCACCGCGGCCTCGGAGTTCCCGCTCCCGCCGACGTGGCTCAACGCCACGGTGCCCATCACGCAGCAGCAGTTCGTCCGCATCGTCCGCTCGCTTCGGGCCCGCATCCGCACGATGGTGGCGCGCACCCCCGCCGAGCGCGCCGCGATCCCGTGGGCGCAGGTCATCGCCGACGTGAACAACGGCATCACCGAGGACCTGCTCCTGAACATGAACCCGGCGCAGGGGTGGACGCAGTCGTGGGTGATCCAGCACTACGTCGGGCCGAACTGGCACGTGATGACGCCGTTCATCATCGGCATGGCCGACTCGACCGGCGCGCAGTACACCACGTGGCTCAACCAGCCGCTCCTCAACCGGACGCCGTTCCTAATCCGCACCGTCGACCGGCGCTTCCCGCGGGGTGACACGCGCGCGGAGCAGAACGCGAACTCGGCCGGCGGCAACGTGGGCACGGTGCAGCCGACGGGGCAGTACTTCCGCAACCGCATCCAGGGGGACGATGGCGCGGCGGCCGACGGGACGTGGGGCTTCTCGTTCTACGACCACGCCCGGTTCCAGGCGTTCCAGAACGCGGCGCGCATCGGCTCCTTCCCGCACATCACGCTGGCGGAGATGAACGGGCTCCTCGCCGAGGGGCTCATCCGCACCGGCGACATCGCGCAGGCGGCGCAGGTGATCGACCGGACGCGCGTCTCGCGCGGCGGCCTCCCGGCGCTCACCGGCGTCGTCACGAGCGCGACGCAGGAGGTGCCGGGCGGAAGCGCCTGCGTGCCGCGCGTCCCGGTGCGCACCGGCACGACCTTCACCACGCGCTGCGGGAACATCCTCGAGGCGATGAAGTGGGAGAAGCGCATGGAGACGGCGTTCATCAACTACGGCGCCTGGTACTTCGACATGCGCGGGTGGGGCGACCTCGCCGAGGGGACGCCGATCCACTTCCCGATCCCGTGGCAGGAATTCCAGACGCGCGTGGGACGGCCGTCGAACGTCGGCGGCGTCGGCCAGCCGGGCGGCGCTCCGGTCGGTACCTACGGCTTCTGATGCATCGGCGTCACCGGACCGGCCGGCCCGCGGCGCTCGGGGCGCTGGCGCTGCTCACGGGGTGTCACACGTACGTCCCCGTGATGCAGGCGCCGGCTCCGGGCACCGACGTCGCCCTCGTGCTCACCGATCGCGGCCGCGCCGCGCTCGGTGAGCGCATCGGGCCCGAGGTCGACCAGCTGCGCGGCACGCTCGAGTCGGCCTCCGACTCGAGCGTGACGCTGGCGGTCACCCAGTCGCTCTCGCTGCGCGGCCTCTCGCAGGGCTGGACGGGCGAACGGATCACCGTCTCGCGCGACCAGCTCGCCGGGCTCCGCGTGCGCCAGCTCGACAAGGGGCGCACGGCGCTGGCGGTGCTCACCGCCGGCGTCGGCGTCGGGCTCCTGACGACCTTCGGCTTCGCCGGGGCCGGGGGCTCGGGCGAATCCGGCGGGACCCTGCCGCCCGGGCCACCGCCCGGCCCGTCGACGCGAGCCGCCACTCTCACTCATCCCTGACGGGGAGCACACTCTTCCATGCGTTTCCGTTCTCTGTGGGCCGCTCTCCCGGGCGCTGTCGCGCTCGCGGCGTGCGACAACAACGCCGGGCCGACCGCGACCGTCGTGCGCGAGGCCGCGCTCGTCCGCATCGTCAACGCCATCCCGGACACGTCGGCCCTCGACTTCCGCTTCATCGACGGCATCATCGAAGGGGCGCCGCAGATCGCCGACGTCCCGTTCCGCAACTTCACCCCCTACCAGCGCGCCGACCCCGGCCAGCGCCGGATCCGCGTCTTCACCAACCCGCTGCCGTACGGGAACAGCATCGCCGCCGCGACGGCGCTCCACGTCGACACGACGGTCACGCTCCGCGTGAACGAGCGCTACACGCTCATCGCGGTCGGCAACGCGCGAGCCGGGCGATTCGACGCGACCGCGCGGCCGACCGGCACCCGGCTGCTCGTCTTCACCGACTCGCTCCCGACGACGCTCACCGACGCGCAGGTCGCCGTCCGCACGATCCACGCGGCGACCGGGGTGGGCAACGTGGCGATCTGGATCCAGCAGTCGGAGGCCCCGGCGGGCGTCACCGGCGCGCCGACGTTCGCGAGCGTCCCCTTCGCCGCGGCGTCGCCGTACATCAACCTCGCCACCCGCGACACCACGCCGGCGACGGCGCTCTACCGCTGGGACATCGCCCTGGCGGGGACCACGACCCCGATCACGGTCACCCCGAACTCGGGGCTCCGGGGCGTCCGGGGTACGCCGGCCCAGAACCCGCTCGCGGGCTTCCAGGTCGGGCAGTCGATCATCACCGCGATCGTCTTCCCGCGGTCGGTGGCCGGCTCGCGCGCGCCGCAGGCAGCCGAGTTCCAGAACGTCGGGATTCGCTTCCTCCCGGATCGCAACCTGGTCGTCACCGAACGCTGATCCGCCCCGCCGCCGACCGTCATCGGTCGGCGGAAACGAACGCCGTCGACACGGGTACGCCGTCGGCGGCGTTCGTGCGTCGGGGATCGCCCCACCCCGCCAGCACCGCCTCCTTCCATCCGGTCCGGAGGACCACACGATGCGCCCCGTCCCCCTGCTCACGCTCGTCGCCGCCTCGCTCGCCACCGGCGGCTGCGCCCCGGCGACCTCGCCCGCCGCACCGGCCCCGATCATCACCGCCGCGAGCGGTGGCACCGGGGCGCGCGGCGTCGGGATCGACATCACCACGCGTGTCGATGGCGTCGAGGCCAGCTTTCCCGTCGGCCCCGACGCGGTCTTCGCGGCGCTCCGCGACACCTACGCCGCGCTCTCGATCCCACTCTCGCGCGACGACGCCGCGCAGCGCACGCTCGGCAACGACGGTCTCCGCACCCGCCGAGTGCTCGGCAAGCTCGAGACGCGCCGTCTCGTCGACTGCGGGGGCACCGCGGGCGCGCCCAACGCCGAGACCTACGAGCTCACGCTCGTGATCGTCTCGTCGGTGCGGAGCGACGGGGGCACGGGGGCCATCCTCAGCACCGTCGTCGACGGGAGCGGGATCAACCCCAACTTCGCGTCGTCGGGCCAGGTGCGCTGCAGCAGCACGTCGAGCCTCGAGGAGGCGATCGCGAAGGACGTGCGGACCCGACTCCAGGCGCGGCGGTGAGGGCGAGGACGACCATGCACGTGCCCGTCCGACCCATCGCCACGCGCCGCCGTGGCCTCGCGTGCCGCGCGCTGGCGGGGCTCGTCGCCCTGCCGGCCCTGGCCGCGCTCCTCGCTGCGCAGCCGCGCCCCGCCGCGCCGCCCGCCCCCACGGGGGTGAGCGGCATCGTCGTCGACAGCGCGGGCACGCCGATCGCGGGCGCCTTCGTCGCCGTCGAGCAGTTCTTCCGCGCCGACGGCGGGACGCCCCGGCGCGACACCATCAGCACCGACGCGGCGGGACGCTTCCGCCTCGTCGGCCTCGACGCGGGGCCGCACGCCCTCGACGTGCAGAAGCCGGGGTACCTCGTCACCCGCTTCGACTTCGAGATCGCCGCCGGCATCACCGCCGACCTGCGGATCACGCTCAACGCCGCACCGCCGGAGCTGGTGCAGGCGGCCCCGGTCGTCGCCTCGATCGGCGACACGTCGGCCGCGTCCCGTGCGCAGCGCGGCGGGGCGGTCATCAGCGGCAAGGTGATCTCGGAGAGCGGTCGCCCGATCGCCGGGGCGCAGGTGCAGGCGATGGGGACCAACTACAACGCGACGACCGCCGACGACGGCACGTTCCGCCTCGGACGCCTCACCGGCGGTCCGTACTTCATGCGCGTCCGGCGCGTCGGCTACGAACCGGTGGTCTTCACCGCGACGCTCGCCCTCGGCGACTCGATCTACACCACCGTCAAGCTCCCCGGGCTGGGCCCCGTCGGCTCGCTGCTCGACACGGTGAAGGTGCGCGCCGACTTCGACCGCTCGAGCCGGCGCCTGCGCGGCTTCGAGGAGCGCCGCAGGACGGCGCGCGGGCTCTTCATCGACAAGGGGGAGATCGACGAACGGAAGGCGTTCGTCGTCAGCGACCTGCTGCGCGGGCGCGCGAACATCACCGTGATGCGCAATCCGGCGAGCGGGGACGTGCAGGTGTTCGGGCCGCGGCTCAGCATCTCGGGCGGCCAGTGCCAGCTCGGCCTCATCATCGACGGGACGCTCGTTCCCAACGTGCAGGGGAGCCTCGACTCGCTCGTCCCGGTCGACATGATCCAGGGGATCGAAGTGTACAACAGCGGCACGTCGGTCCCGTCTCAGTTCGCGCAGCTCGGCACCGACTGCGGGGCGATCATCATCTGGACCCGCTGAGCGGGCGCCTTCCCGCACGGCGGCACGAGGCCCCGCGCACCCGGCAGGGTGGCGGGGCCTCGTCGCGTCGCGGCGCCGCGCTCAGGCGGGGGACCGCGACGCGCCCGGCGCCGTCGGCGCGGGGACTGCGGTCGGGAGGCGCGACGGGGCGGTGGCCGGCGTCGTCGCGGCCGGGGGTTGGCCGCGCAGCCGCGCATCGCGCTCGGCGCGCCGGCGCGCGGCCGCCGCTTCGCGCTCGCGCTGCGGATCGCGCAACCAGACGACGACGAGCGCGCAGTCGGCGTAGCGCTGGTGCTCGGGCGGAATCGAGATGCGGCTCGTGTAGACCTCCATCGCCCGCACGTCGTCGGCGTCGATCATCGCCTCGGGGCCGATGTTCCCCCCGGCGGCGAAGCGCGTCCCGTTGACGACGAAGGCGGGATAGCACCCCGCGCCCCGCCCGGCGCGCAGCCGCTGCGACCGGTCGTTGCTGCGCCCCGAGATGCCGGGGACGAGGCGGAGCGCCGTCGAGAGGTCGTTGATCCCGGCGAGGTCCTGTTGCGTGAGGAAGTAGCCGCCGCCCTTGCGCCGCCGCTCCTCGAAGCCGACCGAGTCCCACGCGGAGTTCGCGCGCGCGGTGACGGTGACCGTGCCGAGGACGGCGACGGTGCGGTCGAGGGTGATGTCGCGCTCGATGCGCTGCCCCGGGCGCACGTTGAGCCCGATGCGGCTCGGCCGGAAGCCGACGGCGCGGAGCTCGACGGTGCGCACGCCGGCGGGGACGCGCTCGATCCGGAAGCGCCCCGCGGTGTCGGTGACGTACGTCGCCGCGGGGCGGTCGAGGCGGAGCTGCACGCCCGGGAGGCCGACGCCCCCGGTGGTGACGACGCGCCCGGCGAGCGCGCCGACGGGCGCGACCGTCGGCGTCGGCGTGGCCGAGTCGGGCGCGGGGGCCGCCGCCGCCGTGGGCGCCGCGCCACCGCGCCCACGCTGCGCCGCCGGCTCGAGCGAGAGGTCGTGCTGCGCGACGACGGTCGCACCGAGCTGGATGCGGATGCGCGCGGTGGTGCGGTCGTCGGTGGTGCCGGCCGCGAGCTCGACGTGGGTGAAGCGCGGGACGCGGCAGAGGACGTACTCGCCGTGCGCGCCGCTCCGCACGCGGAGGCGGTCGTGGAGCCCGGCTCCGGCGTAGCTCGAGTCGCCCTCGCGCCAGGCGCCGCGCACCTCGATGCCCGCGAGCGGGCGATCGCTCGCGGCGTCGCGCACGACGCCGACGACCATGCCGTCGTCGCCCTTCGACCGGCGCGTCGCGGGGCAGCGCGCGGCGACGAGCGACTCGTCGGGGCGGAGGACGATGCCGATGGTCGCGAGTTCGGGACGGACGACGACGGCGTAGCGGAGCGAGTCGAGCCCGACCCCCTCGAGCGCGCCGTGGCGGAGCACGAGGTACGCGTCGCCCGCGGGGACCGAGTCGAGCGTCGCGTCGCCCTCGGCGCCGGTGAGGCCGCGCCGCGCGCCGATCGCCACCTCGGCCCCCGCGAGCGGCCCGTTGGTGACGAGGCTGTCGACGACGACGACGCGCACCCGCTGCGGCGGCCCGCTCGCGACGCGCGGCACCTCGGGGCGGCGCGAGGCGCAGCCGGCGGCGAGGGTGGCGATGACGAGCGGCGCGACGACGCGCATCAGGGCTCCGGAACGCGGTCGAGGTTTAGTATACCGAACGAGAGGCGCGCCGGCCCGGGCCGTTCCCACGCGGCGACGCGAGTGCGCCTCCGCCTCCCGTCTCCGCATGCGTTCCGCCCGTCCCCGGTTCCCGCGTCGCCCGGCGACGCCCGTCGTGCTGGCCGCGCTCGTCCTCGCCGTGGCACCACTCGCCGCGCAGCGCCCGGGTCGCGCGCCGGCGCCGCGCCCGGCCGTGTCGCCCACGGTCGCCGATTCGGTGCGGTGGCTCCGGACGGGGATCGTCACCGACAGCACCGGGCGGCCGGTGGCCGAGGCGACGGTGCTCGAGACCGGGACCGGCACGGTGCAGGCGACCGACAGCGCGGGGCGCTTCCGCCTGCGCGGCGCGCGCACGGGGCGCGTCTCGCTCGAGATCCGGAAGCCGGGCTACGAGACGATGGCCTTCGACTTCGACGCGGTGCCGGGCGACACGACGACGCTGCAGGTGCCGCTGCTCGCGCTCGACGAGCCGCCGCCGCTCCCGTTCGCGCGGCTCCCGCAGTCGCTCGCGGGGCGCGTGATCGACCCGAGCGGGCGCCCGCTCGCCGACGCGACGGTGCAGGTGATCACCGCGCTCAAGGAGGTGCGCACCGACACGCTCGGCCGCTTCGCGCTCGCGTCGCTGCCGACGGGGCGCCACCTCGTGCGCGCGCGACGCGTGGGGTACGCGGCCGAGAGCTTCTTCGCGACGATCACCGACAGCACGTCGAGCCGGCTCACGATCCAGCTCACGCCGATGGGGCAGGACCTGGGGACGGTGCAGGTGCGCGCGCGCGCCGGGGCGCGACGCCTCGAGCAGTTCGAGAGCCGTCGCCGCCGCCTCTCCGGCTTCGCGACCTTCCTCACCGAGGACGACTGGCGCGCGCGCAGCCCGATCTTCATCACCGACGTGCTGCGGACGTCGCGCGGCGTGACGGTGACCACGAACGCGAGCGGGCGCCAGGTGCTCGTCGGGCGCGGGCAGTGCCTGATGTCGGTCGTCGTCGACGGCGTGCAGGTGCCGGTGGGCGACGAGGGGATCGACTCGTTCGTGGTGCCGACCGACGTGGCGGCGATCGAGGTGTACCCGGGCGACGCGATCGTGCCGATGGAGCTCCGGGCGGGGCGGACGAACTGCGGGGTGGTGGCGATCTGGACGAAGTGAGGGTGGCGTGGTGCCTGGCGCGCGCCGGACGCACGCGAGCGTCGCGGAGAACGGCGCGGCGGGCGCGGAGGAACGGCGGATTTGACGCGGAGGCCGCGGGGGAACGGCCGACGGTCGGCACGGGGGGCCGTAGTCGGCGGCGGTGCAGCTCCATCATCGCAGGACTTCTTGTTGGGAACGGCTCACCCTCACGCGCCGTCTCCAACCGACAGCGTCGGTGCAGTTCCACCGCAGCAAGGACGTTGGTAGGAACGGCTCACCCTCACGGGCCGTCTCCAACTGACAGCGTCCGTGCAGTTCCACCGAAGCAAGGACATTGGTAGGAACGGCTCACCCTCACGCGCCGTCTCCAACGGACAGCGTCGGTGCAGTTCCACCAAAGCGATGACGTTGACCGGTACCGGAGCCCCCAGGTGCGCCGTGTGAACCGTCGGCGCAGCACGGCCGCCGACCGAGGTCCCCCGGTGCCGACCGTCGGCCGTTCCCCCGCGGCCTCCGCGTCACAGCTGCCGTTCCTCCGCGTGCCCCGCGCCGTTCTCCGCGGCGCACGTGAAGGAACGCGACACCGGATCAGGGACGCCGGCGCCCCGGCAGGAGGCGTTCGACGAGCGCGAAGGAGCGCTCGGACGCGCCGAGGCCGCGGGTGACGACGGTGCGCGCGGCGTCGCCGGCGGTGCGACGGGCGGCGACGTCGTCGAGCAAGCGAGTGAGCGCGTCGCGCGCCTCGGCCACGTCGTGGACGGCGATGGCGCCGCCGGAGGCGAGGAGGTCGCGGGCGTCGCGGCTGGCGTGGTGGCGCGGGCCGATGACGACGGGGGCGCCGTAGGCGGCGGGTTCGAGCACCGAGTGGAGGCCGGCGGCGTGGAAGCCGCCGCCGACCCAGGCGACGTCGGCGACGGCGTAGAGCTCACCGAGGACGCCGACGCGGTCGACGAGGACGACGTCGGCGGTGGCGTCGTCGGGGGCGTCGAGTCGGGCGCACGACAGCCCCGCCTCGCGCGCCCAGCGCTCGACGGGGGCGAGGTGGGCGGGGGTGGGCTCGTGCGGGGCGACGACGAGGCGGCGCGAGCCGGGGCGGGCGTGCGCGAGCGCCTGCCACGCGGCGAGGAGCACGGCGTCGTCGGCTGGCCAGGTCGAGCCGGCGACGAGCGTCGTGCGCGGCGCGTCGCGGAAGCGCGCGAGCCATGGCGCCACGCTCCACGCACGGGCGGTGCGCGCGGCGACCTGGTCGTGGCGCGTGTCGCCGGTGACGGTGATCGCGCGCTCGGCGACGCCGAGGGCGACGAGGCGCGCGGCGTCGGCGTCGTCGATCGCGCCGACGGCGTCGAAGGCGGCGTAGGCGTCGCGCGTGAGCGCGCGGGCGAGCGCGCCGCGCCGCGCCGACGAGGCGGCGAGCGTCGCGCTGATCATCCCGAGCCGCGTGCCGCGCGCCTTCGCGCGCTCGACGAGCAGCGGCCAGACGTCGAGCTTCGCGAGGACGAGGGCGTCGGGGCGGAGCGCGTCGAGCGCCGCGTCGACGTGCGCGGCGACGTCGAAGGGGAGGTAGTCGGCGAAGTCGGCGCCGGCGCGGGCGGCGAGCACCGCGGCGCTCGGCGAGAAGTGCGTCCACGCGCGCTGCACCTCGGGGCGGCGCGCGCGCAGCAGCTCGACGACGGGGAGCGCCTGCAGCCCCTCGCCGACGCTCGGCGCGTGGAACCAGGCGAGCGCGCGCGCGGCGTCGCGGCCGGTGCGCGCGAAGGCGGCGTAGCGGTCGAGGAGGCCGCGGCGCGCGGCGAGGGAGCGCGCGAGCTTGCCGTCGCCGGGGAGCCCCGTCGCGACCGCGAGGCGCGCGAGCGCGCCGGCGGTGGCGTACGGGAGCCGGAGCAGCGGGTGCACGCGCGCCCGGCTACTTCCGCGTCGTCGCGCGCGCCTTCTTCGCGAGCTGCGCGTCGATCGCGCGCTCGAAGTCGGCGAGGGGGTAGGCGCCCTCGATGACCGTGTCGCCGACGAAGAAGGTCGGCGTGCTCGCGACGCCGGCGGCGGTGACGCGGTCCTTGTCGCCCTGGACGAGCGGGCGCGTGGCGTGCGACTCGGTGCAGCGGCGCCAGCTCGCGGTGTCGGCGCCGACGGCGGCGGCGACGCGGGCGAAGAGTGAGTCGGGGCGCGCGAGCTCGCTCCAGCGCCCCTGCGCGACGAAGAGCGAGTCGTGGTAGGGCCAGAACTTCCCCTGCGCGCCGGCGCACATCGCCGCCTCGGCCGCGGGCCAGGCGTTGCGGTGCCCCGGGAGGGGGAGGTTGAGGAAGGCGACGCGCAGCTTGCCGGTGCGCACGTACTTCCGCTCGAGCGCGGGCCAGGTCTCGTCGTGCCAGCGCTTGCAGTAGGGGCACTGGAAGTCGGAGACCTCGATCATCCAGACCGGGGCGGTGGTGTCGCCCGTGAGCCGGGCGAGGTCGACGCGCCGGAGGAGGACGGTGTCGTAGCCGGCGCGCCCGGTGTCGGCCGCGGCGGCGCGGGCGCCGGCGGAGTCGGCGGTCGTCGCGGCGCCCGTCTTCGCGCAGGCGAGGGTGGCGACGGCGAGGGCGGCGACGAGGGCGGCGCGGGCGCGGCAAGGCATCGGGGGAGCGCGGGAGACGGAGGCCGGGGCGCGCGACGTGCACGCCGGGAGACGGACAACGTTACACCGGACGGGGCCGCGGGTGCGGCGCGTGCGTTGCGCGGACCCGTGCGCCGGGCGAGACTCGCCACGGGGCTGCGCCGGGTGGAAACGTCGCGTCGCGGCCGGCGTACCAGCATCCGTCTCCCTTCCCCCACGAACCCCGCCATGCTCCTGCGGACGGCGCGCGTCGCCGCCCTCGCCCTCGCCGTCGCCGCCGGGTCGCTCCCCGCGCAGGCGGCGCTCGACTCGCTGATCCCGGCGCGCCCGACGGGCTACGTCAACGACTACGCCACACTGCTCCCGCCGGCGAAGGCGTCGCTGCTGACGCGGATCGCCGAGGACGTGAAGGCGAAGAGCGGCGGCGAGCTGACGATCGTGACGCTCCCCGACCTGCGCGGGCGCGCGCCGAGCGAGGTGGCGCTCGAGATCGGGCGGCGCTGGGGCGTGGGGGAGAAGCGCGAGCTCGGCGACGCGCGGAACAACGCGGGCGTGGTGGTGCTCGTCGTCCCCAAGGAGACCAACGCCTCGGGGCGGGGCGCCTGCCGGATCGAGACGGGGCGCGGCACCGAGGGGTTCATCACCGACGGCGAGGCGGGCGAGATCTGCCGCGCGGCGGTGCCGGCCTTCGTGCGGGGCGACTACGCCGGCGGCATCGAGCAGGTCGGGACCGCGGTCGCGCAGGCCTTCGCGGGGGAGTTCGGCTTCACGCTCGACACGACGCTCGTCCCGCGGCGCGCGGCGGCGCGCCCGGTGCCGGCGGGGAGCGCCTTCGTGCCGCTCCTCCTCGTCTTCGCGGTGATCCTGATCTTCGCGGCGCTGTCGCGGATGGGGCGCGGCGGGCGCGGTGGCCGCGGTGGCGGGTTCGGTGGCCCGGGGATGATCATCCTCCCGCCGATCGGCGGCGGGGGCGGCGGCTGGGGGTCGGGGGGCTTCGGCGGCGGCGGTTGGGGATCGGGCGGCGGCTTCGGGGGGGGCTTCGGCGGGTTCGGCGGGGGCGGGGGCTTCAGCGGCGGCGGCGGAGGATCGGACTGGTGACGACATCGACATCGACGGACACCGCGGGCGGGGCGACGGGGCGCGAGCGCGTCGCCTCCGCGCAGCACGTGCAGGAGCTCCTCGCCGCGCTGCGCGAGGCCTTCGGGACCGGCCTCGTGGGGGTCGCACGCTTCGGGAGCACCGTGGCGGGCGAGGCGCTCCCCGGGCGGAGCGACACCAACCTGCTCGTGATCGTCGACGCGCTCCCGCTGGCCGCGCTCCACGCGAAGGCGGGCGCGGTGAAGCGCTGGGTCGACGCCGGCTACTCGGCCCCCCTCTTCCTCACCGACGAGGAGTGGCGCACGAGCGCCGACGTCTTCGCGATGGAGTACGCCGACGTCCTCCACCGCCACGAGGTCGTGCACGGCCGGCTCCCGCTCGAGGGGATCCGCGTCGAGTGGCGCGACCTGCGGCTCGGCGTCGAGCGCGAGGCGATGGGGAAGCTCCTCCAGCTCCGCCGCGCGATCCTCGCCGTGGGGGACACCCCCGCGGCCCAGCAGCGGCTCCTCGCGGGGGGGCTCTCGACGCTGATGGTCATCTTCCGCGGCGCGGTGCGCGTCGCCGGCGACGAGCCCTCGCAGGACTACCTCTCGCTCGCGAAGCAGCTGGCCGACGTGGCCGGCTTCGATCCGGTGCCGGTGCAGCGGCTGGTCCAGCACGTGCGCGGGGCGATGCGGCTCCCCGAGGGCGAGACGGCGGCGGTGCTCTCGGGGATCCTGACCGCGATGGAGCGGCTGGTGGCGTGGCTCGACGGCGTGCGCCCGCCGGCGGGCGCCTCCGCCTGAGGCCGGCGGCGCGACGCCGGTGTATCACCGACGGGTCGCGCGCCGGGCGCGCGCCCGCGCAGATTGACGACGCGAACCCCTCACCCGAGAGACGAGAGAGACGATGACCGCGACGACGACGATGCCGACCCGCCCCGCGCACGGGGCCCGCTGGCTGCGCCGGCTGGCGCTCGCGCTCCCGCTGGTGCTGGCGGGGTGCGGCTACAACACGATCCAGACGCTCGACGAGCGCGCCGCGAAGTCGCAGAAGGACATCGAGGTACAGCTCCAGCGCCGCGCCGACCTGATCCCGAACCTCGTGAACACGGTCAAGGGGTACGCCGCGCAGGAGGAGAAGATCTTCATCGCGGTGGCCGAGGCGCAGCGCGGCCTCACCGGCGCGCTCGGCCGCCCCGGCGGGACCAACCCGCAGGAGCTGGCCACGGCGAACGACAACCTGAACCGCGCGATCGCGCCGCTGCTCACGCTCGTCACGAGCTATCCGCAGCTCAAGAGCGACCAGCAGTTCCTGCGGCTGCAGGACGAGCTGACCGGCACCGAGAACCGGATCGGCGTCTCGCGGCAGGACTACAACACGGCGGTGCAGGCCTACAACGAGTACATCCGCAAGTTCCCGGCGGTGCTGACGGCCAAGGTGATCGGCTCGAAGCCGCGCGAGTACTTCGAGGTCACCGATCCGGGGAAGCGCGAGGTGCCGAACGTCGACTTCTCGAAGCCGGCGACCTGAGTCGTTTCGCGTGCCCCACGGCGAACCGCCGGGTGGGGCAGGTGACGGCAGGAAGGGCAGGGGAGTGCAGGGAACGTCGAGGGGGGACCGGTGCCGGTGGGCAGCGGTCCCCCCTCGACGTTCCCTGCCCGTCGCGCGCGCGTGCCGGCGGCCGGTCCCGTAGGGGCTCAGAGCTGGCGGTTGCGCTCGTACGTGAGGTTGCGCGGCGTGATGCGCCACTCGTGCCGGCGCACGATCGCGGGCGTGCCGGGGAGCGTCGTGTCCGAGCGCAGTCGGGCGCGGACGACGAGGGAGGTGATGCGGTTGTAGTCGTCGAGCGTGTCGACGTTGGCGCCGTCCGCGATCGGGCGCTCGACGCCGTCGGTGAAGAGGAGCCGCGCCTGCCACTGCTCGACGCCGCGGGCGACGGCGGCGGCGCGGAACGTGCCGTCGGTGCGGACGCCGTCGATGCGGAAGAGCGTGTTCGTGCCGGGCTGGCGGAACCAGCCGGTGACGTTCAGGCGCTGGAGCGTGACGCCGGTGTGCGGGAGGCGGAGCCCGTCGGCGAAGGCGGCCGGGAAGACGAAGATCGCGGTGTCGGTCCGGATCGAGACGTCGACGGTGGGCCCGTTGTCGCGGACGTCGGTGAGGATCACCATGCGCCGCACGCCGCCGACCTGCATGACGGCGGCGTCGCCCGCGGCCATGCGGAAGGCGCCGGCCTGCTTGCGGAAGCGGATGCACGCCGGCCCGCACTCGCCGCCGGCGGGGATCGGGTCGGGGACGCTCACCGCCGGCGGCGCCATGTCGTACGTGGGCGCCTCGGTCGGGTCGAAGGGGACCGAGAGCGTCAGCACGGTGTCGTTGCGCGTCGCGAGGCTGCCGAAGTAGTGGAGGCTCTCGAGCGAGATCCCGGCGTCCTGCACGTCGCGCGCGAGCGCCATGCCGACGAAGCGGCTGTCGCGCGCGATGGCATCGACGGTGCGCTGGCGCCGGTCGCCGCGCCAGGCGCCGAGGGCGAAGCTGGTCGCGATGCCGAGGACGATGACCCCCACGGTCATCGAGACGAGGAGCTCGACGAGGGTGAAGCCGCGCGGGACTCCGCGCGGGGCCGTGCGGCGGCGGCGCGTCATGGCCCCACCACCCGCGCACCACGGTAGACGTGCGTCGAGAGGACGAGCGGCGTCGTGAGCCCCGCACCGCTCATCGCGACGTCGACGCGGATCAGGTTCGTGCGCAGCACGGTCACCCTGGTGCTGCGCGTGAAGCTCCCGGTGGCGGAGGGGCGGCCGTCGTCACCCACCTGCACCCCCGTCTCCTCGGCGATGGTGTACGGGTCGATGGCGCGGAGCGCCTCGAGGTGCATGCGGGCGGCGGTGAGCGCGGTCGTGCGGCGGCTCGAGGCCGACTGCGCGCGGAGCGCCCCCGCCTGCGCCGCGCCGATGGCCATCGTGCCGATGCCGAGGAGGACCATCGCCATCATCACGGCGATGAGCGACATGCCGGCCCGTGCACCGCGCGCGGCGGCAGGCCGGCGTGGGGAACGACGTCGTGCCCTCATCGCCAGGCTCCATTGAGGTAGACCCAGTGCCGGACGTTGCCGGCCGCGGTGATGGTCGCGGCAGCGACGGCCTCGGGTCGGTCGGGGTGACGGACGTACAGGGTGAAGGCGCTCCCGAACGGCTCGGGGACGCCGCGCCGGTCGATCCGGAAGCGGAGCGCGCCGGAGCGGGTGCCGGGCGAGGCGTCGCCCGGGACGGGCACGATGCCGGAGCCCCGCTCGAGGAGGAGCGGCGCCTCGACCGACTGCACGGCGCCGGGGCCGTACGCGGTGGCCTCGGCCGCCGTCTCGGCCAGCGTCGAGTCGCGGTCGTGATCGAGGAAGAAGCGGTAGCCGTTGGCGTCGGCGACGAGGACGACGGCCGCGCGCGCCGCGAAGGCGCGCGCGCGGGCCTGCTCGAGGTCCTGCACGAGGCGGCGCGACTCGGCCTCGGCGCGCTGGGCCGGCGAGAGCCGGAAGCGCGGGAGCGCGATCGCCGCCATGATCCCGATGATCGAGATCGCCATGCAGAGCTCGACGAGGGAGAAGCCCGGGCGGGGGCGGCTCGCGGGGCGCATCAGTAGATGTTCCGGAACGCGATCTGGAGCGTCGCGCCGAGCAGCGGCGTGCCCGGCGGGAGGTTGTTCGGGTCGCGGAAGCGCGTGTCGAACTGCCAGTTGCGGTTGGGCGGGTTGTAGTAGACGCGCCCGCCGTTCAGCGTGTGGTTCCAGACGCCGACCGACTGCTGGCTCGGGAAGAGGCAGACGAGCGAGCCGGTGTAGTTGAAGTCGTCGCCGGTCCAGTTCTCGAGGAAGCGCGGGAAGTTCTCGAGGCCGCCGCCGTACTGCTGCGCCCCGCCGGCGCGGAACCAGTCGGCCGGCGTCTCGCTGTTGCCCGCGACCATCGCGACGTTGACCGTCGTCGCCGTGGCGCCGGTGCGGGGGAAGTCGTCGGAGTCGCCGTCGTCCCAGCTGTTGCTGAGGAAGGTGACCGCGTCGCCGAAGATGGCGGCCGGGCGCCAGTCGATCGTGTTGTAGTCGCCCTCGACGTAGAGGGGGACGTGGGTGGCCACGCTCAGCCCGCCGTTGCCGCCCGCGGGCGGGTTCGGCAGGCGCTCGCCGTTGCGGAGGCGCACCGCCGGGTAGTTGCGCGCCGGGTCGCCGGCGAACGGCGCGGCGTTGCGCACCTCGACGTAGATGATCGAGACGCGGCGGTTGGTCGGGCTCCCGTTCACCCAGCTGCGGAGCTGCGCGATGTCGATGTCGATCACGTCGACCCGCGTCCGCTCGCGCCCGTCGTAGAAGCGGTTGGCGGTGAAGCCGAAGACGTCGCGGCAGGTCGCCGCCGGCATCGGGGTGAGGCCGCCGCCGCGGAAGAACTGCACGTTGTTGCAGAAGTCGGTCGGCGTCGAGATCGGCTGCAGGAGGTCGACGACGAGGCGCAGGTCGGCCTTGTTCGCCATGCGCACCTGCTGCACGTCCGGCGTGTCGCCGGGCTGCGCCGGGCGCACGAGCTCGACGGGCTGCATCGTCGTCGGCAGCGGGAGGCGGAGCGGGCGCACGCCGCTCGCGCCGGTCTGCAGGCGCCCCCCGAAGCGGCTCGTCGCGCGCGTGACGAAGGCGGCCCCGAGATGGCTGCGGCTGTCGAAGTCGAGCTGGACGAGCGTCCCGCTCTGGTTGGCGATGCGCACGCCGGTCAGGCGCTCGTTGCGATCCTTGCGCTGCCAGAAGACCGAGTCGGCGGTCGAGACCCGCTCGCGGAAGTTCGCGTTGGCCGAGCTGAGGTAGAGCCCCCCGTTCGTGTGCACCCACCCGACGAAGGTCATGGGCGGGCCGGGGTGGATCTCGAGGTCGCGGTCGAAGAAGACGCCGAACTGGAAGATCGGGATCGACTGCGCGAGGACACCCAGCTCGACGGCCGACTGGTTGCCGATGGAGTCGCGCGCGGTGACGCGCACCTGCATCGGCTGCTCGGCCGCGAAGAGGCCCGCGTACGCGCCGCGGGTGATGGTGCGGTAGTCCGGGGCGCCGGCAGGCGTGGTCTGCTGCGTGAAGACGAAGCCGTCCATCGTCGGCGGCGAGAGCGAGGCGATCTCGCCGGGCGAGATCGCGCCGTCCTGGATCGCGGCGTCGAGCTGCGCCATGACCTGGTCGGCGCCGCCCTCGGCCGCGTAGCCCACGCGCGCCGCGCGCGTGTCGATCCCCCCGGTGCGCACGAAGCCGGCGGTCGCGGCCGCGGCGGCACCGACGAGCGAGCCGAAGAGGACGAGGATCAGGAGCGTCGCCTCGAGGGCGAAGCCGGGGCGCGCCCCGGCCGGCGTTTCCGCCGTCACCTTCGGGGCGCGCGCGGGTGCCGGATCAGGGGCACCGGACGGGAAAGTCGACATGCCACACCTCCGAGACGGTTCTCGCCCAGTGGGACGATGGACGGGTCCACTGGTAACAGCCGAGGTCGCTCGGGATGTGGCATGTCGACGCATGCCCGATCGGGGCGGGTGACGTCCCCCGCTGTCAGGGGCCCGAGGGGGCAGGGAGCGGGCCAGCCCCCCTGCGCCTCGGGCAAGTCGTTGTCGTGTCGTGGGATGGACGATGCAGCCCGGCGGCCGTCACGCCGCCGTCATGTCGCGCCTCGCGAGAGCGTCTCGCGAAACGCCACGGTGTGCCCCCCGTCAGCTCGTGGGCGTCGCCTCGCGCGGGAAGAGCGCCTCCCCCTTCGTCACCCGCCACCCTGCCACGTCCGGGACGGCGCGCGTCGGCCACGGCCGGGCGTGCACGTCGCCGGGGGCGCCGAGCATCGCCCAGAGCGCCTGCGCCTTCCCCGGGAGCACCGGCGCCACCGCGATCGCGAGCCGCGCGAGGGCGCGCACCGTGGTGCCGAGGATCGCCTCGAGCTCGGGGCGCCGCGTCGCGTCCTTCGCCACGCTCCACGGCTGGCGCGCCTGCACGTACTCGTTGGCGCGCGCGACGCAGCGCCAGGTCGCCTCGAGCGCCTGGTGGATCAGGTAGCCCCGCGTCCCGTCGATCGCCGCGGCCGCGTCGGCGAGGTCGGCGAGGTCGGCCGCGTCGTGCGCGGCGTCGTGGGCCGCCGGCACGACGCCGTCGCAGTACTTCTCGACCATCGCCACCGCGCGGCTGGCGAGGTTGCCGAGGGCGTTGGCGAGGTCGGCGGTGTAGCGCTCGCCGAAGCGCTCCCACGAGAACGACCCGTCGCCGTCGAAGGGGACCTCGCGCAGGAGGAAGTAGCGGAAGGCGTCGGCGCCGAAGCGGTCGATCGCCTCGCCCAGGTCGAGCGTGACGCCGGCGCTCTTGCTGAAGCGCTCGCCGCCGAGCAGCACGAAGCCGTGGGCCCAGACGCGCTCGGGGAGCGGGAGCTCGGCGGCCATGAGCATCGCCGGCCAGATGATGCAGTGGAAGCGCGTGATGTCCTTGCCGATGACGTGGAGCTGCGCCGGCCACTCGCGCGCCCAGTCGCCGTCGGGGAAGCCGGTGCCGGTGAGGTAGTTCGGGAGCGCGTCGAACCAGACGTAGGTGCTCTGCACCTCGCCGTCGCTCGTCGGCCGCGGGAACGGCACCCCCCACGCGAGGCGCGCGCGGCTCGCCGAGATGTCCTCGAGCCCCTGGTCGAGGAGCGCGAGGAGCTCGTTGCGGCGGCTCGCGGGCTGGCAGAACTCGGGACGCTCGACGAGGAGGGCGCGCAGCCGGTCGGCGTAGGCCGAGAGGCGGAAGAACCAGTTGCGCTCCTCGGTCCACTGCAGCGTGCGCGTGGGATGGAGCGGGCACCGGTCGTCGACGATCTCGGCGTCGGTCTTGAACGCCTCGCACCCGACGCAGTAGCGCCCCGTGTAGGCACGTTCGTAGAAGGCGTCGGGGGAGCGCTCGAAGATGCGCGCGACGAGCGCCTGCACGCCGGCGACGTGGTGCGGCGCCGTGGTGCGGATGAAGCGGTCGTGCGAGATCCCGAGCCGCGCCCACGTCGCCTCGAACCGCGCGGCGATCCCGTCGACGAGCGCCTGCGGCGCGACCCCGCGCGCCTCGGCCGCCTGCGCGACCTTCTGGCCGTGCTCGTCCATGCCGATCATGAACCGCACCTCGCGCCCGAGCGCACGATGGTAGCGGGCGAGGGCGTCGGCGCCGACCTTCTCGAAGGCGTGGCCGATGTGCGGGTCGCCGTTCGCGTAGTCGATGGCGGTGGTGATGTAGAAGCGCGTCACCCGGGCAAATCAATCACGTTCGCCAAGGGTGTGCCGGGCCGGTCCCGCTTTCCTTCGGCATCGCTGAACCGCGCCAACACGGAGACACGGAGGACGGCCGGAGGACGGAGGGCGCGCGGGGCCACCCCCTGCGCGGAGCCGGGAAAGGAGTTGGGGTTTGGCCCCGCACCGAGGGTGGCCCCGCGCGCCCTCCGTCCTCCGGCCGTCCTCCGTGTCTCCGCGTTGACGCGGTTCCCGCGATGCCGACCGAACGCGGGACCGGAAGCGGCGGTCAGTCGGTACCGGGACCGTCGTCGGACGGCGGGGGACCGTCGTCGGTGCCCTGGGCGCGCGCGCGATTGCGGCGGCCGCCGCGGCGGCCGCGGCGGCGGCGCTTGCGGGAGGCGGCGGGCTGGCCGTCGGGGCCGAGGGCCACCGGGCCGTCGGCGGGGTCGTCGCCGTCGTCGCCCTCCTTCTCGTCGTCGTCGTCCGCGTCGCCGGCGGCGGCGGCCGGGGCGGGGGTGGCGGCGGGGCGCGGCGGGAGGACGTCGGGGGCGATCGGGGGACGCGCGCCCTGCGGTGGCGCGGGGACGCCGCGCGGCGGCGTCGTGGGGGCGGGGGGGAGGACGGGGAGCCGGCGCGGCGCCTCGTCGAGGGCGTCGCCCTCGCCCTGCGCGTCGCGCGCGCCCTCGGGCTCGGGCGGGGGGGCGAGCGCGAGCCCGGCGTCGGTGGCCAGTTCGGCGAGCGGGACGACGTGCACCTCGCCGTCGGCGGTGCGGAGCGTGACCGTCTCGCGGAAGATGTCGGTGGCGACGACCTTCGCCTCGCCGCGCGCCGTCACGAGGATGCGCCCCTCCTTCGGGAAGCGGCGCCGCGCCTCGACGTAGAAGTCGTGCTCGTAGCGCAGGCAGCACATCAGCCGCCCGCAGGCGCCGCTGATCTGCATCGGGTTCAGCGAGAGCCGCTGGTCCTTGGCGACGCCGAGGTTCACCGGGCGGAGCTCGGGGAGCCACGAGGCCGAGCAGTACTGCCGCCCGCAGCGCCCGATCCCGTCGAGGCGCTTCGCCTCGTCGCGCACGCCGATCTGCTTGAGCTCGATGCGCGTGCGGAAGGTCGCGGCGAGCTCGCGCACGAGGGCGCGGAAGTCGACGCGCTTCTCGGCGGTGAAGTAGAGCGTCAGCTTGCGGCGGTCGAACTGCCAGTCGGCGTCGGTGACCTTCATCGCGAGCGCGTGCGCCCGCACGGCCTGCATCGCGCCGCGGCGCGCGGCCTCGTTGTCGGCGGCGAGCGCCTCGGCGCGGCGCACCTCGTCGCGGGTCGCGACGCGCAGCACGCGCCTGGGCGCGACGCCCGCGGCCACGCCGTGCGGGACGCCGCGCCACCGGAGCTCGGCGCGGTCGCCGGTGGCGTGCACGCGGCCGAGGTCCTCGCCGCGGTCGCCCTCGACGATGACGCACGCCGGCGCCCCCGGCGCCGGGGCGACGTCGTCCCACCGGAAGAACTCGCGCCGGTTCCCCTTGAACGCGACCTCGATCAGCTCCGCCACGCCCGCGCCCCGCCTCAGCCGATGAACTGGCCCATGCGCAGGAACTTCTCGCGCCGGCGACGGACGAGCTTCTCGGGGCGGAGGCCGCGCAGGTCGTCGAGCTGCTCGACGAGGACCTTCTTGAGGTTCGCCGCGGCGACCGCGTGGTCGGTGTGCGCGCCTCCCTCGGGCTCGGGGACGATCTGGTCGACGACGCGCAGCTCGTAGAGCTCCTGGGCGGTGATGCGGAGCGCGCTCGCCGCCTTCTCGCGGTTCTCGACCGACTTCGCGTCCTTCCAGAGGATCGCCGCGCACCCCTCGACGGTGATGACCGAGTAGATCGCGTTCTCGAGCATGTTCACGCGGTCGCCGACGCCGAGCGCGAGCGCGCCGCCGGAGCCGCCCTCGCCGATGATCGTCGCGATCAGCGGGACCTCGAGCTGCGACATCTCGAACAGGTTGCGCGCGATCGCCTCGGACTGCCCGCGCTCCTCGGCGCCGAGGCCGGCCCACGCGCCGGGCGTGTCGATGAAGGTGATCACCGGGACCTGGAACTTCTCGGCCAGCTTCATGAGGCGGAGCGCCTTGCGGTACCCCTCGGGGTGCGGCATCCCGAAGTTCCGCTTCAGGTTCTCCTTGGTGTCGCGGCCGCGCTGCTGGCCGATGATCATCACCGTCTCGCCCTCGAGGCGCGCCCACCCGCCGACGATCGCGGCGTCGTCGCGGAAGGCGCGGTCGCCGTGGAGCTCGATCCAGTCGGTGAAGAGGAGGTTGACGTAGTCGAGCGCGAAGGGGCGGAGCTTGTAGCGCGCGACCTCGACGCGCTGCAGCGGCGAGAGCGACTTGTAGATGTCGCGGCGCATCTCGCGCAGGCGGGACTCGAGCGGGGCGAGCGTGTCGGCGACGGGGAGCGACTGCTTGTCGGCGAGCGTGCGCAGCTCCTCGATCTGCCGTTCGAGCTCGGCGATCGGCTTCTCGAACTCCAGGACGCTGGTGGCCATGGCGGGCTGGGCGGGGGTGGGGTCAGGCGCCGCGCTGGAGGCGCACGCGATCGGGGCCGAGGAGCGCGCGCAGCTCGCCGAGCGCGCTCCCGTCGGCCGCCATCGTGAGCGACCGGGACCGGAACCGGGTGGGGCGCCCCCGGCCGTCGTCCCAGACGACGTCGATGGGGGCGGTGCCGGGGTGGGCGTCCGCGGCGGCGCGGACGTCGGCCATGACGGACGGGGTCGCGGTCATCGTGGCGTCGAGGGTGAGCGTCACGACGACCTTCCCGTCGGTCCGCATCGCGGCCAGCGGGACGATCTCGTCGACGATCAAGCTAGGCGACTCGGCGTCCTGGTCGCGACGGCCGTAGCTCCCCTTGAGGAGGACGGGGACGTCGGTGCGGACCGTGTCGGCGATCTCGGCCCACTTGTCGGGGAAGCAGAGGAGCTCGGCCGCCCCCGTGAAGTCCTCGACGACGAGGCGCGCGAACTCCTTGCCGCTCTTCTTGCTGAGCTGCCGGCGGATCGCCGTGATCACGACGCCGAGGGTGAGCTGCTGCTCGGTCCACGTCCCGAGCTGGGCGACGGTGGCGGTGGTGAAGAGCTCGCACTCGGTGCGGAACGGCTCGAGCGGGTGCCCCGAGATGTAGAAGCCGAGGATCGCCTTCTCCTGCGTGAGCCGCTCGGAGTCGGACCACTCGGCGACGCGCGGGAGGGCGGGGCGCTCCTTCGGGGCGCCGGCGGCCGTCGCCGGATCGCCGAAGAGCGACCCCTGGCCGATGTCGGCGTCGGCGCGGGCGAGCGACCCCTCCTGCATCGCGGCGTCGAGCGCGGCGAGGAGCTGCGCGCGGTGGCCGCCCAGCCCGTCCATCGCCCCCGAGAGGACGAGCGCCTCGAAGACGCGCTTGTTGCAGAGCCGGAGGTCGACGCGCTCGCAGAGCTCCCAGAGCGAGGCGAACGGGCCCCCCTCGGCGCGCGCGCCGAGGATGCTGTCGAGCGCCGAGCGCCCGACGTTGCGCACCGCGCCCAGGCCGAAGCGGATCCGCCGGTCGCCGACGACGGTGAACTTGAACCCCGACTCGTTCACGTCCGGCGGGAGGATCTCGAGCCCCATCGCGCGCGCCTCGGCGATGTACTTGATCACGCTCTCCGTGTCGCCGATGCACGACGTCAGGAGCGCGGCCATGAACTCGGCCGGGTAGTGCGCCTTGAGGTACGCCGTGTGGTAGGCGACGACGGAGTAGGCGACGCTGTGGCTCTTGTTGAAGCCGTAGCGGCCGAAGGTCTCGATCTGCGCGGCGAGGTCCTCGATCACGGGGGCCGGGTGGCCCTTCGCGATCGCCTTCTGCCTGAACTTGCCGAGCTCCTTCTGGATCAGCTCCGCGTCCTTCTTGCCGACCGCCTTGCGGAGCACGTCGGCCTCGGCGAGCGAGATGCCGGCGAGCACCTGCGCGAGGCGCATCACCTGCTCCTGGTAGGTGATGACGCCGTACGTCGGCTCGAGGATCGGCTCGAGCTCCGGGAGCGCGTAGGCGACCGGCTCCTCGCCGCGCTTGCGCCGGATGTAGGCGAGGTGCATCCCGCTGTCGAGCGGGCCGGGGCGGAGGAGCGCGTTCGACGCGACCAGGTCGTCGAAGCGGTCGCAGCGCATCTGCCGGAGCACGTCGGTCGCGAGCGGCGACTCGAACTGGAAGACCCCCGCCGTCCGCCCCGCGCGGAGCATGCGGTAGGTCGCCTCGTCGTCGAGCGGGAGCGCGTCGAGGTCGATCTCCACGCCGCGCGTCTCGCGGATGGCCTTCACGGCGTCGGTCACCACGGTGAGCGTGGTGAGGCCGAGGAAGTCCATCTTGAGCATGCCCGCCTTCTCGAGGGCGTTCATGTCGTACTGCGTCACCACCACCGACTCGTCCTCGCCCGCGCCCGCCCCCTTGCTGCTCTGCGTGCAGATGGGGACGTAGTCGTCGAGCGGGCCGGGGGCGATGACGACCCCCGCGGCGTGCACGCCGGTGTGGCGCGAGAGCCCCTCGAGCGCGCTCGCGTAGTCGAGGAGGCGGCGGTAGCGCTCGTCGCCGTCGTAGAGGCGCCGGACCTCGGGGAGCTGCTGGATCGCCTCGCGCACCGTGAGCGAGAAGTTGGGCGCGTTCGGGATCAGCTTCGCGAGCGCGTCGGTCTCGGCCGGCGTGAAGCCGAGCACGCGCCCGACGTCCTTGACCGCCGCGCGCGACTTCATCGTCCCGAAGGTGACGATCTGCCCGACCGACGCCTTGCCGTACTTCTGCCGCACGTACTCGATCACTTCGCCCCGGCGCTCGAAGCAGAAGTCGACGTCGACATCGGGCATCGAGACGCGTTCCGGGTTGAGGAAGCGCTCGAAGAGGAGGTCGAACCGGATCGGGCAGACGTTGGTGATCCGGAGCGCGTAGGCGACGAGCGACCCCGCCGCCGAGCCGCGCCCCGGGCCCACCGGGATGCCGCGGTCGCGCGCGGCCTTGATGAAGTCGGCGACGATCAGGAAGTAGCCGGCGTAGCCGGTCTTCGTGATCACGTCGAGCTCGTAGGCGAGGCGCTCCTCGATCTGGGGCGGGAGCGGCGTGCCGTACCGCTCGACCGCCCCCTCGCGCGCGAGGCGCACGAGGAGGTCGTTCTCGGTCGCGACGTCGGGGGGGAGGGGGAACGAGGGGACGTGGTACTTCTTGTCGAAGGTGACGTCGGCCTCGTCGGCGATGCGGAGCGTGTTCGCCAGCACGTCGGGGCGGTCGGGGAACCGCGCCCGCATCTCGTCGCCGTTCTTGAAGTACAGCCCGCGATCGTAGTGCATGCGGTTCGGATCGTTGCGATCCTTGCCGAGCCCGATGCAGAGGAGGACGTCGTGCGCGTCGTGGTCGTCGCCGCGCAGGAAGTGCGCGTCGTTGGTGGCGACGACGGGGAGATTCAGGTGCGCGGCGAGCCGGAAGACCTCGGCGTTCAGCCGGTCCTGCCCCTCGGAGTCGTGCCCCTGCACCTCGAGGAAGTAGCGGTCCCGGAAGACGTCGGCGTACCACGAGGCGGTGGCCACGGCCTCGTCCCAGCGCCCGTCGAGGAGGGCGGTCCCGATCTCGCCGGCCATGCAGGCCGAGCTGACGATGAGGCCCTCGGCGTGCTTCGCGAGGAGCTCCCGGTCGACGCGAGGGCGCGTGTAGAACCCTTCGGTGTATCCGAGCGACGAGAGCTTGACGAGGTTCTGGTAGCCGACCCGGTCCTTCGCGAGGAGGACCAGGTGGTACGCCGCGCGCGCGCCGGGGGCGGCGCGTCCCTTCTGGCGACGGTCGCCGGGGGCGACGTAGGCCTCCATGCCGAGGAGCGGGCGGATCCCGGCCTTGCGCGCCTTCTCCTGGAACTCCCAGGCCGCGTGCATGTTGCCGTGATCGGTGATCGCCAGCGCCGGCTGCTCGAACTCCTTCGCGCGCCGGATCAGGTCATCGATCCGGTTCGCGCCGTCGAGCAGCGAGTACTCGCTGTGGCAGTGCAGGTGCACGAAGGTCATACGGTGTCCCATCTTAACCGATCGGCTCGCGCCCCGCACCGGCGCGGGATTCCCAGGAACCAGCGTAACTCCTTCATGCCCAAGCACTTGAGCGCGACGTTGCACTCCCGCTGGCTCCGCGGGCTCCCGCTCCTCGCCCTCCTCGCGGGCGCCTGCTCCGACAACGGCGACGGCGGGGGCGGCGGCGAGCCGCCGAGCGGCATCGACCTGTCGCGCGTCGCGCTCGCGCCGGCGAGCGGGAACGGCCAGACCGGTCCGGCCGGCGGGCGCTTCGCCCAGCCGCTGGTGGTCACGGTCCGCACCTCCGACGGCGCGCCGGCGCCGTACGTCCGGGTCCGCTTCGCCCGGGTCGCGGGGACGGTCACGCTCCTCGACTCCATCGCGGTCACCGACTTCGACGGCGTCGCCCGCGCCACCCCCGTCCTCGGTGCGACGCCCGGGGCGGTGCGGCTCGTGGCGGCGGTGGTCGGCTTCCCCGACAAGAGCGCGACCTTCGACGGGACGATCGTCCCCCCGCCGACGATCACCGCCGTCACCCCGGCCAGCTTCGGGGCCGGCGACACGGTGACCGTCACCGCCTCCGACCTCGCCGTCCTCGGGACGACCGCGGCGGTGACGTTCGACGGCGAGCGCGGGCTCGTGGTCCCGGGGAGCCGCACCGCCACCTCGCTCCGGGTGGTGGCGCCCCCCTGCCTCGCGGCCGGGCAGACGACGCTCCGGCTGGTCGACGGTCCCTTCCAGTCGCCGACGGCGACGGCGACGAGCGTCTCGCGGACGCGCCCGCTGCAGCTCGGCGAGTTCCAGGCGGTGACGCTCCCGGCGAGCGCCACCGGGTGCCTCGCGCTCGCGGGCGGGGCGCGGTACGCGCTCCTGCCGAGCTTCGCGGCGACGCAGGACTTCGCCGTGGGGCGCACGCGCGACTCGGTCCCGGGCTTCGGCTTCGTGCTTGGCGCGACCGGCGCGCCGGTGGCGCGCGTCGCCGCCCCGCGGCCCCGCCCGACGGGCGACGTCGCGGCCGACTTCCACCGCTTCCTGCGCTGGCAGGAGCAGCAGCTCGCCCCCGAGGCGGCGGCGGCGTTCCGCGCGCGGCGTGGCGTGCTCGCCGAGGGGGTGAACCTCTCCCTCGGCCGGAACGACCTCCCGGCGGTCGGGAGCACGCGGCAGTTCCAGGTCCTCAACTCGCTCACCGCCTCGCCGAGCACCTACTCGACGGTGACGGCGCGCCTCGTCTTCGCGGGCGACAACATCCTCCTCTACGTCGACCAGGCCACGCCGGGCGTCGCCAACGGCGGCGTCGCCGACGCCAGCTACGCCACGCTCGGCGCGCAGTTCGACGACGACCTCTACCCGATCGCGGCGCGCACCTTCGCCGCCTCGAGCGACATCGACGGCAACCGGCGCGTCTTCGTCCTCTTCACGCCGGTCGTCAACGGCCTCTCGACCGACCGGGCCGAGTGCGGCGGCTACATCGCCGGCTTCTTCAACGGCGCCGACCTCGTCGCGAGCAACACGCGCGCGAACCGCGCCGAGATCTTCTACGGCGCCGTCCCCGGCGCCGCGATCTCGAGCGTGGCGAGCTGCCGGCTGAGCGTCAATGCGTGGCAGCGCTCGACGCCGGCGACGTTCATCCACGAGCTGCAGCACCTGATCAGCTACGGGCAGCACGTCCTCTCGCGCGGCGGGGCGTCGGAGGACATCTGGCTCAACGAGGCGCTGAGTCACGTCGCCGAGGAGCTGGGCGGGCGCCTCTACGAGCAGCGCTTCCCTCCGCCGAGCGGGCGCACCGACCCCGCGCAGCTCTTCCCCGACGCGGCGCAGGGCTTCCTGCCGCCCAACTTCAGCAACGCGTACGACTTCTTCCGCAGCTCGACCGAGTTCTCGCTCACCTCGCCAACGGCGTTCGGCACGCTCGAGGAGCGCGGCGTCGGGTGGCTCTTCCTGCGCTGGCTCGGCGACCAGCGCGGCGAGGCGATCTACGGCCAGCTCGTGCAGACGAACCGCACCGGGACCGCGAACGTCGAGCAGGTGGCGGGCGAGCCCTTCACGCGGCTCTTCGCCGACTACGTGACGGCGGTGCTGCTCGACGACTTCCCCGGCGCCGACGCGAGCCGCATCAACCCGCGCTGGCAGTTCACGTCGCGCGACCTGCGCGCGATCTACGCGCGACTGAACGCGATCGACCGGACGAACTTCCCAGTCCCGTACCCGCTCGACCTCGCCACCCTCCCGGCCTCCGCGCGCCTCGGCCCCGGGAGCAGCGTCACCGGGACGATGAAGCCGGGGGGCTTCGACCTCTTCGAGCTCCGTGTCCCCGGCGGCGCGGCGACGACCGCCTTCCGGGCTTCCTCCGGCACCTTCCAGCCCTCGCTCAACGCCCAGCTCACGATCGTGCGCGTCCCCGGCGCACCGTGACGGGCTGACGTCGGCAACGGCAACGGCAACCGCAACCGCAACTGCGAACCGCAACGGCAACGGCAACCGCGACGGGGAAAGCAGGGACTGCAGGAAACGGCAGCG
>ERZ1066122.561-NODE-561-length-38458-cov-39.589537_pt1 | contig 38458 bp, 28 predicted proteins | sample MGYA00382769_ERZ1066122 | MGnify/ENA primary metagenome ERZ1066122 (study PRJEB33369, sample SAMEA5778352) | biofilm metagenome | biome: Industrial cooling water; feature: Water cooling tower basin; material: Biofilm | place: United Arab Emirates | collected... | reverse complement strand
CGGCACAGCAGCCGCCAGTAATGCGCGCGATTGGGCGAAGCCAGCGGCCCGAACAAGCCGGACGGCACGGTGCGGAACAGATCGGGCTCAGCGACGGTGGGCACCGCGACGACACTCAACGGCTGGCTCCGGCAGAAGGACAAGGGCCGGCATTATCGCAGCCGCGCCCGGTCAGCGCAGCAGCGATCATGCCCACGACTGCTGCAAGTCATTGATTCGGCGAGCTGTCGCTTGGCGCTTGAGTGCGAGGGGAGCCATGGATGGCGATGAGCACAGCAAAGCTCGCGGCCCAATCCCGCGGTCTCCAAACCTCCGCCATCCGACACCAAACTACAACTCGCACCTCTCCCCGCCCCGCGCCCTTCCCCCCTCTCCCCCCGCCGGAGAGGGGCTGGGGGAGAGGGGGGGAGGCGCCAGCGCATGCGGGAAACCCCGTCACATGGCTATTCTTCCTCGCCGCTGTCGCAGGAAGTGCTCGTCAAGAGCGACAGCTCCTTGAGCCTGGACGCGATGTCGGATTCCGTGGCGCAGATCGATGTCGGCGCGAGGTCGCGATACAGCTTGGAACGGTCGATCAGCCGTGCGGCGAAGGCGAGGCAGGAGGCACGCGCATCGGCCGGCTTCAGCGACTTCAGTTCCGGCCGGATGGAGGCCGCACGACGGGCGACCAGGCATGTGTAGGTTTCGGATAGATGGCCATCGAGTTTGAACGCGGACAGCGCGGCGATCGCGCGGTTGGCTTCCTTCCCCTGGATGCGCGCGAGCAGGGCAAGCGCCATGTCGCTCTTGTCGGGGCCGGAGCAGGCGTAGTTGTCCGTCGAGCACGCGTATCGCCCTTTCGGGCTCTGTGCATTCAACAATGTGTAGGCGATGGCATGACGTGCCATGTCGAGGTCCGACGAATTCTCGCCTGCGAAGGCAGGGCTGATGACGGCAGCGGCCGACAGCAGCAGAACTTGCATCTTGATGGGCATGTCGGATGAGCCTGGTGGGCTGTCGATAACAGTGGGGAATTCCCGATTCAGGATGCGCCGGAGCCGGTCGAACGAGTCTCGAAAGCGCAGCCTGCCTGCGATGCCGCATCACCGATGTGCGATGCATCTCGGAATCGGAGTGGATGCAGACTACCGCAAGCAAACGTGAGCTGTGCACAGCGGCGTCCACATTCCGCCCAGGATCGACTTCGCTCTCGCTTGACGCCCCCCACCCCCTGCGCCACAGTCCCCGCACCGGCGCGCAATGCCCCGGCATCCAATTCGACAGGGAGAGGGTCATGAGCGACAGCACAGGGGGCCGTGCCGGTTCCGGCACGCAGGCGGCCGGCGACCGCATCGTCTACGCGAAAATCCACCCATCCATCGGCATCGCGCGGGTGGGCAATTCGACCGCGGAGGACGGGTTCTACATCGGGCCGCAGGTGGTGGAGCCGGTGCCGATGCCGGCGGGGTTCTATCGGGATGCCACGGGCGCGCTGAAGCGCGAGGTGGCGGAGTTCCGCATCTACGGCTACGACGCGCAGGGGCGGGTGGTGCGCGAGTTGCAGATGGGGGATGGCGTGGACATCGCGTGGACGGTGGAACTCGCGAACCACAAGGCGGCCTGGTACAACTTCGAGCTGGCGCTGGACATCCCCGAAGCGGCCACCGCGCCGCCGTCGACGCGGCGCAATGCCAAGGTGATCGACCGGCGCACGCTGTCGATCACGCCCGGTGCACGCAGCATCGACGCGCCGAATACGCAGGGCGCGCAGTACCAGTTCGATGGCGGCAAGTGTTTCGGCATCGAGGTGCCGCTGGGCGAGTTGCGCACCGATACCTGCGGGCGGCTGCGGGTGTTCGGCGGGCACGGCAAATCGGCCTCGCAGGATGGTTCGGCGCCCACCACGTTCGCCAACAACGACGGCTGGTATGACGACACCAGCGACGGTCCGGTGACCGCGCGCGTGACGCTCGGCGGGCGCGAGATCGAGGTGGCGCCGGCCTGGGTGGTGGTGGCGCCGCCCAACTACGGCCCGCAGCAGAAGTCGGTGCGCACCATGTACGCCTTGATGACCGACGTGGCGGTGCAGGCCGGGCAACTGCCGCCGCCGCTTGTGCCGAGCTTCCGCGACGACATCCTGCCGGTGCTCAAGGCGCTGTGCGACCTGCAGTGGATGAACGCGGGATTCGCCGCCGGTTTCGGCTATGGCATGCCGCAGCATTTCCTGGATGCCGACTATCTGCGCAAGCTCGCGCAGCCCGGCGACACCTATGCGGAACTGCGCCGCACCGTGGCCAACAGCTTCCGCAACCCGGACGACGGCGACGTGTCGATGAAGCCCTGGCCCTGGGTGTACGGCGATGCGATGGACATCCCGATGCCGCCCACGCCGCGCGCGATGAACGCGCTGACCACCACGCAGCTGGCGCTGCTGGAGCGCTGGGCGCGCGGCGATTTCGTCGCGGACTACGACCCGGCGTATGTGCCGCCCGGCCGGTTCGAGGACGTGCCGCTGCAGGAACAGCCGGCGATGCTGGACCGCGCCGCGCTGGAGTTCTGTCTGGCCGACGCCTTCCACCCCGGCTGCGAAATGACCTGGCCGGTGCGCCACGCGACCATGTACATGGCGCCGTACCGCTGGCGGCATCGCGACTCCGCGCGGCCGGAGCCCGATTACGGCAGCACGCTCACCCCGGCGGAAGTGGCGTCCTATGACGGCCCGCTCTACGCGCAGTTCCCCGGTTCGATCACGCGCTGGATGGCGATCCCGTGGCAGACCGACACCGCCAGCTGCCGTTCGGGCTACGACAAGCAGTACGACCCGTATCTGCCCACGTTCTGGCCGGCGCGCGTGCCCAACCAGGTGCTCAGCGACGAGAACTACCGCAAGGTGATGGACACCTCGCTGTCGCGCGAGGAGCGTGTGGCCGCGTTCAACGACCGTGCCGACTGGGACCGCACGCTGGGCGTGGGCTATGTGCAGCAGCTGCAGAACATGGTGGCGCACTTCGACCGGCAGGGGATTGTCGAGGTGCGCGAAGGCATCGCCGACGACCCGGATTTCCCGCCGGTGATGCAGGTGGAAGACCGCGGCGGCGAGGACCTCGGCCACGAGGCGCGCACGCAGACCGACCGCGGCTACCGCAAGGCGCTGATGGCCGGCACGCCGCCGGACGATTGAGCGCGCGACGGTCGCACACATGGGCGAGCGCGTCTGGGACGTGATCGTGATCGGCGCCGGGCCTGCGGGCTCGGCGCTGGCGCGTCGTCTCGCGTCGCAGGCGCGCGTGTGCGTGCTGGAGCGGGCGCCTGCCGGCGTGCGTGCCGGGCCGCGCGAGCCTGTGCATGCCGGCGCACCTGCGCGTGCGCATACCTCCGTGCCCGCGTATGCGCATGCGCGGGCGTCCGAGTGCGAGGCATCTGGAGATGATGATGCCGATGCGCAGACCCATCGCCCGCCGTGGCGCATCGGCGAATCGTTGCCGGGCGCGGCGGCGGTGTTGCTGCGGCGTCTTGGTGTGCTCGAGCGTTTTCTCGCCGACGGCCACGCGGAGCGCGGGGCGAGTGTGTCGACCTGGGACAGCGAGACGCCGGTGTGGTTCGACCCGCTGCGCGACCCCAACGGCCCCGGTTGGCATCTGGACCGCGTGCGTTTCGATGCGATGCTGCGCACAGCGGCGGAGGAGAGTGGCGCGGCATTCGCACCACTCGACGGCGCTTGGCGTGTCGCGCACGAGGGCGGCGCCTGGCAGGTGGACGATGTGGCAGGCGGGCAGACCCATCGCGCGCGGGTGCTGGTGGATGCCACCGGCCGCAGCGCCGCGCTGTGCCGGGCACTCGACCTGCCGCGCGAACGCGGCGACCGCCTGATCTGCCTCTCGCTGCGCCTGCCGCCCGATCCGGCCGACCTCGACCGCTGCACCCGCACCTCTGCCGATGCTGACGGCTGGTGGTACAGCGTGCGCCTGCCCTCGGGCGAGCGCGTGCTGGCCCTGCATCTGGATGCCGACGACCCGGCGCTGCGCGGCCTGCGCGACGCCGATGCGCTGCTCGCGCAGGCGCGGCGCCTGCCGCTGCTGGCGGACGTGCTGCCTTCGCCAGATGCGTGCGCGGCCTTTGATCTGGCCGTTGATGTCCACCCCGCCGGCAGCGCGGCGCTCGACTTCGACGCCTGCTTTCGGCATCCGGGCCTGTTCGCGGTCGGCGACGCCGCGCTCGCATTCGACCCGCTGTCCTCGCAGGGCCTGTTTCAGGCGCTGGCCTCGGCCGAAAGTGCAGCGGCGGCGATCGCGCGTCACCTCGATGGCGATGCTGGCGCGGCAGGGGGCTACTTCGCCGAAATGGCGCAGGTGCGCGACCGCTATCGCGCGCATCTGGCCGCGACCTATGCCGGCCCGGTGCGCCATGCGGAGCGGCGGTTCTGGGCGCGGCGGCGTGTGGCCGTGCCAAAGCAGCTGTCGGTCTCTCCGGCGGCCCTTGTCAGGTGAAGACGCAGCCGGCGGCGGAATGATCTGCATGTGCGTGTCATGGCGTGAGAGGCACACTTCTGCGGTTCTTCGTTCTTCGCCTTCGCCTTGTTTGGGGTCGGGCCTGAAGGCCCTCCTACGATGTGGATGGGATGCGGGCTGATGCGAACCGGGCGAATGCGATCCATGCGACACGCGTCGTAGGAGGGCCTTCAGGCCCGACCTGTGTGTCCGACCTGTGTGTCCGACCTGCGCGTTCGGCCAGCCCGCTCGCCTCGTGTGCCCGCTCAGACGACTCCTGATCGCCATGTCTCAGTCGCAATATCTGAGACGCCGCACGGCTCCACTGTGCGCCTTCCGACCCGAGCGCTGCGCATGTCGCAATCTGCTGTTCCTCGTCTTTCTTCGCCAGCGGACGACGCGGCTGCACCACCCGCCGTGCCCGTGCCGGTCGGTCAAACCGAACTCGCGATATTCACGCCCCCATCCCCGCGCGAACGCGCCGACGGCGGCCGTCTGGCGCATCGTCTGCAGCACAAATACCGCGACCGCGTGACCGGCGTGTTCACCGTGCCGGCGCGTGCGGGGGAGTACGCCGACTTCCCCGACGACCTGCCGCCGCAGCTCGCGCAGGCGCTGCGCGCGCGGGGGCTGAGCCGGCTCTACCGCCATCAGGCCGAGGCCTGGGCGGCGACACGGCGCGGCGAGGACGTGGTGGTGGTCACGCCCACCGCCTCGGGCAAGACGCTGTGCTACACGCTGCCGGTGCTGGCCGAGGCGCTGGAATCGCGCGCCAAGGCGCTGTACCTGTTCCCGACCAAGGCGCTGGCCCAGGACCAGGTGGCCGAGCTGCTGGAACTCACGAAAGCCGGCGAACTCGGCATCCGCGCCGCCACCTTCGATGGCGATACTCCCGGTGACCAGCGTCAGGCGATCCGCCTCAACGGCGATATCGTGGTCACCAATCCCGACATGCTGCACCAGGGCATCCTGCCGCATCACACCAAGTGGGCGCAGCTGTTCGAGAACCTGCGCTATGTGGTGATCGACGAGATCCACACCTACCGCGGCGTGTTCGGCTCGCACCTCGCCAACGTGCTGCGCCGGCTGCAGCGGGTGTGCGCGTTCTACGGCGCGCGCCCGCAGTTCGTGCTGTGCTCGGCCACCATCGGCAACCCCAAGGCGCATGCGGAAGCGCTGGTCGAGCGTAGCGTCACCTGCATCGACCGCTCCGGCGCGCCGACCGGCGAGAAGCACGTGCTGCTGTGGAACCCGCCGGTAGTCAATCCCGACCTCGGCCTGCGCGCCTCCGCGCGCTCGCAGACCACGCGCATCGCGCGCATGGCGATCAAGGCCGGGCTGAAGACGCTGGTGTTCGCGCAGTCGCGCACGATGGTCGAGGTGCTGACCAAATATCTGAAGGACGTGTTCGATCACGACCCGCGCAAGCCCGCGCGCATTCGCGCCTATCGCGGCGGCTATCTGCCCACCGAACGCCGCGAGGCCGAGCGCGCGATGCGCGCCGGGCAGATCGACGGCATCGTCGCCACCTCGGCGCTGGAGCTGGGCGTGGACATCGGCAGCCTGGATGCGGTGATCCTCAACGGCTATCCCGGCGGCATCGCGGCGACCTGGCAGCGCTTCGGCCGCGCCGGGCGCCGGCAGCGGCCCGCATTGGGTGTTCTCGTCGCGAGTTCCGATCCACTCGATCAATACATCGTGCGTCACCCGGAATTCTTCGGCGATGCGCCGCCGGAGCAGGCGCGGATCGCGCCGGACCAGCCGGTGATCCTGCTCGACCACATCCGCTGCGCCGCGTTCGAGCTGCCGTTCCGCGCGGGCGAACGCTTCGGCCCGGTCGACCCGGAGGTGTATCTGCAGCTGCTGGCCGAGGACGGCGTGCTGCATGCCGAGGGCGAGGCCTACGAGTGGATCGCCGACAGTTACCCGGCGAATGCGGTGAGCCTGCGCTCGGTGGCCGACGGCAATTTCGTGGTGGTGGACCGAAGCGACGGCCGCCAGACCATCATCGCCGAGGTCGATTTTTCCTCCGCGCCGCTGCTGCTGTACGAGGGCGCGATCCACATGGTGCAATCCACGCCCTACCAGGTGGAGCGGCTGGACTGGGAAGGCCGCAAGGCCTACGTCACCCGCACGCATGTGGACTACTACACCGATGCCATCGACTACACGCGGCTGAAGGTGCTGGAGAGCTTCGACGGCCGCGTCGCCGGGACCGGCGCCTGCCATCACGGCGAAGTGCATGTGGTGCGGCGCGTGGCCGGCTACAAGAAGATCCGCTACTACACCCACGAGAACATCGGCTACGGCCCGGTCACGTTGCCCGATGCCGAGATGCACACCACGTCCGTGTGGTGGCAGCTGCCGCAGGCGGTGCTGGAAGGCCTGTTCGCATCGAAACAGGACGCGCTCGACGGCTTTCTGGGTGCGGCCTATGCGTTGCATGTGGTCGCACGCATCGCGGTGATGGCCGATGCCGCCGACCTGCAGAAAGCAGTGGGCAGCGGCGACGGCGCGTGGTCGGCCACGCTCGACGGCAGCGGGCGCGGGCGGCTGCGCGCCATGGGCGAGGGTGCGGCGGTGCCGGACAGTCCGGATGCCTTGACCGACCCGCGCGCGTTCACGCCCACGCTGTACCTGTACGACAACTACCCCGGCGGCGTGGGCCTGGCCGAGCCGCTGTGGACCCGGCAGGGCGAACTGCTGCAGAGGGCCATTGGGCTGATCGACGGCTGCGGCTGCAGCGGCGGCTGCCCGGCCTGCGTGGGCCCGGTGCTGCAGATCGAAGCGCGCGAGGCCAGCCTCAAGCAGCATGCGCGGCGGGTGCTCTCGGCGCTGTCGGCGGTCGAGCCGCAGGGGTTGGTGTCGTGATCGGCGACGTGCTGAATGCCTGCACGTCGCGCGTCGTGCGGATGCAAGCCGGTTCGTCGCGCAGTACGGGCGGGCCTGCCGCATGAGCCTTGCGCTGGAACGGCTGCGGACGCTGCGCAGGCAGGCCGGTGGCGTGGCTGGACCTGCGGCTGATGGCGAGGTCGCCGCTGTTCCGGAGCACGATCCACCCGCCGATGCGCCGTTCGACACGGCTCGCGCTGCGCTGCGTGATGCGCATGTCGAAGGACACCCTGCGGCGGATGCCGAACCATGCAGCGCGACGCTGCCGGCAGGCGCCGCATCGCGCACGCCATCCCGCGCTGCGTCGCGCCCGCGCGATGCCCAGACCATCGACGCACTGCGTCGTCTCCTGCGCGTGCGAGCGCCTGCGGCTGCGCCCGCGCATGCACACGCACACGCGGCCATGCCCGCGCCTGCGCACGCAGATGAACAGGCGTACGCCGACGCACCCGCGTCCGCTCCCGCGGACACACAGGCGCATGCACTCGCGCAAACGCAGCGCGCAGTCGCTGACCGTTCGCTGCCGGGCAGTGAGATCGCCCCCGGCCTGCATCTGATCGAGCACCGCCTGCCGTGGCCGGTTGCGTCGGTGCTGCCGCTCGGTTTCGACCCACGCATCGCCCACGCGCGCAGCGCGGACATCGTGTGTTTCGACACCGAAACCACTGGCCTTGCCGGCGGCACCGGCACGCGTGCGTTCATGATCGGCATCGCGCAGTGGCGAGAGGATACGCTGCACATCCGCCAGTGGTTCATCACCCAACTGCAGGCCGAGCGTGCGCTGCTCGCGGCCTTCGCGGAGGTCTTGAACCAGAGCAGCGTGCTGGTCAGCTACAACGGCCGCAGCTACGACGCGCCGCTGCTGCGCACGCGCTTCCGTCTCGCGCGCATGCACGAACCGCTGACCGACTGCGCGCACGTCGACCTGCTGCACCCCACGCGGCGGCGCTACCGCGGGCGCTGGGAGAATTGCCGGCTGGCCACCATCGAACGCCGCGTGCTCGGCGTGGTGCGCGAGGACGATCTGCCCGGAAGTGAGGCCCCCGCCGCCTGGCTGCGCTACCTGCGCGGCGGCTGCGCCCGTGATCTCGCGCGCGTGGCCGAGCACAACCGCCAGGATCTCGCCTCCCTGGCCGGCCTGCTGCTGCACCTGAGCGGGCTGTCGGACGGTGATGCATCCGATGTCGATCCCGATGCAGCTCGAGCGCCTGCTTCCGAGCCTGGCGCCTGATGACGAAAAGCAGGTCCCTCGGCTTCGCCTCGGGACGACATTGATTTGGGGTCGGGGCGAGACGTGAACATCATCGAGACGGAAACCATCACCGCGTCGCAGTGAGCGGTCACTGAGGCGACTGCCTGCCGATACTCCGCCTGTGGATGCCCAGGCTCTCGATACTCCTGCTCTCGATATTCGACTCTCGATATTCCTGCTCTCGATATTCCGACGCTCGCTGTCTCGATTGTCATCCCGAGCGCATGCGAGGGACCTGCTTGTTGCTCTCACAAAAGCAGGTCCCTCGGCTTCGCCTCGGGATGACATCGGTGATTTATCGGGACGAAAGGCTGAAACTTTCGAGCTCGGATCGGTCAGGTCCCTCGGCTTCGCCTCGGGATGACATCAATTCGAGCCTGCAGTTCAGCCCAGCATCCGCCAGCCGAGCCACAGCGGCAGGCCGATGAAATAAGCCAGTCGCCCTGCAAGTTCCAGCCAGCGCCGCAGCGGCACGGCCATGCCGGGGCGCCAGTGCGTGCCCGCCCACGTCGCAGCTTCCACCGCAAGCCGCAGCCAGGCCGCGAAGATCGCCAGATACGCCACCCACTGCCCCCACCAGATCAGCAGTGCGGTGAGATAGGCCTGCAGGCCGAAGGTCTGGTATTCGCCGAAGGGCCCGCCGTAGGCGATGATCTGGTGCAGGCGGAACGCCGGCAGTGCCGGAATCAGCGCGAACAGCGCGTACTTGCACCACGGGGCATCCAGCCAGGGTCTGCGCACCCGCGCACGCGCACGGGCGAATGCGGTGGCGGCGCCTTCGGTGGATGTGGACAGCGACGCCCCGGCGCGCTGCAGCACTTCGGCGAGACGTGCGGGCTCGTCGAGCGCGATGTCGGGCGACCAGGATTGCCCCTTGAGCTGCAGGCGCAGGCCGCTGCGCGGGAAGGGCAGGCGCCACACCCGCAGCGCTTCGATCACGTCCACGCGGATGTCGACGGTGCGCCCGCGCTGCGCGATCCGCAGTTGCCCGTCGACGATGCGCAGCTCCGCCGCGAACGCGCGCAGCAGTGCCCAGCGCGCCACCGTCGGCGCCAGCACCAGCGCGGCGAACAGGCGCAGCAGCGAGAGCGGGTTGTTCACGCGCGCATCGCCCGCCAGCAGCGCGATGCCCATCCACAGCAGCGACAGGCCGGTCAGCGCCGCGAGCGCGGTGACCGCGATGCGTGCGGCTGGGCTGAGGACGGCGGCCGATGCGCGATAGGTCGCAGGGTCGGAGGACGCAGTGCTCGCGTCATCCTCGCGCGACAGGCCCGCACGTCGGCGCATCCACACGCTCGTCAGCGCGAACAGCAGCAGCGCCAGCAGGCAGGCGCCGCCCAGCCAGTCGCCCCAGGCCAGCATCAGTGTCGGTGTCGGTTCGCCGATGCGCACCTCGCCGACCAGCAGTGCGCGCTCGCCCATCGGTGCGCGTGCGATCACTTCGCCGCCGGCATCGATCGCCGCGCTGATGCCGTTGGCGGTGACGCGCAGCTGCGGCAGCCGGGTTTCGATGCTGCGGAAGCGCGCCACCGCCAGATGCAGCTCGGCGCCGATGGGGTGGTCGCTGAACCACGAGTCGTTGGACATGCCGAGAATGGCCTGCGCGCCCTGGCGCGCGCCGTCGATGGCCAGCTGCGGGTGCACGTCGTCCAGACAGATCAGCGGCAGCACCGGCACCTCGCGGCCATCGGCGAGGAACAGCGGCATCACCCGCGCGCCGTTGCCCGGCTGCCAGGTGCCGGCCCAGGGCAGGGCACGGCGCAGGGTCGGGCCGTCCAGCCACGGCGGCACGTATTCGGTCAGCGGGAAAGGTTTGGTCTTGCGATAGAAACCCAGCAGTCCGCGCTGCGGGTCGACGAAAGCCGCGGCGTTGTACTCGCCGTCGGCATCGCGGTCGTAGGTGCCGAAGACCGCGGGCAGGCCCGCATCGCGCACGAAGTCGAGGATCTCGCGGTCGAATTCGCCGCCCGCCTCGCTTTTCGGCTGACCGAACGTGGTGGGGTAGACGGTTTCCGACCACAGCAGTGCGTCCACGTCGCCGCTCGCCAGCGCTTCGCGCGACATCGCGAAGTGGGTGTCCAGCACCGTGCGCACCACCGCGTAGGCGCCCTGCTCGCGACGCATTCGCTCGTAATCGACGATGGCGGTCTGCACCATGCCGACGCGCAGCGTGGCGGTATTCGCATCCGGATTCGCATCAGCCGTGTGCAGCGTCGACAGCCGCATCGCGCCATAGCCGGCCAACAGCAGCGGCAGCGCCAGCGCGATGCCGACCGGCGGCGCCCATGTGCGCAGGCCGTCGCGACGCGCGCGCAGCGCGGCAGCCAGCGCTTCGTTGCACAGCAGCAGCACGAAGGTCAGGCCCGCGGCACCGCCCAGATCCGCCGCCTGACGCAGCAGCGCGGCGTCATGCAGCCCATGGCCCAGGGTGTCGCCCAGCAGCTTCGGCCACAGCCATTCGGTCGCCACCCAGGCGCAGGCACCTGCCAGCGTGCGTACGACGGCGCCGTGCCGGCGTCCCGTCCACTGCCGCACCAACACGAAAACGAGGAACTGCGGCTGCAGCAGCGGTGCGGCGATCAGTGCGACCAACAGGCCGGGCAGGGCACCGATGCCGACGTAGGCACCGATCGCCACGCCGAACCAGCCCAGCACCGCCAGTACGTAGGCCACGCTCATCAGCCAGCCGTCGCGCAGCGCGGCGAATGGCCCGCGCGAGCCGTCCAGCGCCAGCACCCAGGGCACCAGCGCGACGAAGCCCAGCAGGAAGAACGCGCCGCCGCGCGCATACAGCGCGAGCAGCAGGGCGCTGGCGGCCATGCCGGCCAGGCTGCGTAGGCCGAAGCGGGAAAGAAGACTCATCAAACGCCCTGTGAAGAATGACCCATGCCTGGTTCCTGTCTGTCTGCAACGACGGTGTCCTGTCTCTCATCGCTCGTCCGCTTGCGAGCGAGAGGTGGGACACGAGCTGCACGCGTGGCTGCCCTGCACACGCACCGCCGCGACGCTGCCCCCTCACCCCAACCCTCTCCCCCGCGAGCGGGGGAGAGGGAGCCAAACGCAGTCGCTCCACGGATGCAGCGACGCTGCCCGCAACGACGCTGCCCGTGAACTCACCTCTCCTCCGCTTGCGGGGGAGAGGTCGCGCCGCAGGCGCGGGTGAGGGGGGCTTTTGCGCCATGGCGAGCGACGCTGGCGCCCTCGCGGGCGCTGCGATGTTCAGGGCCCGCCTTCCTCGCGCGGCGGCGGAATCGCGATCCTGCGCCCGGTGATGCCTGCAGGCGCCATGTCGGGCGGCACCACGCGGTCCTCGGGAATGGCGATCGGCCGTCCCGCCGCATCGAAGAATTCGAAATCGGGCGAAAACATCAGGATCGGTTCGATGTCCTGGCCGTCGTCGGTGGTTTGGTAGTGCCGCACGTAGCCCTCGGGCAGCGGCACGCCTTCGGGCGCGGCCAGGCCCACCAGCGGCGGGCTAGTGCCCGGCGGGTTGAATGCACCGATGCCGGAATGGATGCCGGCCTCATTGAGGCGGCGGATGATCTCGGCGGTGGAAGGCACGGGCTTGCTCGAGTCGATGTAGTCGGCGAGGTCCAGACTGATGTCCTCGCCGCGGTTCGCGATGGCGGGAGCCGGCGCTGCGGCGCGTGGAGGCGCGTCGACGGGTTGCGTCGCGGCGGCGGCATCGCGTGCGCTGCCGTCGGAGACATCGGCCTGTGTCGGTGCGTCAATCGCGACCACTGCATCGCCGCTGTCCGCAGTGCCGCCGATGGTCAGCAAATAGACGATCGCTGCGAAGCCCAGCGCCAGCCCGAGCGCCGTGTACACCAGGGCACTGCGGCGGCCGCCCGGATGGACGGACACGCGCACGCCATCGCCGTCCGAAGACGGCGATGGCGTGGCCGGATCGCGATGCTGCGACATCGAACCGTCTCTGCGTGGCTTACGGCGAAGCCGGGTTGTACACCGACAGCGCCCAACCCATGCGCTCGTGGCCGAAGCGGTTCCAGATCGGGTTGAAGCCGCCCGGGAACGAGGTGTAGCGCGGTGCGCCGCTGCCGCTGGAGCCGCCGAACAGGCCGGCGCTGCGGGTGCCGCCGGAGTAGGTCGGATGGGTGTCGTCGGACTGGATGTAATCGAAGCTGGACGAGGACGAGACGAAGTGGGTGTTGGCGTCGCGCAGCGTCGGGCGCAGGGTGACCGAGATGCGGTTCACATACGCCGCCTCGCTCTCGCCGGCGACATAGCGCAGCGCCTCGGAGTCGACCTGGCCGTCGCCGTTGCTGTCGTAGTCCGCGCCCATGTACTGGGCGAAGCTGTCGGCGCACTTGAAGCCCTTCTGGCGGGCGTATTCGCACATCCAGTAGTTCATGCGCGCGATGTACGGCAGGAAGGTGGTGCGCATGTTCACGCGCTGGCCGGTGGCGGCGTCGGTGCAGTTGCTCGACACGTTGTCGGCGTTGTAGCCGGGGTAGTACAGGTTGGAGATGATCTTCAGCTTCACGCCCGGGTAGGCGTTGGCGTTGATGTAGTCCATCGCGGCGGCGACGTAGGTCTTGCAGTTGTTGACTGCCGTGTTCAGGCCGCTGTAGTTGCAGGTGCCGGTCTGGTCCTTGAATGCGCTGCGCGCCTGCAGACCGTCGTTGCCGCACATCTCGAACGTGACCACGCGGGTGTTGCTGGCCTGCATGTAGGAGCGTTCGGCGACGATCTTGTTGGCGTACACATCGGACGCCACCGCACCGGACTTGGCGCGACGCACGGTTTCGATGTCCGCGGCCCAGCCGGCCGACAGGTACTCGCCCTGCACCGTGGGCGCGGCCCACTGCGCGGCGTTGAACACCGAGCCGTTGTAACCGGCATAGATCGAGTCGCCGTAGGCGACCACGCGATACTTGGTGGAGGTGCCGGAACGGTCGATGGTCCACGACACGTTCTGGTTCAGGGTGTTGGCCATGGCGGCCGGAGCGAGCAGCAGTGCGATGGCGGCGCACAGCACGCGGGGGGACTTGAAGGATCGAATGGTCATGCCTGCTTCCTTGGATCTGTGGTGGATGATCGACGCGTGTCGATCGGTGACAGCCGAATGAGGGGCGTTCAGTGGACACGTCCTGTGCCGTGATTCCATGAAGACCAGAGGCGTCGCATGATGTCGCGCCCCCTCACGCGCACATCCGGCCCCGTATGGGCAGCTCCCTGTCCGGCGCGAACCTAGCCCGGCCATCCCACCCGGTCAACAACGCACGCGGAGACGGCTGCGATCACGCAGCTAATGGTGTGTTTTCCGCTGAAAACGATGTTGCATCGCGACAAAAACCGCCGTCGTTCATTGTGCGACAGCAGCATTTTCGCGCGGACTTCGATACGCACCCGCACGCACCGCGCGCCCGCATCGGCGTCGTGCGCACCCGCGTGCCGCTGCGCCCACATCACCGCGCGCCACGCACCCGCGCATGCGCGCGCGCCCCCCATGCGCGTGAAGGGATGCGATCTATGCTGCGCCTGCCATGCGGGCAAGCGGCATCGATGCGGCCCAGCGCACGCCACTCCAGCCCCCTTCATCGAAGCGACCGAACGCGCGCCAGTCCAGCCCCCTTCATCGAATCGACCCAGCGCACGCTACTCCAGCCCCCTTCATCGAAGGGGGCCGACGCGCGAAGCGCGGCGGGGGGATGTGCTGTTCGCCGAGCGACGCCGCGCCGCGCAAATCCCCCACGGCCACTGCGTGACCGTCGCCCCCTTTGGCAAAGGGGGCTTGGAACTCGAGTCCCCATCATCGAAGCGGCCCAGCCCACGCCACTTCCATGCCTTTCATCTAAGCGACCGAACGCGCGCCACACCAGCCCCCTTCATCGAAGCGACCCAGTGCACGCCACTCCAGCCCCCTTCATCGAAGGGGGCCGACGCGCGAAGCGCGGCGGGGGGATGTGCTTTTTCGCCAAGCGACACCACGCCGCGCAAATCCCCCACGGCCACTGCGTGACCGTCGCCCCCCTCGTCAAAGGGGGGCTTGAAACTCGCCCCGCGTGCCGCTGTGTGTCGGGGCGACGCCGGAATGCCGTCCTGAAACCATCACCCGCAACGTCCGCGTTGCATCTTCGTCGAGCGCACTTCGGATGTGCATGCGACGGGCCAACCGCATGCCCTCAAGCCTGTCCACTCGCGTCATGGTTCGAACGCAACCAAGCACTGCGCTAGGCTGTGCCCACAGGCGGCGTCGGGCCGCATCGTCCACATGCAGGGAGGCTCCATGTCCAGCGACACCGTCGACACCCAGACCGCCACCGCCACGCCCAGGCTCGACCCCGGCCTCACCCTCGCGCTGGCCGATGCCGCCGACCTGGCCTACCGCGACTTCGCCAAGCAGCCGCTTACTCCGCCCGCCGGCTGGGAACTCGCCGGCCGCTGGACCGGCTGGGACCCCACGCCCTTCGGCGGCAGCGAAGAAAAGTACGGCGTGATCCTGCGCCGCATCGGCGCCCCCGGCGAACTCATCTTCGCCTTCCGCGGCACCGCCTCGCTCGACGACGCCCTCGACGACGCCGATTTCCCGCTGGTCGAATTCGTCTCTTCGCAGGGCAGCGTGCGCACCGGCGCGCACGTGGCGTCCGGCTTCTACGGCATCTACCACGACACCGGCCACGGCATGGACCAGCCCATGCGCGCCCAACTGCAGCAATACCTCCAGCAGCTCGCGCCCACCCGCATCTGGGTCACCGGCCACAGCCTCGGCGGCGCCCTCGCGCAGCTGTTCGCCTTCGACCTGAGCTACGGCACCCGTGCCGCCGCCTTCGACAGCCTGATCGTCCTCGCCAGCCCCCGCGTCGGCGACCAACGCTGGCGCGACACCTACCACGCCCGCATCCCCGCAGCGCGCAGCCTGCGCATCTACAACCAGCACGACATCGTCCCGCAACTGCCGCCCAAAGACCTCGGCTTCCACGACGTGGGCACCGGATTCCCCACCGCCTTCCAACGCCACCTGCTGCCCGACCTCCACCCCGTCCCCCGTCACTCCCTGCTCAACCTCACCTACGTCCTCCGCCAGTCCTTCGCCACCCAGGCCGAGACCTGGGCCGGCACTTTCGCTGATCAGAGCGACCCGCATCGGGAGATGGTCAGCACACTGCCGAAAGCGGCGGGTGGGTAGGGTGTGTGAGCTTGAGGCGTCATGCGCCGTGAGCCCACCGATTGCAGGCATTTCGGCAGCAAGGCGCCAGTGGGTCACCCGGGTCAGCGCAACGCGCGCACCCAGGAAGCGCGGACTACCTCTGCAGGCAACCTGGGTGCGGCCTTCGGCCTTACCCACGCTACTTGCTACTTGCTATCGTGTTGCACTTGAAGTTGGACGCCGCGGATTCAAAGACGTTTTAGGTGGGCGTAAATCCCACCCGACGGTTCTGCGGCCGCCGCTTGAAAAACTCGCCGATGCCGAAGCGGCGTCGGGAACGAACGGACCACGGAAGTGACGCGTCATTTGGCAGCAACCAATGCCAAAGGCGACTCAACATTGAAGAACGGAACCAAGCCCTTCGAGCGCTCGCATGACGGACCAGTCGCCACTCTGCATTTTCATCAGCTATAGCCATGACTCTGACGAACATCGGGACCGGGTCCTGGGATTGTCCGAGCGTCTGCGGGCTGACGGCATCGAGACCATCCTCGACCGCTACGTCGAAAGGGGATCGCCGCCCGAGGGTTGGCCGCGGTGGATGCTGAACGGTCTGGACAAGGCGACGCACGTCTTGTGCATCTGCACGGAAACGTACTACCGCCGGTTTCGCGGACTGGATGTGCCGGGCAAAGGGAAAGGAGTGGACTGGGAAGGCGCACTAATGACCCAGTCGCTGTATGACGCCCGCAGCGTTTCGACCAAGTTCGTTCCCGTGCTCTTCGCACATGCCGATGCGCCTTATGTTCCCGAACCGATGCGGGGACAGACGTTTTACGTCCTGGATTCCGATGCGAGCTACGAGGCCTTGTACGACGCATTGCTGAACCAAAGCGGTGTGGAGCCGGGGCCGATTCGAACCCCGAAACGCAAGCCTCGGGCGACCGGCCAGCCGCTGTCCTTCACGTCAGCTGCCGAAGCGAAAGACAGCACTTCCGATGTCACCCGCAAGACCGCGAGGACGCAGTTGGACAAACACGCGCCGCGCGTGCTGTTCGGCCGCGAGACGGAGTTGGAAGCACTCGATGCAACATGGGCGAAGGAGACGCTGAATATCTACACGCTGGTGGCCTGGGGCGGGGCGGGCAAGACCTCGCTGGTCTTCCACTGGGTGCAGACACGCTTCGCGGCGACAGGCTGGCCCGGCATTGAGCGCTACTTCGACTGGAGCTTCTACAGCCAGGGGACCGGCGAAAGCCGGCAGACCTCCGCCGACCTGTTTATCGCCAAGGCACTCGAATTCTTCGGCGACCCCGACCCGATCGTCGGCAGCCCATATGAACGCGGGGAACGGCTGGCCGGGCTGATTCGCCAGCACCGCACGCTGCTGATCCTCGACGGCATCGAACCGCTGCAATACCCGCCGAACGATCCGCAAGCTGGACGGCTGAAGGACCAGGCGCTCGACGCGCTGCTGCGCGAACTCGCCGCCGACAACCCCGGCCTGGTCGTGATCACCACCCGCGAACACCTGACGGACATCGACAAACTCGCCAACACCGAAGCGCAGAAGCTCGACAAGTTGAGCAAGGAAGCGGCGGTCGCCCTGCTGCGGGACCTGCAGATCGTCGGCACGGACGAGGAGTTACACGCAGCGTGGCAGGACTCCGGCGGCCACGCGCTGACCCTCAGCTTGCTGGGGCGCTTCATCGCCGACGCTTATGAAGACCGCGACATCCGCCACTACCGCGAGGTGAAGTTCAAAGCCGCCGACCAGGAGCACCAGGGCCGCTCGGCGTTCAAGGTGATGGTCGCCTACGAGCAGTGGCTGCACGGCGCTGGTCCGGAGCGCCAGCGGGAACTGGCCGTGCTGCGGCTGACCGGCCTGTTCGACCGGCCGATGGTGAAGGGTTGCCTGCAGGCCCTGCGGGCGGAGCCGGCGATTCCGGGGCTGACCGACGCGCTGGTGACGCTGACGGAGCAGCAGTGGAACATCGCGGTGACACGGCTGAGCAAGGTGGAGCTGCTCTCCGTTTCGGCCGATGTGATCGACGCCCACCCGTTGATCCGCGAATACTTCGCGACCCAGTTGAAGCATGACCAGCCGGCGGCGTTCCAGGCGGCCCACTCGCGGCTGTTCGATTTCCTGTGCGAGAACACGCCGCACCGCCCGGACGGCCTCGACGGCCTGGCCCCGCTCTACGAAGCCGTCACCCACGGCTGCCTCGCCGGACGACATCAGGAGGCGTGCGACGAGGTCTACGTCGACCGCATCCTCCGCGGCACGGACGGCTACGGCAACTACAGCGCCTTCAAACTCGGGGCGATTGGGGCCGACCTCGCGGCGGTGGCGGCCTTCTTCCAAACGTCGGCTCTAGGGCCGTGGCGCCAAGTGTCACCGAACCTGACCGCAGCCAATCAGGCCTGGCTGCTGAGCGAGGCCGCATTTGGCCTCCGCGCCCTCGGCAGCTTGACCGAAGCGCTGCAACCGATGCGTGCCGGGTTGGAGATGTACGTCCAGCAGAAAAACTGGGCGTTCGCCGCGAGGCTTGCCGGCAACCTGAGCGATTTGGAGGTGACGCTGGGCCGCTTGCCGGACGCCATGACCGACGCCCGCCAGTCGATCACCCATGCCGACCGGAGCGGCGATGCAGTCCAGCAAATGGCTCGTCGCACCACCGCGGCGGATGCCTTGCATCAGTCCGGACAGCGGATGGAGGTCGGCCCCCTCTTCGCCGAGGCCGAACGGATGCAGCAGGACAGGCAGCCGCAATACGACCTGCTCTATTCGCTGCAAGGCTTCCGCTACTGTGATTGGCTGCTGGCCCCCGCCGAACAGGCCGCGTGGCAGCAGTTGCTCAATCAGCCTCTCTCAAATTCCAAATCTCAAATCTCGGATGGCCTTGCCGAGGTCGAACGACGAGGAAACAAAATGTTTGAATGGCGCGTTCCAAGTGATCCACTCCTCGACATCGCCCTCGATCACCTGACCCTCGCCCGCGTCGGGCTGATCCGGGCGATCCTGGCGAACCCGCTCCCGCAACCGACGCTCGACCTGCCGCACGTCGCCGCCGCCGTCCACGGCCTTCGCGCCGCAGGACAAGTCCAGTACTTGCCACCCGGCCTGCTCACCGCCTCGCTCTACCACTTCGTCCGCGGCGAGCACGCCCTCGCCCTGAAGCACCTGGCCGAAGCCCAGCAAGTCGCCGAACGCGGCCCCATGCCGCTCTTCCTTGCCGATATCCACCTGACGCGAGCGAGGCTCGCCGCATGTGCGAAGGCGGAAGGCGGAGGAATGAACGTCGATGCGAAAGCCGAACTCGCAGAAGCCGCCACCCTCATCCGCACCCTCGGCTACGGCCGTCGCACCCAGGAACTTGCCGATGCCGAAGCGGCGATCGGGGGCCGCCGATGAAAGTGCCTTCACCAGCCACGGCAGTCCGGATGATCGATACGTCGCCGAATCGATTCAAGGCCTGTAACCCGCTGATCAGGCCATGCGCCGCGCACAAAAAAACCCGGGCTCTCGCCCGGGGTTTTTCGTTTTTGGTGGAGGTGGGCGGAGTCGAACCGCCGTCCGAAGGTGTTCCATGCCCGGCACTACATGCTTAGCTCACCGTTTGGTCTCGCCCTGCGGCAACACGGTGTGCGAAGCACACCGCAGGACATACCCGCTTGATCTAGGCCCTGGTTGACGGGTCGCCGCCCGGGCCGATCCTGTGATGATGACCCTACATCCACGAGCACAGGCACAAGTGGGTTCGGGGCTAGGCCTTAAGCGGCCAGAGCGTAGACGTCGTCGTTGGCGTCTGATTGTTTGCCGCTGGATTAACGAGGAAAGCTGCCCCCTCGGCATGCGACGTGCGACTTCACTACCCCCGTCGAAGCCAATACACCCCCGTGTTTCGTACCGCCGGGAATTCGTTCGATGGAGTCGTTCGTTCGATCGACCCGAGGAGTATGGGGGTGGGGTGGGGTGGGATCAAGGGTGCCGGTTCAGCGTACAGCTGTGGGCGGGGTGGGGCTGGGGGGTGTGAGGGGCGATGAAAAGCAGGTCCCTCGCTGCGCTCGGGACGACATGGTCAAGTGCGCCGCGAACCCCGACTCCCGACTCCCGACTCCCCATTCCCCATTCCCCACTCCCGGCCCTCAAGCGTCCTTGTTGTGCCGGCGCATGGCGCGTTGCTTCTCCATCGCCCAGTCGCGGTCGCGGGCGGCGTCGCGTTTGTCGTGGTCCTGTTTGCCCTTGGCGAGGGCGATTTCCAGCTTCACCCGGTTGCCCTTCCAGTACAGGGCGGTGGGGACCAGGGTGTAGCCCTGGCGCTGCATCTTGCCGACCAGTTGGTCGATCTCGCGGCGGTGCAGCAGCAGTTTGCGGGTGCGGCGTTCCACCTGGGTGGTGTGGGTGGAGGCGGAGATCATCGGCACGATCTGCGCGCCGATCCAGGCCAGCTCGCCTTCCAGCACCATGGCGTAGCTCTCGCCGATGTTGACCCGGCCGGCGCGGATCGACTTCAGCTCCCAGCCCTGCAGGGCGATGCCGGCCTCGATGCGCTCCTCGAGGTGGTATTCGTGGCGGGCGCGCTTGTTCAGCGCGATGGTCTTGGTGACGACGGCCGGCTTGTCGGCCTTGCCGGCGCCCTTTGCCTTATCCTTTACGGGTTTCTGCTTGCTCATCCGCAGCATTGTCCCCGAACCGGGGCGCGCAGGCGAGCCGCAGTCGCGTCGCCCGCCGCACTTTGTCCATCCAGCCCGCCGCCTTCGCAGTCCCAGAGCCCCATGCCGGTCATCCAACGTTCCGCCCTGGTCGAGCACTCGGCCCTCAAGATGTTCGCCCTGGTCAACGATGTGGCCGCCTATCCACGGCGGTTCGATTGGTGCGAGGCGGCGGAGGTGCTGGAGGACGGCGCGGACCGCGTGGTCGCCCGGCTGGACCTGCGCCTGGCGGGGTTCGGCACCTGGTTCACCACCGAGAACCAGCTCAGCCCGCCGCACCACATCGACATGACCCTGCGCGACGGGCCGTTCAAGCGGCTCAGCGGGCGCTGGCAGTTCCATGTGCTGGACGAATCGGCCTGCAAGGTGTCGCTGAGCCTGGATTTCGAGCCACAGAACCGGCTGCTGACCCCGGCCTTCGCGCTGGGTTTCCAGGGCCTGGCCGACCGCATGGTCGACGATTTCGTGCAGGTGGCCGACCGTGGCGAATGAGCCGGCGGCCGGCGATGGGCTTGCGGTCGAGGTCATCGAGGCCTGGCCGCATGAATTCCGTAGCCGACGCCTGCAGTTGAAGCGCGGGGCGACGGTGGCGGATGCGCTGCAGGCCGCGGGGATCGCGGCCGATGCCTACCCGGCGATGGCGGTGTTCGGCGAGCGTGTCGCGCTCGATCACGCGCTGGCCGAGGGCGACCGCGTCGAGCTGCTCAGGCCGCTGCAGGCCGACCCGAAGGATGCGCGCAGGCGCAGGGCGGCGTCGGCCGGCAAGCCGGGGCGCGCGGAGTCGGTGTGAACAGGGTGTCGGGGTGCCGCAGCCACTGAGTCATGGCTGCGCTGCGTGCCGCGGTGTCTGGCGCAGTGCGTGCTGCGATCAGCGGCGACGCTTCTTCTTGTCGTCGCGGGCGAGGTTGGGGCCGAACTGGCGCACCGAGTTCTTGGCCAACTGGTCGTCCTGCTCGGGGAAGTACTCGCCTTCCCAGCGCACCACGCTGTCGTTCTCGAACCACACGGTGAAGTTCTTCACCTCGGTGGTGCCGCGGCGGTCGACGCGCTGCGTGGCGGTGTAGTCCCAGCGGTTGGGCTGGAAGGGGTCGACGATCGAGGGCGTGCCCAGCAGGCCGATCACGTCCTGACGGCTCATGCCCACCTGCAGCTGCTGCACGTTGTCGGCTTCGATCAGATTGCCCTGGTAGATCGGCTGCTTGTACAGCAGGCCGCAGCCGGTGGTGGCGGAGGCGACGACGAGGGCCAGCAGCGGCAGACGCAGGGACTTCAGAAGCATGGGACGGTCGAAACCTGTAGTGGGGCGGGAGCCGATCCGGGCGATGATACACTGCGGCGGCGGTGCCTGCCCCCCGTGTCATCCCGGGAGAACACCCGCACGCGAGCGGTGTTCAGCCATGCGCCGCAGCAGGCGTCCACGCCGTCGCCCGCTCGGGCCGGTACCGCCCGCTTCAGGCACCCGACGCCGCGTCCCGGCCGCAGGCCGCTCGCACACGCCCTCACGCACACGACCTCAGGCCGCCCCATGCCGACCCAAGACCTGCGCAAACTCGGACTGAAGGTGACGCATCCGCGGATGCGGATCCTCTCCCTGCTGGAAACCCACCGTCCGCGGCACATGACCGCCGAAGACATCTACCGCACGCTGGTGGACGAGGGCGACGAGATCGGCCTGGCCACCGTGTACCGGGTGCTGACCCAGTTCGAGGCGGCCGGCCTGGTGCTCAAGCACCACTTCGAGGGCGGCCAGGCGGTGTACGAACTGGACCGCGGCGAGCACCACGATCACATGGTCGACATCGACAGCGGCAAGATCATCGAGTTCGAGAGCACCGAGATCGAGGAATTGCAGCGCAAGATCGCGGCCGAACACGGCTACGACATCGAAGAGCACTCGCTGGTGCTCTACGTCCGCAAGAAGAAGTAGGGCGGAAAGGCAGGGCGAGGCCCGGCCCGCCATCGCGCGTCGATCAGACGGCAACGCGCATCGATCCCTCAAGGGTCGCGCAAGGATCGCGTCATATACATCGCTGCTCCCGCCGCTTCCGCCGCGGCCAGCATCGCCGTCAGCGCGTGCGGTCGGGCCTTCACGGCTCCCGCGGCCGACGCCTCGGCGCACCTCCGGCCGCGTCAATTCGCCTTGAATTCGATCGGTATTTCGACAGCGCCAGCCACCGCGCGCCCGTCCTGCTGTGCCGGGCGGAAGCGCCACCTGCGCACCGCCTGCACGGCCGCGCGGTCGAGCGTGCGCGAGCGGCTGCTGCGCGCCACGCTGACTTCGCTGGGCCTGCCGGACGCGTCGACTTCGGCGCGCACCAGCACGGTGCCGCTTTCGCCACGGCGCAGGGCGGCCGAGGGGTATTCGGGAGGCGTGCGTTCCAGGGGCTCGGGCCGGGAGATGGCGCCGGCCGTCGCGGGCTGGCGGGCGCCGTCCGGCACGGCGGTATCGGCCGGCACCGGGGTGGGCGTCGGCGCCGGTCGCTCGGCCGTCTGCGGCGGCGGGGGCGGGTTGCGCGCAAGTTCTTCGGCGGCCTCGCTCAGGCCGCTCATGCTGCGTCCGTCCTCGCCCGGCAGCGGTGCCGGCAATGGCTCGAACACCTGCCCCGGGCGCTCCGGGGCGGCAGGCTCGGCGCGGAAGAAGTCGCTGTCGTTGCGCTGATCCATCCACAGCAGCAGGAAGCCGATCAGGCCGATGGCCAGGCCCGCACCGAAACCGATCAGCACGATGCGCCGGCTGCGCGGGGAGATGGCGAAGCGTCCCGCGCCCGGAGGCGGCGCGGCGGAGGGGGATGCGGTTGGCATGCGTTCGGGGGCGGGCGTTCGGGGGCGGGCACGGACGGAGGCCACGGAATCCCGATTGTGGCACAGGGCGCCGGCCCGTCCCCGGGGCACGTCAGGCGAGATTCAGGCGATAATCGCGGCTTCCCTCACGTTTCGATGGCCGACCTCATGCTCGACCCGCTGCTGCTGCGCAACCAACCCGCCGACTTGGCCGCCCGCCTCAAGGACAGCCGCGGATACGACCTCGACGCCGCGGAGCTGGTGCTGCTCGAAACCGAGCGCAAGCAGATCCAGGTGCGCACCCAGGAGCTGCAGAACCTGCGCAACACGCGCAGCAAGATGATCGGCCAGCTCAAGGTCAAGGGCGAGGACACCAGCGTGGTGATGGCCGAAGTGGCCGCGGTCGGCGACGACCTGAAACAGTGCGAGCAGCGTCTGGCCGAGGTGCTGGGCCGGATCGAGGCGATCGCCGCCGGCATCCCCAACCTGCCCGACGCCAGCGTGCCGGTGGGCGCGGACGAGGCCGGCAACCGGATCGAACACTACTGGCACCCGCAGCACGGCCAGCGCGCCGCCGATGCGGCCGGCGCGGCCGATGCGCCGGTGGACCTGGGCTTCGCGCCGAAGGACCACGTCGAACTCGGCGCCCGCCACGGCTGGCTGGACGCCGAAACCGCCGCCAAGCTCAGCGGCGCGCGCTTCACCGTGCTGCGCGGCCAGCTGGCCCGCCTGCACCGCGCGCTGGCGCAGTTCATGCTCGATCTGCATACCGGCGAGCATGGCTACGAAGAGACCAATGTGCCGCTGCTGGTGAATGCGGACGCGTTGAAGGGGACGGGGCAGTTGCCGAAGTTCGAGGAAGACCTTTTTCAAATTTGGTCGCCCGAAGATGAGTACATTGAAGATGATGGCTACGGGAACGTAGTTCAGCGGATTAAAGACTGGGAACTTGAGTACTACCTCATCCCCACCAGCGAAGTCCCCCTCACCAACACCGTGCGCGAGGAGATCGTCGAGGCCGAGCGCCTGCCGATCCGGATGACCGCGCATTCGATGTGCTTCCGCGCCGAGGCCGGCAGCGCCGGGCGCGATACGCGCGGCATGATCCGCCAGCATCAGTTTGAGAAGGTGGAACTGGTCTCCATCGCAAAGCCCACCGAGAGCGACGCCGAACATCAGCGCATGACCCGCTGCGCCGAAGTGGTGCTCGAAAAACTCGGCCTGCCGTACCGCCGCATGCTGCTGTGCACCGGCGACATGGGTTTCTCCGCGCAGAAGACCTACGACCTGGAAGTCTGGCTGCCCTCGCAGGCCATGTACCGCGAGATTTCCTCGTGCTCGAACTGCGGCGATTTCCAGGCCCGCCGCATGCAGGCGCGTTGGCGCAACCCGGAGACCGGCAAGCCGGAACTGGTGCATACCCTCAACGGTTCCGGCGTGGCCGTCGGCCGCGCGCTGATCGCGGTGATGGAGAACTACCAGAACGAAGACGGCTCGATCACCGTGCCCGAGGCGCTGCGGCCGTACATGGGCGGGGCAGAGCGGATCGCCTGATTCCCGCGCAGCTGGCGGGTGTCGCGATACTGCTCCCCTCTCCCCCCGGGAGAGCGGCTGGGGGTGAGGGTCGGTCATGCGACGGACGTTCAAACGACCGACGTTCAAGCGACCGAAGTGCCAGCCTTCGCGGAGCTGCCGGACCCTCATCCGGCCCTGCAGGCCACCTTCTCCCGCGGGGAGAAGGAACGGCAGAAGCGTGTCGAAGGCGGTGCGCACTCCGGCGGCTGTGTTCGAGTGAATGATGCTCTTGAGTGAATAGGGCCTGGTGAGTCAATGCGCTCCCGGTGCGCCGTCGCGACCGGTGATGGTCGCGGTGACGCGACTGCAGCAGCCAGATCCGCGCCCGGGTCCATTCGCGCTGCACGGTGCGCAGGGGGACCGACAGCGCCTCGGCGGTTTCGGCTTCGGTCATCCCGGCGAAATAGCGGCATTCCACCACTTGGGCCATGCGTGGGCCGAACTCGGCCAGGCGGGTCAGCGCCTCGTCCAGCGCCAGCAGCTGGTCGGGGCTGTCTCCGCCTTCGATCAGGTCCGGGCTCAGGCTCACCTGCGCCCAGTTGCCGCCGCGCTTGCCCGCCAGACGGCGACGGGCGTCGTCGATGATGATCCGCCGCATCGCCCGCGCGCAGATCGCGAAGAAATGGCCGCGCGCGCCAGTCCACGCCGTCTTCCTCCACCAACTGCAGATAGGCCTCCTGCACCAGGCTGGTGGTGTCGAGCAGCGGCCCGCGGCGGTCGCGGGCCAGCTGACGGCGGGCGATCCCCCTCAGTCGCTCATAGACCAGCGGCACCATCCGGTCGAAGGCCTGCCGGTCCCCGGCGTGATGGCGCTGCAGCAATTGGGTGATCTGGCCGGTGGGGGCGTCGGTGGCGGACATCGGAAAAGACACCTGTGGAGAGGACAACGCGGCGATCCCGCATCAATTTCCGCGCAGAAAGCGTCTCAGGTCGGCCATGCCAAACGGCAGGATTGCATAAACGCGACAAAGCTGCTTGAATTCGCCCTATCGTTCCGAAAACGGAAATATACGATGTACGACCTCAACGATCTCTATTACTTCGCGATGGTGGTCGAGCACTCCGGCTTCGCCGCCGCCGAGCGCGCGCTGGGCATCCCCAAGTCCCGGCTCAGCCGCCGCATCAGCCAGCTCGAAACCGACCTCGGTGCCCGCCTGCTGCAGCGCTCCACCCGCCGTTTCGCGGTCACCGACGTGGGCCAGAGCGTCTACCGCCACGCCCAGTCGATGCTGGCCGAGGCCGCCGCCGCCCGCGAGGTGGTCGACAGGCTCAGCGCCGAGCCGCGCGGCGTGGTCCGCTGCGCCGTACCGGTGAGCCTGGCCCAGGAACTCATGCCGCGGCTGCTGCCCGGCTTCCTCGCGCGCTACCCGAAGGTGCGCGTGCACCTGCACGTGAGCAACCGGCGCGTGGACGTGATCAACGAGGGCTTCGACGTGGCCATCCGCGTGCGCACGCGCCTGGACGACGACGGCAGCCTGGTGATGCGCAGCTTCGGCCAGATCCAGGAACTGCTGGTCGCCAGCCCCACCTACCTCGACCGCGCCGGCCGCCCCAAACAGCCCGAAGACCTCACCCAGCACACCACGCTCACCATGGACGAGGACGAAGTCCGCCAGCGCTGGGAACTGCACGCCGGCGACGACGTGCGCAAGGTCGAACTCAAGCCCCGCGTGGCCGGCTTCGACTTCCCGATGCTGATGGCCCTGGCCAAGCAGGGCATCGGCATCGCCATGATCCCCGAGACCATCTGCGCCGAAGCCGTGCGCAACCGCGAACTGGAAGTGGTCCTGCCCGAATGGCGCCTGCCCCAGGGCATCTGCCACGCGGTCTTCGCCTCCCGCCGCGGCCTGCTGCCGGCCGTGCGCATGTTCATCGACTACATGGCCGAGGAAATGCCGCCCCTGATCGACTCCTCCCGCCTGACCTGCCTCAGCTGCCCCGGCGGCATGGCACCGGGCGAGGGCAAGCCGGTTAGAATGGCCGAGCCGGCGTAAGTCAGTCGTCAACTGCCCGCTCCGACTCCGCTCGGAGGGCGGCATGTATGGACAAGGGCACGCCTTAGCGCGATGCCAGGCTGCAACGGCCCCAAGCGTCGCACGACGCCGAAAACGGAGAGATGGCCGAGCGGTTTAAGGCACCGGTCTTGAAAACCGGCGAAGGGTCAAACCTTCCGTGGGTTCGAATCCCACTCTCTCCGCCAGATACGCACAACGCCCGCCTCGCGCGGGCGTTCTGCGTATCTGGCGGCGGGGGCGGACTTGATGAGAACCCAATGGTTCGACGGATCGGCAGGACTGCCGATCCGCATGGCGAGGGTGCCCGCAGGGCGAGGCACATGGATGTGTCAGTGAATCTCACTCTCTGCGCCACTAAATATTTCTTACGTGCTTAATTTTCGTGGAGCTCGCCTTCTTGCTGAAATTGCTCTATCTCGATTTTTTCCCAATCAACTCCAATGCCGAGCGCCATCTGAAATGGTGACTCAAGATGGGATTCGAGTTTTCTTTTTTTGCTGGGATCCGAAAGATATATTCTCAAAGTATGAGCCCAGCTGGGATTTTTTACAAATATCTTTTGGTTGCTTTCTCCGGTAATTACTAAAAAATCATGCTTCCAGAGCATTAATATCGCATCTTCGACTTGCGCCCTGCCGAATTCCTTAAGATTTTCCTCGATAGATTCGCGGTCATGAATTTGTCCGAGGCCGTGATTATTTATGTGAATTAAGACTGCTGCTGCGACAGGATTCTGAGTTGATATTCTGTGTATCTCTGAAAATTTATTTCTATATTTGCCAAAATTCTTGGCATCAAATGATTCGCAAGCTTTTCTGATTGCTTGCAGACTAATCCCTCTGGCGTTAGGCCCAGTGGATTTGCAGATTTCTATTCCGAGCTCTGTCAGTGATTTGAGTAGGCCATCAGCAGCCATGTAGACCATTTGCATGGCTTCTTTCTCATCGTCTTGCTTTGCAAATTTGCTATTTCCTGGATGGAATTTGTTCAATTTTTCGAATCCTCTCTTTAGGTATGACCAGGATTCTCTAGGGGATGGCAGCGTAGGAATGCTGTGGTGAACAAGTCTATTGTCGAGAGTTGAATAAGCATCATACAGTTTCTTATAGACGTCATCAGCGCCGAGTATTATCAATTTTCCGAGCGATGAAGTATAAGATTGAGTGAGTATTTTGCAAACTTCGCAAACGCTGTTTGCCAGCTCGGGTTGGGCGCGTTCAAATTCGTCTAGAAGCACTATGCAGTTTTGCTTGGCGATAGCTTCAGCAATGCTGTGTTCCGTGGCATTGCTTACGGTTTTTTCCCACAATTCAAGATCGTATTTTTCGTCAGATCTGCTGCTGAAAGAAAGTTCAAGTTTTCCTGTTGGGAATAGTCCTTTCCATTCTCCGCCGATTGTGGCTTTTGATTCTCTATTTTTGCCTGGTGTCTTGCTGATTAATTGTTTGCAAAATGACGTCCAGTCCATCTTTCTCGTAATCTGAACTGTGGTGTAGGGGATGCGATTTTTCAGGAGCGAGGTTATCACAAGAGATGATTTTCCGGATCCGGAACAGCCGTCAATGCATATATGCCTTCCGCGTATGAAAAGATCGCCCTCGAATGCTCTTTCTAGAGAGCTTCTTTGTAGCCAGACGGTAGAGACAGAGTTTCCGTTCCTTGGGTTTGTATCAAATACGTCGCACACTCTTTGCATCCATTCCTGTTCCATGTGGTTGGACTCCGTATGCCTTTGTTGATGCAGGTGTTTTGATATGGCATTATTTTTTCAAGATTGTCAATAAATTGGGGATGGGCCTGTCATATCTGACAGGATGTTCCAGCTACTGTAAGGCGGGTGACTAAGCTTTCGTAGGGCGGGCCCTGACCCGCCCAAAAAATGCGCCTGAGCGCTGAGGATGTTGCGCCGGCTCGTTACGGAATGGAGGGTCAGGAGCCGCCCTGCGGTCCCAAAGCTTCTGAGGATCTGACACGCAGGGCAGGGCGACCTGTCCCGCATGTCCGGGCAGAGCTTGGGGGAGTCTGCGCGTTCAGCTCACCCCCACCAACCCGAATGCCCCCCGCCCACTCGCCCCGGTAATCAACCCCAACACCCGCCGCGCTTCGTCATGGAGCATCGGCCAGTCGAAGCGCCAGGACCCGTTGTGGTCGCCCATGGTGCCGGGTCGTCATCCAGTGCCCGGCGCCGAGGCCGAGGACGTCCTGCAGGGAGAAGACGGCGAGGTCGGCGACGGAGTTGCAGCAGGCGCGGATCATTGCCCAGTGGATGCCGGCGTCGCTGGCGGACAAGTAGCTGTCGGCGTCCGCGCGGGTTGATGCGCGTACCCCGGTTCGTCCACATGCACTACAGATCGCAAAGACCGCAGGCCTCGGCTTGCGTAGGGGTAGCCCTGCTAAGTGCCCCCCCACACACATGGCGAAGAGCCGGGGCGTACAGATGTCGAGCATCCGCTCCTGTCCTCATCTCTTAAACTGCGCGCCACGTCGCATTTCGGAGCCTGTCATGTCGAGACGGAACAGTGTCGTTCTGGGTGCATGTATGGCTGTTTTTGCAATTATTTCAATGGGGTGCCATCGGAGCCAAGCGCAGATGACGCAGCATCAACAGACGGCCGCGCCGACGGGGCAGGCCAGCTCGGACAGCAGCATCCCCCTCGTCAGAGCACTCGATCAGGGCAGCCTGGATCGTCCCATCGAGCTGGAGTTCGAGGTATCGGCGATGGCGGTCGATGCCGAGCCGCCGGTGTTCATCGGTCTGCGCGTGGGCGCGGCCGATCCGACGGCGGCGGCGGAGGCGGGCGACCGGCTGCGCGATGCCGGTGTCGGTGCGCTCGTGCGCTTGTATCGACTCGGCGGTGCCACGCCGGAGCCCGTGGCGCTGTATCGCAGCCAGTGGGTCGACCGCAGTGAGGTCCAGACCGTGGCGGTGGGTGCGGATGGACGCGTGCCGGGGCTGTTCGCGACGGACGCGGACTTCGCGAGCATGCGCGAGGCCGGGTTGCTGCCGGCGCAGGTGGAGTTCAAGGAATTCGAGTTCGTCTTCATTCGCGACACGCCGCCGGGGCGCTATCGCCTGGTGCTGGAGTTGAACGACACGCGCCGGGCGCTGCTCGCCGAGAAGGCGGAATTGCTGATCGCCTACACAGCGAAGTCGACTTGATCGAGCATGTCGTCCTTGACGGCAATCCCACGGCCTCGGGCACGTGTTGACACAAGTTTGTCGTTCAGGGTGATGTGCACGACCCTGCGCATCAGCGCGCGCAGATGAAGACCCAGGACGCGTTGGTGGTGACGGTCGAACAGTCGGAAAGCCGTCTGCAGTCCATGCGCCAGGCCGAACAGATGCCGGCCGCGCACGTGCCTCCGGCCCAGGCACTGGCGATGGCGCCGCAGGTCCGCATGTGACCATGCCGGCGGGTTGAGCCGCCCGCAACCGGACCGGCCTGAACGACGGCAGTGCTCGGCGGAGGGGAGTCTGCCTGTGCGGCCTTGCCGGCCAGGCCAGTCGTATCGGGTCTGCCGCCGATGTCCACATCATCCGCCGATGCGACTTGAACGTCATGGGCAATCGTCTGTGGCGGCGGACCGCATTGCGTGCGCATGCGGACCGTGTGCTGCCCTGTGTCTTGCCCGTTGTCTTGCCAGCTGTCCTGGACAGGACGTGACGAGCCGAGGCACGGCATGTCTGGATTGCCGAGCTGCATGCACGCGCCGCACGGCGTGCAACCACCGAATGTGTGACCGAGTCTGCTTTTTTGATGGGGCGCCGCCCGCTTCACGGGCCATCATCACGTCGTGATGATCCGGTCATGATCAGATCGTGAGGAAATGATCACGACTTTGCATGACATGCGCTGTCATTGATCGCCAATCTGCACACGGGTTGGCCGTGACCCGCGCTTCGCGAGGTGTCAGGGCCGGCCCGGATCGGAAATCGAGCCAAGGATCGGACGTTCATGGTCGCGTTTGGAGACGACCGGCTCCGTGCCCGCCCCATTTCCATACTTTGCTGGTATCCCCTATCAATAAGGAGTGTTGAACCATGAACGCAAACATGAAACTCGCCGTCTCGTCCGTCCTGCTGCTCGTCGCCGGTGGGCTGTCCGCCTATGCGCCCGAAGCTTCGGCGCAGACTGTTTCGTCGCAGATCAAGAACGTCTTTGCCGGCGGAAACTGCCTCACGGCCTCTGCTAGCACGTCGCTTTCCATCCAGGCCTGTTCGAGCCTCAATGCCTTCCAGAAGTGGGATCGGGTGCCGGTGGCCACCGGCCTGATCGTGATCAGGAATAATGCGACCGGTCGCTGCCTGCAGAGCACCACCGCTTCTCCTGCCGTCTTCGCGGTTCAACCGTGCAATCTTGCCTCGAATGCCCAGCGCTGGTCGTTGGCGACCACCGCACAGTTTCCTGGCCAATACCTGTTCAAGTCGGTTGCGACTTCGCGCTACCTGAGTTTCAACCAGGTGACCGCCCAGACTCAGTTGAGCGTCGCTGCCCTGAACATTGCTGATCCGCGCCAGCGCTGGACGTTCTGAGTGCGTGACACGCGGGGCGGGGCGAACTCGCCCCGCGTGTCTCAGGATCGCCAGGGCGCGTCCGCGCGCCTCGCGCTCACTCCACCCCCACCAACCCAAATGCCCCCTGCCCGCTGGCGCCGGCCATCAAGCCGAGCACCCGGCGGGCTTCGTCGTGGAGCATCGGCCAGTCGAAGCGCCAGGACCCGTTGTGGTCGCCCATGGTGCCGGGGCGTCGTGCGGTGTTCGGCGCCGAGGCTGAGGACGTCCGGCAAGGGCCACGCGCCAACGCGCTCTGCGCAGGCGAGGCATGAGGCTGTGCGACGGTCTCGTCCGACGTGCGCTCAACCCACCCCCACCAACCCGAATGCCCCCCGCCCGCTGGCGCCGGTAATCAATCCGAGCACCCGGCGGGCTTCGTCGTGGAGCATCGGCCAGTCGAAGCGCCAGGACCCGTTGTGGTCGCCCATGGTGCCGGGGCGTCGTGCGGTGTTCGGCGCCGAGGCTGAGGACGTCCGGCAAGGGCCACGCGCCAACGCGCTCTGCGCAGGCGAGGCATGAGGCTGTGCGACGGTCTCGTCCGACGTGCGCTCAACCCACCCCCACCAACCCGAATGCCCCCCGCCCGCTGGCGCCGGTAATCAATCCGAGCACCCGGCGGGCTTCGTCGTGGAGCATCGGCCAGTCGAAGCGCCAGGACCAGTTGTGGTCGCCCATCGTGCCGGGGATGTTCATGCGGTGCTCGGCGCCCAGGCCGAGGACGTCCTGCAGCGGGAACACGGCCAGGTCGGCGACCGAATTGCAGCAGGCTCGGATCATCGCCCAGTGGATGTCGCCGTCGCTGGCGGGCAGGTAGCTGCCGGCGTAGGCGCGTTCGCGCGGGCTGGCGCTGTCCCACCAGCCGCGGACGGTGTGGTTGTCGTGGGTGCCGGTGTAGGCCACGAAGGGCCGGCCCCAGTTGTGCGGCAGGTATTCGTCGCTGCCGTTGGTGCCGAAGCCGAACTGCAGGATCTTCATGCCCGGGAAGCGCAGGGCGTCGCGCAGGTCGTACACGTCCTGGGTGATGAAGCCCAGGTCCTCGGCGACGATGGGCAGCGGGCCGAGCTGGCGTTCGATGGCATCGAACAGCGCCTTGCCCGGGCCGGGCACCCAGGTGCCTTCCTCGGCCGTGGGGCAGGTGGCGGGAATCTCGTAATACGCCGCGAAGCCGCGGAAGTGGTCGATGCGGAACACGTCGGCGAGCACCAGCGCGCGGCGCAGGCGGGCGGTCCACCAGGCGAAGTCCTCGGCGGCCATGCGCTCCCAACGGTAGAGCGGGTTGCCCCAGCGCTGGCCGGTCACCGCCATGGCGTCCGGCGGGCAGCCGGCGACCACGGTGGGCTGGCACTGGTCGTCGAGCGAATAGAGATCCGGCCGCGACCAGCAGTCGGCGCTGTGGTGGGCGATGAAGATCGGCAGATCGCCCATCACCGCCACGCCGCGGGCGTTGGCGTAGTCCTTCAGCGCGCGCGCCTGGGTGTCGAAACACCACTGCACGAAGTTCCAGAAGCCGATCTCCGCGGCGTGCGCCTTGCGCGCCTTCTTGAGCGCAGCCGCGTCGCGGTCGCGCAGGGCGTCGGCCCACAGCCACCAGGGCTGGCCGCCGTGCGCGGTTTCCAGAGCCATGAACAGGGCGTAGTCGTCGAGCCAGCCGGCCTCAGCCTTCGCCCACTTCTTGAACGCGGCCAGTTCCTTCGCATCGCCTTTTGCGAGAAAGCCGGCGTAGGCGGCGCGCAACTGCGCGTGGCGCCAGTGCACCACCTTGCCGAAGTCCACGCGCAGCGCGTCGAAGCCGCCGTCGGGCAGGAGGGGCTGGGCCAGCCAGCCGGCGGCGATCAGCGGCTCCAGCGCCACCATCAGCGGGCTGCCGGCGAAGGCAGAGACGCTCTGATAGGGCGAATTGCCCGGGCCGATGGGATTGGTGGGCAGCCACTGCCAGATGCGCTGCCCGGCGCTCTGCAGCCAGTCGACGAAACGGAAGGCATCCGGGCCGAAGTCGCCGATGCCGTAGGGACCGGGCAGGGACGTGACGTGCAGCAGCACGCCGGCGGCGCGCTGGTCGAGGGCGATCATGGGGCGGTCTCCGTGGAAATGGCATCGCGCGGCGCGGTGGGCTGCGCGCCGTGGCGCAGCAGCACCAGGCTGCGGTAGGGAACATCGAGGCTGTGTTCGACGATGAGCGCATCGTCGAGGCTGCCGCTGCTGTCGGCCGCCAGCGCCCAGGGCCCGTTGGGCAGCTGGAAGCGCGCCGGGTGCGGGCCGGGATTGAAGGCCAGGCACCAGCGCGGCGCTGCGTCGCGGCCCTCGGCCAGCTGGCAGGCGAAGGCCTGGGCGTGGGCGTCGTGCCAGTCGTTGACCTGCATCTCGGTGCCGCGCGGCGTGAGCCAGTGGATCGCAGGTTCATGCGCTTCGGGCGCGGGCGAGAACCAGCGCGCATGGCGCAGCAGCGGGTCGGAGAGGCGCAGCGCGATCAGGCGGGCGATGAATTCGCTGTCGTCCTCGGCGCCGTGCAGGCCGGACCAGTCGACCCAGCCGATCGGGTTGTCCTGGCAGTAGGCGTTGTTGTTGCCGCGCTGGCTGTTGCCGCACTCGTCGCCCGCGCACAGCATCGGCGTGCCCTGGGCCAGCAGCACGGTGGCGAGCATCGCGCGGCGCACGCGGCGGCGGGTATCGACCACCACCGGATGCGGGCTGGGGCCTTCGATTCCGAAATTGGCGCAGACCTCGTGCGAATGCCCGTCGCGGTTGTGCTCGCCATTGGCATGGTTGTGCTTGTCGCGGTACATCACCACGTCGGCGAGGGTGCGGCCGTCGTGGGCGACGACGAAGTTCACGCTGGCGGTGGGCTGGCGCTGACCGTGATGAAACACGTCGCTGGAACCGGTGAAGCGCCGCGCGAATTCGCTGCGGCCGACGTGCCGGCCGCCGTCGTGGCCCAGCCAGTAGCCGCGCACGCCGTCGCGGAAGCGGTCGTTCCATTCCAGGAAACGCCCGGGGAAACGGCCCAGCTGGTAACCGTCGTGGCCGGTGTCCCAGGGCTCGGCGATCAGATGCACGTTCGCGAGCACCGGATCCTGGCGCAGCGCCACCCAGAACGGCGCTGAGGGGTCGAACCCGTGCCGGGTGCGGCCCAGCACCGGCGCCAGGTCGAAACGAAAGCCGTCCACGCCCATCGCTTCCACCCAGAACCGCAGCACGTCCAGCGCGAACTGGGTGGTGCGCGGGTGGATCAGGCGCAGGCTGTTGCCGCAGCCGCTGACGTTCTCGTAGCGGCTGCGGTCGTCGGGCATCAGCCGGTACCAGCTGGCATTGTCGAGCCCGCGGAAGCTGAGCGTCGGCCCGCGCTCGTCGCCCTCGGCGCTGTGGTTGAGCACCATGTCGAGCACGACTTCGAAACCTTCGGCCTGCAGCGTCGCGACCATCGCCCGGAATTCGTCTTCGGCGCGTTCCGGATCGGCGGCGAGGCGGCGGTCTGGGCAGAAGAAGGCGAGGGTGTTGTAGCCCCAGTAATTGCGCAGGCCGCGTTCGACCAGGCCCTGCTCGTCGAGCGCGGTTTGCACCGGCAGCAGCGACAGCGTGGTCACGCCCAGGCGCTTGAGCTGGGCGATGGCCGCCGGGTGCGCCAGCCCGGCAAAGGTGCCGCGCAGCGCCTCGGGCACGCCCGGCAAGCGCATGGTGAAGCCCTTGACGTGCAGCTCGTAAAGCACGCTGTCGGCCACGCGCCGACGCGGCTGCGCGGGCGGGCGCGCGGCCGAGGAACCAGGCGCAGGCGCGGGCGCGGGCGCGCAGACGCGGGCCTTGAGCGCATGCGCGGCGTTGTCGCGGGCGTCAGCCACGCGCGCGCCTTCCGGATGACCCTGCACGTAGCCGAAATGCTCGCTGCGCCATTCGAACTCGCCGACCAGCGCGCGGGCATACGGGTCCAGCAGCAGCTTGTGCGGGTTGAAGCGGTAGCCCGACTCGGGCTTCCAGCTGCCGTGCGCGCGGAGGCCGTAGACCAGACCAGGGCCGGCCTCGGGCAGGAAGCCGTGGAACACCGCATCGTCCGGCCCGTGCATCGGCAGCCGCGCCAGTTCGCGGCGGCCGTCGGCGTCGAACAGGCACAGCTCCATCTTCTTCGCGCGCTGCGAGAACACGGCGACATTCACGCCTCGGCGGCCGGCGTCGTCGGTCGTGACATGCGCGCCCAGCGGCCACGGCCGGCCGGGCAGCAGCACGGGCGCGTCGGCACCCGATGCGCGCGCGGCGGTCTCGATGGCGGCGGCGCCCGCTTCGCTCATGCCGGCAGCAGGATGAGTGTCGCCAGCGGCGGCAGGTCCAGCGCGATCGAGCGCCGGCAGCCGTGTGCGGGGATGTCCTCGGCCACCAGCGTGCGACCGCCGTTGCCGACATCGCTGCCGCCGTAGTGGTGCGAGTCGGTGTTGACCGCCTCGCGCCAGCGCGGGGCGCCGTCGTCGGGCACGCCGATGCGGTAGCCGTGGCGCGGCACCGGGGTGAAATTGCACAGTACCAGCGCGCTGCCGCCGTCGCCGTCGCGGCGCACCCAGGCGAGGATCGACTGCTCGCGGTCGTCCATGCTCAGCCAAGCGAAGCCCGCGGCCTCGCAGTCGAGCCGATGCAGCGCGGGCGTCTCGCGGTACACGCGGTTGAGGTCGCGGATCAGCCGCTGCACGCCGGCATGGCTGTCGAAACCGAGCAGATGCCAGGGCAGGGCTTCGGCATGGCGCCACTCGTGCGGCTGCGCGAATTCCTGGCCCATGAACAGGAGCTTCTTGCCCGGGTGGCCCCACATGAAGCCGTAATACGCGCGCAGATTGGCGAAACGCTGCCAGTCGTCGCCAGGCATTTTCTCCAGCATCGAGCCCTTGCCGTGCACCACCTCGTCGTGCGAGATCGGCAGGATGAAGTTCTCGCTGAAGGCGTAGACCAGGCCGAAGGTCATCAGGTCGTGATGCCAGCGGCGGTGCACCGGGTCCTCGTGGATGTAGCGCAGCGTGTCGTTCATCCAGCCCATGTTCCATTTGTAGTGGAACCCCAGGCCGCCGTTGAACACGGGCGCGGAGACACCGGGAAAGCTGGTGGATTCCTCGGCGATCGCGACCGCGCCCGGGGTCTCGCCGCCGATCAGGGTGTTGATGCGCTGCATCAGCGAGATCGCTTCGAGGTTTTCGCGCCCGCCGTGCACGTTGGGCACCCACTCGCCCTCGTTGCGCGAATAGTCGCGGTACAGCATCGAGGCCACCGCATCCACGCGCAGGCCGTCGACGCCGTACTGCTCGATCCAGTGCAGCGCACTGCCGGCGAGGAAGCTGCGCACTTCGGTGCGGCCGAAGTTGTAGATCAGCGTGCCCCAGTCGCGGTGCTCGCCTTCCTTCGGGTCGGCGTATTCGTACAGGCAGGTGCCGTCGAAACGTGCGAGGCCGTGCGCGTCCTTGGGGAAATGCGCCGGCACCCAGTCGACGATCACGCCCAGGCCTTTCGCATGGCAGGCGGCGACGAAGCGCCGGAAGCCGCGCTCATCGCCGAAGCGCGCGCTCGGCGCGAACATGCCGAGCGTCTGGTAGCCCCAGGAGCCGTCGAAGGGATGCTCGCTGACCGGCAGCAGTTCGATGTGGGTGAAGCCGAGGTCGGCGGCGTAGTCGGGCAGCTGCGCGGCCAGCGCGTCCCAGTCGAGGAAGTGGCTGGCGTGGCCGTCGCCGTTGTCTCCGCCATGAGGACGGTGCCGCCATGAGCCGGCATGCACTTCGTACACGCTGATCGGCGCATGGCGGGCGTTGGCGGCGGCGCGTTCGGGCGGCAGCGCGAACGCGGGCTGCGGTGCGGCGACGATGCTCGCCGTGCCGGGGCGCAGCTCCGCGACGCGCGCGTATGGGTCGGCCTTCGCGGGCAGCAGGTGGCCGTCGGCGCCGGTCAGCTCGAACTTGTACAGATCGCCGGGCGCGACGTGCGGGACGAAGGTCTCCCACACGCCTGCGGTGTGGCGGAGCCGCATCGGGTGGCGGCGGCCGTCCCAGGCGTTGAAGTCGCCGATCACGCTCACCCGCCGCGCGTTCGGCGCCCACAGCGCGAAGCGCACGCCGTCGACGCTGTCCACCGTGCACGGATGCGCGCCGAGGAAGCGCTGCGGACGCGCCTCGCTGCCGTCGCGGAAGGCGAGCAGATCGGCTTCGTCCAGCTGCGGGCCGAAGGCGAAGGCATCGGCGTACACACCTGCCTGCGCATCGCCGCCTGTGTCGGTGTGCCAGCGGATCTTCAGCCGGTAGTCGAAGCGCTTGCGTCGGCGCGGGATCGCGGCTTCGAAGAAACCGCTGCGCGCCAGGTCGCCGACCTCGCGCTCCTCCAGCGTCGCGATGCGCTTGCCGGTGGCGGCATCCAGCACGTCGACCGCATCCGCGCCCGGAAGCAGCGCGCGCAGCCACAGCCGGCCTTCGCCGTCGGCATGCAGGCCGAGCACGGCGAAGGGGTCGGGGTGTCGGGCCGCGAGCAGCGCCGCGATCTCGGCGGTATCCAGCATGGCGTGCGATCGGTGGAGGGAAGTGGAGTGCGGTGTGCGATGTCTGTGGCGACGTCGACGGATCGCGAACGCTGCAGCGAAACGACTGCGCCGGACCGTGCTGCGTCCGGCGCATTGTCGATCAAGGTTTGCGCTTGCGCGAGGGCCCGGGGGCTGCCCAGACCTTCTCCGCGTATTCGCGCACGGTGCGGTCGGTGGAGAAACCGCCCATCCCCGCGATATTGCGCAGGGCGGCGGCATTCCAGGCGGCGGGGTCGCGGTACAGCGCATCCACGCGTGCCTGTGCGGCCAGATAGTCGGCGAAATCCGCCAGCAGCAGGTACGGGTCGCTGCCCAGCAGGCCGTCGATCAGCGCGCGATAGCGCTTGGGCTCGCCGGGGCTGAAGGTGCCGCCGCCGATCGCATCCAACACCCGGCGCAGGGTGGGGTTCTGGCCGGCGATCCAGCGCGGGTCGTAGCCGACCTCGCGCAGTTTCGCCACGCCATCGGTGCGCAGGCCGAACACGAACAGGTCGGACTCGCCGATGGCCTGGGCCATCTCGATGTTGGCGCCGTCCCAGGTGCCGATGGTCAGCGCGCCGTTC
>ERZ1066122.557-NODE-557-length-38691-cov-10.289471_pt1 | contig 38691 bp, 33 predicted proteins | sample MGYA00382769_ERZ1066122 | MGnify/ENA primary metagenome ERZ1066122 (study PRJEB33369, sample SAMEA5778352) | biofilm metagenome | biome: Industrial cooling water; feature: Water cooling tower basin; material: Biofilm | place: United Arab Emirates | collected... | reverse complement strand
TCGTCAGGTTGAGCACTCCAACCAGTCGCTCGTGGTACACGAGGGGGAAGCTGATGAAGCTGCCGGTGGTGAAGTACTGATCGCGCAGCAGCGGATGACGATCCGCCTGCCCCACATCCTGAATCAGGAGCGGTTCACGAGACGCGGCCACGCGCCCGGACACGCCCTCGCCGATCCGCGTGCGCATTCCCACCGGAATCTCGGGCGACAACCCGCGTCCGCCGGCCAGAAACAGTGATTCACCGTCTGGAGCGACCAGCATGAGCGAGCACCGCTGCGCCTGCATGTCGTCACCCACCAGCGCGACCAGCCCATCGACGAGCGCCTCGGGATCGGACGTCGATGCGTCGAGTGTGAGCACGCGATCAAGCAGATACAGCGTGCGCGTGCGCTGCCGCAGCGCCTCATTGCGGCGATGCAACTCGACGTGCGCCTGCTCGAGCTGCCCCACGGCGGACATCAGCTGCTGTTCGGCCAGATCGGCCTTGCGCGTGGCGCGACGAACTTCTTCTTCGGCGCGCGCCGACTCGGCCTGCAGCGCCACCACTTCGGCCGGGGAGAGCGCCGCAACTCCGGTGGGCGTCGTGTTGCGCGCCTCGCGCAACTCGCCCTCGAGCTGCCGCAGCCGGCGCATGTACTCACCGTGTACACGCTGCGTCACGTCTTCGAGCGTGCGGAAGGCCTCTTCCCGCGCCTCGCGCTCGGACAGGCGGCTGAAGGCGAGATCGAAGAGCGCCAGCGACGGTCCCAACCGCTCGGTCGTGCGCGTGCCGAAGATCTTGCGGGGTTCGTAGAGCGCCAGCACCGCCGCCAGATACCCTTCCACGCGCAGGCCGCGCAGCGCGAGCACACCACCTTCGACTGCGTGCGTGAAGCCGAACAGCCGCACGTAGTCCGCCGTGCGGTCGGTGATGTCGACGAACTGCCCGCCGGCGGCCACCTTCACCCGGAGTGGGGTCGGCAGATGGTCGAAGGTGGTTTCCACCGAGGTTCGCTCGACACGCCCCTGCACCGGCGTCAGCCGTTCGCGCAGCATCTCGCGTCGGCCGTCGTAGCGGAACATGGCCAGCGCCGCCCCCCGGTCGAGCTCGGTGACGGCGTCCGCGAGCGCGATCAGCGCCCCGTCGAGATCCGACGTGGCCCCGAGGGCGTGCGCAAGTGAAGCGAGAGAGCGAGGAGCCACAAAATCGGTTGGAGGGGAACGCCGCGCAATGTGAGAAGGGCGTTGCCATTCTGTCAAACCGTCCGCCCATCATCGGTTGAAGGCCGGTCCGATCGTCGGTATGTTTCGAGGCTCATGGAAACCGCTGAGCGCGCGTCGTTTCTGCTTCGCATGCACTACGATGGTGGCGCGTTTGCCGGCTGGCAGCGTCAGCCGGAGGCGCGCACCGTGCAGGGCGAACTCGAGCGCGCCCTCGCCGCCGTGTGCGGCGAACCGGTCGCCGCGATCGGCTCGGGGCGGACCGACGCTGGCGTCCACGCGCGCGGTCAGGCGGTCGGCGTCCGCGTCGCGACACACTGGACCGCTGAGCGTTTGCGGCGCGCCGTGAACGCGCACCTGCCCGCTGACGCGTGGGTCGCCGATGTCCACGCCATGGCGCCCGGTTTTCACGCGCGGTATAGCGCCGAGCAGCGTCGCTACGCGTACCACATCGGCACCGACGCGCTGGCCGCGTCACCGTTTCGGCGTCGCGTTGAGTGGCCGCTCGGGCGACCGCTCCCGATCGAGACGCTGCACGCCGAAGCGGCCCCCCTGCTCGGCGAGCACTGCTTCCGCGCGTTCGCCATCGCGAACACGGCGCCGGCCACCGACGAGCATCGGTGTCGCATCGAGCTCGCGCGCTGGGAAGAACACGACGGTCGCGTCGTCTTTCACGTGGCCGCCAATCGGTTTCTCCATCACATGGTGCGATTCCTGGTGGGCACGATGGTCGAGGTGGCCCTCGGTCGCATGCCGGCCGGGACCACGGCGCAACTCCTCCTCGCCGACAGAAATCAGGGCACGCCGAAACCCGCCCCTCCGCACGGCCTGTTCCTCGAACAGGTGACGTATCCTCGGACGCTTTATCTTTCTCCCACGTGAAGCTCTTCCTCGCTACCGACGTGCTCGATGACGTGCAGTGGGCCGCCGCCCGAGGCTGGTGCGACGGCGTGCTGCTCCCTGACGACGCGCTCCGCTCTGCGGCCTCGCCCGACGCCGCGGTCCAGTGGCTCGAAACGTTCGCGCGCGCGGCGTCCTTTCCCGTCTTCGTTGACGGCACCGACGCACTCGTGGCCGCCGATGACGCGGACGAACGGCTGCGCGCACTCGCCCGCACCACCGACAACGTCGTCCTGCAGCTGCCCTTCTCCGAAGCGAACGCCGTGCGCTTGCGCACGCTGAGTCAGGCGGGCGTTCGCGTGGCGGCGACGTTCGTGGGCACCGCCGCGCAGGCTCTCTTCGCGGCCAAGGCCGGCGCAACACATGTGCTCATCGACGTCGATCGCCTCGACGCGATGAGCGGTGCGGGCGCGGACGTGATTGCCGGTGCACGCGCCCTGCTCGATGCGGCGGATCTCGAAGCGGAACTCGTCGCGCTCTTCCCCGCGGGATCGGCGTCAATGGCGGCCTGCGGTGCGGCGGGTGCGGACGCGGCCGTGGTCGGAACGGCGTCGCTGCGAGCGATGCTCGCGTATCCGTTCACCGATCAGGCGCTGGCCGAGAGCGCCCGTCGTCCCGCAGCCGGTCGTCGGCTGCGTGCGGGGGACGCGTGACCATGGCCCGGCTCTCTGCTCTGGTGGTAGCGATCGCGATCGCCACCGGCTGTGTGGGGGCCAACCCGGCCGATTCCGAGGGGCAGTCGACGGCGAGCACGAGTGCGCGCAGCACCGGCACCTCGCGCGGTGACGCCGCGCCGACCGTTCAGGTGCCGGCGGGGCCGCTGCCGGCCCAGACCGTTGACGCGTCCCGTCGTACTGCCATCACCACCGCCGTCGAGCGCGTCGCACCTGCCGTCGTGAGTGTGCAGACGGAGACGCTTGAACGCGTCCCTGCCGACTATTTCGAGATGATGTTCGGTGGACGCAGCGGACAGCGATCCCGCGCCGGCATCGGGTCGGGCTTCATCGTGCGCGCGGATGGCGTGATCATCACGAACTCGCACGTCGTCAACGGCGCCTCCACGATCACGGTGGCCTTGCGCGACGGGACGACGTATCCCGCCACCCTCGTGGGTGAAGACGAACAGAACGATCTCGCGGTGCTTCGCATCGACGGGCGCAATCTGCCGGTGGCCGACATCGGCACGTCGAGCGATCTCCTGGTCGGTGAATGGAGCATCGCCATCGGCAACCCGTTCGGCTTCGTGCTTGGCAACACGGAGCCCAGCGTCTCCGTGGGCGTGATCAGCGCCGTCGGTCGCAACATCACCGCGCGCAGCGAGGGCGCCGGCGTGTATCTCGACATGGTGCAGACCGATGCCGCCATCAACCCCGGCAACTCCGGTGGGCCACTGGTCAATGCGATGGGTCGCGTGATCGGCGTCAACAGCTCGATCTACTCGCCCTCCGGCGGCTCGGTCGGCCTCGGCTTCGCGATTCCGATCGATCGCACGATGCGCATCGTGAACGACCTGTTGGAGCATGGCCGAGTGCGTCAGCCATGGGTCGGACTGCATCTGCAACTGCCGGAGCTCGCGAGTGCACGTGATGCCGTCAAGGCGGTGCCGGTCGTGGGACGCATCGTGCCAGGCTCACCGGCCGATCGGGCGGGGGTGAAAGCGGGCGACGTCGTGGTGCGCGCGGGGACGCGCGACATTCGCAATCCCTTCGACTGGGAAGCGCGCCTGCTCGAACTGCGCGTGGGCGACACGCTGTCGCTGGTGGTGCGGCGCGGGACGCGCGACATCACCACGCGACTCACCATTGCCGATGTGCCGGAAGTCAGCGCGCCGCGCGTCACCGTGTTGCGCGAGCTCGAGCTCGTCACGCTCACCGATGCGATTCGACAGGAGCGTGGCATTCGCTCGCGCGCCGGCGCCGTGATCGTGAAGGTCTCCGAACGACTGCAGAGTGAGATCGGCCTGCAGAGTGGTGATGTCATCTTGCAGATCGGCAACACGCCGATCACGACGGCTGATCTGGCCGCTCGCGCAATCGAAGCCTACGGGGCGCGTGGCGCCGTGCGGCTCTGGTTCGAGCGCGGCGGTCAGGGTCCCTATTCCATCGCGTTCCGTGTCCGCTGAGTCCCTGTCGATCTACTCGTCGCCGCTCGCCGAGCGGTACGCTTCACGCGCGATGCTCGAACTGTGGGGGCCGTCCGTGCGCTACGGACTCTGGCGGCGCCTGTGGCTCGTGCTCGCCGAAGCCGAGCGCGACCTCGGCATCGGCATTCCGGAGGAGGCGATCGCGCAGATGCGCGCGCACCTCGACGACATCGACTTCGCCGCGGTGGCGGCCTACGAAAAGCGGTTTCGCCACGACGTGATGGCCCACGTGCACGCGTTCGGCGATGTGGCGCCCGCCGCGAAGGCCTTCATCCATCTCGGCGCCACCAGCTGCTACGTCACGGACAATGCGGAGCTCGTGCTCATGCGGCGCGGCCTCGCGCTGCTCCGGGACAAGTGTCTGGACGCGCTGCGTTCGTTGGACGCGTTTGCGCGCGCGTGGCGGGAGTTGCCGTGCCTCGGCTATACGCATCTGCAGCCGGCGCAGCTGACGACCGTGGGCAAGCGTGCGACGTTGTGGATGCAGGATCTGCTGCTCGACATCGCCGATCTCGAGCACCGCATCGCCACGCTGCCGTTCCGCGGCGTGAAGGGGACCACGGGCACGCAGGCGTCGTTCCTGTCGCTGTTCGAGGGCGATCACGCGAAGGTTCGCGAGCTCGATCGTCGCGTGTCGGCGGCGATGGGCTTTTCGCACTCGATCCCCGTGAGTGGTCAGACGTACAGTCGCAAGATCGACGCGCAGGTGCTTGGCGTCGTCGCCGGCGTGGCGGCGAGTGCCTCGAAGCTCTCGGGCGACATTCGCATGCTGCAGGCCTTCGGCGAAATCGAGGAGCCGTTCGAGAAGGATCAGATCGGTTCGTCGGCCATGGCCTACAAGCGCAATCCGATGCGCTCCGAGCGCATCGCGGCGCTCGCGCGATTCGTGTTGTCCCTCGAGCCGAACGCCAATCAGACGCACGCGGTGCAGTACTTCGAGCGCACACTCGACGACTCGGCGAACCGACGCCTGGCCATTCCGGAGTCATTCCTCGCCACGGATGCGATCCTCGTGCTGGTGCGCAACATCGTGGCCGGCCTCGAAGTGCACCCCGCGCGCATTCGGCGACGCGTGAACGACGAGTTGCCGTTCATGGCGACCGAGGAGCTGATCGTGCGCGCGGTTCGCGCCGGCGGGGATCGACAGGAGGCGCACGAGATCATCCGCACGCACAGCATCGCGGCAGCTCGTGCGGTGAAGGACGGCGCGCCGCGCAACGACATGCTCGACCGCCTGGCTGCCGATCCGGCATTCGGTGTCCCACTGAGCGATCTCGAAGCGCTCGCCGACCCGGCACGCTTCACCGGACGCGCGTCGCAACAGGTGCTTGAGTTCCTCGACGAACACGTCGCGCCGGTGCTCGCCCGGTTCCCCGAGTCCGCCGCCGCCGACGAGGTGCGCGTATGAGCACCGCGACCGTTCGGCTCACCGATCTCCCGTTGCCGCTGGTGCGACGCGGCAAGGTGCGTGATGTCTACGCCGTGGGCGAAGACCAGCTGCTGCTCGTGGCCAGTGATCGCGTCAGTGCGTTCGATGTTGTCATGGATGAGCCCATCCCGCACAAGGGAGCGGTGCTGACGCAGATCACCGCGTGGTGGCTTGCCCAGCTCGAGGCGGCGTTCGGGGCGGCGTTGCCACATCATCTGCTGACGGCGAACGTCGACGCAATCGTCGACGCGGTGCCATCGCTCGCCGCGCATCGCGCGACGTTGCAGGGTCGTGCGATGTTGTGTGTGCGTACGGATGTCGTGCCCATCGAGTGCGTGGTGCGTGGCTATCTCGCCGGCTCCGCGTGGAAGGAGTACGCCGCATCGGGTACGCTCGCGGGCGAACCGCTCCCGTCCGGGCTGCGCGAAAGTGATCGTTTCGATCCACCGCGCTTCAGCCCGGCCACCAAGGCGGAGACCGGGCACGATGAGAACATTCCGGTCTCCGAGGTGATCGCTCGCGTCGGTGCCGACACCGCCGCACAACTCGAACGCATGGCGCGAGACATCTACGCGTTCGGTCGCGATGTCGCCGCACCACGCGGGATCATCGTCGCGGATACCAAGTTCGAGTTCGGTGTTCGCGATGGCCGACTCGTGCTCATTGATGAAGTGCTCACGCCGGATTCGTCGCGCTTCTGGCCGGCCGATCAGTACGCGCCCGGACGCAGCCAGCCGAGCTTCGACAAACAGCCGCTGCGTGACTGGCTCGATGGAGAGCGACGCGCGGGTCGGTGGAACGGTGATGCTCCCGGCCCTCACCTCCCGGACGAGGTCGTGCGCGCGACCAGCGCGCGGTATCTCGATGCGTTCGAACGACTCACCGGCCGCATGTTGTTCGATGTGCTCGGCGAGACAAACGGTATGACGGCGTGATGCTGCACGGCGAAGGGCTCCCCTTCGTGGTGGGCGCGACCGGCGTCGCGATCGTCGCGCTGGTGCTCGCGCTCCGGTTTCGCTCGTGGCCGCTGTGGCTCGCCGGGTTCGGCAGTCTTGTCGTCGCCTTGGGGATCGCGTGGCTGTTCCGCGCGCCCGCATCGGGAGGAGGCGCCTGATGCCTGAGCCGATGGACACGGGCGAACGTCCACGCCGCCGCGCGGTTGTCGTGCTGCCCAACGGGCTGACGCTTGCGAATCTGTTTTTCGGCATCTTCGCGATCGTGTCCGCCGCACGCGGCGACTTCGATGCGGCCGCGCGATACATCGTGTTCGGTGCGGTCGCCGATACGCTCGATGGTCGCATCGCGCGCGCCACGAACAGCGGCAGTCGCTTCGGCTCCGAACTCGACAGTCTCGTCGACGCCATCAGCTTCGGGCTCGCGCCGTCACTCATCATGTACTTCGCGGTACTCAACGCGACCGGCTGGGACTGGATCTTCTGCTTCCTGTTCACCGCGGCGGCGGTGATTCGGCTCGCGCGATTCAACGTGGAGCAGGCGGGACGTGCGAAGACGCACTTCACGGGGCTGCCGAGTCCGGCGGCCGGCATGACGCTCGCCACGTATTGGTGGTTCAGTCAGACCTCGCTCTACACCGACACCATGATCGGCGGCTTGCCCTGGCATCAGATGCTGCGCTGGGTGATGCTCGGCCTCGGCATGCTCATGATCAGCCAGGTGCAGTACGCGGCCGTCCCGACCGTTGGATTCCGAAGCTGGCGCGGCATTCTGGGCACCATGCTCGTCGTCGGCACGCTGATCGGCGTGATCTTTCTGCCCAAGCAGTTCTTCTTCCCCGCCCTGATGGCGTACGTCCTCTACGGCATCGGTCGCACGGTGCTGCTGGGACTGCTTGATCGCCTTCCCTCACCCGACGACGATGACGAAGTGGCGCTGGTCGCCGATGGTGTCGCCGTCAGCGGTGATCTACCACTGCGACGCCGGCGTCGGCGTCGCTCCGAGACCTCCGCAGTTCCCCGTCGCGACCTCGACTCCAAGGATCCGTCATGACCCGTTATCGCGTGGCCATTCACATCGAGCCGCGTCGCGGCATTCTCGACCCGCAGGGCAAGGCCGTGGCCGGTGCGCTGCACTCACTCGGCTTTGGTGACGTCGTCGATGTGCGGGTCGGCCGCTACCTCGTCCTCGACACGGACGCGCCGGACGCCGAGACGGCGCGCGCGGCCGCCGCGCGCATGTGCGAGCAGTTGCTGGCCAATCCGGTCACGGAAGACTTCCACATCGCCACCGTGGAGCCCGCGTGAAAGTCGGCATCATCCGGTTTCCCGGATCGAACTGCGACGAGGATGCGTACCACGCAGTCGTCGACCATCTCGACGCACACGCGGTCTTCCTCTGGCACAAGGATCACGACCTCCAGGGCGCCGATCTGGTCATCCTGCCCGGTGGCTTCAGTTACGGCGATTACCTGCGCGCCGGTGCGATCGCGCGCTTCAGCCCCATCATGCGCGAAGTCGTGGCGCACGCGGAGCGCGGCGCGCCGGTCCTCGCGATCTGCAACGGCTTCCAGATCGCGTGTGAAGCGGGATTGCTGCCGGGTGCCCTGCTCCGCAATGCGCAGCTGCGCTTCGTCTGCGACCAGGTGCATCTGCGCGTCGAATCGATCGCCACGCGATTTTCGACGCGATACCACATCGGTCAGGTCATTCGCATTCCCGTGGCGCACGGTGACGGCCGGTACACGGCCGACGGTGATACCATTGCGCGCCTCGAAGGCGAAGGCCGCGTGGTGTTCCGCTACGTTGACGCCGCCGGCCATGTGACGCATGAAGCGAACCCGAACGCCTCGCTACGCAACATCGCGGGCATCGTGAACGATCGAGGAAACGTGCTGGGCATGATGCCACACCCTGAACGGGCGACCGACATTCGCCTCGGCTCGGCCGACGGTTTGCCACTCCTGCACTCCATCGCCGACGCGCTCCTCACGGGGGTGAACGCATGACCACGACGGTGCAGCCGCGCCCTGGCGATCCCGAGATCACGCCGGCACTCATCAAGGAGCACGGCATCACGCCTGGGGAGTATGAGCGCGTGGTGGCGATGCTCGGTCGCACGCCGACGCTCACTGAAGTCGGCATCGTGAGCGCGCTCTGGAGCGAGCACTGCTTCTACAAGCATTCACGACCGTTGCTCCGGACGCTGCCCACGGAAGCGCCGTGGGTGCTGCAGGGGCCGGGCGAGAATGCTGGCGTGATTGCCGTGAAGGACGGACTCGCCGTCGCCTTCAAGATCGAGTCGCACAATCACCCGAGCGCGGTCGAGCCCTATCAGGGAGCGGCCACCGGTGTTGGCGGCATCCTGCGCGATGTGTTCACCATGGGAGCGCGGCCCGTCGCGTTGCTCAACTCGCTGCGCTTCGGTCCGTTGTCGTCGTCACGCGTGCGCTACCTGTTCGCCGGCGTCGTGAAGGGGATCGGCGACTACGGCAACTGCGTCGGCGTGCCCACGGTGGGTGGCGAAGTGGTGTTCGACCCGTCCTACGAAGGCAATCCCCTCGTCAACGCCATGTGCGTCGGCGTGCTGCGCGAAGAGGAACTCATTCGCGCCGTGGCGGAAGGCGTGGGCAATCCCATCATCGCGGTGGGCGCGCGCACCGGGCGCGACGGCATTCACGGCGCGTCGTTCGCCAGTGAAGACCTCAGCGAAGCCAGCGAGGCCAAGCGTCCGCGAGTGCAGGTGGGCGATCCGTTCACCGAGAAGCTGCTGCTCGAAGCGTCCCTCGAGCTCATTCGCAGCGGGCACATTGTCGCGATTCAGGACATGGGCGCCGCGGGGCTCACGTCGAGCTCCGCGGAAATGGCGGCGCGTGGCGATGTTGGTGTCACGATCGATGTCACCAAGGTGCCCGTGCGCGAAACGGGGATGACGCCGTACGAAATCCTGCTCTCGGAGTCGCAGGAGCGCATGCTCGTGGTGGCTCACAAGGGACGCGAGGATGCGGTGCGCGAGATCCTCGAGCGCTGGGATCTCGAGGCCGCCGTCATTGGCGAAGTCATCGCCGAGCCGGTGTATCGTGTGACGGAAGGCGATCGGGTCGTGGCCGAGTTCCCGGGAACGCGACTGGTGACCGATTGTCCCACGTATACGATCGAGGCGCGTGAATCGACCACGCTGGCAGCGGCGCGCGCGCTCGATCCGCACGGCGTCGCACCGCTCGCCGAAGAGGCGGATCCGATCTGGACACTGGAACGGTTGCTGTCGTCGCCGACGATCGCGATCAAGGCCTGGGTATGGCGGCAGTACGATTCCATGGTGCGGACCAGCACGATCGTGGGCCCGGGCAGCGACGCCGCCGTGATCCGGTTGCGCGGAACCGATGCCGGAGTCGCCATGTGCATCGACGGCAACGGACGCTACGTCGCGCTCGACCCGCTCGTGGGCGGTCGGATCGCCGTGTGCGAAGCAGCGCGCAACGTGGCGTGCGCCGGCGCACGGCCGCGCGCCATCACGAACAATCTGAACTTCGGCAATCCCACGAAGCCGGAAGTCTATTTCCAGCTCGCCAACGCGGTCGCCGGCATGGGCGAGGCGTGCCGCGTCCTCGAGACGCCGGTCACCGGTGGCAACGTCTCGCTGTACAACGAGAATCCACAGGGCGCGATTCATCCGACGCCAACCGTCGGCATGGTTGGCGTACTGGACAGCCTCGATCACGTGACACCGACCGCCTTCCAGCGGGCTGGTGATCACATCGTGCTGCTCGGCGACAACACCGCTGAACTCGGTGCGAGCGAGTACTTGCAGCGGATTCACGGCCTGACGATCGGCGCGCCGCCGGCATGCGACCCGGCCGTCGAGCGTCGATTGATCGATGCCCTGCTCGACGCGATTGCGTCGGGGCTCGTGCGCAGCGCGCACGATTGCAGCGATGGCGGGCTCGCCGTGGCGTTGGCCGAGAAGTCGGTTGTGCGACGCGAGCAACCGTTCGGCTTCGCCGTTGATCTGACGGCGTGGGCGGACTTGCCGCTGCGCGCGCTCCTGTTCGGCGAGGCGCAGGGTCGCGTCGTGACGACCACGACCAACCCGGATGCCCTGATCGCCCTCATGCAGCGGCACGGCGTGCCCGCGCAGGTGATTGGCGAAGTGACCGACGCATCGAGCGGCGTCGAGTTCGTGATCGGCGCGGTGTCGGCTCGCTCGCCACTCGAGCCGCTGGCCCGCGCGTTCCACGACACGATTCCCGGCATCATGGACGGCGGTACGCCGGCCGAACTCGCGGTGGCTACGAGCCACGCGCCCACCACCGACTGACGGAATAGACCATCCATGTGCGGGATCTTCGGCGTCTACGGACACCCCAGCGCGGCCGCGCTTACGCAACTCGGCCTGTATTCCCTGCAGCACCGCGGGCAGGAGTCGGCCGGCATCGTGGCGGTCGATGACACCGGCGTCGCGCATCTGCGCCGCACCATGGGGCTGGTGTCGGAGGGGTTCGCCGACGACGCGATGCGCGCGCTTGCCGGCCCCATCGCGCTTGGCCACACGCGCTACTCCACGGCCGGTGCCAGCGCAATCGAAAACGCACAGCCCATCCTCGCGCGCGTTCGTCGCGGCCACATTGCGCTCGCGCACAACGGCAATCTCACGAACGCCGTCGAACTGCGTCGCGATCTCGAGGATCATGGCGCGATCTTCACGTCGTCGATGGACTCGGAAGCGATCGTGCATCGCATTGCGCGCGCGACGGGCGCGTCGCCCGAAGAGCGACTCGCGCAGGCGCTCGCCGGCGTCGAGGGCGCGTACTGCCTCATCGTGGTCATCGACGAGACGTTCCTCGTCGCGCGCGATCCGCACGGCTGGCGTCCGCTGGCGCTCGGTCGCCTGGGCGACGCCTGGGTGGCGAGCAGTGAGACGTGTGGCCTCGACATCGTCGGTGCGAGCTTCGTGCGCGACATCGCGCCGGGCGAAATCGTCGCCATCGATCGGCAAGGACTCCGCTCGATGCAGGCGGTTCCGCCCGAACCGCTCAACAAATGTGTCTTCGAGCATGTGTACTTCGCGCGCCCCGACAGCCGCGTGTTCGGGGCGTCGGTCGATCGCGCGCGTCGCGCGCTCGGACGACAGCTCGCGCGCGAGTGTCCGGCGCCGGGCGCCGATCTCGTGTTCGCCGTGCCCGATTCGTCCAACTCGGCGGCGCTGGGCTACGCCGAAGAGGCCGGATTGCCGTTCGAGTTCGCACTCATTCGCAATCACTACGTGGGCCGCACGTTCATTCAGCCCACGCAAGCGGGCCGTGATGCCAAGGTGAAGGTCAAGTACAACCCGGTGCGCGAAATCATCGAAGGCAAGTCGGTGGTGATGATCGATGACTCGATTGTCCGCGGGACCACGACGCGAGGCCTCGTCTCGCTCGTGCGCCACGCGGGCGCACGCGAGGTGCACATGCGCGTGTCGAGCGCCCCGATCATCAGCCCGTGCTACTACGGCATTGACACGCCGCGCCGCGAGGAGCTCATCGCGGCGAGTCTGGGCCCCGACGAGCTCGCGCGACATCTCGGGGTGGATACGCTGGGCTATCTGTCGTTGGAGGGGATGCTGGGCGCGGTGCCGGAAGGCCCGGGCGGTTATTGCCACGCCTGCTTCTCCGGCCGCTACCCGACCGCCCTGCCGTCGGAGCCCGAGTTGCTCCGCGCTGGTGCCGCCGGCTGACGTGAATCGTCTTCCCCGCCGACGGGGTACCCTGCACTGATCTCTGGAGCTCGCGTGACGCGTTCGGTCTACTTTTTCGGGAATGGCGCGGCGGACGGCACGCGCGACATGAAGGCGATTCTTGGGGGCAAGGGCGCGAACCTCGCCGAGATGGTGAATCTCGGCGTTCCGGTTCCGCCCGGCTTCACGATTGCGTGCGCCGAGTGCCTCACGTACCTGAAGGAACGCGGGGTGCGAGACGCGCTGCGCGCCGAGGTCGAGGAGGCGCTGAGTCGTCTCGAGGCTGCCGCCGGCAAGCGCTTCGGCGACCCGGCGCTGCCGCTGCTGGTGAGTGTGCGCTCCGGCGCGCCGGTCAGCATGCCCGGCATGATGGAGACCATTCTCAACCTCGGACTCAATCGCGAGACTACGGAGGGGCTGGCCGCAGCCAGCAAGAATCCGCGCTTCGCGTGGGACTCGTATCGCCGCTTCATCCAGATGTACGGCGACGTCGTGCTGCATGTGCCGTTCGAGCAGTTCGAACATCTGCTCGCCGCGAAGCGCCTGACCAACAAGGTGGCGAACGACAATGAACTGAGCGCCGCCGCACTTGAAGAGCTCGCGCAGGAGTATCTCGACCTCGTCGCCCACACCACCGGCAAGCCGTTCCCGACCGACCCGCGCGAGCAGTTGTGGGGCGCGATCGAAGCCGTGTGGCACTCGTGGACGCTCAAGAAGGCGGTCGACTACCGTCGCGTGAACGAGATCTCCGAGACGCTCGGCACCGGCGTGAACGTGATGGCCATGGTCTTCGGCAACATGGGCGATGACTCCGGGACCGGTGTGGCGTTCACTCGCGATCCGAGCACGGGTGAACACCGCTTCTACGGCGAGTTCCTGGTCAACGCACAGGGCGAAGACGTCGTCGCCGGCATTCGCACCCCACTGCCCATCGACGAGATGGCGCAGCGTCTTCCGGGGGCGTACGAGGAGCTGCTCGCGACGCAGGCGCGACTCGAGCGGCACTACGGCGACATGCAGGACATCGAGTTCACGGTCGAGCGCGGCACGTTGTACCTGCTGCAGACGCGCACGGGCAAGCGCACGACGCCGGCCGCACTGCGCATCGCGACCGACATGGTGCGCGAGGGGCTGATCGATCAGCGCTCGGCGGTTCGTCGGCTCGCCCCACGTCAACTCGATCAGCTGCTGCATCGTGTGATCGATCCATCGGTTCGCGCGACGCCCATCGCGACAGGACTGCCGGCGAGTCCCGGCGCCGCCAGCGGCGTCGCGGTGTTCGATCCCGACGAAGCGAGCGTGCGTGGTGCACGCGGCGAGTCGGTGATTCTCGTGCGTGAGGAGACGACGCCGGAAGACTTCCACGGCATGGTCGCGGCGCGCGCGATCCTGACGACCCGCGGCGGCATGACGAGCCACGCGGCCGTCGTCGCGCGTGGCATGGGCAAGTGTGCCATCGTCGGCGCCACCGCAGTCCAGATCCCGCGCGGCGAACGCAACTTCACGGCCGGCGACGTCACCGTCCACGAAGGCGACTGGATCACGCTCGATGGCGAGACCGGTCGTGTGTTCCAGGGCGACTTGCCCACGTTGCCCAGCGAAGTGCTGCGCGTGGTCTCGGGCGCGCAGCGTGAGGCCGACGCTCCCGTCTATCAGGCCTTCAAGCAGCTCATGGGGTGGGCCGACGAAGTGCGTCGCCTCAAGGTGCGCGCCAACGCCGACACCCCACGCGACGCACGCACCGCGCGCGCGTTCGGCGCGCAGGGCATCGGCCTGTGCCGCACCGAGCACATGTTCTTCGAAGGCGATCGCATCTCCACGATGCGCGAGATGATCGTGGCCCGTGACGAAGGCGGTCGTCGTCGCGCGCTCGAGAAGCTGCTTCCCATGCAGCGCGCCGATTTCGAAGGGATCTTCGAGGCGATGGACGGTTTCCCCGTCACGATCCGGTTGCTCGATCCGCCATTGCATGAGTTCCTGCCGCATGGCGGCGAAGAATCGAAGAAGCTGGCGAACACACTCGGACTCAGCCGCCCTGCCCTCGCGGCCATCGTGGAGGCGTTGCGCGAGACCAATCCGATGCTCGGACATCGCGGCTGTCGCCTCGGCATCACCTATCCCGAGATCACCGAGATGCAAGCGCGCGCCATCTTCGAGGCGGCCGTGCGAGCGCGTCGTCGCGGGATCGATGTGCAGCCGGAGATCATGGTCCCGCTCGTGGCGACGCGCAGTGAGCTCGCGCATCAGCGCGCGGTGATCGAGCACGCCGCCGCGCAGGTGATGGGCGCGATGGATGAGCATGTGCCCTATCTCGTGGGCACGATGATCGAGCTGCCGCGTGCCGCGTTGACCGCCGACGACATCGCCCACTCGGCCGACTTCTTCTCGTTCGGTACGAACGATCTGACGCAGACCACCTTCGGCCTCAGTCGCGACGACAGTGGCCGGTTCCTGCCCCACTATCTCGAGAAGGGAATTCTCGAGGATGATCCGTTCCAGGTGCTCGACGTGAACGGCGTCGGCAAGCTGGTGCAGCTCGCCATCGCGGACGGGCGACGGACGCGGCCGGCCCTCAAGGTGGGAATCTGCGGCGAGCACGGCGGTGAGCCTCGCTCGGTGCGGTTCTGCCATCAGGCGGGACTCGACTACGTCTCGTGCTCGCCGTATCGAGTGCCGGTGGCGCGACTGGCCGCCGCGCACGCGGCGCTGGAGGAGGCATGATGTCACGCCTGCTGCCACGGGTGGTCGTCGGCGTACTTTGTGTCGTGCTCGCCGGCCCGCCGCTGCTTTCCGCGCAAGGGGCACCGTCGGTCGCCACGGCGACGCCGACAGCGCGAGCCGAGGACGTCCGATCGATCGACGCGATTCTTGCGGCGCTCTACGACGTCATTTCCGGCCCAGCGGGACAGCGTCGTGACTGGGATCGGTTTCGCTCGCTCTTCGTGCCGGGTGCGCGTCTCATTCCGACGGGCGCGCCAGCCGGTCAACCCGCCCGCGCGCTGGTCTGGAGTCCGGAGGAGTACATCCAGCGCGCCGGGGCGAGTCTCGAGCGCGACGGCTTCTTCGAGCGCGAGATCGGTCGGGTGACCGAGACCTTCGGGTACGTCACCCACGTGTTCAGCGCCTACGATTCCCGTCGGACGGCCTCGGATGCGACGCCGTTCGCTCGCGGCATCAACAGCATCCAGCTGCTGAACGACGGTACGCGCTGGTGGGTGGTGAGCATCTACTGGGACAGCGAGCGGGCCGGCAATCCGATCCCGGAGCGCTACCTGAAGCGACCCTGACACGAAGGCGGACGGGCGCCCCGAGACACACGAATGGCCCGATCGGACGTCCGATCGGGCCATTCGCGTCAGTGGAGGTGAGGGGAGTCGAACCCCTGTCCGAACCTGGATTCACCACGGTCTCTACGTGCGTATCCCGGTGATTGAGGTCTCCGCGCGCTGGCCACTGGGAAGCCCACTCACGGACAAGTCGCCTATGGTTTCGGGCCGCGGCGGACGACGCACCGCGCCCCTATCCCGGATTTTCGATACTCCGTGAAGCGCCCCGGGCGGGCTCTCTACGGAGCACTGCCAGCGGTAACCCGAAGGTTACGCGGCGAGCGCCAGGTTGTTGTTGGCGTTTGGTTTTTTCCCGAGTGTTTTACGAGGAGCCCGAGGACCTCGGCACGCAACCACAGCTGCACCAAACCCGTCGAAGCCAAAGCACCCCCGACACGTTCGTGCCCTTCCAGTACTGCGTCGTATCGGAGCGCACAAACCACGCTCCGAAAAGCACTTACGCCGCAATACCTCCTGCAACTTCCGAAATATCGTCAGTACCGCATCCCTGAGGCAAGACCCCGGCGTCGTCGGCGGGGTCCGGCGCATCGCCGTGACGCCCTGCCGCGCGATCGCGCAGGTAGTCCCCAAAGATGCCCTCCACCTCGGCGAAGGACTCCACGCGGTGCAGCCGCTGACGCAGATCGGCCGAGTGCGGCAAGCCCTTCACGTACCACCCGAGGTGCTTCCGGAACTCGAACGCGGCACCCACCGGATCGGCCTCGTACTGCTGCACCATGCGCGCGTGATCGAGGGCGATCGCGAAACGCTCCTCGACGCCAGGCGTCGCTGGCATGGGCTGCCCATCGAGCAGGGCGCGCGCCTGTCGGAAGATCCACGGCTGACCGAACGAGCCGCGCCCGATCATGATGCCGTCCGCGCGCGTGTGCTCCGCCATGCGCAGCACATCCTGCGGCGACTTGATGTCACCGTTCCCAAGGACCGGGATGTCCAGCGCCTCCGTGACGGCCGCAATCTCATCCCAGTTCGCGGCCCCCGAGTACATCTGCGTCCGCGTTCGTGCGTGCAGCGCGAGGACACGTGCGCCGGCATCCTGGCACACGAGGCCGATCCGCACCGGATCGCGCATCTCTTCGCTCCAGCCGCTTCGCGTCTTGACCGTGACCGGCAGGTGCGTGGCCTTCACGACCGCCTTGATCACATCAGTCACGAGCGTCAGATCGCGCAGGCAGCCTGAGCCGCCGTTGCGGCGCACGACTTTCTTGACCGGACATCCGAAGTTGATGTCGACGAACTCCGGCTGAAAGACGTCGGTCACGAACGCGGCCGCATCGGCCATCGCCTCGGGAACGGCGCCGAAGATCTGCACACCGATCGTCCGCTCGTCGGCGCCGAACCGCAGCTTGTTGATCGTGGCCGGATTCTCGCGACGAATTCCCTCAGCCGACAGGAACTCGGTGACGACGACATCGGCGCCGTGCGCGCGACAGAGGCGGCGGAACGGCGACTCCGACACGCCCGCCATGGGAGCGAGGTACAGGGGGCGCGCGGACGGCACCGGATACGGGAACTGCTTGCGCGGATTCACCTTAGCAACTTAGGCGCGCCGTGAGCCCCGAGCAACGGGCGCGTTTGACTTGTGGCCGCGTCCGGTTACCATTCAGGGCTATGGAACTCCGCGAATTCTTCTCCGAAGACGCCGTCAAGCTCGAACTCGAAGGCACCACGAAGGATGAGGTCCTCAAGGAACTCATCTCCCTCCTCAAGCTCGACGAGAAGGCGGAGGGGATGCTCTTCAAGATGCTCAAGCGGCGTGAAAACCTCGGGTCGACCGGCATTGGCCGCGGCATTGCGATTCCGCACTGCCGCTCCCTCGTCGTCAACCGCCTGCGCGTCGCCTTCGGCCGCAAGCGGACGGGCCTCGATTTCAAGGCCATCGACGACAAGCCGGTGCAGTTCTTCTTCCTCATCGTGGCGCCGCCGCTCGAGGTGAGCAACCAGTATCTGCCGGTGCTCGGGAAGATCGCGCAGTTCAGCAAGGAGCCCGACGTGCCGGAACGGCTGCTGACCATGCCGACGCCGGCCGACTTCATGGCCCTGCTCGAAGAAAAGAAGATCTGAGCCGATTCCGGGACGCGCGAGCGTCCCGCCAATGGAACTACGCCGCGGGTGCGCTCGAATCGAGTTGCACCCGCGTGACGTTTGTGCGCAGTCGTACCACCACGCGCCACGTCTGCAAGACGGCCGCGGCGGCCAGGCCGGCCGTGAGCCCCCACCAGAAGCCACGTTCCCGCAGCGGCGTCCCGAAGCCGAGCACGGCGCCGAGCGGAACGCCAATCCCCCAGAACGACACCATGTGCAGCACCGCCGGCACGCGTGTGTCGCCGGTGCCGCGCAGTACACCGCTCGTGACGGCCTGCGTGCCGTCGAACACCTGAAAGACGCCCGCGATCGGAATGAGCGACACCGCAATCGCCACGGTCGCGGCATCGCGCGTGTAGCGTGTGGCGAGGAACTCGGGGATGGCGAGAAACACCGCGGCACTCACGCTCATGAACAGCACGGCGCACACGATCGCCGCAGCGGCATCACGACGTGCCGCGCTCAGATCGCCGCGCCCGATCGCGCGTCCCACCACAGCCGCCGCGGCGCCGGAGAACCCGAGCGGCACCATGAAGGTGAGCGCGGCCATGTTGAGCGCAATCTCGTGCCCCGCCAGTGACGCCGTGCCGAGCCAGCCCATGAACAAGGTCGTGATGCCAAATGCGAACCCTTCGAAGAACCACTGGGTGCCGATCGGCGCGCCGATACCGATCATCCGACGCAGCGGCGCCCACGCGAGGGACTGCGGATCCCATGGGCGCATCGTGGGACGCAAGACCGGCCACGCGAACCAGAGCAGCATTAGCGCCATGCTCCACTGGGCGAGCACGGTAGCCCACCCTGCCCCGATCACGCCGAGCGCGGGCGCACCAAGGCGACCTTCGATGAGCGCGTAGTTCGCCACGATGTTCACGACGTTGGCGGCGACGACCGCGAAAACCACGGGGCGCACCGTGCCCATGGCCTGCAGCGCCTGCCGCCACACGCCGAACACCAGAAAGGGAACAGTGGCGAGCAATCGACGGCGGGTGTACTGCGCGGTGGGCTCGATGACATCCGCCGGTTGCTGCAGCGCCTGCAACACGAACTCGCCGGGCAGCAGCGCGAGCATGATGACACACGCCGCCGCCAGCGCAAGCAGCAGACCGCGCTGCACACCGCGCGCCACCGCCACCGTGTCACCCGCGCCGGCGGCTTGCGCGACGACAGGATCGATCGCGTACAACAACCCCATCCCGAAGACGGAGACGTTGAAGAAGTAGAAGTTGCCCAACGCCACCGAGGCGATGGCGTAGCCGCCGAGTCGGCCGACCATGAGTCCGTCGACCACGCCCATCAACTGGACCCCGACGCTCACCGTCACGATCGGCGCGGCGATGCGCGCCATCTCACGCAGATCGGGCCCGAGGGCCCGCAGATCGATCAGCGGGATGATGTCACCTTTGCCTTCGCGTCACGGACAAGTGCTCGCACCTCGCGCAGCAGGCGCGGCGCGTCGTAGGGGATGCCATCCTTGATCGTCCACGCGACACCGGCGTTCGTTCCCGCCGCCGCGCCATCGAGCGGTGGGTAGAACACCTTGAGATCGGAGAGTGGATTGCCCTTGACCACGATCACGTCGGCGAGGTGTCCCACACGCAGCCGGCCGAGCTCGTCCTCCTTCCCCATGATGCGCGCGTTATTGAGCGTGGCGTGCTGCAGCACGCGCAGCGGTGAGAACCCGGCTTCCTGATGCAGCTCGAGTTCACGAATGAGACCGAATCCGTACACCTGGTAGATGAAGCCGGCATCTTCCCCCGCGCCGATGACGCCCCCCATCTCCTCGAAGTCGCGCAGCGCCTTGAACCAGATCTGATAGTTCTGCTTCCAGAAGACCTCATCACGCGAACTCCAGTTGGCGAAGTACGAGCCATGACTGGCCGGATCGGGTCGGAAGAACTTCTCGAGCGTCGGATGCAGGTACTCGCGGAACCACGGCTGCGACTCCGCGCGCTGCAGATCGCGACTTGCCTCGTAAATGTCGAGCGTGGGGTTCCACGCCACACCGGCCTTGGCCAACGCCTGGAGCACTTCGCGCAACTTGTCCGGATCGGCTTCGCGCCAGAGGCGGCCCGCCAGTCGGAAGCGCATCCCTTCGTCGCTGTAGTTGAACTCCGGCGGGAAATCCTGCACACCACCAGGAATCGCCGCGTCGGGCACGCCGTACCAGTGTTCGATGCTGGTGAGGCCACCGGCCGCCGCATCCCACGCGTTCGCCTCGTCCACGGCCATGTGATGCGCCGTCCGCAAACCCACCTTCTTCGCTTCGTCGAGCAGGGGAGCGTACAGGTCACGATCCATGCCGAAGAGCTTGGTGCCATCCGCGCCCATGGCCTTCAGATCCCGCACCCGTTGCCGCGTCGCCGCTTCGGTGAGCGGGATGGGCATGTAGTTGTAGCGCGCGTACACGAAGAAGCGCGGCGCGGCAATCTCGCCGCGCGCGCTGCGCTCACGCAGTTGCAGCGTCTGCTGCGTGTTGCTGCTGACGTCACGCACCGTCGTGATGCCCATGCCGAGCCAGAGCTTGAACTGGTAGTCGAGCGGCTGGGCGACACCACCACGCTCATCCTGCACATGTCCGTGCAGGTTGATGAGTCCGGGCATCACGTAATGCCCCGTGGCATCGATCTCCGCGTCGCCGGCCGCCGGCCGGCGTGCGCTCCCGTCACGCACCGCCACCGGATCAAGGGCGGCGATCTGCACGACGCGATTGCCCTCGATCACAATGTCCTTCGGGCCTTCGGCCGGCGTGCCGTTGCCTTCGAGCATCATGGCGTTGCGGATCACGAGGCGCTTCGGGCGCACCCCGTGTTGCGGGGCCGGCGATTGCGCCGACAGCGCGGCGCCGAAGGGCGAGAGAGCAGCGAGCGCGACGCCGGCGGCGAGCGCAAAACGACGGTGGGGGAGACGCATGACGCGGGTCGGAAGCGGTGGGAGGCAGGGCCTGCGGCAACCTGAGCAGCGCGTCCGCGACTGTCAACGGAACGGACCGGGGCTGGCGTCCCTTCATCACCGGCCGCGCTCGCGGTTCCCTCCGTCCCTCAGCCCACACGCTCCATGATGCGCTCCGTCCTCGCTGGTCTTGCCCTTGTGTCCCTTGCCGCCTGCGGCGGCGCCCCTGCCGATGACGCCGCGGCAACCACCGATTCGACCACCATGGCCCCGGCGGTGGATTCGGCCACGCCGGCCCCCGTCGACATCGTGGAGACCGCGCTCGGTGCCGGCTCCTTCGCCACGCTGGCCCAGGCCCTGACGGCCGCCGGCCTCGTCGAGACGCTCAAGGGACCGGGACCGTTCACGGTCTTCGCGCCCACCGATGACGCCTTCGCGAAGATCCCGCCGGCCGACCTGCAGGCGCTGCTGGCGGACAAGGAAGCGCTCACGAAGGTTCTCACGTACCACGTCGTCGCGGGCAACGTGCCGTCGACGCAGGTGGTGGGCATGACGTCGGCGACGTCGGTCGAAGGCAGCGCGATCACGATCGCCGTCGTGGACGGCAAGGTCGTGCTCAACGGCAGCAGCAACGTCATCAAGACCGACGTGGCGGCGTCGAACGGCGTGATCCACGTGATCGACGCGGTGATCATGCCGCCGAAGCAGTAACGCCCAGCGGGTTCGCATGACACGAGGCCCGTCGGTTCGCGGAACCGACGGGCCTCGTTGCATGCTGGACCTCGCGCACGACGGCGACGCGGCCTATTCCCATTCGATCGTCGCGGGCGGCTTCGAACTCACGTCATACACGACACGATTGACGCCGTCCACTTCGTTGATGATGCGGTTGGAAATGCGACCGAGCACCTCATGCGGGAACTGGTACCAGTCGGCCGTCATGCCATCGGTACTCGTCACGGCGCGCAACGCGATCACATGCTCGTACGTGCGACCGTCGCCCATCACGCCGACCGAGCGCACCGGCAGAAAGACCGCGAACGCCTGCCAGATCTCGTTGTACAAACCGGCGGCCCGAATCTCTTCGAGGTAGATCGCGTCGGCACGCCGCAGGATATCCAGCCGCTCCTCGGTCACTTCGCCGAGCACGCGGATCGCGAGCCCGGGACCGGGGAACGGATGTCGGCCCACCATCTCTTCCGGCAGGCCGAGTTCGCGCCCGACGTTCCGCACCTCGTCCTTGAACAGTTCGCGAAGCGGTTCGATGAGCCGGAACTTCATGCCCGGCTTGAGCCCACCCACGTTATGGTGCGTCTTGATGGTGGCCGACGGCCCGCCCGTCGCACTGACGCTCTCGATCACATCGGGGTACAGCGTGCCCTGCACGAGGAAGTCGGCGTCCTTGCCCGCTTCACTCTTGGCATCCTCGAACACATCGATGAACGTGTGCCCGATGATCGTGCGCTTGCGTTCCGGTTCATCGACCCCGGCGAGCAGGTCGAGAAAGCGGCGCTCGGCACGCACTGTGACGAGCTTGATGCCCATGTGCTGACCGAACATGCGTTCCACCTGCTCGCGTTCGTGCAGCCGCAACATGCCCGTATCCACGAAAACGCAGGTGAGCTGGTCGCCGATCGCGCGATGCACGAGCGCCGCCGCCACCGAGGAATCGACGCCACCGGACAGGCCGCAGATCACGCGGCGATCGCCGACGAGCTCCCGAATGCGCGCGATCTCGAGATCGATGAAATGCCCCGGCGTCCAGTCCGGCGTACAGCCACAGACGTCGAACAGGAAGTTCTCGATCATCTGCGCGCCGCGCGCCGTGTGCGCCACCTCGGCGTGGAACTGGACGCAGTGAATCGCCCGCGATTGATGACGCATTCCGGCCAACGTGCCGCCACTTCGCGCCGTGGCCACGAAACCCTCGGGGACATCATCGACGTGATCGCCGTGTGACATCCACACCGTGGTCCGCTCGCCGCTGCCGAAGCCACCGAACACGCCCTGCGTGTCGAGCACCTCGATCTCGGCTCGGCCGTACTCCCGACGCCCCCCCGCGGCCACCGTCGCCCCGTGCAGGTGCGCGATGAGCTGCATGCCGTAGCACACCCCGAGCACCGGGGCCACGTCGAAGAGCGCCGGGTCAACGGTCGGGGCGCCCACGTCGCGCACCGAGTTGGGACCGCCGGAAAGAATGATGCCGTCAGGCTTCCATTCGCGAATCCACTCGAGCGAGCGCGTGGCGACGGGATGAATCTCGGAATAGACGCGGGCTTCACGTACTCGGCGCGCGATGAGCTGCGTGAACTGCGAGCCGCAGTCGAGAATGAGGATGCGGCTGCCCATCAGTGCTTCCACTCCGGACCGGTCAGCTTGAGGAACTCGACCGCCTTGGTCTCGAGATCGAGAATCGCAGCACTCGGCTCGCCGTGTACCCAACCACTCGCTTCACCGGGATTCACGATGAGCGTATCACCACGCATCTTCATCTCCGCGACATGCGTGAAGCCATGCACGACGACCGCGTGCTGGGCGAGCGAGCGTTCGTGAACATCGGTGATGTCGTGCACGACGAGAATCTGCTGTCCACCGAGCGAGAAGCTGTGCGGCGATTCGTAGAGCTCCGCCCCGATGAGAGCCTGTGCAGCGGCGCGCAGCCCTTCCGGATCACCATCATTGCGACCGAAGACGCCCAGCAGCGGGACGGAGAGGTCCGTGAGCGCACGCAGCGTGAACGGCGCGCAGTAGTCACCGGCGTGGATGACCACGGCGACGCCCTCCTCGATCATGCGAGCGACGAGCGCGCGGACGGCGGGCACACGATCGTGGGTATCGGACAAGAGACCGATCTTCACTCAGGCACTCCTCCACTGGAGGTGCGCCCGTTCGAGCCGCACCAGGTCTTCGAGTCGTTCGCGCTCCGTCGCGACCGCGTAGCGATCGCCATCGACGACCACCTCAACCGGTCGCGGGCGCGAGTTGTAGTTCGAGGCCATGACAAAGCCGTAGGCACCCGCTGTATGCACAGCGAGGAGATCGCCCGGTCCAACGTCTGCCATCTCCCGGCCGAGGGCCAGGAAATCACCGGATTCGCACACGGGGCCCACCACGTCCGCGACGAGATGGCCGGCCGGCGTGGTAACCGGCTCGATGCGATGATAGGCCTGATAGTGTGACGGTCGCACCAGATCGTTCATGCCGGCGTCGGTGATGACGTACTCCTTGCCACCACTCCGCTTGCGGTAGAGCACGCGCGCCAGCAGCACCCCGGCTTCCGCCACCAGAAAGCGTCCGGGCTCGAAGACGAGGGACACCCCGAGGCCACGCACCGCGTCGGCAACTCCGGCGGCGAAGCGGTCAACATCGGCCGGCGCCTCCGCCTCGTACGTGACGCCGAGCCCCCCGCCCAGATCAAGCCACTCCAGCGTGTTGATCCCCGCCGCACGCAGTGATTCGAAAAGCGGTCGAATGCGCGCGAGCGCGCTGGCGTACGGCTCCCAGGTGGCGATCTGCGATCCGATGTGCATGTCGAGGCCCACGAGCGCGACGTTCGGGAGCTCGTGCGCAAGACGCGCCACCGCTTCGGCATCGTCGTACGGGATGCCGAACTTGTGGCCCTTCTCGCCCGTGCGGATGTACTCGTGCGGGCTCTCGACGGTCACTTCCGGATTGACGCGCAGCGCCACCGGTGCCACGGCGCCCATGGCGCGCGCAACCTCATCGAGCAGCCGCAGCTCCCCTTCGCTCTCCACGTTCACGAAGAGCACGGGCGCCTCGAGCGCGAGGCGCAGCTCGTCGGCCGTCTTTCCGACACCGCTGAAGACGATGTCGGTGCCGCCAAAACCGGCTTCGCGTGCCCGATACAACTCGCCCGCCGAGACGATGTCGACGCCGGCGCCACACTCCTGCAGCGTCCGCAGAATGGCGAGGTTGGAGTTGGCCTTCACACTGAAGTGCAGCCGATGCGTCACATCCGGCATGGCGTCTGCCAGCGCCGTCTCGAGGCGGCGATACTGCGAACGGATGCGGGCAAGACTGTACACGTACGCGGGGGTACCCACCTCGTGCGCGAGTCGCTCGAGCGAGACGCCGTCGGCGTGCAACACGCCGCCGACGCGCGAGAAGCCGGGGCTCAGTACGCCTTGGCCCATACCACCTCATACTTCGCGGGGCGACCCGTCACAAGACACGTCGTCGGCGCCTCTGGTGTCCGGAACTCGGCGTCGGGAATCACGCGAATCGTCGCCTTGGTCTCGGCCTTCACCTGCGCCTCGACTTCCGGATCGCCACACCAGCCAGCGTAGACGAATGCACCGTCTCCCTCCATCACTTCCTTGAACCGATCGTAGCTGATGCGTTCGCGAATCGAGTTGGCTTCAAGGCGAGCACGCGCGGCCGCGAGCATGTCACGCTGCATGGCCTCGAGACGCGTCGGCAGCTCGCTGGCGAGTGCGTCCATCGAGACCGCCACCTTCTCGCGCGTGTCGCGACGCACCAGCATGCACTGATTCGAGGCGAGGTCGCGCGGGCCGATTTCGAGTCGGAGCGGAATGCCCCGCAGCTCCCAGTGGTAGTACTTCGCACCGGGCTTGATGCCGACGCGATCATCGACGTGGATGCGAATGCGCTCGTGCTCGAGACGCTTGAAGCTCCCCAGATCGTCGGCGATCGCGCGGGCACGCGCAACGGTCGCGTCGCGCTCCTCGTCGGTCTTCCAGATGGGGACGATCACGACCTGGATCGGCGCGAGCCGCGGCGGCAGGCGCAAGCCGTTGTCATCGCCGTGCGTCATGACCATGCCCCCCACCATGCGCGTCGAGACGCCCCAGCTGGTGTTCCACGCGTGCGCCTGTTCTCCGGCCTCATTCTGGAACGTCAGATCGAACGCCTTCGCGAAGTTCTGACCCAGATTGTGTGACGTGCCCGCCTGGAGCGCCTTGTTGTCCTGCATCATCGCTTCACAGGCGTACGTGCGCAGAGCGCCGGCGAACTTCTCCGCCTCCGTCTTCTGCCCGGTAATGACCGGCATGGCGATGTAGTCTTCCATGAACGTCCGGTACACGCCGAGCATGCGGCGCGCTTCCTCTTCAGCCTCGTCGTGCGTGGCGTGCGCCGTGTGCCCCTCCTGCCAGAGGAACTCCATCGTGCGCAGGAAGAGTCGTGTACGCATTTCCCAGCGCACGACGTTCGCCCACTGGTTGTACAGCAACGGCAGATCACGATAGCTCTGCACCCACTTGGCGAACATCGAGTAGATGATCGTCTCGGACGTCGGGCGCACGACGAGCCGCTCTTCGAGCGCCTTGCCACCACCGTGGGTAACCACCGCACACTCCGGCGCGAATCCCTCGACGTGCTCCGCCTCCTTGCTCAGGAAGCTCTCGGGGATGAACAGCGGGAAGTACGCGTTGACATGGCCGGTGGCCTTGAACATGTCGTCGAGCGCGCGCTGCATGCGCTCCCAGACACCGTAGCCAAGCGGGCGGATGACCATGCAGCCACGCACCGGCGAGTAGTCCGCGAGTTCGGCGCGCAGGACGAGTTCGTTGTACCACGCACTGAAATCAGCGGCGCGTGTGGTCAGCTTCTTGTCGTCGGACATGACGGGAGCGGGTCGTGAGAAAACGCGTCGGTCAGTGACCGAGCGCGGTGAGCAGCGGAGCGAGCGCGGCGGCGTCTGGCGCATCGGCGCGCCACGCCGACGTGTCGACAAGCAATCGATCGGCCGGACGCACGGCCGACTCGACCAGAGGGACGAGCTCCGCCGTGTGCGTTTCGCGGAAGACGAGCGCGTATCGCGCGCCTGCCTTCTGCGCGTCCTTGAGCTGCGCCCCACCCTTGCGCGTGCGCAGCTTCTCGGCGTTGAGGACGTATTCCACCGACACATCGGCGGACCGCAAGCACGAGGCGACCGTGAGCAGGTGCGACACGGGGGTACCCTCGTGCGGCACAAGCCACACGTCGGCACCATCGGCCGCAACCGCCTCGAGCTTGCCGCGCGCCTTCAGGAGTTCGCCGAGCACGACGTCCCCCATCCCGAAGCCAAGCGCCGGGAGATCGACGCCACCGAGTCCGAGCAGGAGGCGGTCGTACCGCCCACCGCCGCAGATGGCTCGGAACTCGCCCTGCGCATCGAAGAGCTCGAATACGATGCCGGTGTAGTACGCGAGACCGCGGACGATCGTGAGATCGAGGCGCAGATAGTCACCGACGCCGAGTGCCTCGAGGTGCGCCGCGTATTCCGCGAACCGATCGAGCTGTTCGCAGACCTCGGCGGAAGTCCCGTAGACCGCACGAATCGCGTCGACCGACTGCAGCGCCCCGAAGCCGAGCACCGCATCGCAGGTGCTCTCGGAGAGGCCGGCCTCACGCAACTTGTCGTGTGACACCTCACGCGGCTGCCGCTCCAGCTTGTCGAGCACCGCGTACACGGCGGGCCAGTTCGCCTCGGCGATCTGCAGATGCGCCAGCAGCGCGTTCAGCAGACGCCGATCGGACACGCGCGCATAGAAATCGGCACGCGTCAGGCCGAGCGCGCGACAGATATCGATCGCGACAGACAGCAGCTCGGCGTCCGCGAGCACATCCGTCTCACCAACGATGTCGACGTTCAGCTGGAAGTGTTCGCGCAGTCGTCCCTTCTGTTGCCGTTCATATCGAAACAGCTGCGGCACCGAGAACCAGCGCACCGGCTTGCGCAATGCCTGCGCGCGCGCCGCGACCATGCGAGCAAACGTGGGCGTCATCTCTGGTCGCAGCGCGACCGCGCGTCCGCCCTTGTCCTCGAAGTTGTAGAGCTGCCCGACAATCTCCTCACCGCTCTTCTGGGTGTAGAGTTCGAGCGGTTCGAGGGGCGGCCCATCGTACTCGGTGAAGCCGAAACGACGCACGACGCGACGCCAGGTGTCCGTGATGTGCGCCCGCACGGCGTACTCGGCGGGGTAGAAATCGCGGAACCCGGGGAGGGCTTTGTGAGACATCCTCGCAAGCTATCGGGCCAGCGGATTCACCGGCAAGCGCTGCATGACGTCTCCCACGGTGTGGAACGAGCCGGTGGCAAGGACGGTCTCGGCGCGCGAGAGCGCGGCGCCAATGGCGGCGTCGAAATCCAGTTCGAGATGCACGGGACGACCGGTGGCACGGGCCTCGGCGGCGGCCTCGGTCGGGTCCCAGCGGCGGCTCAGGGGCGCGGTAGGGGCCGCGGTGATCACGAAGCCGTCCACCGCGGGCGACAGCGCGTGCAGCATCTCGCGCCAGTCCTTGTCCTGCAGCACGGTCACGAGCGCCCAGAGCGGTCGCGGCACGGGCGCGGCGCGGAGCGTCTCCACGATGGTGCGCGCTCCGTCGAGGTTGTGGGCCACGTCGAAGATCCAGCGGCCGATGCGCTGAAATCGGCCGGCGAGGCGAACCTCGGGCAAGGCGGTCGGCGCGATTGCGAGGGCCTCCGCCCACCGGCCGCCCGCGGCGTGCAGCATACCAAGGGCCGTTGCCGCGTTGCCCGCCTGATAGCTCCCGACGAGCGCCGTGTGCAGTCGCTGGGGGGCGGCGCCGGCCACCTGCCAGGTGAAGCGCGTGCCGTCGCCGGCCACCTCGACGTCCGAGACGGTCCAATCACGCCCGGCGGTGAGCACCGGCGTGCTGCCGGCGCGCTCCGCGCACCCGCGCAGCACGCGCGCCACCTCGGCGCGCGCATCCCCAATCACCGCCGCCGTCCCGCGCTTGAACACCCCGCCCTTCTCGGCTGCGATCGCCTCGAGCGTGTGTCCGAGAAACTCCTGATGGTCGAACCCGATCACCGTGACGCCGGCGGCGACCGGCGCCACGATGTTCGTCGCATCGAGTCGACCGCCCAGCCCGACCTCGATCACCGCGACATCGACCTGGGCGCGTGCGAACCAGTCGAACGCCATCAATGTCGTCACCTCGAAGAACGTCGCCCCCAACGCATCGACCGTGGCGGCGTGCCGATCGAGCCAGGCAACGATTTCGGCGGGAGGCATCGGCTCGCCGTCGACCACAATGCGTTCGCGGAAGTCGACCAGATGCGGCGACATGTACCGCCCCACGCGATAGCCCGCGTGTCGCAACACGGTCTCGAGGGTCGTCACGGTGCTGCCCTTGCCGTTCGTGCCGGCGACATGGAACACCGGATACGCGCGCTGCGGATCGCCCAGCTGCGTGGCGAAGGCGCTGACGCGCTCGAGCCCAAGCCGCCACGCACCGGTCGTGCGCGCGAAGAGGGCGGCGAGCGCGCGCCGGTAGTCGTCCGGCGCGTCTGGAGCCGCCGAGGCAGGCCCCGGCGGCGGGAGCAGGCGCTCGGGGCTCAGGGCTCGGTGTACGCCGCGCTGGCGGGCCGGCCCGTCATGTGCCGCATGAGGCGCGACAACGTCTCGCGCAGCTGCTTGCGATGCACCACCCGATCGACCATGCCGTGATCGAGCAGGAACTCGGCCGTCTGGAATCCCTCGGGAAGATCCTGTCCGAGCGTTTGCTTGATCACGCGAGGTCCCGCGAACCCGATCACCGCTCCCGGTTCCGCGAGAATCGCGTCGCCCAGCATGGCGTAACTCGCGCTCACGCCGCCGGTCGTGGGGTTCGTGAGAATCGAGATGTATGGGATGCGCCGCTCGGCGAGCTGCGACAGCACGGCCGACGCCTTCGCCATCTGCATGAGCGAGAGGACGCCTTCCTGCATGCGCGCCCCACCCGAGGCCGATATGATCACGAGCGGGTGCTTGCGCTCCACGCAGCGCAAACCGAGCCGCGCGATCTTTTCACCGACCACGCTGCCCATCGACCCGCCCATGAAGGCAAAGTCCATGACGCCCAGTCCCACGGGCAACGACTCGAGCGTGCCGGCGACGGTGAGAATCGCGTCGGTGTCGCCCGCGTTGGCAAGCGAGCGCTTGAGGCGCGTCGGATAGTCGGGGAAGCCGAGCGGGTCAGTCGAGCGCAACTCGACACCCACTTCGAGCACGCTGCCCTCGTCGAGCAGCAGGGACGCGTAGTCGTGTGCGCGCAGTCGACGATGAAAGTCACACGCGGGGCAAACGTTGAAGTTCCGCAGGAACTTGTCGCGAATGTCCGTGTGTCCGCACGCTTCGCACTTCTCCCACGTGTCGCGCGGGATCTCGAGGCGCTGCCGTGGTGGCTGCGGCGGCTTCTTCTCTTTTCGGAACCAGGCCATAGGGGCGAAAGATCGGCGGTTGAAGCGTCTGTGGCTAGGGGCGAGCAGGGTCTCGCTCGCCCCACGCGCCTACAAACCCAGCCCGTCGGCCTGACCGCGCCCCTCGGCCGAAATGCGCAGCAGCACCGCGACCGAGAGCCAACTCGCCAGCAGGAACGAGCCGCCGTAGCTGAAGAACGGCAACGGGATGCCGGTGATGGGCATGAGATTGAGCGTCATGCCGATGTTCACGACCACGTGCACGAACCAGCCCGTGGCCAAGCCGAACGCCACGAGACTCGCGAACATGTCGCTGCCGCGCTGCGCCACCCGGGTGCTGCGCAGAAAGAGCGCGAGAAAGAGACTGAGCGCGATCGAGACACCGATGAATCCCAGCTCCTCGCCGACCACGGCGAAGATGAAGTCGGTGTAGTGCGCGGGCAGAAACCCGAGGCGTTTCTGCGTGCCGAGCGTGTAGCCCTTGCCGGTGAAGCCACCGGAGCCGATCGCGTAGATCGACTGCAGCACCTGATAGCCGGCGCGCTGGGGATCGTACTGCGGATCGAGGAACACCAGCAGACGCCGCTGCTGGTAGATGTTGAGCTTGTCCCACACGAGCGGCGCGACGACACCGATGGTGACGTTGAGCACGGCCAGGAGCACGCCTTCGATCGGGCGCGGTCGGTACCAGAAGAGCAGCGCGAGGAGCACGAGGAACCACGCGCCCCAGACACTCGTGTTGAACGCGAACACCAGGCTCACACCGGGGCTCGCGAGCATGATGAGCAAGGGCCACGGCACGCCGGCCCAGAACAGCATGCCGAATGCGATACCGATGAACACGAGGCCAGTCCCGAGATCAGGCTGCAGCATGATCAGCAGAAAGGGTACCCCGACGACCAACAGCGGCTTCCACAGTTCGACCAGTGATCGCGGTGTCCCGCGCATACCGGCCAGCACCTTCGCCATCATCAATGCGACGGCGACCTTCGCGAGTTCTGACGGCTGCCCGATGCGCGTCCCACCAATGGTGAGCCAGCCCTTCATGCTCTCGGCGGTGCCGGCACCCGTTCCGAACACCAGCAGGACCGCGAGCAGCACGACACTCGTGGCATACGCCGGCCACGCCACCCACTCGATCAACCGTACCGACGACCGCGTTACAACGAACGCGCTTCCGAGGGCCACGAAGAACCAGACCAGCTGACGCTGCCACGCGGCCGCCGCTGCGCCGGCGGCAATATCCGTCTGACCCGCGGAATACACCATGGCCAGCCCCATCGCCGACAGCAGCAGCGCGGTGAGCAGCAGCGGATAGTCGATGGTGGCGGGACGTCCGCCGAGGCGCGGCAGGGTCATGCGGGCGGCCTCGCGCTCACTGCGCGTTGGTGGTGGCCGACGCGTTGACGAGCGTCGTCTTGAGATACTGCTCCATCACCTTGGTCGCGATGCGCGCGGCCGTGTAGCCGTGCAGTCCGAACTCCACGAACACCGCCACCACGATCTTCGGATCTTCGTACGGCGCGAAGCCCACGAACCAGGCGTGGTCCGGGCCGGCGTTCTGCGCCGTCCCCGTCTTGCCCGCGATCGTGATCCCCTGCACCGCCGCGCTTCCGGCGGTCCCGCGACTCGACACCACATCGGCCATTGCCTCGCGCAGCGCCGCCAACTGCTCGGGGCGAATGGAAAAGAGTCGCTCGCGCGGCACGTCCTGCTGAATGAGATGCGGGCGAGGGGCCGTGCCGTCGGTCGCCAGCGCCGTGTAGAAGCGCGCCATGTTGATCGCGGTCTGCGAGTTCTCCCCCTGCCCGATCGACAGGTTGAGCGTCACGGCATTCGTCCAGTTCCGCGCGCCATACTTCTCGTTGTAATAGCGGGTGATGTCGGCGGACGGAAACCTCGGCATCGTTTCCTGGGGATAGTCGATGCCGCTGCGAGACCCGAATCCCATGCGGATGCCACCCGCCACGAGATTCGACAGGCCGATCTTGAGACCGAGTTGATAGAAATACGTGTCGCACGAGGTCGCGATCGCCTGTCGCATGTTCACGTTGCCGTGTCCCTCGTGCTTCCAGCAGCGGAAGAACCGGTTGCCGAACATGTAACCACCCGTACACGGTCGCTCCATGTACGTATCGATATCGGCGATCCCCATCTCCATCGCCATGATCGCCGTTGCCAGCTTCCACGTGGAGGCCGGCGGATACGCGCCCTGCGTGGCCTTGTTGTAGAGCGGCTTGCGCGGGTCGGTGTTGAGTTGATTGAAGTACGACGGCGGCATGCTTCCCGTGAAGCGATTGATGTCGTACGTGGGCCCGCTGTACAGCGCGAGCACGCCACCCGTCTTCGGATCGATCGCCACGACCGCACCGAGCAGTGAGTCCTTGTAGCGCTCGTGAATGAAGCGCTGCAACTCGAGATCGAGCGTACTGGTGATCGGCGCGGGCGCTTCCGGCTGGATGTCGGGACGCACCCCCTGATCGCGGACCACGCGACCACGCGCGTCCACCTCGACGAAGCGACTGCCTTCGCGACCGTGGAGCTGCGCCTCGTACTGCCGCTCGAGCCCGGCCTTGCCGATCAACTGCCCCGGCTTGTATCCCTCGAACTTCGGGAGCGTCAACTCAAGCTCGCTGATCTCGCCGATGTAGCCCATCACGGCGGCCACCGCTTCGCCATCGGGATAGTAGCGCTTCGGACTGTTCTGAATGATGAGCTCGGGGAACTGCACCCGATGCTCCTCGAGCGCCGACACGATTTCGAACGGCGCATCATTGAAGATCACCGCCGGCTGATTGCGCGCTCGCTCGTAGCGGCGCATTACCAGACTGCGATGCCGCTCGTCGATCGGGACGAGCTTCGAAAGCGCATCGAGCGCCGACGCCAGCGAATCAGCGGTCGGGCTGAGCAGCGAGACCGTGTAGCCCGGCAGATTCTCGGCAATGATCTCGCCGTTGCGATCGTAGATGATGCCGCGCGGCGCGACCAGCGGCACCTCACGCATGCGGTTGCCATCGGCCTGCAACGCATACTGCGAGCTGCGCAACACCTGCACACGGAAGAACGCGAGTCCAAGGCCGACAATGACGAGCGTCAGAATCGCTCGTACCGCGCGCGCGCGACGCGCCACTTCATTCGGGTGAAAGCTCACGCGCGACTCCGGAGACAGGACACGAGCCAGAACACTTCACGAGGGCACCCTCCCCACGACACCACGGCGGATCAGCGGCGATTGGGGGCGACCGTCACCGCAAACCACGGGCGAGCCACGGCGAGCAAGAACAACGCCACGACCGCGGTGAGCACCGCCGACAATGGCGACCAGACAAGCAACTGCATCAGACTCTGGGTGTCCGCGAGGCCACCGGCCAGCAGCAGCGTGACGGCGTCTACCGCCCATTTCCCCGCCAGCACGAACGCGCCCGTGAGCGAAATGTTGTCGGTGAAGAACGCCGCATTCAAGCGCGACGCCAGAAACGCGACACACGTGTACGCGAGCGCCGCCGTGCCGAAACTGCCGGGCGACAGGGAATCGAGCGAAACGCCCACCGCAAAGCCGATCGCCGCCGCCGCGCCGGGACGTACCCGCACCGCACTGAAGAGCACCGCAATCGTGAGAAAGTCCACGAGCACCGGCCCACCGAGCAGCGGCCGCAGCGTGAAGTGCGCCACGACGAGCAGCAGGAATCCGACCAGCGCACGTCCGGATTCAGCCAACGTCATCGTGGTGCCCCCGGCGGACGACGCACGCTATCCGGACGCGTGGCAGGCGGTGCCACGCGTGCCCCCGGCAAAGGCGCTGGAGTACGCGCGCCGGGCGTGATCGTCGGTGCCCGGACCGCAGGCGCCGGTCCCAATCCGGCGAGCGCCGAATCAGCGCGGGCGCTGTCCGCCGCCGCCTGCATCACGCGACGTCGTGCGGCCAGTTCGGCCATGGCCGCCTGTCGCGCCGACGAGTCGCTGGCCGCGACGATCGCGCGCATGGCCGAGTCGGAGGCCTGCACATTGGTCCAGGCGGTGCGCAAAGAATCGCGGGGCGCGGATGGCAGCAGCACCATGACCGCTGAGAGCGTCGACGGCAGGACGGCGGGTCTGAGCAGATAGGTGCGTGACCACCGCTCGATCGTGGGCAGTTCACTGATGACCGTGCCGATCGCAATCCCGCGCGGATAGGGGCCGCCCAGACCGGAACTCACCACCAGCGAGCCGGAGTCGAGTGAGGCGCGGAAGGGAACGCCTCGCAACTCGAGCAGATACCGATCGGCACCCTGCCCGAAATGCGGTTGCACGATCCCGAACGCGGTCTCGTCCTCGCTGACCGCACTCACGCGAAAGTCCGGGTGCGCCCACGTGATCGCGAGACTGGTGCCTCGGTCCACGGCTTCGATCATCCCGACCAGCCCGTCGGCGGTCACGACTGGCGCGTACGCCGTCAGCCCGCTCGCGGTGCCCGCAGCAATCGTGAGCGTGAAGTCATCGACCACGCCGGTGGGGTGGAACGCTTCGGCCACGACAAAGCCCGAACGCACACGACCGGCGAGACCGAGCAACGCGCGCAGCGCGTCGTTCTCCCGTTCCAACCTGGGTGCACGGAGCGCCTGCTCGGCCACCGACGCACCCGTCTGCAACGCCGCACCGCGCGCCGCAATCGCCGCGCGCATCGACTCGGTGCGCTGCTGCGCCGCGAGCAACGGCGAGAGCACCGTACGGCGCACGATCCCGGCGACGGGATCGCTCAATCGATCCGGGAGCAACAGGGCAAGGACGCTGGCCAGCCCGCACGCGATGAGCAATCCCGTGTCGAGCCGATTGCCGGAGCGAGCTGAGCGAGGCGGCACGGCGGCGTCAGGTCGTGAGAACCGACCAGTACTTCTCTTCGTCGTCGAGGATCTTGCCGGTGCCACGCACGACGCACGTGAGCGGCTCGTCATCGACGTGAATGGGCAAGCCGGTTTCCTGACTCAGCAACACATCGAGTCCACGAATCAGCGCGCCACCACCGGTCATCACGATGCCTCGATCGACGATGTCGGACGCCAGCTCCGGCGGCGTGATTTCGAGCGCGCGACGCACCGCGTCGACGATCTGCTGAATCGGCTCCTGCAGGGCCTCGCGAATCTCGCTCGAGTGCACACGCACCGTTTTCGGAATGCCGGAGACGAGATCGCGCCCCTTCACTTCCATCTCGCGCTCTTCACCCACCGGATATGCGCTGCCGATCGTGATCTTGACCTGCTCCGCCGTGGGTTCACCAATGAGCAGGTTGTAGTTGCGGCGCATGAACTGCACGATGCTCGTATCGAGTTCATCACCGCCCGTGCGAATCGACGTGTCGCTCACGATGCCGCTGAGTGCGATGACGGCGATCTCGGTCGTGCCACCACCGATGTCGATCACCATGTTGCCCGTGGGCGAATCAACCGGCAGCCCGACACCGATCGCTGCCGCCATCGGTTCGGTCACCATGAAGACTTCCTTCGCGCCAGCGCCGAGCGCGGAGTCGCGCACCGCGCGCTTCTCCACCTCGGTGATGCCGGACGGCACACACACCACCACGCGCGGCTTCACCTTGAAGACGTGCTTGTCGATCACGAGCGTGAGGAAGTAGCGCAGCATCTTCTCCGTCACGTCGAAGTCGGCAATCACGCCGTCCTTCATGGGACGCACGGCCATGATGCCATCGGGCGTCCGCCCGAGCATGCGCTTGGCCTCGAGCCCCACGCCCTTGATCTTCTTCGTTTCGCGATCGAGCGCGACTACGGAGGGTTCGTTGAGCACGATCCCCTCGCCCTTCACGTAGATCAGCGTATTCGCCGTGCCGAGGTCAACGGCAATGGCGTTGGCGGGAAAGAGCGACGCCTTCTTGAAGGGCCAGAACATCCGGATACCGGGGGAACGCGCACAGCGCAAGGCGCGGCGCGTGAGATGCAGAACGGAGGCACCACGAAATGCAACCGGGCGATCCGGTCGGTGGTCGGCGTCCCGGAGGGAGTCCGAACCCGATGGATCGCCCGCTCGCCTACGTGACGGCGGAAGCGACGATGGCCTAAGCTATCGGTTGACCCGATAGCGGGCAAGCCGTTGGGATTGCGTGATCTAGGCCACCGAGCCGGCGGTCAGCCGATGAACTGCTCGGCCTCCTGATACGGCATCCCGAAGGCGTCGGCGACGGCCTTGTAGGTCGCCACCCCGCCCGTCATGTTGAGCCCCTTCCGGAGCGGCACGGAGTCGCGGAGCGCGGCCTTCCAGCCCTTGTTCGCGAGCTGGAGCGCGTACGGAAGCGTCGCGTTGGTGAGGGCCAGCGTCGACGTGCGCGGCACCGCGCCCGGCATGTTCGCGACGCCGTAGTGGATGACGCCATCCACGACGTACGTCGGGTCCTCGTGCGTGGTCGGCTTGATCGTTTCGACACACCCGCCCTGGTCCACCGCCACATCCACGATCACCGCGCCCGGACGCATCCGGCCCAGGTCCTCGCGGCGAATGAGCCGCGGCGCCTTGGCCCCCGGAATGAGCACACCGCCAATCACGAGATCGGCCGTGCTGATCTGCTCGAGGATGTTGTGGCGATTCGAGTGGATGAGCTGCACGTTGGCCGGCATGACGTCGCTCAGATAGCGCAGCCGCTCGAGCGACAGATCGAGAATCACGACCTTCGCACCGAGGCCCGCCGCCATCTTCGCGGCGTTCGTGCCCACGACACCGCCGCCCAGAATCACCACCTTGGCCGGCGCGACGCCGGGCACGCCACCGAGCAGCACGCCGCGGCCACCGTAGAGCTTCTCGAGGTACTTGGCGCCCTGCTGCACCGCCATGCGTCCGGCCACTTCCGACATGGGGGTCAGCAGGGGCAGCTCGCGCGTCGCCAGCTCCACGGTCTCGTACGCGATGCAGGTGGCGCCGCTCTTGAGGTGCGCCCGCGTCAGCTCCTCGTCGGCCGCGAAGTGCAGATAGGTGAAGAGCGTGAGGTCGCTGCGGAGATACTGCCACTCCTTCGCGATCGGCTCTTTCACCTTGAGCAGCAGCTCCGCCTGCCCCCACGCGCTCGCCGCGTCGGGCACGATCGTCGCGCCGACCGCTTCGTACGCGGCATCCTCGAAGCCGCTGCCGACGCCGGCGCCGGTCTCGATGAACACCTGATGACCGGCGGCCACCAGCGCTTCCGCACCCGCCGGGACGAGCGCGATGCGGTTCTCATTCGTCTTGATTTCCTTCGGTACGCCGATGCGCATGACAGGAATGGCGAAAAGTTGGGGAGTAACCCGTCAGCGAACGGCGCGAGGGCCGAGGCTGACGAGGGTGGCGCGATCCGGATCGAAGAAGGTGCGCGCGACGTCAGCGACCTGCGCCACGCTCACGGCGGCCACCTCCTCGAGCAACTCATCGATCGAACGCACCGGTTCATGATACAGCGCGGACGTGGCCGCGCGATACATGCGCGCGCTGACGCTCTCCAGCGACATCACGAGCTGACCGGCCAGCTGCTGCTTGCCGGCCTCCAGTTCGGCCTCCGGCAAGCCGTTCGCCGCGACGTCACGGAGGATCTCGCGTGCGGCATCGAGCGCCTGTTGTGCCGTCTCCGGCGCGCTGGCCAGGTAGATGCCATGCGATCCCGTATCGGCAAACGGCGAATGGAAGTGGTAGACGCTGTATGCGTATCCGAGTTCCTCTCGCACCCGTTGGAAGAGGCGACTGCTCATGCCACCACCCACGAGTGTGCCCAGCAAGCCGAACGCGTGCCGACGCGGATCGGTGACCGAGGTCGCGGCGCCACCGAGCACGACGTGGACCTGCGAGATGTCCTTCCGCGCGTGATGCACGCGCGCTCCCATCGTCGGCGTGGCCACCGGCACCGCGGGCGCCTCAGCGGTTCCTCCCGCCGCGTCCAGCCATCCAGCGCGCGCGAGCACGTCGAGCAGCTGGTCGTGCGTCACGTTGCCGGCCGCCGCGACGACGAGCCGCGCCGGCTGATACTGCGCCCGCCAGAGCGTGCGCAGCGCCTCCGCGTCGAGCGACGACACCGTCTCGCGCGTGCCGAGAATGCGCCACGCATGCGGATGCTCGCCCCACAACGCCTCGTTGTGCAGATCGAAGATGAGATCGTCGGGGGTATCCTCGACCATACCGATTTCTTCGAGAATCACCTGGCGCTCGAGGGCGAGATCCGCCTCGGCGAGCTTCGGGTGAAACACCAGATCGCCCACGACGTCCACGGCGGTTTCGAGATGGCGATCGAGCACACGCGCCTGATAACTCGTGAACTCGCGTTCCGTGTACGCATCGAGTGATCCGCCCAACGACTCGAGCGAGAAGGCGAGATCGCGCGCCGTGCGCGACGTCGTCCCCTTGAACACCATGTGTTCCAGGAGATGCGCGAGTCCCATCTGCTCCCGCCGCTCGTGCAAGGTGCCATACCGCACCCACACACCGAAGGCGACCGTACGTCGTCCCGGCATGTACTCCGACAGCACGGTGAGCCCGTTCGACGCGTCGGTTCGATGCACACCGGCCGGTGTCTGATCGGACACCGGCCGGCTCACTGCATCAAGGACCGACGCGGCGAGTACGCCGCGCGCGCTCAGCGGGAGCGCTCCCGCCCGCGCGGACCACCGCGACGGCCACCCGACTCGCCCTCGCCACGCGGCGGACGCGCCTCGGACGGCTCCGGCTCCGGCATCCCTTCCGGACGCGGCTCCAGCGCCTTCATCGACAGTCGCAAACGACCACGCTCGTCACGATCGACCAGCTTGACGCGCACCCGATCGCCCTTCTTCACCACATCCTCGGTATTGGCCACGCGCTCATGCTTGAGCTCCGAGATGTGCAGCAGCGCCTCGGTGCCCGGCATGATCTCGACGA
>ERZ1066122.555-NODE-555-length-38716-cov-39.230801_pt1 | contig 38716 bp, 46 predicted proteins | sample MGYA00382769_ERZ1066122 | MGnify/ENA primary metagenome ERZ1066122 (study PRJEB33369, sample SAMEA5778352) | biofilm metagenome | biome: Industrial cooling water; feature: Water cooling tower basin; material: Biofilm | place: United Arab Emirates | collected... | reverse complement strand
TCACCCTCGTGGCCAACCCTTGATTCGCGTGATTCAGGATTCGGGATTCAGGGAACTGCAACACCGCCCCGTCGCCAGCTATCGTGCTGGCGGCGGGGCGGTGTTGTGGTTGACGTTCCCCTGAATCCCGAATCCTGAATCCCGAATCCTAGAACAACATCCTCTGCAGCAGCACGATCACGAAGAACGCGACCAGCGGCGAGAAGTCGATACCGCCGGCGCTGGGCAGCACGGCCTGCAGCGGGCGCAGCACGGGGTCGGTCAGGCGCTGCAACAGTTGCACGGCGGGGTGGCGCGAGGTCGGCGGCACGACCCACGACGCGACGACGCGCGCCAGCAGGATCCACTTGTACAGCTCCAGCGCGTAGTACAGCAGGACGAGCAGGCTCATGGCGCGGCCTTTCCTTGCGGCGTTTCGTAGAAGGGGCCCAGGAAGACGACGAGCGGTTCCGGCAGCGCGCGGCTCGCCGCCGCCAGCCGGTCGCCGGTGAGGCCGTCGACCAGCGTCAGGATGATCGAGGCCAGGCCGGTGCGCAGGTACTGGCGGGCCAGCTCGCGGGCCCGCGCCTCCGGCGTCTCCAGACTGAGCAGCCGCACGCCGCGGTAGTGGCGCAACTGCTCGCGGAAGCGGGCGCTCGCCGCCGGCGAGGGGTCGGCGAACGACGCGACCACACCGCGCATGCGCTGGGCCCACGCCTCCGCCTCCTCCGGCGGCACCACCATCTGCAGGCGCAGCTCGCCGCCGCCTCGGCGCGCGAGCACCTCGGCGCGCACGTCGTAGACCGAGCGGCGCGCCGCGGAGAACTCCAGCATCTCCGCCGCCGCGTCGGCCAGCATGCCCAGCGCTTCCACGTCGGCGCTGGCGGGGAAGGGGTAGACGGCGGCGATCCAGGTGGTGATCGAGTTGTAGTCGCGCCGCAGCACCGAATCCGCCGGCGTCGGGGGCATCGGCTCGGCGACGGGCAGCGGGCCGGGCGGGAAGAACGGCGTGAACAGCGCATCCGCGCTGGCGCGGCGCACCGGCCCGACGAGCGCCAGCAGCGCGCGCTCCGGCACCACGGTGGTGCGCAGGAAATCGTCCACCTGCTGCGTGCTCAGGCGCTGCACCGTCGCCGCCGAGCCGACGGCTGGCCGGCCCCAGGGGTGCCGCTCGCCGAAGAGCGCGCGGTCGGTCTCGCGGCCGAGCGCGTCGGCCGGGTTCGCCTCGCGCGCCCGCAGCTCTGCCAGCACCACGCGCCGCTGTCGCTCGATCTCCGCGGGCGCCGGCGGGTCGCGGAAGAGCGCCACCAGCAGGACGCGCGCGGCATCTTCCCAGGCGTCGGGCGCGGCGGTCAGCGTGAAGGAGAGCGCGTCCTTGTGCGCCTGCAGCGTCAGCCGCGCGCCGAGCGAATCCAGCGCGTGCCGGATCGGCTCGACGACGGTGCGCGCCGCGAGGTAGGCAACGCCGGCCTGCGCCGTGTCCTCGTCCGCCGGGCCGGCGGCAACCAGCACCTCCACCGCCACCACCGGCGTGCCTGGCTCCGTGCGCACGACCCAGCGGTCCTGCGCCGCCGCCGGCGCGAGCGGCAGCGCCAGCAGCGCCGCGACCAGGAGCAGCGTGCGCCTCATGGCCGCCTCGGCAGCGGCTGGGGCGGGAGCTCCACCCGCGCCGGCGTGCGCGCCGCCAGCGTGGTCAGCAGCCGCTCCAGCTCGCCGGCGCCGGTCGCGCCGAGCGCGTCGTAGAAGCGCTGCGCGGCGTCGGGCTCGCCGCCGCGGTCCGCGAACTGGCCGAGCAGCGACGCCATGTTCGCCGGGCCGCGCGAGTGGAAGAGCATCTCGCGGCGCAGCGCCTCGGCTGCCGCCCGCACGCGGCCCGGCGTCAGCTCCGGCAGCAGCGACGGCAGCCCGACCGCCAGCGCGCGGCGCGCCACCGGCAGCGCGGCCTCCGGCGCGGAGGCGACCAGCACCAGCGCCTGCCCGTGGTGCGTCCACCAGTGCTCCACCTCCACGCTCGCGTCCGGCAGGTGGGCGCGCAGCTCGCGGCGCAGCAGCCAGGCGGCCAGGCTCAGGGCCGCCGGCTCCGCGCCCGGCTCGGCGGCGTAGCCGAGCGCGAGCCAGCCCTGCGTCGCCTCGGCGCGCGCGGGCGGGCGCGGCGGCAGCGTGTCCACCCGTGGCTCGGGCAGCGGCGCGGCGGGCGGCTCCGGCAGCTCGCCGAACGCGCGCGCCACGAGCTCGACGTTCACATCGCCGACCGCCACCACCGAGACGCGCTCCGGCCGGTACATCTGCGCCCACAGGCCCGGCAGTGCCTCCACCGTCCAGCGCCGCGCGGCGGCCACGGTGCCCGTCGCCGGCAGGTCCTGCGGGAAGAGCTGCTGGCGCAGCGCGGCACGTACGTGGCCCGCCGCCGTCTCCCACTCCGCCAGCCGCTCCTCGGCGAGCACGCCCGCTTCGATGCGCAAGGTCGTTTCGCTGACCCGCGGCACCGCCAGCGCCGAGCGCAGCACGCCGCCCAGGTACGCCAGCTCCGCCGCCGGCCCCACCACCGTGTAGACGAGCGCGTCGGAGTTGCGCTCCAGGCGCACCTGCCCGCCGACGCGCGCAACCTGCTCCTGCAGCGCCGGGTAGTGCAGGTGCTGCAGCAGGTGGCCCACCCCCGCGTAGCCGGCCGGGTCGTCGGCGAGCAGCGAGAGCCGCAGCGCCACCAGCGGCAGCGCCGGCTGCGAATGCACGATCAGCGCGGCCGGTGCCGCGGCGCGAGGTGCGAGCGCAGGCGGGCGCTGCACAAGCGAATCGGCGGGGGCGTCCCCCGCCGACAGAGCCACCAGCAACGCGAGAGCAAACAAGGGGCAGCGTCGATAGATGATGGACGATGGACGTTGAATGTAGCGCTCCGCAGGGCGATCCGCGAGCGGCGACGTGGCGCCGTCGCCAGGCTGGCCCGCCGATCCGCCGCGCGGGTGCGCCGGTCCTGCCGTCCGGTGCCTGGTCCTCGCTCGCCGCCGTGGCGGGCATGGACTTCCCTCCGCGGGTCGTCCGCCCGGCCGGGAAGCCCTGCTCAGGGGGACGCGCCCACAGTGGATGCGAAGGAACGCGCTCGCTCCGGTTTGCCCCAGGCCACGTACCGCCCCTCCACCGCCGCGCGCGCCTGAGCCTCCCGCCACGGCTGCGCGACGCGTGCGGCCTGGAGCGTCGCGTGGCCCCGGAGCAGCAGCGGCTCCGTCTCCTCGAACCGCCGCAGGCCCCGCAGCGCCATGCCCAGCGCGAGCTGAGCTTCGGCCGTGCGCCGGTCCGTGGCCGAGTACTGTTCCTCGCTCTCCCGCACGACGGGGCGCAGCAGCGCAAGCGCCTCGGCCGGCCGGCCCTGCGCCACCCGGAGCCGCCCGAGGGCGAGCCGGGCGGCGAGGAGCTGCCGGGCTACCGGCGGTTGCTGGCGCTCGAGCCTCCCGATCGCCGGCCGCAGGAGCGAGTCCGCCTTCGCCACGCCGCCGCGTGCAGCCAGAGCCCTTCAGCGCGGCACAGGGCGCCGAGCGCCGCCAGGTCGTCCGTGGCGCCGGTGTTCACCGTGCCGGCGTTGCCAATGACGCAGACCGGCCGGTGCCCGGCCGCGCGGTCGGCCGAGAGCTGCGCTTGGAGTGCTGCAAGGTCGATGCGGTACTCGGCGTCCACCGGGATGCGGCGGAACGCCTCGTGGCCGAGACCCAGCAGCTCGCAGGCGCGCGGCGCCCAGCTGTGGGTTTCCGTGGAACCGTACACCAGGAGCCGCGGACGCTGCGCGCCCTGGAGTCCGTGGGCGCGCACGTCGAAGCCTGCGTGGGCGTGGCGCGCCGTGGCCAGCTCGATCAGGTTGGCCATCGTGTCGCCGCTGACCAGCAGGCCGCTCGCGCCGGCGGGGAAGCCCATCAGCTCCCGGAACCACTCGGTCACCTGCCGCTCCACCACGGCCGCGGCCTGGTCGTAGCCGGCGACGTGCGCGTTCATCGTGGCCGCCAGCAGCTCGGCGAGCAGCCCCACGGGCGTGCCGTTGCCCATCACCCAGCCCCAGAAGCGCGGGTGGAGGTTGCGCGTGGGGTAGGGCAGGATGTCGCGGGCCCTCTCGGCCAAGTTCCAGTGAGACGGTTACCTTCTGGGAATGACTGACTCCCGAGGGCGAGAACGGACGGAGGAGATGCTGGACTTCCCCAGGAACGGACCCGGCGGCCGCGCAGCGCCGCGAGCCGTAGGCGAGCAGAGCGGCGCGGCCGCCGGCGCGGCGCCGCCGCGCCGGCCCCACCCGGAGTTGATCGAGCGCCCCGAGCGGCGGCGCGTTACGGCCGAGTACAAGCTGCAGGTGCTGCGAGAGGCGGATGCCTGCACGGAGCCCGGCAGATCGGCGCCCTGCTGCGGCGCGAGAGGCTCTACAGCTCGCACCTCTCCGACTGGCGCCGCCAGCGGGAGCAGGGGGCTCTGCAGGCGCTGGAGCGCCCGCGCGGCCGGGAGGCACTCGCGGCCGAAAACGAGGCGCTGCGTCGGAAGCTGGCGCGGGCCGAGGCCGAGCTGGCCCGGGCGCAGGTCATCGAAGTGCAGGGACAAGTCTCCGCGCTGCTGGGTGTCATCGTCGGTTGAATATTGACCCTCTGACGGCGGTTGAAATCTGCCCCACCCACGTGGGGGTGTCGGACCGTAGCGGCGTAGCCGCGGAGGTCTCGCCTCCGTTGTCTCCTACCTTGTCCCGGTGTCTCGTCGAGCGTTCCTGCAACGCGGGAGGCCGGGATGATCCGACTGGAGGCCTGGGTAGACATCAAGAGCTTGCACTGCAACGGCGGCGCGTTCAGCTGTGGACGGAGGGTGCGGGTCACCGTGGTGACCACTCGGCATGGGAGGCGCTGAATGGCGCGGTCCAGTCGCTGGATCACGACCGCGAGCTGTGGAGGACTCGTGGCCTCCGCACACAGGCGCTGCTCAGCGGTTCGCTGGCCACCCGCAAGCAGCGCGTGCTCGTCTCACTCGTCGAGGCCGTGCCCCGAAACTGAGGTCTGCACGGCCGGTTGTGGGGCGTGCCGGCACGGGCCCGCACCAGCCGACGGGCGCGCCGGAGAAGAGGGCAGGGGTGGCCGTGCCACTGGCGCACGGCAGCTCCTGCCCGACCTAGTCCGCCGGTCTCCTCCGGCAGGGCGGGACTGGCGTACAACCCCGGAGGTGTCGCATGGCGGAGATCCGATTTCTCACGGAGCTGGACGTGGAGGTGCGCGTGGCGGTGGAGGGTGGCAGCGCGCGCGAGGTGCGCGCCGCCATGCTGCAGGCGCTGCGGGAATACGGGCAGTTCGGCTGGCGCGCGGTGCCGATCCCGCCGGGCGGGCTGCGCGTCCCGCTGGCGAACGAGCCCGACTTCGACTGGCGGCTGCTGGGCGCGCGCCGCGGCACCCTTGTGATCGACGGCGAGGAGCGCGACGGGGCGTGGCACGCGGGGCTCTTCTACACGAGGCGGGAGTTCGAGGCCACCCCGCGCATGCAGCTCGGCGCGGCGGTGAAGTACAGCCGCGGCGCGCGGCACAGCGACCCGCCCGCGGTGGTGGATCGGGACGCGTCGCGTGCCCGGCTGGAGCGGCGCTTCGGAGTGGCGCTCGCCGAGTACCTGCACCAGGCGAGGGGACGCGAGGCCGCCCGCCGGGGGGTGCACGAGCTGTTGCGCGAGCTGAAGCCCTTCGGCCGGGCGGAATGGCTGCGGCAGGATCAGGCGAGGTGGGCACAGGTACGCGATGCGGCGCAGGCACGGCTGCGGCTGCAGGCGCTGGCGAACGAGCGTGTCGCCGCACTGGAGCGCGAGTACAGTGCGAGAAGTCACGGAGCGCCAGCTCTCGCTCGCCGAGCAGCGGCTGCAGGGCGTCGAACGTGCGGTGGCCGCGCTGCCGAACCGGGCGGAAAGCCTGGCGCGGGTGGCGGTGCGTGCCCGGCAGCTCACACCGCAGGAGCAGGTGGAGGTGCAGCGCATGCTGGCTCCTTCACAGCGTCAGGCGTTGATCCACGCCTGCCGTGCAGCGGATCGCCTGCTGCCCGAGCAGTTCCGCGAGCTGGCGCAGTGGGGCAGCTCCCCGGTGCAGCGCGCGCGTTCTGCTACGGTGAAGCTCTTCACGCGGGCCATCCACGATCACGACTTGGAGCGGGGAATGGGGTAGGGAGAACACGGGAAGGCACGCCGTGCCCTGCACGCCTTCCCGCTCCTTCTCTCAGGCGGCGAGCGTGCTCAGCAGCCGGTCACAGGCCTCAGCGCAGCGCTGGCAGCTCTCGGCACAGATGCGACAGTGCTCGTGGTGCTGCGCGTGCTTGGCGCACTCCTGCCCGCAGGCGCGGCAGGCGACGGCACACGCCTGTACCTGCGCACGGAGCAGCGCCACCTCGGGCTCGGTCTGCCGCGAGAGCAGGTTGCCCGTCGTCACGCACACGTCGAAGCAGTCGAGGTTGAGGCGGATGCAGCGCCGCAGCATCGCGACATTCTCCTCCGCGAGGCAAGCATCGGCGCAGGTGGTGCACGTCTGAGCGCAGGCGTAGCACTCCTGGATGCACTGGACGAGCGCGTCGCCGTCGAGCTGCATCGGCTGCGGGTGGGTGCGGAGCATCTCCTGGGTGTGCATCATGGCAGGCCTCCGGGTGGTGGGTGAAGCCGCGGCGCAGGCGCGCCGGGCGGGGAACGGCTATGCAAGAACGTGGCCGGTATTTACGATGCATAAAGCGAGGAATGTAGCCGCTCTACCCGGCATGCAACCTGCCGTGGATGGTGCCGCTCTGCAGCTCGATCAACTCGTGACCAGGAGACAACCATGCGGGTACGTTCAGGGTGGCGCGGCTGGGGAATGGCGCCCGTTCTCATGCTGGCGCTGGCCGCCTGCGGCGGCGGGGACCAGGCGGGACAGGGCGAGGGGGTTGACACCACGGCCATCGCCAGTGACACGGCTGCCCAGATGACGACCGGGAGCATGCCCGCCGCGGCGCCGGATGCGCAGTTCCTCATGCAGATGAGCGACCATCACCAGGGGCTCATCCAGATGGCCGAGGACGCGCACCAGAAGACGGACGTCGAGGCCAGCGTGCACGAGGACGCCACCAAGCTCTCGGACAAGCAGAAGCAGGAGCAGCAGCAGATGCTGCAGAAGCTGCAGACCAGCTTCCAGCAGCAGCACACGCCCAGCGTGATGCCGCAGAACCAGGCGATGATGGACTCGCTGCAGGCCAGGAGCGGCAAGGAGTACGAGCGCGCCTTCCGCGAGGCCGTCATCAAGCACCACGAGGAGGGCATCAGCATGATCGACCAGTTCATGCCGCAGTTCACCGATCAGGAGGTGCGGCAGATGGCCGAGAAGATGAAGGCCGATCAGCAGAAGGAGATCCAGGAGCTGCGCGCCAAGCTCGGCCAGGGCTGAACCCGTTCACCCAGGCTCGTGCACCAGACCGCGCGGGGCCCCGGACGAGCACTCCGGGGCCCCGCCATTTATTTCAGGGCATCCCCGGCTCCATTGCCGCGGGGGTGCCGGTGGCGACCAGCACCGCGGTTGCCGCGAGCACGACCAGGCCCACCAGCAGCTCCGCGGTGGCAGAGCGCCGGAGCCGCCCGGCAGCCTCATCGGTGCCCAGCGCGGGCAACACCCGCAGCCAGTTGTAGGCACCGGTTCCGAAGACGCCGCCGAGCACAGCGAGCTTGACCAGGAGCGTGCGCCCGTAGGCGCTCTGCCAGAGTGCGGGTACCGAGCCGAGATGCAGCCAGCCGGCGAACACGCCGGTCAGGGTGACGAGCGCCGCGAAGCCGAGCGCAGTGGGCGAGAAGGCGCCGACGAGCGCAGCCACCGCGGGGCCACGCCGGTCAGCCGCGAGCGCCAGGGCTGCCGGCAGACCCGCGGCCACCAGCACGAGGAGACTCCCTAGCCAGCCGCCGGCGCCGAGCACGTGCAGGCCGTCCGCCAGGACGGGCAGCGGCGCGAAGCGCGTGGTGGCCGCCGCGTGGCCGGAGAACGCGGGGGTGAACGCCAGGATCAGGACGCCCAGCGCCGCGGCCGCCCAGCCCATGCCGGCACCCGGCACAGGAGCGTCGGGGGTGGGAGGTGATTCGGGGGCCGCCTGACCGTGTGGCGCATGCTCCTCCACCTCGCCTGCCACCGCCGCCCCGCTCGTGCCCGCCGGATCGGAGCCGAGTGCCGCCACGGAAGCCACGGCGGTCGGCGCTGCTGCCGAGACCCCGCGGGGCTCGGCGAGCGCCGCGGGCGCGCGCGCGGCGCGGGCGAAGCCCAGGAGCGCCAGCCCGGTCCCGACCGCCTGTGCCACCCACGCCCATCCCCAGATCGTGCGCGAGAGCATGGTACCCAGCAGCGCCGGCTGGAGCGCGGCGGCACCGCCGTGCAGCGCCACGGACTGGGCATACAGGCGGAGCAACGCGGCCAGCGCCAACCCGACCGCAGCCCAGAGCCCGAGGCGCGCCGCCCGGCTGCTCGCGGCCGGGATCAGCTCACTCGCCCAGCCGGCGTCGCGTAGCCGAAGCAGGCGCAGCACCACCAGCCGGAAGGCGACCGCCCCGATCACCGCGAGCAGCGTGACGAACGTCAGCCACCGTACGACGGCATAGAGCGGCGATTCGGCGTCGAAGCCCGAGCCCTGGGGAAACGTCGTCGGCTCGTGGTGCGTGCGCGGAGGCGACGTCTGACCGGGCGCGATCGGCCCCAGCGCGGCCGGGGCGCCCCGCGCCCCCGGCGCGATGACGAAGAAGTACTGACCACGCACGGGATGCCCGTCGGCGCCGGCCACCTGCCAGCTGACCTGGTAGCGGCCCGGGCGCAGTGGTCCGCGAATACCGGCCAGCAGCACCGTCGCCGAGTCGGGTGCGAGTGCCAGTGGCGCGAGCCCCACCGGCCCATCGGGGCCAGTGAGCGCGAGCCGCGTGAACGCCAGCTCGACGGCTTCGGTGAAGGTCAGCTTCAGCTCGCGCGGCACTTCGGCCAGATGCTCGCCCGCGCTCGGGCTGGAGCGCTTGAGGGCACCGTGGGCGAAGACCGGTGTCGCCAGGGCGCCCAGCAGAAGCAGCGTTGCCAGCAGTGCCGCCATCCCGCGCAGCCTGCGGCGCAACCGTGGGTGGAACGCAGGTGTCGGTGTCGGCGCGCTGCGCGCCACACGGGGCCGGGTCGTATGCATGGGCGTAGGTGTTCCGGGCGGCGAGTGATTCGAGGCAATCCGGGATCTACCAATATAAGAGTGGCTTTACGCCGAGTAAAAGTAAAGAGGCGTACCGGCTGCATGGGGCTGAAGTGTGGCCAGATGCGCCCGCTATGGCTCGGCGGTGAGCAGGATTGCTCGCACCCCGGGATCCTGCCAGCGATTGCGGAGCATGCTGTCGGCCTGTACCTGCCGCTGCACGAGCGGATCCTGCACCAGGCGCCCTGCGAGCCGGTACAGCTTCGCATCGGCTTCCGGCACCTGCACGGCTACCCGGCTCACCGCGCCGTGCTGGGCATGATCGGCATCCCTCGCCGGGCGCGCGTTTCCAGGTCGTACCGGCGCGGTCACGCCGGGGGCCGCGGCCATGTTCGCGTGGTCCATCGCCGCTGTGGAGTTGTCGCTCTGCGACGCGCGACGCTGCGGTGTGTCCATCTGCATGCGGGAGTGATCCATCCCCTGCATGGCGGTGGAGCCCTGTGGGCGGCCGGAGCCACCGGAGGGCATCGCCATGCGCGAGTGATCCATGCCCTGCATGCTCCTGTCCGCGGTGCCGGCCGCGGGCCGCATGCCGGCCATCCGGCTGGGGCCCACTCTCTCGCCGCCGCGGGGAGCGGCCCCGCCAGCTGTGCCGCTCATCCCGGGCATCCTGCTGTGATCCATCCCCTGCATGCTCCCTCCGCCGGCGCTAGTGCCGCGCGGTGCCGGCCGCGAGTGGTCCATCCCTGCCATACTCCCGTCTGCGGCATGCCTGCTGTGGTTCATTCCGCCACCCATGGCTTGCCCGCTGTCGTGTTGCATGGCCGGCATGCTGTCGTGGTTCATCCCGGGCATACTGTCGTGGTTCATCCCGGGCATGCTGTCGTGGTTCATCCCGGGCATGCTGTCGTGGGGCATGCCCTGTGTGGCACCCGGCGCGGTGGCGGCGCTGTCGGGTGTCGGGTCGGGCTCACCTTTCTCGCTAGCGCCGGAGCAGGCGGCAGCCAGCAGGATCGCGAGGAGCGGAGTTCCTGTCTTCAGCGTCATCGGTACCTCCCAGGTGCGGCACATCGGCCGGGTGCGTTCAGTGATGGGGCGACGGGGTGGCAGCGGGCCGGGGCTCCGTGGTACGCAGCTCCCTGAGGCGGGCCTGCACCGCCGGATCCTGCCAGAGCCGGTGCAGCTCCGGGTCGGCGTGGATGCGCGCCTGCACCTCGGGTTTCGCGAGCAGGCGCACGATGAACTCCAGCGCCTGTGCCCGCTCCGCCGCGTCTGCCCCGGCGCCCATCCCGGGCATCGCGTGGCCGCCAGGCGTCGTCGGCTGCAGCTGGGGCAGCTCGCGCAGCATGCGCTGGAGCACCGGGTCGGTGGCGACGCGTTCGCGGATCACCGGGTCCGCCAGCATGCGCTGATGCATCTCCATCAGCCGGCGCATCGCGGAGGTGTCCATCGAAGTACCGGCGTGCCCAGCTCCGGCCTGCGCGGCCAGCTGTCCGGCCGGTGCGATGCCGTGTCCGGCGTGCGGGTCTGCCTGTTGCGCCGGCACCGGCGCGTGCTGCATTCCCTGCATCGGCTCCGGCGCGCGCGTCGGGGCCTGCCCGTGCGGATGCGCCTGCGCGGCCTGCGGCTGCGCCGCGCCGGCCCCGCCGCCGTGCTGCATGCTCGGCATTCCGGCGTGCTGCCCGGTTGGCGTGGCGCCTTGCTGCATCCCGGCGTGCTCCGCGCCGGCCATGCTCATCCCGCGCGGCGCGGTGGGCCGCGGCAGCTCGGTGAGGATGATGCCGACCGCGGGGCCGCCCTGGTTGTGCACGCCCATCGCCACCGCCATCTGACGCCACTCCTCCACGCTGGTCACGTAGCTGGTGTCGTCGCGGAAGAGCCGGGCGGCGCGCAGGATCTCCTCGCGCTTCTTCCCGCGCGGCACCTCGGGCGAGGCGAGGATGTCGCTCACCACGTCGTGCATCATGTGCAGGTTGTCGAAGATGATCGCCGCCTCCGGGTAGCGCCGGGCGAACTCCGGCGCGATCGCGGCGGTCATCGGCATCAGGTGCGGCATGTTCGCGGGCGCGTCCTCGATCAGCTGTCGAAAGCGCGCCACCGCCGCCGTCACCCCGGTCTGCCGCGCGGCCACGTCGTCGCCCAGCAGCAGCGGCTCGTAGAGGCCGACTTGCAGCCAGTGGTACGCCCAGATCAGCCCGTTGAACTTCGGGTAGCGCTCGCGGAAGGCCAGCGAGTAGTACTGCCCGTCCATCAGCTCCATGCTCTTGGGCCGGGCACTGAACGCCAGCTGCCGCTGGCTGCGGTAGTAGCGCACCAGGCGGTCGATCTCGGCGTCCTTCTCGGCCGGGCTCAGCGACTCGGAGGCCAGCACGTCGTAGAGCTGGCGGTGCAGCACGTGCGCCCAGTCGAACATCGCCTTCGCTTCCGGGGCCAGCTTGGCGTAGGCGATCTCGATCGCGCCCTCCTCCAGCGGCAGGCGCGGCGGGTGGTTGAGCACGCGCCGGGTCAGGAAGTCGAACTCCTTCTCCTCCAGGCGCGAGACGGGGCCCTGCGGGCGCGTGTACAGCTCCTCGTAGAGGATGGCGTGGCCGTAGTCGAAGGCGTTGAAGAGCCGGTCGGCCTGCGGGTAGTACTTGCGGAACGCCCAGTTGTGCGCGGCCGGCAGATAGAACGGTTCGTAGGCGGTGGACCACTGTGCCGCGGCCGGCGCCGCCCCCAAGCCAAGGCCGAGGGCGAGCAGTGCCCGGGGTGTCCAGGGAAAACGCATCACGGAAGTGCCTCTCTCATCGTGGTGACGGAGCCGAGCGACCCGGGATGGGGATCAGCGAGCGGACGCCGAAGCTGTAGCCGGTGCCGAAGGTCACGAACCAGCGGCGATCCTCACCGGTCAGACGGCGGCCGACCCCGGCATCCACGCTCAGCTTCGGGCTCACCTGGTAGCGCAGGCCGGTGCCCGCGTTCCAGGCGAGGTCCGCCCGCTCGTCGAGCGGCTGGTGCGCGTAGAGCTCGCCGATCACGAGTAGCGCGCGCAGCGGGAACGCCTTGTCGACGGCCAGGCCCGCCATCCAGCGGGAGATCTCCTCCCCGCCCTCTACCACGGCGTCACCGTCGCCCGCGCCCTGCGGCTCCGGCCCGAACGAGTACTGCGTGTTCAGGTGCACGCGTGCGAAGCGGTAGGTGCGCGTCAGCACGCCCTTCAGCGTGGGGTACCAGTCGTCGGGCGCGAACTTCCCTGCGGGTACCACCACGCTGGCGCGCACCCCAAGCGCCGGGAGCCCGGCCGTTTCGGCGTTGAGGTTGTGCAGCAGCGAGAGCGCGACGCCGCCGGGCCCGAACTCCTGGCCTTCGCCCCTGCCGTCGGTCAGGACGAGCGGTAGCCCCACTTCCACCTGCGTGCGTGGTAGAAGCCCGTACGCCAGCTCCGGGTGGAGGCTCCAGGTGTAGGCCCCGCCGCGCGCCCGCTCCAGCCGCAGCGGGGCGAGGTGCAGCTCGAAGGCGTGCAGCTCGGTGGCGTAGGCGTCCTCGACCAGTACCGGTCGCTCGGCGTCGGTGTTGTAGTAGTCGGTCTGGGCGTGCAAACGGGTCTGGGCGCCGACCAGAAGTACCAGCGTCAGCGCGAATCCTGCCGTGTAGCGCGAGGGGAAAGCGTCCATCCGCCCATCGAGTGCTGGAGGTGCCCAATCGGAGGTGTGCGGCCGACGCCGGCTGTGTGTCGGATCGAGCTGCAGCACGGATACGCGTTTTACTGTGCATGAAGCGGACCGGACGCGCTCAGCCCGGTGCAGCAGGTTGCGGGACGAGGACGGAAGGCGGGAGCGGAAGAGGGTCGGGCCGTGGCGGGTGGCGCTCGGCCCGGTGGCTCAGTGAGCGGGATGAAGCAGTTCCGGCGGGTCCCCGTCGTGCGGGCAGAGGTCCACGTGGGCGAGCGCGCCGAGCAGGTGGTGCGCCAGGTGCTGCACGGAGCCGAGGTCCTGGTGCTGACAGGCTGCACGGGGCCCCGTCGTGGGTGCGGGGAGTGGGTGGAGCATGGCGGCGGTGGAGGCCCAGAGCATCCCCAGGGCGAGGAGGCCGCTCAGGAGCGCCCGGCGATCGGCATTCCCGGCCGGCGCCACCGCTTCGCCGAGCAGCCGGCGTACCCGTCGCTCCAGGAGGTCGGGCTGGGCGATGTACGCCACCGCCCCAGCGGGGCCGCGCAGACCCGGCCACTGCGCGAGGCGCAGCAGAGCGCGGGCCAGCACCAGCGGCTGCGCGCGCACGGCGCAGTCGTCCGCGACGATCTCCACCTCCTCGGCCAGATGAGCGGCGAGCGGCCGCAGGGGAGGCAGCCAGAAGAAGGTGCACTCGAGGAAGCGAAGCGCTGCCAGCCGCAGCGGATCACGCCGGCGCAGGTGGGCGGCCTCGTGTGCGATGACGGCGGCGAGTTCGTCGGCGGAGAGCCACTCGGCGAGTTCCTTCGCCAGGTAGACGCGCGGCCGGAGCGCGCCCACGGTGAACGCCGGGTTCGGCAGGCCGGGTACGACGCGGACCCGCTCGGCCGCGAGGCCGGCCGCCGCGACGGCATCCCACGCCAACTCGCCCGGGCGCGGGCGGGCGGCGAAGGCGTCCACGCGCGCGAGCGTCGCGCGCACCATGCGCCAGGCCGTGATGCGGTCCCACAGCGCGTAGAGCAGGCCGGCCGCCAGCAGCAGGTGGAAGAGGTCGTGGACGGGGGCCAGCAGGCGGTGCAACGCCACCAGGCAGAGATCTCCCCAATGGTTCGTCCCGGTGGCCAGGCTGCCGAGGTCCGAGGTGAGGTGGTGCCCGAGGATGGGGCTGAGTGCGAGGGCCACCATCGCTCCGACGCCTGCGAACAGCGAGAAGCGGTGCAGTCGCTCACGTAGGCAGAGCCGGAGCGGAAGGTGATGCCGCCCGCGACAGATCATCTCAAGGGCCCTCCCTGGTCACCCGCTCGTTCAGGAGCCGCGCCAGCTCCTTCAGTTGCTCCGGGTCCTGCTCGGCGAGCACGTCCACGAACGACGCGGCCACGGCGCGCGGCCCGAAGGAGAGCACGCCCTGCACGACGTGGCGCAGCGCCATCGCCTCGAACTCCTCCGGCGTATAGCGTGCCTGGTAGTGCAGCAGGTCGTTCCGCTTCTCGCGCGTGAGCAGGCCCTTCGCCACCAGCTTGTTGAGCACGGTGATCACCGTCAGCAGCGCGACCTCGTGCTCCCGCACCACCTGCTCGTGCATCATACGGGCCGGAGCGGGCTCTCCGATCCTCCAGACCGCCTGCAGCACGCGGGTCTCCAGGTCGCCGAGCACCTTGGCGAGCCCGGCGGCGGAGAGCCGGACGGTGTCCTGCAGGCGGGGCGTGTGCTCTGGTTGCGGATCCATCTCGGTGTCGACGCGGCTCGGTGACGTTACGGCGCGCGGTGTACGCGCGCGCGGGATAGCACAAGTGTAAGTGCTCGCGTCGGGGCCGGGTAGAGCCATCACACACGGTGCAGTCGGCTAGCGCCAGAGCCGCACGCCTGCCACGAAGGAGAGCTCGCGCACCGGCTCGCCCGCGGCGTGCGCGAGGTCCGCCGTGCCGCCCACGCGCCGCGCCCAGACGACGCCGACATAGGGCGCGAACTCGCGCCGGAACTCGTAGCGGGCGCGCAGCCCCAGCTCCACGTCGTTCAGCCCGCGGCCGATGCCGAACTCCGGCACCGCCTTCAGCGAGGCGAAGCTCTCCAGCCGCGGCTCCACCACCAGCCGCTGGGTGAGCAGCAGCTCGTAGGCGGCGGTCAGGCCGGCGGAGACGATGCCGCCCTGGTCGAGGTAAAGGGTGGGCTCCAGCTCGAACCAGTAGGGCGCCAGCCCCTGCAGCCCCACGGCGAGCGCGACGCGGGTGTTGGTCTCACCCTCGCCGTAGTGCGCGTCCACGCGCACGCCGAGCTGCGCGTCCCAGAAGGGATGAATCAGGCGGCCGTAGGCGAGCTGCAGCTCCGCCTCGCCGCCGCCCTCAGCCGTGGTGCCCTGCTCGCCGTCGGCCTTGAACCAGACGCGGTTGACGTCGCCCCCGTGCCAGCCGCTGAAGTCGTAGCGCACCGGGCTCTCCACCCCGGCCGGCGCGAACTCCAGCACCTCGAAGAACAGGAAGGTGCGGTTCGGCGGCTGCATGTTCGGCACCTCCGGCGACTGCGCCACCAGCGGCCGCGCCAGCGCCAGCACTCCGAGCAGCAGCGCGGCGGCGGCGTGCAGCGTGCGGCGGCTCATCGGGCCACCTCCGCCGCGCCCGGCTCGGAGACCTCGACCACCCGGAACATGCCCACGTCCATGTGATAGAGGATGTGGCAGTGGAAGGCCCAGCGGCCCGGCGCGTCCACGTCGATCAGCAGCGACAAGCGCTCGGCCGGCTTGACGTTCACCGTGTGCACCCGCGGGATCAGCTCGCCGCGCCCGTTCTCCAGCTCCATCCACATGCCGTGCAGGTGCATCGGGTGGTTCATCATGGTGTCGTTGACCATGGTCAGTCGCAGCCGCTCGCCGTAGGTGAGGTGGATCGGCTCGGCGTCGCCGAAGGGCACGCCGTCGATGGACCACATGTAGCGCTCCATGTTGCCCGTCAGGTGCAGTTCGATCTCGCGGTCGGGCGCGCGGAACTCCGCTCTCGGCGTCAGCGCGTGCAGGTCGCTGTAGACCAGCACCCGCCAGCCGTCGCCACCGAGGCCGACGCCCGGCTCCTGCAGCCGGCTCTGCACCATCATCGGCACCGCGGCGTTGCCGGGGCCGTGCGTGTCGGGCTCGTGCTCCAGCATCCCCGGCAGGGTGCCGGGTGGCCGCAGCCCGCGGGTGCGCGAGATCCCGGCGATCGCGTAGCGGTAGCCGTCCTGGCCGGTCAGCAGCGCCCCCGGCGCGGAAGCCGTCATGGCCGCCGCCACGGCGCCCGCGCCGTGGCCGGCGTGCCCGGCAGGCACGGCGGCGGCGCTCGGGGCCGCGGTGGCCGCATGGCCGGCGTGCGCGCCGGCCGTGGCGGCGGGGGCTGCGGCCGGGGCCGCCGCGGCGCCGTGGCCGGCCGCGCCGTGGTCCATCCCGTTCATCGGCATCCCGCCCATGCCGCCGTGGTCCATCCCCATGTCGGCCATGCTGAGCAGCGGGCGCTCGCGGCGCGGCGGGATGGCGGCGCTCATCCCCTCGCGCGGCGCCAGCGTGCCGCGCGCGTAGCCGCTGCGGTCCATCGCCTCGGCGAACAGGGTGTAGGCGCGGTCCTCGGTGGGGTGCACGACGACGTCGTACGTCTCGGCGATGGCGATGCGGAACTCGTCGGTCACCACCGGCTGCACGAACTGGCCGCTCACCTGCACCACGCTCATCTCCAGGCCGGGGATGCGCACGTCGAAGTAGGTGGCGGCGGCCGCGTTGATGAAGCGCAGCAGCACCCGCTCGCCCGGCCGGAAGAGCCCCGTCCAGTTGGCGTCCGGCGCCAGCCCGTTGACCAGGTAGGTGTAGGTGGCGCCGGTGATGTCGGAGATGTCGGTGGGGTCCATGCGCATGCGGCCCCACTCCAGCCGGTCGCGCAGCGCGGCGCCCCACCCCTGCTGGCGGATGTCGCGCACCAGGTCGCCCACGGTGCGGCGCTGGTAGTTGTAGTAGCCGGAGTCCTTCTTGAGCCGGTCCAGCACGCGCGCCGGGTCCTCGAAGGTCCAGTCGGCGAGCATCACCACGTACTCGCGGTCGAACGGGTACGGGTAGCCGTCCCTGGGGTCGATGATCAGCGGCCCGTAGTGCCCGAGCTGCTCCTGGAACGCCGAGTGGCTGTGGTACCAGTAGGTGCCGTACTGCCGGATCGGGAAGCGGTAGGTGAACGTCTCGCCGGGATGGATGCCGGGGAAGCTGACGCCCGGAACGCCGTCCATCTCCGGCGGCACGATCAGGCCGTGCCAGTGGATGGAGGTATCCTCGCGCAGCGCGTTGGCCACGCGGATCGTCACCTCCTCCCCCTCGCGGAAGCGCAGCAGCGGCCCCGGCACGGTGCCGTTGATGGTGGTCGCCATGTCCCGGCGGCGGCCGACCCGGATCGCGGTCTCCGCGATGCGCAGGTCGATCTCGCGGGCGCCGTGCCTGAGCGGCTCCGCCAGCGCCGGGCGGCCGAGCGACGCGCTCCGCTGCGGCCGCGCGTACGCCGGCAGCAGCGCCTCCATGCCCGCCAGCAGCCCCAGCGCGCCCGCGGTGCGCACGAAATCGCGCCGGGAGAGTGCCCTGCGCATCGCCTCCAGTTCGTCCAGCGACAACTGCTCCTTCGTGACCATCTGCTTACTCCCTGTAACGCGTCCCTGCGGGTGAAGCTGCGCCAGCGGATACGTCCGCAGGCTCACCGGGGCGAGCCGCGGCGTCCGGCCGCATTCGGGTGGCGGCGCTCCGGGGCGAGGGACGACGCCGGAACGCCACGTGCGGAGCGGATCCGCAGCCAGGTACGAAGCCCGGTGACCCCGAGGCCGGAGCGCGCACCGCAACTCGCGGGCCGCGTTTTATGCGGCATAGTGCTTGCGCGCTCCTGCCGCCTCGTATTCCCTGCGGGGTGGCCGGGCGCAGGGAGGGTGACGATGGGGCGAACAGCTTCTGCTCCGCCGGCACCGGCCCGCGCGGCACATGACAGGGAACGGAGATGAGGGCCGGCGTGAGCGCAGGGATCGGGGTGCTGGTGCTGATGTTGCTCGCCACGGACGTATTCCTGACGGTGTTCCAGCCGCAGGGTCGCAGTGGGCCGCTGACGCAGCTACAGAACCGGCTGCTCTGGGGCGTCTCGCGATACCTGGCCCGCACGGGCAGCCGAACCGGGCTGCTGGCACTTGCGGGGCCGAGTATGGTGGTGGCCGCGCGGGCGACCTGGTTACTGCTGCTGGTCGCGGGCTTCGCCCTCATCTACTACCCGTGGATCACGTCCTTCCTGATCTCACCCGGCGAGCTGCGCGCGACCTGGGCAGAGGCCGTTTACTTCAGCGGCTACACCGCGGCCACGCTGGGGCTCGGCGATCTGGTGCCCGACCATGTGGCGTTACGCCTGCTCACCGCGTTGCAGGCGTTCGGCGGCTTTGCGCTCATCTCGGTATCGGTCACCTACCTGCTCTCCGTGTATCGGCAGGTGCTCGCCATGCAGACCCTGGCTGCGAACGTGGCGGGTTTCGTCCGCGCCAACGCCCTGGGAGAGAAGACTGCGGCGGAGCTGGCAGCCTCCGATCCGATCGCGCGCTGGACGGAGCAGATCCGACCCTGGGTTATTCACCCTGGGTTATTCACCAGATCTGCCCAAGTGCCTGTCTCGACGGTATCTTAGCCGATTCGGGGTTTCACCCAAGAGGTGAAGCGGGAAAACGCAGAAATGCCTTTCCGCGCGGCATCTACGAGATCCTGGTGAATAATCCAGGTTCACCAGATCTGCCCAAGTGCCTGTCTCGACGGCATCTTAGCCGATTCGGGGCTTCACCCAAGAGGTGAAGCGGGTAAAACGCAGAAATGCCTATCCACGTGGCATCTACGAGATCGTGGTGAATAAGCCAGGCCGACACGAGTTGATGCAGGCGCTACAGGCGCATTTCCACTCCCCGATCCTGCACTTCTTCCGGCCCGCGAATCCGGCCTGGGCGCTACCCGTTCAGCTCGCTCCGCTCCTGCGGCTACGGGCGCTCGCCCGAGGTGAGACCGCTCCCGACCACGCTGGGGCGCTGGCCCAGCACCCCTCCTTCCGCGCGCTCGCCGATGCGGTCGAGCAGTACCTCGGGGACGTGGATGAGCACTTCCTGCCCGCGGGACTCCGACCCAGCCTAAGGCAGGAGCCGCAGGACGAGACGGAGCGCGCCTATGCCCGCCTGCTGTGCTATATGCGCTATCCCGGAGAGCCATGACCATGAGCCAGAGCCACGAGCGTCACGACCGCCATCCCGGAGCGCACGGCCACACCGGACACTCCCCGCCGCCGCCGCGCGAGGCGCGGGAGGCGCCGGTCGAGGTCGGCTATCCGCACCACCCGGAGCTGGCGCACCCGCCGGGCGCGCTGCCCGGTGCCGAGGGGCACCCGGCCCATGCCCGCCACGCCGGCCCAGCCAGCACGCATGCGCACGCCGCTGCCGGCGCCGCGATGCACGACGCGCACGACGCTCACGGCACGCACGGCGCGGGCGGGCACGACAAGCACGCCGGGCACAGCGTGGAGAGGTTCCGCTGCAAGTTCTGGATCTCTCTGCTGCTGACGCTGCCCACGGTGATCTGGGGCCACATGCTGATGCGGCTCACCGGCTGGCAGCCGCCCGCGTTCCCCGGCTCCGGGTGGATCGCGCCCGTCTTCGGCACCGCGGTCTTCGTCTACGGCGGCTGGGTCTTCCTGCAGGGCGCAGCGCGCGAGCTGAAGGACCGGCTGCCGGGGATGATGACGCTCATCTCGCTGGCGATCACGGTGGCGTTCGTCTTCAGCCTGGCGGTCACCCTGGGCTTCCGTGGCATGCCGCTCTGGGAGGAGCTGGCCACGCTGGTGACGATCATGCTGCTCGGCTCATCGCCGGCACCACCAACGGCAGCGGGAGCCTGCGGGTGGAGGTCACGGGCACGGGCGAGAAGACGGCGCTCGCCGGGATCATGCGCCTGGTCTCGCAGGCGCAGTCCAGCCGCAGCCGCGCGCAGGCGCTGGCCGACCGCGCGGCGTTCTATCTCACCCTCGTCGCCATCGGCGCGGGCGCGCTCACGCTCGCCGCCTGTGGCGGAAGTGCGGACGAGGCACGGCAGCCTGTCGCGGACACGACGGGCGCGTCCGGCGCGGCGCCCACGGCGGCAGTGGGGGAGGGCACGGTCTACACCGCTGACGAGGGTAGCAACGCGCTCAGCGCCATCGACCTGGCGAGCGACCGCGTGACGACGGTGCCGCTCGGCATCACGCCGCACAACGTTCAGGTCTCGGCGGACGGGCGGCTGCTGCTGACGATCGGGCCGGTAGCCGCCGCCAGAGGGCATGGCGAGACCCGCCCCACCGAGCAGGGGATGAGCGAGGAGTCGATGGAGATGCGCGGCCGGGTGGTGATCCTCGACCCCGCCGACCTGCAGGCCGCGCCCGCCGAGGTGGAGGTCGGCCGGCACCCGGCACACGTGATCGCCGACGCGGCGGGCCAGCGCGCCTACGCCAGCAACTCGGAGGACAACACGCTCACCGTGATCGACCTCGCCCGTCGACAGGCGGTGGGCACGATCCCGGTCTGCGAGTTCCCGCACGGAATGCGCATGAGTCCGAACGGGAGAGAGATTTACGCCTGGATTATTCACCAGGATATCGTAGATGCCACGCGGATAGGCATTTCTGCGTTTTCCCGCTTCACCTCTTGGGTGAAACCCCGAATCGGCTAAGATACCGTCGAGACAGGCACTTGGGCAGATCTGGTGAATAACCCAGGTTACGTCGCCTGCGTGGAGAGCAACAGCGTCGGCGTCGTGGACGTGGCGCAGGGCCGGCAGGTGGCGACGATCCCGGTGGGCCGGGCGCCGGTGCAGGTGGGCTTCACGCCGGATGGGCAGAAGGTCTACGTCTCGCTGCGCGAGGAGAACGCGGCCGCCGTGATCGACGTCGCGACCCGCCGGAAGGCGGCAGCGATCCCGACGGGCAAGGGCCCGATCCAGGTACATGCTACGCCGGACGGGCGCTACGTCTACGTCGCCAACCAGGGCACCGAGCAGAACCCGGATAGCACCGTCTCCGCGATCGAGACCCGCACGAACCAGGTCGTGGCGACGATCCCCACAGGGGCAGGCGCGCACGGGGTGGCGGTCAGCACGGACGGTCGCTACGTCTTCATCGCCAACAGCTTCGCCAACACGATGTCGGTCATCGAGGTGGCTGCCCAACGGGTGGCGCGCAGCGTCCCGGTCGGAGAGCAGCCTGGCGGGATCAGCTATCGTCCCGCACCGGCTGAGCGCCGTCCGGGTAGGTAGCATCACGGTTGTGGGACCATCGCGGCTCATGCATGGACAGCCGCCCCCGTGTCGGGGAACGATTACCGCGATTCCTGCGGTCGCGGGGGCGCGAGTTGCGCCGCCCGTGTCGAACCCAGCGGAGGGAAGCCCGTGGACCGGAAGGCGCACTGGGAGCAGGTGTACGACACCCGCTCGTCGATGGAGGTGAGCTGGTACCAGCCGCTGCCGGCGCGGTCGCTCGAGCTGATCCGCGAGGCGGGTGCGGGTCCGGAGAGCGCGGTCATCGACGTCGGTGGCGGCGATTCGCGGCTCGTGGATACCCTGCTGGAGCGCGAGTTCCGGCGTGTGACGGTGCTCGACCTCTCTGGTGCCGCACTGGCGCGTGCCCGAGCGCGGCTCGGCGCACCCGCTGCCGCAGTCATCTGGTTGGAAGCCGACGTGACCGCGGCCGAGCTGGCGCCAGCGGCGTACGACCTCTGGCACGACCGCGCGGTCTTCCACTTCCTGACCGATCCGCAGGACCGGGTACGCTACGTGGCGGCAGCCGCTCGGGCCGTGCGCCCAGGCGGGGCGTTGATCATCGCCACTTTCGCGCTCGACGGCCCCACGCGCTGCAGCGGCCTTGAGGTCGTGCGCTACGGGCCGGAGGAGCTGGCGCGGGAGTTCGGCGATTCCTTCGTGCTGCTCCGCAGCTTCGGTGACGTGCACCGGACCCCGTCGGGTGGCGAGCAGCGGTTCACCTACGCAATGTTCGAGCGGCGGTTAGAGGCTCCGTAGTGTTCCGTCCCGCCAGGGACATGATGTCGTCCCTCGCTGCGCTCTTGTCATTCCCCCGAATCGTAGTGGAGCGGAAGCCGCTGCCTCGTACGGGCGGCTTCCGCATCGCCCTACACGCTCTCGCGCGGCGGTACCGTCTACGGCTGCCGCCGCACGGCGGCCAGGAAGAGCGCGCGCTCGGCCCGCCAACACCTCGCGCTTCTCGTGGGTAGTCTCTCGTAGGGTGGCCACCCGGATGGCATTCGATGGGCCCGGTGGGTTGCCGGGCTCGATGATCCCACAGAGAAGGAACCGACGATGAAACGCTGGTACTCGCGCTCACCCTGGCCTCCGGAGTGGCGCTTGCGCAGCAACCCGCCACGCCCTCGCAGGGCTCGGTGGACCGGTTGCTGACCCACCGCAGCGAGCTCAACCTCACGGCCGAGCAGGTGCAGCGGCTGCAGGAGATCGATCGGCGCACGGACGAGAAGGACCGTGCGCTGGTGCAGAAGCTGGAGGCGCTGCGCGGCAGGCCGATGGGTCAGCCGCTGCAGGCGCGCACCCTCTCCGCGGCGGAGCAGGCGAAGCTGCAGCAGAGCCGCGCGGCGATGCAGCCGCTGATGACGGAGCTGCGCGGGCTGCACGCCGCCGCCATCGCCGAGGCGCGCGCGGTGCTGAGCCCGGAGCAGCAGGCGAAGGCGAACGCCTACCTCTATCCGAACCGCGCGGCTGGCCAGGGCGGCCGCTGGCAGGGGATGGGCCTGGGGCAGGGAATGGGCCGAGGCCGCGGCGCCGGCATGCACGGCGGACGCGGGATGGGGCCGGGCGCAGGCCCGGGCTGCGGTATGGCCAGGGCGAACTGCCCGCGTGGCGGCTTCGGCGCGGGCCGGTGACCGGGCAGCTGCGGCGCCGCGACTGCGGCGCCGCGCCTCCCGCGGGTGGATGCAGATGAGAGCTTTGCTTTCCGGATGTACCGTCGCCCTTGCCGTGCTGCTGGCTGGCAGGCCCGGGCCGGCGCTGGCCCAGCGCGGCGCCGGCCCTGCCTTCCTGCGGGATACGCTACCCGGGCGCGGCCCGGTGGAGCTGCTGCTGGAGCGACGCGACTCGCTGGGGCTCAGCGCCGCCCAGGTGCGGCAGCTGGAGGGCATCGGCCGCGAGCTGGAGCGGCAGAACGCGCGGCTGGTGCGCGAGCTGGTGGCGATCCGCCGCGAGCTGCGCGCCGCGAGCATCACCCACCCGCGGGGGCTCTCGCCCGAGCAGCGCGCCGGCTTCGAGCAGGCCGCCGAGCGCGCGCGGCCGCTGATGCTGCGCCTCCACGCCAACAACCAGGCTGCGATGCAGCGGGTCGGCGCGCTGCTCACCGAGCCGCAGAAGCAGTGGCTCCGCGCCTGGGTCGCCAGCATGCCAGGCAGCGGCCCGGGGGCGGGCGGCCGACGCGGGGGGCCCGGCGCCGCGGGAGGCAAGAGGCCACATGGCCGCCCCGACGGCTCAGACGCCGCGCGCGGAGCCACCCGCCGCCGCGTGGGCGCGGGCCCCGCGCGCTGACGAGGCGGCGCTGGTGGAGCGGGTGCGGCGCGGCGAGCAGGCAGCCTTCGCGGTGCTGGTGGAGCACCACCTGAAGCAGGCCTTCGCCATCGCCTACCGGCTGCTGGGCCACCGGGAAGACGCGGAAGACCTGGTGCAGGACGCCTTCCTGCTGGCCCTGCGCGGCCTGGACGGTTTCGAGCCCGGGCGCGCATTCGGACCCTGGTTCTTCCGCATCCTGGTCAACCGCGGGCTCAACCGGCGGCGCGACCGGGCGCGGCAGCGCACCGAGCCCATCCCGAGCAGCTGGCGGCGCCGACGCCCTCGCCCGCACTGTCGGCCGAGCGGCAGGAGCAGCGCGCGCGGATCCAGGCGGCGCTGGCCGCGCTGCCGGAGCGCGAGCGGCTGATCGTGGAACTGGCGGAGCTGCAGGGCTTCAGCAGCCGCGAGGTCGGCGAGATCCTGCAGCTTCCGCCCGGCACCGTGCGCTGGGAGCTGCACCGTGCGCGCGCCCTGTTGCGGACCGCGCTGGCCCCCTTCGCGGAGAGGACCCCATGAGCGATTCCCTTCACCCGTCGAGATCCACGACGAGCTGCCGCCCGACCCGGAGCTGCGCGCCGCCCTGCTGGCGGCCGTCCCCGGGCCGCCCCCGGAGAGCGTGAACTGGGCGGCGCTCTCCGCCGCCGTCGTCGCCCGCGCGGACGCGCCGCTGGCACGCCGCCGCCGGCGCCATGCCTGGCGCGGCGCCTGGCAGAGCGCTCGGCGCGCCGGCGCGTGGGCCTGGCTGCGCCCGGCGCTGCCGCTCGCGCTGGCCGCAGGGCTGGCCGCCGTGCTGCTCTGGCCGCGCCCGGACCCCCGCGCCGCGGACCCGGCGCCCGCCGGACCGCTCGCCACGAGCGCCGCCCCGCACAGCGCCACCCCGAGCGCCGAGATGCTGCTGGCCGACGTCTCCGACGAGGAGTTCGGCCGCATCGTCTCCGGCCGGGCCGACCCGGCGGCGCTGCTGCGCCTGGCCGTGGGCGAGCCGTAGCCGACCGGCACGCTTGCTGCGCCCGTTAGACCGCCTGGCCGACGCGCACCGGCCGGCCGATCCATTACCGGCGCCCCGGGTGACGATGAAGCTGGACCGCCGCACCCTGCTGCAGCTGCTGCTCGCGTCGGCCGGGCTGTTCTTCGTCGTCGGGCTCTACCCGGCGGCCAAGCTCTGGCCCGCGGGGTTCGGCTGGCACCCGCCGCACCCGGCGTTCGAGCGCATGATCGTTGCGCTCTACGCCAGCCTCGGCGTCTTCCTGCTGCTGGCCGCGCGGCGCCCGGAGCGCTACCTGCCGATCGTGGACTTCGCGATCGTCTCCAGCCTGGCGCACGCGCTGGTCATGCTGCCCGACGTCTGGAGCCAGCCGGAGAACCGGCTGCACCTGTTCACCGATGTCCCCGCACTCCTCGGCTTCGCACTGGCGCTGCTGCTCCTGCGCTCCGGCGCACGGCCGCGCTGAGCCGCGGCCTCAGCCGGCGTAGACGTAGGAGAAGCCCTTCTCCTGCGCGCGGCTGAGCGCCACCACCATCGCCGGCACCACCTGGACGCCGGGCAGCAGCCCCGCCAGCAGCTCCTGCCGCACGGCTGGGGCGGCACCGAACCCGGCCCCGGCGAGCGCGGCGGTGGTGCGGCCGAGCGTGTTGTTGCAGAGCAGGAAGACGACGCCGCGCTGCTGCAGCGCCTCGACGGTGGCCGCCTCCGGGAGCGGGTCGCCGGGCCGAGCCCGCGCGAAGAGGTTGCGCACGGCCGGCCGGCGCGTGGCGGGGTCGCTCACCGAGAAGCGCTCGCCGAAGCCGAATCGCTGCCAGACCTCGTCCCGGAAGACGAGCGGGAAGGCGCCGCCGTGCACCCCGACGGCGACACTCACCTCGCCGTCCTTCGCGCCGTAGGCGTCGCGGTAGGCGTCGAGGAAGTTCTTCGCCTGCAGCAGCGCCTTGCCGTCGCCGAGCGTCGGTGCGTCGAAGATCTGGCGGTGCTTGCCCTGCAGCGCGGCCAGCCAGGCGTCCGGGTCGGGCTGCGCGGATCCGGCGCCGAGGGTCTCGGCGCGCAGCCCCGCTGGCGTCATCACCACGCCGGTGAGACCCGCCAGCCCGAGGCCCAGGCGGGCCAGGAAACCACGGCGCGCTACCCCGTGCTGCACCGAGATCTGTCCGTTCATGCGTCCTCCCGGGTGGAATGTGGCCACGCGTCGGCTGCCACGACCCTGGCGACCGCAGCGGCGCGGCGCCATCGCCCCCGGCAGCATCCGGGCCGCGACGCCGCGCTGTCACGGCGCCGACAGCGCTGCCAGCTGTCCGCTGCCCGCCCGGTAGCTGCGCAGGTGCAGGCTCAGCGAACCGACCACCGGCACGCTGCTCTTCATCTGCACGAGCAGCCGCCGCTCGTCGTCCGTGAAGTAGACCTCGGCTCGTCCACCGCGCCCGAAGAGCCCCTTGGTCTGGATGATCGGCTGCACCACCACCGTCTGGAAGGTGCCGGCCGGCACCCGCACCGTCTCTTTTCGCAGCACCTTCAGCTGCACGGGGTTGCCGTCCTCCTTGAAGTAGTGCGCGATGGTGTACGTCTCGCCCACCTTCAGCGGCAGCGTGCGCGCGTAGTAGAGGATCGAGACCTCGTCCAGCGGGCGCGCCGTGGGGAGCGTGCCGGTCTGCCCGTTCTCCCGCCGGTAGCTGCGCTCCTCCGGGCTGAAGTGGTAGGTGCGCTGCCGCCTGAAGCGCAGCTCCTTCTGGTCCTGCCGGAACCGCCGCGAGAACAGCCCCTCCACGTCGATCCACGACTCGAAGGTGTCGTCCACCCGCGCCAGCGGCAGCCCGCCCGCGATCCTCAGGCGGGCGCGGTAGGTGGGATAGCCCGCCACCTCCTCGATGGCGAGCAGGTGCATCGAGCCCGAGCCCATCGTCACGCCGCCCAGCTTCACCTGGTACTCCGCAGCCTCGCCCTGCGCGAACGGCCGCGCAGCCGCCGGGCCGGCGGCCCCGCCGCCCATGTGCTGCGCGGCCAGCGCACCCACCGGCACGCCGAGAAGCGCCCAACCCAGCAGCGCCAGCATCGCCCGTCTCGTCCTCACCGGTGCCTCCATTGCTCGCTCTGGTGTTCTCCTGCCCTCCGCCCCAGCCCACGCCGCCCTTACTATATTAATATACAGTTATATTCATGGAGGCAATGGGCCGCCTGCACACGCTGGAACGGTGATTGCCGCGCCGCTCGGGCGGTGGCCCAGGCGTCAGCCGCACGGCTCCGCCCGCGGACCCGGCCGACAGGCGGCTCGCACCTACGGGGAGGTGAACGATGGGGAGCGTACGCAGCGGTGCGGTGTTCGGCCTCGCCCTGTTCGCCGCCGCGGTGGCGGCGTGCTCGGGGGAGCCACCACAGCGGTCGGCGGTCGAGAAGGACTCCGCGGGCACCGCGGCACCTGCGACGAGGGCCGAGCCGCTCGTGCCCTCCTCGGCAGGGCTAGACAGGGTGGGCGTGCTCGCGCTGGACCCGGCGCGCGACTCCCTGCCCGCGGACCCGCACCTGGCCGAGCAGGTGAGGCTTGGCTACCAGCTGGTGCGCGAGACGAAGCGCTTCGCCGGGCCCTACGTGGGCAACGGCCTCTCCTGCGGCAACTGCCACCTGAACGCCGGCCAGAAGGATCGCGCGCTGCCGCTGGTGGGCGTGGCGGCCACGTTCCCGCAGTACCGGGCGCGCGATGGCCGGCTGATCTCGCTGGAGGACCGCATCGGCGACTGCTTCGAGCGCAGCATGAACGGCAAGGCACCGCCGCGGGACAGCCGCGAGATGCTGGCGATCTCGGCGTACATCGCGTGGCTCTCGCGCGGCACGCCGATGGGTCGCGACCCGGCATGGCGCGGGCAGAATCGCATCGAGGAGGCGCGGCGGCTGCCGATCGAGCGGCTGGACCCGGTCCGTGGGCGGCAGCTCTACCAGCAGCACTGCACCGCCTGCCATGGCGCCGACGGGCAGGGCGTCGACCTGAAGGTGGCGCGGCCCGGCCCGCTGTGGGGACCGGGCTCCTGGAACGACGGGGCCGGCGCGGCGCGGGTCTATACGCTGGCCGGCTACCTGCGCTACGCGATGCCGCTCACGCAGCCCGGGGTGCTCAGTGACGAGGAGGCGCAGCACGTCGCCGCGTTCATCGCGGCGCAGCCGCGCCCGCGCTACGCGGGCAAGGCGCGCGACTACCCGGACGGGAACGTGCCCGTCGACGCCGTCTACTACCCGCGCTACCCGCAGAACCCGCTCACGGCGGCGCTGCAGCGGGCAGCTTCGGCGGAGCCGACCCCGCAGTAGCGTGAAGCGTCGGGGTCGCCACGCCGGCCGATGGAGAAGCCGGCGCGCTCCAGCATCCGTCGTCTGACCGACGGCGCGCCGCCCATACCAGCGGGCCCCGACGGGGCCCGTTGCCAGGAGCGGCCCTCCCCGATATACTACTCAATGGCAATACGTTTGCAGATGGCGCGGCTGCTAGTGGGTGAGTTGGCTTGACGGTGGCCGAACTGCACCGGGCGTACGAAACGCCCGGCAAGATACGGCTCGCCCTACCGCGCGAACGCCCGTGGTTCCGCCCGGCAGGGCGGGCCGTGGCCTGCCGGGGGCTTCATGCCCCCGGTGGCGCGACACTTTGCAAGCCAACTGACCCTCCAGTCCCCTTCACTGCGGTCGGCGAGGCGAGGGCATGAGAGCGAGAGTGCGGAATTCCGGCTTCCTGGCGGCGACGGCGGCCCTGCTGGCGCTGGCGCGGCCCGCGGCGGCGCAGCCCGACACGTTGCGCGTCTACGGGCCCGGCGGGCCGCAGGGGCCGATGCAGGAGGCGGCGGACTCCTTCGCCCGGGCGCAGGGCGTGCCCGTGCGGGTGGTGGCCGGCCCGGAGGCGCAGTGGCTCGAGCGGGCGAAGCTCAACGCGGACCTCGTTTTTGGCGGGGCGGAGTACATGCTGACGCAGTTCGCGCTGGCACACCCGGGGCTGCTGGACGAGCGCAGCCGCGTCTCGCTCTACGAGCGCCCGGCCGGGATCCTGGTGCGGAAGGGCAACCCGAAGCGGATCCGCACGCTGGCGGACCTGGCGCGCCCCGGGGTGCGGCTGGTGGACGTGGCCGGCGCCGGGCAGCTGGGGCTGTGGGAGGACCTCGCGGGCCGCGCGGGCCTGACGGCCGGCCTCCAGCGCAACGTGGCGCGCTCGGTGCGCAGCAGCGCGGAGGCCATCGCGCTGTGGAAGCAGGACCCCACGCTGGACGCCTGGATCACCTACGAGAGCTGGCACTACCGGCTGCGCGACGGCACCGCGCTGGTGCGCCTGCCCGAGGGCGAGCGCCTCTACCGGGGAACGCCGATTGCGATCACCGCGCGCAGCACGCAGCGGGCGCGCGCCGAGCAGTTCGTGCGCTTCCTGCGGAGCGAGGCCGGGCACGCCATCTTCCGCCGCTGGGGCTGGCGCTGACACGCCGGTCTTGAACCATTTCCTAATTTCGAGCCGATGCCGCACGTCGTCCACCGCTACCGCGCGCTCGCCGCGCTGAGCCTGCTCCTGGCGGGGCTGCTCGGCCTGGTGGCGCCCGCGCGCGCGGCGACGTGCCCCCAGGGTCCGCTGCGCGTCGGCGACCCGGTGGCAGCGGCCCAGGGGGTGACGGACGGGACGGCGGCTGCGGCGCGCCCGGCCGCCCCTGCGCCCGATCTGCTGGGTGCAGAGCACGCGCACGACCCGGCCCCGGAGGGCGCGCCGGCGCGCGTGCCGACGACGCGCTGCACTTCGACGCTGCTGGCGCTGCCGGTCGCCTCCCCGGCGCCGGTGCCGGCCTCGCCGCTGGCGGGCGCCATCCTGCTGCCCGACGCCACCGGCCCGGGCCGCCTGCTGGTCTCCTCCCTCTTCCGCCCTCCCCGAGCGAGCTGAGCGCGCGGCGCGACCTGCCGCGCCGTTCGGTGTTCCCCGGGAGCACCCGCAGGCCGCGGGTGCTCCCGCACGGCAACGCTCGTGCTCGACTTGACTCATGCGATTCTTTCGGAAACGCCGGCCGCGGCTCTCGCTGGAGCTGCTCGGCTGGGTACTGCTCCTGGGCTTCATCGGCTGGCGGCTCTCGCCGCAGGTCGCGGCCGCTCTCGGCCTCGGCGCGAGCGGCGGCGCGGACGCCGAGCGCGTGCCCCCGCTCGCCCTGCAAACGCTGCAGGGCACGCCTCTCTCCAACGCCGACCTGCAGGGCAAGGTGGTGCTGGTGAACTTCTGGGCCACCTGGTGCCCGCCCTGCCGCCTGGAGATGCCGGGCTTCCAGCGCGTCTACGAGGCGAAGAAGGACCGGGGCTTCGTCATCCTGGGCATCTCCACCGACAACGCCGGCCCGGCCGCCGTACAGGCGTTCCTGGCCGAGCGCGGCATCACCTACCCGGTGGCGATGGCCACGCCCACGGTGGTCTCGGACTTCGGCGGCGTGCAGGCGCTGCCGACCTCCTATCTGGTCGGCCGCGACGGCACCATCCGCCAGCGGGTGACGGGCATCTTCGCGGAGCCCGCGCTGCGCCTGGCGGTGGACCGCCTGCTGGACGAGCCGACGGGAGGTGAGGGCTGATGGACGGAAACATCTCGCTGGGGCTGGCCTTCCTGGCCGGGCTGGTCTCCTTCCTCTCGCCCTGCGTCTTCCCGATCGTGCCCAGCTACGTGGGCTTCGTCACCGGGCTGACGCTGGACGAGCTGCGCGACGGCGCACGCGCCGACGCCCGCCGCCAGGCGGCGCTGCACAGCGCGCTCTTCGTGTTCGGCTTCTCGCTCATCTTCGTGGCGCTGGGCGCCAGCGCCACCGCGCTCGGCGAGGTGCTGCGCCGCTCGCTGCCGCTGCTGCAGCAGATCGGCGGCATCGTCATCGCGATCTTCGGCCTCTACCTGCTGGGCGTGCTGAGGCTGCCGGCGCTGATGCGCGAGCGGCGCGTGCACCTGGCGAGCAAGCCCGCCGGCAAGGCGGGCTCGGTGGTGGCCGGCATGGCGTTCGGGGCGGGCTGGACGCCCTGCGTGGGGCCGGTGCTCGCCTCCGTGCTGCTCTACGCCAGCATGGAGCAGACGATGGCGCGCGGGATGGTGCTGCTGGGCGCCTATGCGCTGGGGCTGGGCATCCCCTTCTTCCTCTCGGCCGTGGCGCTGAACTGGTTCCTCGCCGGCTCGGCGCGCGTGCGGCGCTGGCTGCTGCCGCTGGAGCGCGTGGCCGGCGCCGCACTGCTGATCGTCGGCGTGCTGCTCTTCAGCGGGCAGTTCGCCGCGCTGAGTTCCTTCCTCTCACAGTACACGCCCGCCATCGAGGTGGGGCTGTGAGTGCACCCATGAACACCCTGTACCCGGACGACGTGAAGATGAACGGAAGGACTCGACTCGCCCCGCGCGGCATCCTCGGCCTGGCGCTGCTGGGCGCGCTGACGCTGGCCGCCTGCGACACCGACGCCGCCGCGGGGCGCGCGGGTGCGCCCGATGCGGCCGCCGCCCCCGCGGCCGCGCCCGCGGGCCCGGCGCAGGCCGCGAGCCCGACGGCGGGGGTGGACCTGGGCAGCGTCGGCTATTCGCGTGGCCGCGCCGACGCGCCGATGGTGGTCTACGAGTTCAGCGACTTCGGCTGCCCCTTCTGCGCGAAGTTCGCGCAGGAGACCTATCCCACGCTGGCGCGCGAGTACGTGGAGACGGGCAAGGTGCGTTGGGTCTTCGTGCCCTTCGTCATGGGGATGTTCCCCAACGGCGACGCCGCCGCGCGCGCGGGCGAGTGCGCTGCCGAGCAGGAGCGCTTCTGGCCGATGCACGACCTGCTCTACGAGCGGCAGAAGGAGTGGAAGCAGGCGGGCGGGCAGGCGGAGGCGCTCTTCGCACGCTACGCCGCCGAGCTGGAGCTGGACGCGGCCCGCTTCGCCAGCTGCTACCGCGAGGACCGCGGCGGCGCGCGCACGGCGCAGAACAACCAGGCCGCCGCGATGATGGGCATCCGCGCCACCCCGTCGTTCGTAATCAACGGACGGGTGGTGGAGGGCGCGCTGCCGGTGGAGCAGTTCCGCGAGGTGTTGCGTCTGCTGGGCAGCGAGTAGCGCCGGCGCCGACGTCCAGAGCACCGGGGGCGGCACGCGGGCGCGTGGCCGCGACGCCGTCCCCGGTGGTGAGCAGCCTGTAGCCGAGGAGGAACCGATGCCGGAGTTAAAGCTGGTACTGCACGTCAACCAGGGCGACCGCTGGCCGGCGGCGCTCAGCAACCTACGCAACCTGGCGCGCGACTATCCCGCGCTGCCGGTGCGCGTGGTGGTCAACGGCACCGCCGTCCAGACGCTCGCCGGCGGCAACGCCGTGCGGGAGCAGGTGGTCGGCTTCGCGGACGCGGGCATAGCGGTGCAGCTCTGCGCCAATGCCCTGCGCGAGCACGCCGTGCCGCAGGAGGCGCTGCCCGCCGCGTTCCAGGTGGTGCCGGCCGGCGTGGTGGCGCTGGCCGAGGCACAGCAGGAGGGATACGCCTATGTCAAGCCGTGAACGGTTCCTGCCGCCCGCACTGGCCGGCGCCCTGCTGGCGCTGGCAGCGTGCGGTGCACCCAGCACGAGGTCCGCGATGCCGACGCCCAGCCCCGAGGCCGGCGCGACCGGCACCATCACCATCCTGCACACCAACGACTTCCACGGCCGCTACCTGCCCTTCCGGGCCGCGCCCGGCAACGCCACCGCGCAGACGGGCGATCCCGGCCGCGAGCCGGCGGAGTTCGAACGTAGCGGCCTGGTCGGCGGCTTCGCCCAGCTGGCCACGGCGGTGGAGCGCCTCCGCCGCGAGCGCGGCGCGGCCAACGTGCTGCTGCTGCACGGCGGCGACACCTTCAGTGACGACCTGCTGGGCAACCGCACCCGCGGCGAGGCGATGATCCGCCTGATGAGCGCCCTGGGCTACCGGATGGCGGCACTGGGCAACCACGACTTCGACTACGGCGCCGAGCGCACCCGCGAGCTGCAGCGGCTGGCCAGCTTCCCCCTGCGCGGCGCTAACGTGCTGGAGCGCGCGACCGGCCAGCCCTTCCTGGGCGAGCCGTTCGCGGTCTTCGCTGTGGGCGGCGTGCGCGTGGGGGTGCTGGCGCTCGGTTACCACAACACCCACCTGACCGGCAACCCGGAGCACGTGCAGGCGCTGCGCTTTACGGACGGCATCGCGGCCGCGCGCCAGTACGTCCCGCGGCTGCGCGAGCGGGCCGACGTGGTGGTGGTCCTCTCGCACCAGGGCACGAAGGTGGACGAGCTGCTGGCGCAGCAGGTGAGCGGCATCGACGTCATCCTCGCCGCACACTCGCACGACCGCCTCGAGCCGCCGCGCCGCCTCGGCGCCACCTGGCTGGCGCAGGCGATGTCCGACGCCGCCATGCTGGGCGAGCTGGTACTGGAGGTGCGCGACGGTCGGGTGACCGCCGTGCGCGGCCAGGGCCACGTGCTCTGGAGCGAGGCCTACCCGCCCGAGCCGCGGCTGGCCGCGCTGATCGACTCGCTGCGCGCCCCCTACCGCGCCGAGCTGGAGGAGCGCCTGGCCGTGGCCGCCACGCCCATCGGCCGGCAGTACCGCTCGGAGAGCCCCTTCGACAAGCTCGTCGGGCGCATCCTGCGCGAGCACACCGGCGCCGAGATCGCCATGCTACCCGGCGTCGGCTACGGCGTGACGCTGCAGCCCGGCCCCATCACCCGCGAGGGCCTGGCCACCCTGCTGCCGCACAGCTCGCGCGTGGTCACCCTGCAGCTGAGCGGCGCCCAGGTGCGCGCGCTGCTGGAGCAGAGCGCCACCAACCAGCAGCCGCCGACGCCGCAGGAGTGGGTCGGCGGGCTGATCCAGACCGACGGGCTGCAGTGGACGGTGGACCTCACCCGCCCGATCGGCCAGCGAGCGCGGGACGTACGGGTGGGCGGCCAGCCGCTCGCGGAGGCACGACGCTACCGCGTGGTCACCCACGGCGGCATGCTGGCCGGCATCCACCGCTACGACACCTTCCGCCAGGGCAGCGACGTCCGCGAGACCGCGGAGCAGGTGGGCGAGGTGGTCGCCGCCGCGCTGCGGCGCCTGGGGACCGTCTCCGCCCCGCCGCTGGGCGACGTGACGCTGGTGAAGGGCGGCGGCTGAGCCGCCCGGTGCGCCGCCCGCAGCCGGCCGGACCGCCGGCGGCGGGCGAGCGGTCTCTCCTGGAGGCGACGATGAACCTGCTCCTGCTCGGCATCGGACTCGTGGCCGGCGTGCTCTCCGGCCTCTTCGGCATCGGCGGCGGGGTGGTGATCGTGCCCGCGCTGCTCTTCCTGGCCGGCATGGCACCCGCGACCGCGACGGGCACCTCGCTCGCCGCGCTGCTGCTCCCCGTCGGCGCCCTCGGCGCCTGGGAGTACTACCGCCAGGGCCAGCTCGACCTCCGCGCGGTGCTCCTGCTGGCACTCGGCCTCTTCCTCGGCGCCTGGCTGGGGGCGCGCTTCGCCCAGGAGCTCTCGGCCGTCCAGCTGCGGCGTGCCTTCGCCCTCTTCCTGGCGCTGGTGGCCGTGCGGGTCTGGTACGGCTAAGCGCGCTGCGACGGCTACGTGCGCGACATCAAGGAGCAGGATCTGAACCACATCGATGGGTTGAGACGCTACATCGGGATGAAGGTCATCGTCCCGGGCCGGCAACCTTGAGCTGCGCTTCTTCCCCTGGTGGTGGGCGGGCAGATCGTGGCCGCGCTGCTGACGCTGCGCGAGCGGCGCCGGGCAGCCCGCCTGACCCGGCTCACCGCGGCCAGGGCAGCGGGGGCGCAGGCAATCCCCACCTGAAGCGCTCCGGCCGCCCGCGACGGCCCGCGGCGGTGCCCGGCGTCGCGGGGTCAGCGGCCCGGTAGCGGAAGCCGCCCCGCGGTGACGCTCCAGCCGAGCGAGACGGCGAGGTCGGGGCTGGCCTCGCTCAGCCCGGCGTACACGCTCAGGCTCAGGCTGCGCCCCGGCCGCGGGGAGAAGCCGAGCCCGGCCCCGACGGAGCGGGGGCTCTGCATCCCGTCGATCAACGGCGAGGAGCCGGTGAGCGAGGCGAGCAGCAGCCAGCGGCCCCCGGCGAGCGGCAAGCCCAGCCCTGCGGCGTAGCTCCAGTTCTCGCGCAGCTCCAGGCCCGGCAGGTCGCCGAGCCACCCGTAGGCCACGTCCGTGAAGGCGTAGCCGCCAGGGACGCCGAGCAGGGCGGAGCCGCCCGCCGAGTAGTCCCACTCGCCCGTGCCGACGCCGCTCTCGACGCTGGCGACCGGCGCTTTCGCGGCGCCCTCCAGCGCCAGCGCGCGCAGCGCACCTGTCCCCTCGACGAGTGCGAGCTGCGCGCGCAGGAGCGGGTCTCCCAGCTGGAGCGCGTAGCCCGCCGGCCCAGCGATGACGGAGTCGCTCCCGTCCGCCGGCGGCAGGGCGGCCTCGCGGCGCCCGCCGCCGGTGCCGCGGCCCATCGGCACGCGCCCGCCCGGCCGGCGCAGCCGCACGGCGGCGTGGTCCGGCCCTCCGGTGGGAACCAGCGTGCCGCCGAGGTAGCTGAGCGCTGTGCTGTTCTGCAGCACCACCGGCAGCGTGGCGGACAGCTCCAGCCGCCCGGCGCGCAGCGCCAGCGTGTTGAGGAGCGACCACGACTCGCTGCGCCGGGTGAACACGTACTCCCCGCTCGCGTAACCGACCGAGCCAGCGTAGGCGATCTCCTGGGCGGCGAGTGCTCGTCTACCGGCCGCCCAACAGCATCCACGGCACGACCGAGCCGGAGTCGCTGGGCAAGGCGCTCTCCCACGGGTCGATCCGCGTCTCCAACCAGGTGGCGATGAAGCTGGCCCGCCTGGTGATGGAGGCCGGGGGTGCCGGGAAGGACGAGCGCTGGTACCGCGAGGCGCGCCGGAACCGGAAGGAGCGGCTCGACGTGCGGATCCCCAACCCCATCCCGATCCGCGTGGTCGCGGACGAGGCGGACGAGGCGGAGAGCCCCAGCGCGGACCGATGACGTCCGGCGCGGCGCCGGCGGCCGGGAGGTTGCCGCGCGCCGCCGCCTTCTCACCGCATCCGGACACACCACACGCGGAGAGGATGATGGCGGAACCGTTCTGGGAGCGCCCGGAGATCGTCGAGCAGTTCGCCGGCCGGGACCCGGACCACCGGCTGGTGAAGCTGGTGGACGACTACGATCGCCCGGCCACGACCCGGGTGCTCGACCTCGGCTGCGCCGGCGGCCGCAACGCGGAGTTCCTGGCCCGGCGCGGCTTCGAGGTGTGGGCGCTCGACGCCTCCACGCCCATGGTGCAGCGGACCCGCGGGCGCCTCGGCGCGGTGCTGGGCACGGAGCGGGCGCGCGAGCGCGTCCGGCCGGGCCGCATGGACGACCTCGCCGCCTTCGCCGACGGCTGGTTCGCCCTGGTGGTGGCGCTCGGGGTCTATCACAGCGCCGGCAGCAGGCAGGAGTGGGAGCAGGCGGTTGCCGAGAGCGCGCGGGTGCTGGAGCGAGGTGGGCGGCTGCTGGTCAATCACTTCACGCCCGAGGTGGACCTCAGCGGCGAGGGGGTGCAGGCCGTGCCCGGGCAGCCGGGCGTCTACGACGGCCTCTCGGGCGGGCGCGGCGTGCTGCTGGAGCAGGAGGAGCTGGACGCCGCGATGGCGCGCCACGGGCTGGTCCCCGAGGTGCCGAGCGAGACGGTCCGCGTGGAGACGGAGCGCGGCCGGCGAGTGAGCGTCAACGCGCTCTATCGCAAGCAGTAGCGGAGGCGCGGCCGCACGAGCAGGTGGATCGCGGCCGACTTCGATCCGCGCCTCGCCACCGGCTCTTCGGCTACTTCGGCATCCTGCTGGCGCTGCCGCTGGTGCTGCTGCTCTGGACGGCTGTACAGGTGTTCTGGGTGGAGCGGGCGATCGACGCCGGCGCGGACGCCATCGCGCCGGTGGTGGAGGAGTAGCCACGCCGCGGGCGAACTCGTCGTCGAACCGCAGATCCGGTACTCTCCAGGGGAGGTGACTCATGCGTGAGCGCTACGACGTGCTGGCGATCGGCGCGCATCCGGACGACGTCGAGGTCTTCATGGGCGGCACCCTCGCCCGGCTCACGGCCAACGGGTTGGCCGTGCTCCTGGTGGACCTCTCCTCGGGCGAGCCGGCGCGGCACGCGCCGCGCGGCGTGCGTGCCGAGCAGGCGGCGCGCGCCGCCGAGATCCTGGGCGCCGACCGGCTCACGCTCTCCTTCCAGGACCGGCTGATCCGGGACACGCCCGAGTGCCGCCTCGCCGTGGCGGAGCCGATCCGCCGCTTCCGGCCGCGCATCGTCTTCACCTCGGAGGGCTGCGGCGTGCACCCGGACCACAAGGCGGTGACCGACATCGTCGTCAACGCCGTCTTCTACGCCCGGCTGACGAAGTGGGAGGAGGTGCCCGGCGGCGAGCGGCTGGCCGCGAGCGAGCCGCACGAGGTCGAGCGTCTCTTCTTCGGCCACTGCCGCATGGAGAGCGCCTGGGAGCGCTTCGACTTCGCCGTGGACGTGAGCGACGTCTACGAGCGCAAGCTCGCCGCGCTGGCGGTCTACGAGTCGGTGTTCAGTGGTGACCAGGTGGAGCTGCTGGAGCGTTACAGCGCCGAGGACCGCTACGTGGGCAGCCAGCTCGGCGTGCGCTACGCGGAGGCGTTCAGGGCGCGCAGCCCCCTGCTGGTGGACGACCCGAGGGTCTTCCGCCGCGTCCGCTTCGGCTGACGGCGCACGCCGGCTCGGGAGAGTGTCCCCGGCGCGGGCCCGGTCGGTTTCGGTCAGCCACCGCTCCCCGGGCGCAGGCGCTCGGGTGCCCGATGCCTCCAGTGGAGCCCCGCGGCGCCCTGACAGCCTCACGAGGCGGCCGATCCCGTTGCGCGCAGCGCGCGCGGGTCGACCTGCACGCGCACGTCGATTCCCTGGCGGACACCTTGGCCGACGATGCAGAAATCCTCGAAGATCTCCAGGCACCGGCCGATGCGCTCCAGATCTGCCTCGGGGAGCGTGGGCTGAAGGTGCACCTGAAGCCAGCCGACGCGCAGACGACCCTGCTCGTTGCGCACGATGCTGCCCTCGACGCGCACGTCCAGGTCCAGCACCTTGATGTGGGCGCGATCGGGGCAGTACTTCGAGCTGGCGCTCATGCAGTTGCCTACAGCCGCTGCCAGCAGGCGCGCCGGGTTCGGCCCACCGCCGGTGCCGAGCGGGGACGGCTCATCCGTGAACAGTGGGGGGACGCCCGGCTGCTGGAAGTCCACCGAGAACTCGTAGCCGCCCTTCCAACCGGGCGCGATCGAGAAGTCCTGGTTCATGGCCGCAACCTCCTGCAATGGGTAGCGTATCGGGCGACCTCGACGACGGCCAGCCGCGGCGGCATGGCACGTACCGCGGTGCCCGGAAGCACACCGGAGCGCTGCTGGCGTCCGCCTCCACCGCGGGCTTCGAGACGTGATCGTGGGGCCCCGGTCGCATTGTAGCGTACTCTAGCCGCGCGCGTAGCGTGGTCATGGCTTGTGGGAGCATGGAGGGTTCTACCGTACGGCGAGCGCGGAGCAGGGCCTACATGGCCGCTGCCACCGTCCCCTTGCGCTGGGCTCGGGGCCGTGAAGAAACCCTCATCCCCGATTCACCCTTACTTCAGGGCCTGGGTACAAGATTCTTCTGTGCACGAGGCGCGGCGCCTCGTGGACGATGGCGGGCAACGCAGGCGCTCACCCACACAAGGACGTGCGACGATGACGAGCAAGTACTGGATGGCGATGGCGGCGGGGTTGCTGTTTGCGAGCCCGCTGGCGGCGCAGGCTGGCGGCCACACCGGCCACCACCCGCAGCCGAACCGCCCCACGGCTCCGGCGCCGACAAGACCGCTGGCACCGCCGCCGCTGAGGCCGATTCCCCCGGCGCAGGCCGGTGCGATGATGCAGCCCCTGGGCCCGGAGCGGATCCTGGCGCTGCGCGACTCGCTGGGCCTCTCGGCCGAGCAGGTGCAGCGGCTGCAGGCGCTGCAGCCGCAGGCGGGGAGTTCCCACCACATGATGGCGGGGATGCAGAGCCACCGTGAGGCGCAGGCGCTGCTCGAGCAGCCGCAGCCGGACTTCACGGCGTACGAGGCGAAGCTGCGCGAGATGGCGAACCATCACGTGGCCGCGATGGTGGAGCAGGCGCGGCTCTCCGTGGCCGCGCGCGACGTGCTGACGCCGGCGCAGCAGGCGAAGCTGCGCAGCCTCGCGGCGCGCGCGCCGGCGCACGGTGGGATGGGGCAGGGTGGCATGATGCACCACCCGGGCATGCACACGGGCGCCGACACCGCGAAGGCGGGCGCGGGCAACCCCACGCACAACCACTGAACAGAAACCAGGGTGCACGGGTTCAAGCCGCCGGCTGTAGCTGCACGGCA
>ERZ1066122.553-NODE-553-length-38848-cov-15.825278_pt1 | contig 38848 bp, 41 predicted proteins | sample MGYA00382769_ERZ1066122 | MGnify/ENA primary metagenome ERZ1066122 (study PRJEB33369, sample SAMEA5778352) | biofilm metagenome | biome: Industrial cooling water; feature: Water cooling tower basin; material: Biofilm | place: United Arab Emirates | collected... | reverse complement strand
GGCACCGCGATCTCGATTCGTAAATTCTCCGAAAAGCCGATCACCATCGACATGCTCAAGGACTTCGGTTCGATGAGCGAGAAGATGGCGACCTGCCTCAAGATCGCGGGCGCCTGCCGTATGAACATCGTGATCTCGGGCGGTACGGGTTCGGGTAAGACGACGATGCTCAACGCCCTGTCGAAGATGATCGACCCGGGTGAACGCGTGCTGACGATCGAAGACGCAGCGGAATTGCGCTTGCAGCAGCCGCACTGGCTGCCGCTCGAAACCCGCCCGCCGAACCTCGAAGGTCAGGGTGCGATCACCATCGGCGACCTCGTCAAGAACGCCCTGCGCATGCGCCCGGACCGCATCATCCTGGGCGAAATCCGCGGCGCCGAGTGCTTTGATTTGCTCGCCGCCATGAACACCGGTCACGATGGCTCGATGTGCACGCTGCACGCCAACAGCCCGCGCGAATGCCTTGGCCGTATGGAAAACATGATCCTGATGGGCGACATCAAGATCCCCAAGGAAGCCATCAGCCGCCAGATCGCCGAATCGGTCGACATGATCGTGCAGGTGAAGCGTCTGCGCGATGGGTCGCGCCGCACCACCAACATCACCGAAGTGATCGGGATGGAAGGCGATGTGATCGTGACGCAGGAGCTGTTCAAGTTCGAATATCTCGACGAGACCGATGACGGCAAGATCATCGGGGAATTCCGCTCATCAGGCCTGCGCCCCTACACGCTCGAAAAGGCGCGCCAATTCGGCTTTGATCAGGCTTATCTTGAGGCCTGCCTCTAAGAGGCAGGCGATCCGGCCTGACCGGCCGGCGGGCGGTCGCCCTTGCGGCGCTTGCGCGCCGAATTCCAGGCCTGCCTCCAAGAGACAGGCGATCCGGTCTGAGCGGCCGGCGGGCGTGCGAAAGTCAGAGGCTTCCGATCACGGCGGGCAGGCTCAACGCCAACAGGCCGCCGCCGATGATTGCAAGGAGCATGAACAGGGTCAGCCACGGCACCCAGCCAACCTGTTCAAGCCGGGCGACATCGCGGCGCTTGCCCCGGCGGTAATCCATCACGCCGCATACCCCCGCCAGCACCCACAGACCCGCGCCCACCACTGCCAGTTGGCCAGCCTCGCTCAACAGCGCGAATTGGGATAGCGGATCGCTCATTCTGCGGCGCATATGGGGGCTGAGTGCGCTTGCGCAATCCCTGCACCTGCTTCAAGCGAGCACGTGATGGATGGCTCGATTGCCCGCCCCCGCCCGCTGCTCGCGCTCGGCCTGCGCCTGCTCGCCGCGCTGGCGCTGGCGACCATGGCGATGCTCGTCAAACTCGCAGGCGAGCGCGGCGCGCATCTCGTCGAGATGATCTTCTGGCGGCAAGCGCTGAGCGCCGTTCTGCTTGGCGCTGGCCTTGCGCTGACAGGCAAGCTCGCGCTGCTGCGCACCAAGCGGCTGGCAGCCCATGGCCGCCGCGCAATCAGCGGCACGGTGGGGATGATGTTCACCTATGGCGCAGTGCTGCTGCTCCCGCTTGCTGAGGCCACCACGCTGGGCTTCACCGCGCCGATCTTTGCAGTGCTGATCGCGCTGGTGCTGTTCGGTGAGACCATCGGACCCTACCGCTGGAGCGCGATTGCCATCGGCTTTACCGGCGTGCTGGTGGTGATGGGGCCGGGTCTCGGTAGTGGCGATGGCGCGGTGACGGTCGCAGGCGTGATTGTCGGCTTGATCGCGCCGCTGATGGTCGCGCTGATCAGCTTTCAGGTGCAGGATCTCAACACCACCGAAAGCGCGTGGAGCATCGTGTTCTGGTTCACTGCGCTTTCCGCCCCGGTGCTGGCGCTGGCCCTGCCCTTTGTGCTCGGACCGCATGACCTCGCGACCTGGGGCATCATCCTCGCCATGGCGCTGTGCGGTGCCTTGGCGCAGGTGTTGCTCACCCTGTCGCTGCGGTTCGGATCAGCCGCCGTGATCCTGCTGATGGATTACACCGCGCTGCTGTGGGCCAGTTTCTACGGCTTTTTCGTGTTCGAGCGCGCGGCACCGGCCAGCCTGTGGCTTGGTGCGCCATTGATCGTGGCCGCCGGTCTGATTATCGCCTATCGCGAACGGGAACTGGCACGGCTCAACCACCGTTCATATTCCGATCGCCAAGACAGCGCCCGAAAGGATTGACGACATGACCCGTAACCGCAATTTCCGCACCGGCCTCGTTGTTGCCGCTCTGGCAGCGCTGAGCCTTGCCTCGGCCGCCTGCAACACCGTGAAGGGCCTGGGCGAAGACGTGAAGTCGGTTGGCCGTGCGGGCGAGCGCGCCATCGATTGAGGCCGACGTCCCCGCCGCTGCGTTAGCGGCGATACACCAGCATGATATTGTTGGCAGCCAGGCCATAGCGCGCCGTGCGAGCGAAGCCATGGTCTGCCGCCACGGCATCGACAGCGGCTGCATCCCGTAAGCCCCAGCGCGGATCGCGCGCCTTGAGGCTGGCATCAAATTCGAGATTGGACGGCGCGGTTTCGACGCCCGCTTCAAGATAGGGGCCGTAGAGGATCAGCGGCCCGCCTTCGCTGCCTAAAATTTGGGCAGCACCTGCAAACAGCCCTTCCGTCGCTGACCACGGGCTGATGTGCACCATGTTGATGCACAAAATTGCATCAGCAGCTTCGACCGGCCAACTTGCGGGCGCCGCGGCATCCAGCAACAGCGGCGCGGCCAGATTGTCCCCGGCATACTCCGCCCGGTAGGCGGCAATCGAGGCCAGCGCCTCATCCGAAGGATCGGTCGGCTGCCAGTGCAGCGCGGGGAAACGCTCCGCGAAGAACACCGCGTGCTCCCCCGTGCCACTGGCGATTTCAAGCACGCGGCCCTGCGGCGGCAGCTCGCGCGTCAGCACCTCGGCAATGGGCTCACGGTTGCGTTCGGTTGCGGGGGCGGAGCGCTTCGCCGTCACGAAACTTGCCGCTCCTGCCCTTCCCAATAGGGCGCGCGCAATTCACGGCGCAGGATCTTGCCGCTGGCATTGCGCGGCATGAGCGGAATGACATCAACACTCTTGGGTGCCTTGAAGGCAGCGATGCGAGACCGCGCCCAGGCAATGATGTCGGCCTCGTCAATCGTCGCGCCGGGCTTGGGCACGACACAGGCTTTGACCTCTTCACCCCAGGTGGCGCTCGGCACGCCGATCACCGCGACTTCCGCCACCGCCGGGTGGCCGAAAATCGCGTTCTCGACTTCGGCCGGATAGACATTCTCGCCGCCGGAAATGATCATGTCCTTGATACGGTCCTGAATGTAGATGTAGCCATCATCATCCATGATCCCGGCATCCCCGGTGTGGAGCCAGCCATCGGGATCAATCGTCTTGGCGGTCGCTTCGGGCAATTGCCAATAGCCGGCGGTGTTGGTGGGCGAGAGGATGCACACTTCGCCAATCGTACCGCGCGGCACTTCGACATTATCCGGCCCGCGCACTTCGATCTGCACGCCCGGCAGCGCCTTGCCTGCCGAACGCATGCGCTGGTTGCCTTCAAGCGTGTGATCTTCGGGCAGCAGCGCCGAGATCGTCCCGCTCGTCTCGGTCATGCCATAGGCTTGCAGGAAGCCGGCATTGGGCATGGTGGCGACCGCCTGCTTGAGCAGTTCGAGCGGCATCGGCGCCGCCCCATACATCAGGAATTTGAGATGGCTGAAATCAGTGGTCGCCGCCTGCGGATGCTGCACCACCATTTGCAGCGCGGCGGGCACGATGAAGAGATGCGTCGCGCCGCTCTCAATCGCCGCCAGCACGCCTGTGGGGGTGAATTCGGCCTGCACCAGATTGCGCACACCATTGGCGACCCCGATATTCATTAGGCCCGTTCCGCCAATATGCGCACACGGCATGCAGATCAGGATGCAATCGTCTGGCTCGTAGAAATTCCACGGCAAGCCCGCGGCAATGCCATTATTGCGCGTGCCCAGCAGATTACGGTTGGACAGCATCGCGCCCTTGGGATTGCCGGTGGTGCCCGAGGTGTAGAGTTGCAACACCGGCTCATCGCGCGTTGGCGGGGTGTAAGGCACCGGATCGAGCGCTGCGGCCTCGGCGCGGGCTGTGGCACCGGCCACCACCTGCGGCTGCGCGGGAACCTGCTCCGCGACCTGGCGCGCAAGGTCGACAAAATCATGCCCCGCGATCACCAGCTTGGCGCCGGTATCGGTGAGGATGAAGGCAATCTCCGGCGCTGCCAGCCGCCAGCCAATCGGCACCATCACTGCGCCCATCCGCGCCGCTGCGAGATAGGCGAGGAAATACATCACCTCATTCTTGCCGAGCCACGCGATGCGATCACCCTTGGCGATGCCGCGTGCCTTGAGCCACGCGATCAGCTGGCGGGTCAGATGATCGGTCTCGCGATAGGTGATGCGGTCGTCATCCTGCTCGAAAGCAATCCCGTCAGGCCGTTCAGCCGCCCAGAAATGGAGGATGTCGTCGAAGTGTTCGTGGCTGTGATAGGCCTTGCGTGCCATGGCGCTGCTCTCTCCCCAAAGCGTTGTTTACGCTAGGTAGGGCAAAGCACGCCCCGGAATCCAGCAGTGAATTAGCTAAACCGTCCCTGCTTGCGCGCAGCTGGTTCGCGGATGATCAGCCACACCAGCAGGCCGAGCGGGCCCGCCACGAAAGTGGCGAGCAGGATCGGTGCCTGGAGGAAGCGCGAAATGCGCTTGGCATCGCCATCGCGGGCGATCCACAGGCCGACAAACAGATCAAAGGCGAGATAATGCGTCCAGCCGATCGCAACGCCTGCATCGTTGCTGAAGATCGCGCGCACGCCCGCGATAGTGGTGAAATCCGCGCCGCCGCTTGGTCCACCTGCGGGCAGCATCCCGCTCATCAATCCGATCAGCCCGCTTGCATAGATCAGGCAAAGCAGCGCGATGCCACAATAGAGCACCCCGGCGAGCAGCGCAGGCCAGCGCGGCAGCAGGATCAGCGCGCCCCACGCGATCAGCGCCACGAGGTTCACGAGATTGAAAAGCTGCGTCCAGTCCATCACGGCGTTCCTCGGGCCAGTTCGCGCGCCGCACGGCGCATCGCATCATTATCATGGATGAAGCGCCCCGGTGCCGCACGCAAGGCCAGCCGCAGCGCGGCACCGGCCACATCGCGCGCGTCGATCGAACCCATGCCGCGCCATGACCCCATCAGCAAAGGATCAATCAAGGGCGCCGCGACCAGCGCCAGCCGTTCCGCCAGCCGCCAATCATCCGGGCGCGGGCCGCGCAGCAGGCCGGGCCGCAGGATATCCAGCCGCTTGAACGCCATCTGCGAGAGCGCGGCTTCGACCTCGCCCTTGGTGCGCATGTAGCGGTTCTTCGCGTGACGATCCGCACCGGCAGCGCTCACCACCACAAGATGCCGCGTGCCCGCCTTGAGCGCTGCTGCCGCACTGGCCAGCACCAGATCGTGATCGACAGCGCGAAAAGCCGCTTCGTCCTTGCCCGCCTTCTTCCAGGTCGTGCCCAGCGCACAGATCAGCGCGCGCGGTTGGACGGCCTCCATCACCTCGCCCCATTTGGCCGGTTCAGCGACAAACATTTCGACCCGCGCACCGCGAGGCAAAGGCACCTCGCGGCGGGCCAGCCCGATCAGGCGCACCTCGCTATTGGTGCTCGCAAGCTCGATCACCCGCCGCCCGATCAGCCCGGTGGCTCCGACAAGCGCAATCCGTGCGGCCTCAGACATTGATCAGCCCCACCGGACGTTCGCCAAAGATCTGCGCGAAGCACTGCATGGCGAAGCGATCGCTCATCCCCGCGATGAAATCGGCGATCACCCGCGCCCGCTCAGGATGGGCCGCAGGCAAGCGCGCTTGCCATTCGGGGGGCATCAGGCGCGCATCATCAGCATAGGCCGCGAAGAGCTGCGCCACCACGGCGCGGGCGCGCTCGGCCGCCGCAGTCTGTTCGGGATGGTAGTAGAGTTCGCGGTACATGAAATCCTTGAGCACCCGCTCCTGCGTCGCCATCGCGGGCGAGAACCCGGCAAGCTGGCGCCCTGCCCCGCGCACCTCGGCCACCGAACCGATCCCCGAAGTCTGCGCCCGGGTGTGGGCCAGCACATCATTGACCATCAGCCCGATCTGATCGCGCACCAGCTCGCGCATCAGGCGGTCGCGCGGCGCGTGGGGGAAGCGCCGTTCGACCGCGCGCCACTGATCCGCGAGGAAATCCAGCGCGAGCAACTGATCAAGCTCGAGAAAGCCGGCGCGCAGCCCATCATCAATATCGTGATTGTCGTAAGCAATATCATCGGCGACAGCGGCGATCTGCGCTTCAAGCGAAGGCCAGGTATCGAGCGCCAGCGGGAAGGCTGCATCCAGCTCCGCCAGCGCCCAGGTTGCCTCGGCGACGGGGCCATTATGCTTGGCGAGGCCTTCGAGCAGATCCCAAGTCAGATTGAGGCCATCATGCGCGGGATAGGGGCTTTCGAGCCGCATCACCGTGCGCAGCGCATGGGCGTTGTGGCAGAAACCGCCATACGGGCTGAGCGCCTCGCTCAACGCATCTTCCCCCGCATGGCCGAACGGCGGATGGCCGAGATCATGCGCAAGACAGAGCGCTTCGGTCAGATCCTCATCGAGCCCCAGCGCACGCGCCAGCACCCGTCCGATCTGGGCGACTTCGAGACTGTGGGTCAGCCGCGTGCGATAATGATCGCCATCGGGCGCGATGAACACCTGCGTCTTGGATTTGAGGCGGCGAAAGCTCATCGAATGGACGATGCGATCGCGGTCGCGCTGGAATTCGCTGCGCGGGCCGCGCCGCTCGCCGGGTTCGGCCCCGTCGCGGCTCACCACAAATTCGCGCCCGCCATGCCGGAACGGATCAGCAGCGTAAGGCGCGCGGGTGATCGCGGGATCGGTCAAGCCGCCGCGTCCCCGAACATCCAGTCAACCGCTGCCTGACAATGAATGCGGGTGCCTTCGAACACCGGCAGCACATTGGCATCAACATCCACCACCAGATCCAGCTCGGTGCAGGCGAGCACGATCGCTTCGGCGCCATCCTGCGCCTTGCCGGTGATGATGGTTTTCAAGGTGCGTTCGGCGTCGCGGGTCACCTTGCCGACCATCAATTCGTCATAGATGATCCGGTCAAGCAGTTCGACATTCTCGGTCTTGGGCGGCAGCAGATCGATCCCGTGCGCCACCAGACGGCGGCGGTAGAAGCTTTCGGTCATCACATTGCGGGTACCGATCAGCGCCGCATTGCTGTGGCCTGCGGCCTTCAAGGCCATGCCGACATGATCAGCAATGTGCAGGATCGGGATCGCGACGCTTTCGGCGACCTCGTCATAGACCTTGTGCATCGAATTGGCGCCGATGATGAGGCCTTGCGCCCCCGCCCCTTCGAGCCGCTTGGCGCTGTCGATCAACACGCTCGCGACGCGGCTCCAGCCTTCATCCTCACGGATCGCGTACAATTCGGCAAAGTTGAGGCTTTCGATCAACAGCGGCGGGCTGACCATCGGGGCAGCGCGTTTCTGAACGAGGCGGCAGATGCGATCATAATAAGAGCCGGTCGAAACCCAGCTCATGCCTCCGATAATACCCAACTTGCGCAACATATTGCTCCTCGAATCCGGCGCCCCCCTCTAGCGGGGCAGGACACTTTTGGGGAGCGCTTATTGCCGCGCGGCGCGCGGCGGCAGGGCGGCAAGCCATTGGCGCAGATCAGCAAGGCTCCGGTCAGCCGCTTCCTCCTGCGGGAGATGGCCGATTCCCGGATAGATCACCAGCGTGCTCTCGGCCATGACCTCATCAAGATAGCGCCCCGCGGCCACCGGAATCAGCCGGTCTTCCTCGCCCCAGATGATCAAGGCCGGCACCGGGATGGCGGCAATTTCGGCGCGATCCAGCGCGTCATAGGGGATCGCAAAGCGTTGCAAGGTGGCGCGGCGGTTGCCGGGATAGCGCAGCAATTCCCAGTAGCGATCGATCATCGGTTCAGTGACGATGCTTTCGACCGAAACACTCTGGCGCAGGCTCTTTTCGATCAGGCTGCGCGGGGTAACCTGTTCGACAATCCTGTTCAGCCCCGGCATGCCGGCGATCTTGAAGCCGATATTGCCGCTCGAGCGCTTTTGCGTGTCCTCCTTGGGCTGGCCGGTCTTGAGCGATTCCGGCGACAGCATCGGCATCCCGCTCGCGTCGACCAGCACCAACCCGTTGAGACGCTCGGGATAAGCCACGGCAAATGCCAGCGCGTGCTTGCCGCCCATCGAATTGCCGCCGAGGATAAAGCGCTCGACGCCCAGCTTGTCGGCCACGCGGCGGATGTGGGCGACATAATTGTCGCGCGAATAATCGCCCTTGGGATCGGGGCCGGTCAGCCCATGGCCAACCTGATCGAAACGGATCACGCGGTAATCGGCCTTGAGATCCCGGGCCCACGGCTCCCAGGTGTGCAGATCGGCGTTGGAGCCGTGCAGCAGGATGATCGCGGGCGCATCCTTGGGGCCTTCATCGCGCAGGTGCACCACCAGCCCGTCTCCCAGATCAACGAATTGCGAGGGCGCGGTGCCATATTTGGCGCGCATCGCGGCGGCATTAGTATCCGGCGTGCGAAAAACGAGAAACAGCACCACCAGCACTGCGACCAGTGCCAGCACCACCCGAACAACCCACTTCATTGCGTTTTCATCTCCAAAATCCAGCGGCGCACCACCGCGACGCCATCGGGATCGACGGTCGACTTGCCCAGTTCGGGCATGGCGACCCCCGGCTCTGCCGATGACAGCCGATAGGCGAGGATCGATTGATCGGGCGCGCCGGGCACAATCGCGAATTCATGCCCGCCCGCGCCGCGCCCGGCGGCAACCGGGCGCTTCATGATGCCGACGGCATGGGGATCGGCCTGTTCCCAGCGCAGATCGAGCCCCGAATTCGACGCCATGCCGCCGGGCTGATGGCAATGCGCGCAATTCACATCGAGATAGGCGCGCGCCAGCGGTGCGGCTGCCCCTGTCGCGTGGGTGCGCCAGTCGGGCAGGCGGTGGGCGCCCTCGGGCACCTGATCGAGCAGCCCCGCCTGCACCATGTCACCCAGCCATTCCGCGGCAAGATTGCGCGCCTTGGGGCCGATCGGGATGACCGCACCGTTGAGGCTATGGCATTCCTTGCACTGGTTCTTGTTGGGGATGCGATAGCTGATCGCTTCGCCCGCCGGGCTCGTGACATCAATCCGCGCCCCGGCCAGCGCCAGTGTGGCTTCGGTCTGTTCGGCATTCCAGCGATAGGGCAGCGCCACCCAACCATCGGCACGGTGCAACAGCACGCGGGTTTCGATCAGCCGCCGCGATGTCCCCTCCCCGAAAGCGAAGGTCTTGATGATCGCCGCACCCACCGGAAAGCGCAGCAAGCCTTCCCCGTCCGCGTGCAGCCGCGTGCCTTCGGGCAGGTAGATGAAACGCAGCTTGTCCGCGCCGTCCGACCAGAGGGGCGTGTTGAGCGCATAGGGTGTCACGCCCAAAGTGGGCACCTGCGCATCCGGATGGATGAAAAAGCCGAAGTCCGAAAGCTTGGGCGGCAGGCTGGCACCTGTGATTGCCGCATCGGACACTTGGGGCGACACCAGCCGTGCGTGCGCAATCGCGCCTGATAGCGCCAGCGCCGCCACTGCCAGAAGCGCTGAACTCCGCCTCACTTCAGCCGCGCCTCCAGCTCGGGCGGCGCGCCAACCGCGCTGGCATCCCATTTGATCCCCTGTTCGGGCGCGGTGAGCGGGCCGGGCTGCGCCTCGGCCAGCGCCTGGCCCTGCCGCTGGAGATTGAGCGACCAGCCGGCAATATCCCCTGTCACCGCCAGCGCCGGGGCTGCCCCTGCTTGCGACAGGCCATCCCACAGGATCGGCGGCAGCGCCCCGCCAAAGGCTGCCAGCAGCAGCGGGGCACCCGGCAGCGCCGGGTCTGTCGCGCCGCTATCGACCATGTTCTCGCCAATCACGACATTGCGCGGGAACGGGTTGTAGCGCGCATCATCGAAGCGCTGCGAATAGGCGATCACCATGAAGGGCGCGGTCGGATTATCCTGCACGATATTGCCATCGACCCAGACATTCTCGTTCGCCATCACCATGATGCCGGTGCCGCGCGGGACATTGCCGACAATGTTGCCGGGCGGCGCGAAATTGGGGGTGTTGTTGCCCGCCACCAGATTGCCGCTGACCACCACATTGCCCCCGCCCATCACCGGCAGGCTCGGCAGATCGAACACCAGAATGCCCCCGGTGTTACGGGTGACATAGTTCTGGGTGACGATGGCATCGCGGCTGTTCTCGATCTCGATCCCGGCGACATTGTCGCTCGCAACCGAATTGCGCACGGTGATCCGCTGCGATTGGCCGACATAGATCCCGGCATCCGATGCGCCGGACACTTCGGAATCGCTGATAAGGATCCCGGTGCTTTCCACCGGATAGATGCCATAGGCGCCATTGCTGGCGCTTGGCCCGTTCGTCCACGTCACGCGGATACGGTGATAGATGATGTTATCCGCGCCCTTCGACTTGATGCCATCGCCCTTGGGATTCTCGATCGCGAAATCGCGCAAGGTGACATTGTCGGAGGTGACAAGCAGCCCTTCGCCCGAGCCTTGCTGGCCGGTGAAATCAAGGATGGTAAGCGCAGGCCCTGCCCCGCGCACAGTCACCCCCGCCACATCGAGGCTGAGCCCGTCACGGAGCGGATAGCGCCCGGCCGCGAGCACGATCTCGTCACCCGGCGCGGCCATAATCAGGGCTTCCTGCAATTTCTCCGCTGCATCCGCCCCCGGCGCGATCATATGGGTCGCCGCCCAGACGGGCGCGGCGGAAGCCAGCAGTGCAGCGGCCAGCGTTGTTCTCAGCATCGCGAATTCTCCCTCTCCGCGCGCCATAGTGCGCATCGCGGGGAAGCTTGGCAAGTCCGGCCGCTGCCTTAGCCGAGCCCGATCGCGCAGAGCGCCGCGCTGGTGGTGACAACGCCGATGATCTCGCCATCTTCGGTGCGGCGCAGGCGCTTGACACTGTCAAACAGCCCGCGCGCCTGCTCAGGCTCACCCTCGCGCGGCGCCATCGCCTGACGCAAGGTCCAAAGCTGACCAAGGCTGAGGCGATCCACCATGCGGCCCGCCATGCATGCGGCCCGGCCCTCGCCCATGCCCGAGGCGACCAGCGAGCGTTCGACCTGCCAGACGATCAGCGGACGCGCCAAGCCGGTCTGCACCGCCAGCACGCCTGCTCCGATCAGCAACACGGTAATCAACAACAGCTTCTTCATCCCGACCTCTTTTTCGCATCGCCGAGGAGCCGAAACCCGGTCCCCACTTTTCGGCGCGATGCTTGGGTCAATCGAGCGCCTTGACGATTTCCTCGACCATCTTCTTGGCGTCGGCCAGCAGCATCACGGTCTGGTTCATGTAGAACACGTCGTTATCGACGCCCGCATAGCCCACGCCGCCCATCGAACGCTTGATGAAGAACACCTGCTTGGCCTTGTCGACATCGAACACCGGCATCCCGTAGATCGGCGAGGACTTGTCGGTCTTGGCCGCCGGGTTCACCACGTCGTTCGCGCCGATGATGAAGGCGACATCGCACTGGGCGAAATCGGAATTGATGTCCTCCAGCTCGAAAACTTCATCGTAAGGAACGCTGGCTTCGGCAAGCAGCACGTTCATGTGGCCCGGCATACGCCCCGCGACGGGGTGGATCGCATACTTCACCTCCACGCCCTTTTCCTTGAGCTTGTCGCCCATTTCGCGCAGCGCGTGCTGGGCCTGGGCGACCGCCATCCCGTAGCCGGGGATGATGATGACCTTCTCGGCCTGTTCGAGCATATAGGCGGCGTCTTCGGCAGAGCCCTGCTTGTAGGGCCGCTGTTCGCGTGCCCCGCCTGCACCGCCGGCGCCTGCATCCGCGCCGAAGCCGCCCGCGATCACCGAAATGAAGCTGCGGTTCATGGCCCGGCACATGATGTAGCTGAGGATCGCGCCCGAGGAGCCGACCAGCGCTCCGGTGATGATCATCGCCGAGTTGCCGAGCGTGAAGCCCATCGCCGCCGCGGCCCAGCCGGAGTACGAGTTCAGCATCGACACCACGACAGGCATGTCCGCGCCGCCGATCGGGATGATCAGCAGGAAGCCGATGGCAAAGGCCAGCACGGTGATCCAGACCACCAGCTGCCCCTCACCCGCGCCGCCCGCGCCCGACAGCGTGTAGGCGGCGATCAGGCCGAGGATCGCGAGCAGCGTGCCGAGGTTGATGACATGCCGGCCCGGCAGCAGGATCGGCGAACCGCTCATACGTCCCGAAAGCTTGAGGAAGGCGATGACCGATCCCGAGAAGGTGATCGCCCCGATCGCGATACCGAGGCCGAGTTCGACGCGGCTGACCGCCATGATCTGCCCGGCGGCATCGGTGATGCCGAAGGCGGCAGGGTTCAGCCATGCGGCAAGGCCCACCACCACCGCAGCGAGGCCCACGAGGCTGTGGAAGCCCGCGACCAGCTCCGGCATCGCGGTCATGGCGATGCGCCGCGCGATGGTCACGCCCAGGATCGCGCCGATGGCAATCGCAATTCCGATCTCGACAAGGTTGGTGCCGTGTATGACGAGGGTCGTGCCGACCGCGATGGCCATGCCGATCATGCCGTTGCGGTTGCCCGCGCGGCTCGAGGCCGGGCTCGAGAGCCCGCGCAGCGCGAGGATGAAGAACACGCCCGCCACAAGATAGGCGAGCATCGCCCAGGCGGGGGTGGCGCCTTCGCCCGAGGCGGCGGCGGAAAGGAGGGAGAAGTCCATCACTTACTTCTCCTTCTTCTTGTACATCGCGAGCATGCGCTCGGTCACGGCAAAGCCGCCGAAGATGTTGATGCTCGCCAGCACAACCCCGAACAGACCGAGATACTTGGCGACCGGGCTGCCCGCCTCCGCCGAGGCGATCAGCGCGCCGACGATGATCACAGAGGAGATCGCATTGGTCACCGCCATCAGCGGGGTGTGCAGCGCCGGGGTCACCGACCAGACAACGTAGTAGCCGACAAAGCAGGCTAGCACGAAGATGCTGAGAATTGAGATGAAATCCATGTCTGCTCCGGCTCAGTAATATCGTACGGTTTGGACGACGCCGAACCGCTGTTCAGGCATCGCCCTGCTCACGTTTACACGAATTGTCTCGCCATCCCGCGCCAGCACTGAAAAGCGCGCCTGAAGGATCGACATATCAAAGGGAAAGCTCGCGCCTTGGGGCAATTCGCTTTGGCTGAGACTGCCAAGATTGCCGACTGTTCCGAAGCGCACGCTGAAGGTCGGAAGGGCCCCCTTCCCCAGCGTGGCGGAACGGCCCTCGTAACGCACAGCCACAATGTAGTTTGCCGTGTGGAGGCTGGGATCGATCCGGCGATAGGCACCGCCAGAAACAGCCTTGGGCTTCTTGGGCCGATTGCGCGCGAAGTTCGGCAAGCCGGGAATTGCATTGCCCGCATTGAACGAGCCATCAAGCCTGCCATCTGAGTCGGCATCGATCAGGCACTTTTGCAGATTTCCCGATCCCAGCAGAAGACTGCGGGCCAGCGATTGCTTCGGCACACCGCTCACGCAGAACACCGGTGCCCCGCTCGTCAGCAGGCCAAACAACTGATCGCCTGCGCTGGCGAGCGTCTTGCCTGATTTGGCATCCACCGCGTCCTCGCTCAGCTCGATCAAGGAAGGCGGAAGGAGTCGATGACGGATCACGAATTCGCCGTCGCGGACGGTGCGCTCACCGATTTGCGACGGATCAGCCTGAACGATCCAAGCCGTTTCGATGTAGTCTGGGTTCTGAGCGGGCACGAGAACCGCGCTCATTGTCAGTATGGCGCTGACGGCGGTCACCCCAACAGCCTCTCGTTGACGACCTTCCCGCCCTGCGTGAGCCGGATCGCATTGCCGATTTCCTCATCGAGCACGGGCTTGCCCTGCTCCTTGTCCCAGAAGGCGCTGAGGAAATTGTAATGGTTGCGTGCAAACAGCGCCGAAGCATCGGCCGGCAGGTGCGCGGGCGTGTTGGAATAGCCGATGATCGTCACGCCATGCTTGACCACGGCCTCATCCGGCACCGAGCCTTCGACATTGCCGCCTTGCGCCACCGCGAGATCGAAGATCACGCTGCCGGGCTTCATGGTGGCGATCTGCGCATCGGTGATCAGCCGCGGCGCGGCCCGGCCCGGGATCAAGGCGGTCGTGATCACAATGTCCTGCTTGGCGATATGCTCGGAAACGAGCTGGGCCTGCGCGGCCTTGTATTCATCGCTCATTTCGGTGGCATAGCCGCCCGAACCTTCGCCTTCGATGCCTGCGACATTCTCGACGAAGATCGGCTTGGCGCCGAGCGACATGATCTGTTCCTTGGTGGCCGAGCGCACATCGGTCGCCGAAACCTGCGCGCCGAGCCGCCGTCCGGTGGCAATCGCCTGAAGGCCCGCCACGCCGACACCCATCACGAACAGCTTGGCCGCTTGCACGGTGCCGGCGGCCGTCATCATCATCGGGAAGGCCCGGCCATAATGATCGGCCGCGACGAGCACCGCCTTGTAACCGGCAAGGTTCGATTGCGACGACAGCACGTCCATTGATTGCGCGCGGGTGATGCGCGGCATGAATTCCATGCTGAGCGCTTCGAACCCGGCGGCGGCATAGGCATCCACCACATCGCGGCGGGTAAAGGGATCGAACAGCGCGGCGACCCATGCGCCGGGTTTGGCGCCCTTGAGCAGCGCCACATCAGGCGCCTGAATGCCGAGCACGATGTCGGCATCCTTTACCGTGGCTGCCGCATCGCCGACGCTGGCGCCGACTTCGGCATAGGCGGCATCGGTGACCGATGCCGTGGCGCCCGCGCCCGCCTCGACAGCGACAGTCAGGCCGAGGGCGGCATATTTCTTGGCCGTTTCCGGGGTGGCCGCCACCCGGGTTTCCCCGGGGGCGCGCTCTTTGAGGATCGCGATCTTCACGATTTACCTTCGCTTCAGGCGATCAGCATGACGACAAAAGCGACGATCACCGCAATCACCGGCACCGCCCATTTGAGAGTTCCCATGAAACCCTCGTAAGTGGCCTGTGCCTTATCCATGTCGTGCGTTGCCATTTTTTCAATTCCCCTTTGGGCTGGTAAACACCGCAATCGGCATATGGTTGCAAGAAACATGTGCACGCAGGCGCGCGCGCATGTCTGCCCCGTATCGGAGCCCGCCGCGCTTCTCAAGCCACCTTAAATATCAGGCAACCGATTTGCTGCTGACGCGGCGTTCTCTCGAACGGATGGGGGCTTTGACAAAGCGCAAAGTGCAACAGCCTTAATCGGGTCTTTACTCATCGCTTCTATGCCTTGGACCGTTCCACATCCGGCCAGAGGTGCCGGAACGGCCGAGGATCAGGGCAAAGCAAACGATGCCGGATAGTCACAACCGCGAATGCATCGATCAGGATGTGCGCACCATCATGCTGATCGATGATGAGCCTGCGCAGACGCGCCTGATCTCTGCGATCATCGCGCGCGATGGCTGGCGCGCCGTGGTGGCGGGTGATCCCGACACCGCGATTGCCATGCTCGGCACGCGTGAAGGGATGCAGATTTCCGCGATCCTGCTTGATCACTGGGTGCCGGGAGATAACGCCTGTGAGCTGATTGCCGAGTTGAAAGCGCGTCGCCCCGCCGTGCCGATCCTGATGCTGACAACCAGCGCCTCGCCGCTGCTCGCGGTCGAAGCGATGCGCGCCGGCGCCAGCGATTATCTGGTAAAACCGGTTTCTCCCGAACGGTTGATGGATGCGCTGCGCGCGGTCACCACGCGCGAGACGCAGCGCCGCGAACTCGCGCCGCTTGCCGAAAAAATGTCCGCCAGCCTCGATTTCGATGCCATGATCGGCACCGCCCCCGGCTTTCGCGCCGCGCTGGCCCAGGCGGCAAAGACCGCGCGCGGCCACGGCCATGTCGCGATCGACGGGGCGAGCGGGACGGGCAAGGAAATGCTGGTGCGCGCGATGCATTCGGCCAGCCCGCGTGCGCGCGAACCGTTTCGTATCGTCGATCTCGCCACGATCCCGCCGACCTCGGTGGAATCAGTGCTGTTCGGACACGAGCCGGGTGCCTTTCCGGGCGCCTTTGATCGCCAGATCGGGGCGTTCCAGCATTGCGACACCGGCACGCTGGTGCTCGACGATGTCGATCGCCTGACCCCGCAGACCCAGCAATCCCTGCTCGAAGCCCTGAGCAGCGGCATTATCCGCCCGGTGGGGGCGACCTATGGCTTCCGGGTCGATGTCCGACTGCTTGTCACCAGCAATGTCGCACTCGGCGATTTGGTGGTGAGCGGCCAGTTCGATCCCGCTCTCGCCGAAAAGCTTGCGGCGAACCGCATCTCGCTGCCGCCCCTGCGCGAGCGACCGGGCGATGTGCCCGCACTGACCCGCCATTTCCTTGCCCGCATCGGCGAACAGCCAGGCCTCAAGCATCTGTCGATCACCGATAGCGCGCTCGCCCTGCTTGCCGCCTATGATTGGCCGGGCAATGTGCGCCAGTTGCAATCCGTGCTGTTTCGCGCGGCGGTCTATTGCGAGGGCGAAGCGCTCACCGCGGAAAGCTTTCCCGAATTGTCGGAAATGCTCGGCGGTCAACAGGCCCCGCTGTTCGATACGAGCCACGAGGGTGTCGGCATCACGCTCTACACGCCCGATGGCAATCTGCGCCCGCTCGAAGAGATCGAGGCCGATGTCATCCGCCTCGCTATCGGCCATTATCGCGGCCGCATGACCGAAGTCGCGCGGCGCTTGGGGATCGGGCGTTCGACCCTCTATCGCAAGCTGTCGGATCTCGGGATTGATAACGCCGCGTGATGCGCTTAGCGCTGCGGACATGACACAGCTTCAGGATTTTGCAGGACGCAGCGCGCTGGTAACCGGCGCCGCATCGGGGATCGGCGCAGCATGCGCCCGCGGATTGGCCGCCCGCGGCGCCGCGCGGCTGGTGCTGGTCGATGTTGATGGCGCAGGGCTGGATGCGCTCGACCTTCCGGGCGAAGTGCACCGCATCACCGGCTCTGTCGCTGACGAGGCCCTGTGGCAAGCGCTCGAACCGCAGATGCAGGGTCTTGATCATGCAGTGGTCAACGCCGGGATCGGCGCGGGCGGGCCGATTGCGCAGCTCACCCTGGCGGAATGGCGCCGGGTGATGGCGGTCAATCTCGATGGGGCTTTCCTGACGCTCGCAGCCTCCCTGCGCGCAATGGCCGCCAAAGGCGGGAGCGCGGTGGTGGTCGCCTCGACCACGGGGATCAAGCCGGTGCCGGGGATCGGGCCTTATGGCGTTTCCAAGGCAGCCGTCGCGCACATGGCGCGCATTGCGGCGGCGGAAAATGCCAAGCTGGGCATCCGCGTCAACGCTATCGCGCCGGGCGGGGTTGATACCGCGATCTGGGACGGCGGCGAGGATTTCCAGCGCTCGGTCGCGGCGATCGGCCGCGAGGCGACCCTCAAAGCCATGGCCAAGACAACTCCGCTCGGCCGCTTTGCCTCATCCGAGGAAATGGCCGACAGCATCCTCTACCTGCTCAGCGATGTCGCCGCCAATATCACCGGTCATGTGATGGTATCAGACGGCGGCTACACGCTCTAGGTTTGCAGCCACCTTCGGCGGCAATCACCGCCCACCCCGCCTCACCACTGGAAGCTGTGCTGCGCCAGCGTGTTGCTGGTGTTGCCCATCAGGCTCATCGTCAGCGTCCTGGCTTTCCAGTCGATATCGACCAGCCCGTAATTCTCGATCCCGAAGAACTTGGTGATACGGCGCGGATCGGGCTCACGCTTGGTACTCGCCTCGACATCGCTCGAAAAGGCGAGGTTCAGGGAAGAACTGGTGAACTCCCAGATATCCTCGCTGCCACCGGGGGCCTTGTCCTTGTAGATCGCGCCCGCATGGCGATCACCCGAAAGGATCACCAGCCCGCTTTGGGCGCGCCCTTCGAGCATCGTGAGCAAGCGTGCCCGTTCGAGCGGGAAATTGGTCCAGCCTTCGAACTGGTGCGCTTCCGTCAGCACCTGCGTGGAGGAGACCACGATGCGCAAATCAGCCGGCTTGGCCAGCTCCTGCTCGAGCCAGCGCCATTGTTCATCCCCGAGCACGGTCGCCGCGGGATCGGTGTTGGGCACATAGCTGCCGAGCGGCGCACGCTCACGCGTCCATTCGGCGCGCTTCAGATCAGAACGGAAATAGCGGGTGTCGAGCAAGAGGAACTGCACGCGCTGGCCTTCCGGCCCGATGATGCGGCTTTCATAGACGCCCGGACGGGCGCGCACTTCCTCGGACGAACCCCAGAAGGTGTCGAACAGCTCCTTGGCCCAGCGCTTGAACGGGAAGTTGCCGCCTGCATCATTGAGGCCGTAATCGTGATCATCCCATGTCACCATCATCGGGAACCGCGCGCGGAAATCGCGGAATTCGGGATGCGAGGCCTGCTTTTCATAGGCCGCGCGCAGGCTTTCGAGGCCAGCATCCGCATTCCAGCCGGTGTCGCCATAGACATTGTCGCCGATCAGCAGGAAGGCCTGCGGGCTCTGCGCCGCGATCTGCGCCCACATGTGCTGCGGGGCGAGGTGATGGTTGCAGCTGCCAAAGGCAATACGCGTGAGGGTGGTGACCGGGCTGAGCGCCGGATTGGGGCCAGCCACCGGCAGGGTGACCCGCTGGCGCAGTTGATCATAATAGGGCGTCAGCGCGTCCTCGGCCGAAAGGCTCACCGTCGGAGCGGAGGTCTGCGCCAGCAGCGGTGCGGCGGCAAGGCCAGCAGCAGCCAGCGCGGTGGCGGCGAGAAGCGGGAAGCGAGGCATTTTTATCTCCGTCATGGCAATCAGGGCGCGCACGTGCCGCATCGCGGCGGGCTGGCGCAGGGTTTTAGTGGTCATGTTCGATGACACAATGGCGACGCCCCATCAAACGGGCGGCAATTGGCTGAAATCCGTCAGCGCCGCATCGGCCAGCCCGCGCCAGACATTGCGCGCCTGCACGGTCGCGGCGACATCATGGACCCGTAGCAGGTGAACACCGGCGGTCATCCCCTTGAGCGCCAGCGCGAGCGAACCGGCGAGACGATCCTCTGCCGCTTCCTCGCGGCTGAGCGCGCCGATCATCCGCTTGCGGCTGGCCCCCAGCATGAGCGGCGAGCCGAGTGCATGGAACAACGGCAGCGCGTTGATAAGCCGCACGTTATCCGCCAGCGATTTGCCAAAGCCGATACCGGGATCAAGCACGATCCGCTCTGGCGCGATCCCCGCGGCTATCGCCCGCGCGCGGGCCTCGCGCAGGAAATCGAACACATCGAACACCACATCGCCATAGGCCCCGCCCGCATGGAGATCATCGCCAGCGCCCGGTGCATGCATCAGCACCACAGGACAGCCCGCCTGCGCGACCAGCTCGATCGAACGCGGATCATAGCGCAAGGCCGAAACATCATTCGCCATGTGGGCGCCCGCTTGCAGCGCGCCTTCGAGCACACCGGCCCGGCGGGTATCCACACTGATCGCCGCGCCCATCGCCGCGCAATATTCCACTGCGGGCACCACCCGGGCCAGTTCCTCGCCTTCCCAGGTCTGCGCGGCACCCGGCCGGGTGCTTTCGCCGCCGATATCGATGATCGCCGCACCGGCTTCGAGCATGGCAGCCGCCTGCACGCGCCCTGCCGCAAGATCGTTGAAATGCCCGCCATCGGAAAAGCTGTCGGGGGTGACATTGAGAATGCCCATGATCTGCGGCTGATCGAGCCGGATCGTCCGCGTGCCCAGTTGCAGCGGGGCATGGACGCGCTGGAGATGCTCCCATTGCATGCGGGCATCCTCGCGCACGGCATCAGGCAGGCGCACGAACGCATCCGCGATGCTGCTGCGCGTTGCCATGATGCGTTGGATCCCCGCATCGCCATCACGCAGGATCAGCGCGAATTCGCGGGCATAGGCCATCGCGCCGCCGAGCCGGATGGCATCGCCATCAGCCTCTTGTGGGCCAGAGATCAGCGTGATCGGGCGAACATAGACAGTCAGCGACATGGCATGAGGGACTAGCCCCTGCGCCGCGCGCCGCAAAGCCCCCTCGCCACCTGTGCCAACAAGAAAGGCCGCACCCTTGTGGGGTGCGGCCTTCCGGTGGTGCAGCCCGCTTGAGGCTGCGGGGGGGGGAGCTTAGTTGCCGAACTTGAGGCGCAGGCCTGCCGTCAGCACCGACTGGTTGCTTTCAACACCCAGCGTCGCCGGGAGCAGATCGAGGCCGATGTCAGCGCGTTCGGTGTTGGCGCGGTAGGCATACTGGCCGAACAGTTCTGCACGCGACGACAATTCATAGGTGGCACCGGCCATCAACTGATAGGCAAAGCCCGAGGCGGTATCGTTCGAAATCCGTACATCCGACGGCTGATAACGGACATCAACCCACTGCACGCCAGCACCCGCACCGACATAGGGCTTGATCGCCGTGCCCGTGTTGATGTCGTAGAACACGTTGGCGAACAGGCCATAGGTGTTGACGCGGCCGGTATCGGTCGCACCAAAGGCGCCCACGGTCGGGTTGCCGGCAGCCGGTGCGCCGCGGGTCAGCACAGCCACATCAACGCCATCGATATTGGCGCCGCCGACCTGAAAACCATTGTGGCCGGACACATCAACCTGGCTGAAATTGCCTTCGACTTCGAGACGGAAGCCATTGTCGAACTTGTAACCCACCTGCCCGCTGAGCGCGAGGCCGGTATCAAACCCGGTGTTCCAGCCGAGCGGGGTGCCAGCGGGAATCGCGCCGAAGTCAGGGGTTGCCGGAACAGCGGCGTTGAATTCACCGCGGTTCTCGCTGTCGCCGGGCAGCGACACGCCAGCACCGAAACCAACATAGACGCCTTCGGCCATCGCTGCACTCGGGATAGCCGCAAAAGCGGCGGTGCCTGCTGCGATGAGGCAAAGCTTGGTGTTGAACTTCATGTTGTGTCCTCATGAGTAAACGCCGGCCGGTAGGGGGAGGGTGGCCGGGCAATAGACTTAAGAGGAAAAGCCGGAATTGGTTGCCCCGAGTGCGACAGATTGTTACGAAAAAACGACAGTCCGTTTCTCTGAACAGGCTGTTAATTTCACAGTAATCTTGGCGCCACATTTTTGCCGCACACCGTGCGGCGTTCAGTCCTCGCTGGCGAGCAGATAGAGCTGGCGGGCAGCATCGATCGGCTGAACATCGCGGCCCTGCGGCCCGGCGATCTCGTAATGCCAGAATGTCCAGCCATTGCAGCTTGGCGCGCCTTGCAGCTCCTTGCCCAGCCCGTGGATCGAGCCGGTCTTGCCATTGCATTCAAGCGAGCCATCGGCGCGCACCGTGGCGATCCAGCGGCGCTTCTTGTCGAAGATCGTGCTGCCCGGCGGGATCAGCCCGGCCTCGACCACGGCGCCAAAGGCTACCTTGGGCGCGGTGCGGGCGCTCTGCATCGTCGTGAGCGCGCTTTCATCCAGCGGCAACTCCTTGGCGATGCGCTTTTCCGCGACCCCGCGATAGAAATCCTCACGCTCGCAGCCGATCCACTGGCGGCCCAACCGCTTGGCGACCGCGCCGGTGGTACCAGTGCCGAAGAAGGGATCGAGCACCACATCGCCCTTTTCGGTGGTCGCGAGCAGCACGCGGTAGAGCAGCGCTTCGGGCTTCTGGGTGGGGTGCGCCTTCTTGCCGTCTTCCTTGAGCCGCTCGCCCCCTGAACAGATCGGCAGCACCCAGTCCGAACGCATCTGGAGCTCGTCATTCAAGGTCTTCATCGCGCGGTAATTGAAGTGGTAGCGCGCCTTTTCGCCCATGCTCGCCCAGATCAGGGTTTCGTGGGCATTGGTGAAGCGCGTGCCCTTGAAATTGGGCATCGGGTTGGTCTTGCGCCAGACGATGTCGTTGAGGATCCAGAAGCCGAGATCCTGGAGGATCGCGCCGACGCGGAAGATGTTGTGGTAGGAACCAATCACCCACAGCGCGCCATCGGGCTTGAGCACGCGGCGCGCCTCGGTCAGCCATTCGCGGGTGAAGGTGTCATAGGCGGCCATGGAATCGAACTGGTCCCAGTGATCGGTCACCGCATCGACATGGCTGCCATCGGGCCGGTTCAAGTCGCCGCCCAGTTGCAGATTGTAGGGGGGATCGGCGAAGACGAGATCAACGCTGGCCGAAGGCAGCGAGCGCATTGCCGCGATACAATCACCTGGCAGGATGCGGCCCAGCGGCAATTCGGCGACAGCGGGAGCGGTTTCCCGTCCCTTTTCAGCCAGTTTTGCCGGTAACTTGATTTTTTCCTGAACGCCCACGCGGCCCCCCGATTCAATCTGCGGAAACTTATCCACAGGCATGAGTCCTCGGGGACTCTGCGTCAAGCAGGGAATTTTCCCGGGCTTCGGCGATCCCACCCGACTTCACACGGAACGAAACGAGATCGCCACAAGATGTTGAGTCTGGCTGGCAATCAGAGACTCGACATCAGGGGGTGTGGCGCAAAAGACTCAACTGAACACCCAGACGACGTTGGCCGCGAAAATCGTGATCATCGCCGCGCCCGCGAGGCGGCCAATGGTCTCGCCGCGCCACAAGAGCACCAGCACCATCGCGGCGCTCGCGCACATCAGCGCCATCTGTGCCCCGGCAAGGCTGGCGGGCAGCGGGAATGGCGCGATCGCCATGGTCGCCCCGCCGATCATCAGGATGTTGTAGATGTTCGATCCCACCACGTTGCCAAGCGCAAGCCCCGGCCTGCCGCGCATCGCGGCGGCAAGCGAGGCCGCCAGCTCGGGCAGGCTGGTGCCGACCGCCACCACGGTAAGGCCAATCGCGGTTTCCGAAACCCCGGCCAGCAGCGCAAGATCAATCGCGCCGCTCACCAGCGCCTGCCCACCGGCCACCAGCGCCGCAAGGCCAGCGACGAACAAGCCTCCCGCCGCAAACCATCCCGGCGGGTGGCCGATGTGATCATCCTCAGGCACGGCTGCACCGGGATGGCGGTAACGCCACACCACATAGGCCACCAGCAGCGCCAGCATCAGCAGCCCGATCCCGCGCGCGCCGATCCCGCTGATCGCCAGAGCCCAGAGCGCAAGGCTCACCCCCAGCGCAACCACGGCATCACGCCGCCCCATGCCCGAGACCGCGATCGGCGCCAGCAGCGCTGTCACGCCAAGGATCAGCAGCGCATTGGCACTGTTCGAGCCGACGATATTGCCCCACGCGATCTCCGGCGATCCGGCGAGCGCAGCCTGAACGCTGGCAACCATTTCGGGCATGGACGTTGCCGATCCCACGATCACCAGCCCGGTGAACAGGGTCGAGACCCTCAGCCGCTGCGCCATGCCGACAGCACCGCGCACCAGCAGCTCACCGCCGAGCGCAAGACCGACAAGGCCCACGGCGCAGAAAATCAATGCATTCATCATGGTCTAGAGCAATGCCAGTTGGGCAACCGGCGCGAAACTGCGGCGGTGCAAGGGAGAGGGGCCATGGGTGCGCAAGGCCGCCATGTGTTCCGCCGAACCATAACCCTTGTTGCGCTCCCAACCATAGTGGGGATGGTCTGCGGCCGCGGCCAGCATGATCCGGTCGCGCCATTCCTTGGCGATGATCGAGGCGGCCGAAATCGCCGGTTCGATCCCGTCACCACCAATGATCGCCCGCGCGCCCCAGCGCCATGCCGGGATGCGGCCTTGCGGCGTGAGATTGCCGTCGATCAGGATATCGCGGGGGTCATGCCCCAACGCGTCGGTCAAAGCCGTGACGGCACGGGTCATCGCCAGCATCGTCGCATTGAGAATATTGATCCGGTCAATCTCTTCCGGCTCGGCAATGCCGACAGCCCATGAACACGAGCCACGGATCTGCCCATCGAGCACCGCGCGGCGCCGTGCGGAAAGTTTCTTGGAATCATCAAGGCCCACGGGTATCTCAACCCCCAGAACCACAGCAGCGGCCACCACCGGCCCTGCCAGTGGCCCCCGCCCCGCCTCGTCAACGCCGATGGCATAGCCCTCGGCACCGAACCCGTTTCTGTGAGTTACCCCTAGCATGATGACAAAATCCCGTGCGTTGATCGCTTTCTCGCTTCCCGCCGCGCTGCTGGCAAGCTGTGCCAATGCCGAAAGCGGGGCAGAAACCACCGAGAATGCCACCAGCACCGCCGCACCCTTCACCGCCGCCCCGATGGGCGAGTTCGAAGAGCCGTGGGCGATCCGTTTTGCGCCCGGCACGCCGATGCTGTTCGTGACGGAAAAGGCCGGCACGCTCAAGGTGATGGACACCAGAACCGGCCAGGTCGCCACCGTCGCAGGCGTGCCGGAAGTGGATTACGGCGGGCAAGGCGGGCTAGGCGATGTCGCCTTCCTGCCGGGCGAGGCGAGCCAGCCGCTGGATGGCCGGGTGATCTACCTCACCTGGGCCGAAAAGGGCGAGAACGACACGCGCGGCGCAGCGGCCGGGCGCGGCATTCTGGTCTGCGCCGAGATCACCGCCTGCCGGATCAAGGAATTCGCCGTGATCTGGCGGCAGGATCAGAAGGTAACCGGCCGCGGGCATTATTCGCACCGCATCGCCTTTGATCCCAATGGCCGCCACATGTATATCGCCAGCGGCGAGCGGCAGAAGATGCTGCCCGCGCAGGATCTCGACAACAATCTCGGCTCCATCGTGCGGCTCAAGCTGGATGGTGCCCCGGCCAAGGAAAACCCGTTTCAGGATCGCGGCGGAACCGCGATGCAGATCTGGTCTTACGGCCATCGCAACATCCTCGGGATGGCGTTCGACGGCGCTGGCCGCCTGTGGGAAGTCGAGCATGGCCCGGCCGGCGGGGATGAACTCAATCTCGTCAAGCCTGCTGCCAATTATGGCTGGCCGCTGGTGTCGAACGGCGATCACTATAACGGGGACAACATCCCCGATCATAATACCCGCCCCGATCTCGCAGCCCCCGTGCTGGGCTGGACCCCGGTGATCGCGCCAAGCGACATGCTGATTCATTCCGGCAAGCAATTTACCGGCTGGCGCGGTGCAATGCTGATGACCGGACTGGCGACGCAAGCCATCATCCATGTCAGCCTCGATGGCGAGACCGCGCGCGAGACCGCGCGCTATCCGATGGGCAAGCGGCTGCGTTCGCTCACCGAAGGGCCGGATGGCGCGATCTGGGTTGCCGAAGATGGCAAAGGCGCGCGCCTGCTGAAACTCACGCCGCGTTGATGCAAGGGTTCACGGGCGTGAACCTATGCCCCGCCCGCCCGGCCTCCCCACCCGGTTACCATATCCTGATGGTATCACTGGTGGCCGGTTGGGCCAAAGGCAGGAAGGCGGGGCGGGTGGTCTGCACCGCGTGGGAGCGCGGCCTTGACAAAGATTCCATTGGGCAGCGCGCGGGAAAGCGATTAACCGCGCCTGCCCATGAGCCCGAAGACCGCCAGCCTGATTCCCCTTGCCGCCTGCGATCCCGCCATGGTCGAGGCCGTGCTGGACCGTGCCTTTGGCCCGGATCGCCATGCCCGCACCGCCTATCGCATCCGCGCCGGGATGGCGCCGCTTGATGCGCTGAGCTTTGCCGCGCTCGACGAGGATGATCTGCTGGTCGGCACGATCCAGTGCTGGCCGATTGGCCTGCTGACGCAGGAAGGCCGGCAAGTGCCGCTGGTGATGGTCGGCCCGGTCGCGGTGGTGCCCGAACGGCAGGGCGAAGGCTTCGGCATCGGGCTGATGAGCGCGATGATCGAAGCCGATGCGCGCCTCGCCGAGGAACGTGGCGCTTCGCTCCCGCAAGTGCTGATCGGCGATGCCGCCTATTACGGGCGCTGGGGCTTTACCAATGCCGCGACCAAGGGCTGGCGTTGCCCCGGCCCCTATGAACAGGATCGCCTGCTCGCACGCGGCGCGGCGCTCAGCGCCATGCCCGCCGAAGGCATGCTCGGCCCATGGGTGACCCCCGCAGCCTAGGCTCTTGGCGCGGGAGCCGCGATCTGGCATCGCTTGGCCCATGCCTTATGAGCCGCCGCCCTATCTGTCCGAACTGACGCTTGAGCAGATTGCCGCGCTGGTGGCGCAGCGCAAGCTGCCGCCGGTTGACCAATGGTCGCCCGGCAAGCTCGGCGACAGCGAAATGCGGATCGCCGCTGACGGCACCTGGTTTCATCAGGGCGATCCGATCCGGCGTGAAGCGATGGTGCGCGCCTTTGCCGGACTGCTGACCCGCGATGCCAGCGGCGCGCATTGGCTCGTCACCCCGTTCGAAAAGCTGGTGATCGACGTCGATGACGCAGCCTTTGTCGCGGTTGATTGTGCGCAGCGTGATGGTGCGCTGGTGTTCCGGCTCAACACCGATGATCTGGTGATCGCGGGGCCGGATCACCCGCTGCGCGCGGCGGGCGATGCCGAAACCCCGGCGCTTTATCTGGCGGTGCGCCATGGCCTTGAAGCCCGGCTCAACCGCTCGACCTATGCGCAGCTTGCCGAAATCGCGCTGGCACAGGGCGAGGATTGGGTGGTGGAAAGCCGTGGCACCCGCTTCTCGCTGCTGCCCGCGGGCGCAGCTGGCCGATGAGCGGTTTTGCCGATCATCTCGCGCGGCTGTTTGCCGAAGGGCACAAGGCGCCGATCCCCGATCTTCTGAGCGATGCCGCCTTTGCCCGCGATGGGCGCCGCACTCCGGCCGCCGTGCTGATCGCGGTGACCGATGTGGCCGATAACCCGCAGGTGATCCTGACCCAACGCCCCAACACGATGCGCGACCATCCGGGGCAAGTGGCCTTCCCCGGCGGCAAGATCGATCCCGGCGAGGACGCGATCACGGCGGCCTTGCGCGAGGCCGAGGAAGAGCTCGCGCTTCCGCCGGCAGCGGTGCGGGTGATCGGGGCAAGCGATGATTATGTCACCGGCACCGGCTTTATCGTCACCCCTGTGGTGGGCGTGGTGCCGCCGGGGCTTGAGCTGGTGCCGAGCCCGTCGGAAGTCGCCGCGATCTTCGAAGCGCCGCTCGCCATGCTGCTCGATCGCCGACAATGGCGCAGCAACGAGGTGTTCTGGCGCGGGGCGAACCGGAGCTATCTCGAAATGGAGTATCAGGGCTTCCGCATCTGGGGGGTGACAGCGGCGATCCTTGCCAACCTCGCGCGGCGGATTGCTCTGGAGAAGCTGCACGATGTGGCGTGATCTGACATCCGCTGGCTGGACGCAGCGCGCGGGCCTTGGCCAGCTTGCCGCCGCGCTCGGCGCCGACAATATCCGCTGGGTCGGCGGTGCGGTGCGCGATGGGCTGCTCGGGCTGGACGTGCATGATGTCGATTGCGCCACCATGCTGACCCCTGATGCAGTCATCGCAGCCTGCGGACGCGCGGGCATCCGCACCGTGCCGACGGGGATCGAACACGGCACTGTCACCGCGATCCTGGCTGATGGGCCCATCGAAGTGACGACGCTGCGCCGCGATGTCGCCACCGATGGCCGGCGCGCCACCATCGCCTTTGCGAGCGACTGGTGCGAGGATGCCGCGCGCCGCGATTTCACCATCAACGCGCTTTATGCCCACCCGGAAACGCTGGAGATCAGCGATTATTTCGGCGGGCGGGATGATCTGGCAGCGCGGCGGGTGCGGTTCATCGGGCGGGCGGAAGATCGCATCGCCGAAGATCACTTGCGTATCCTGCGCTATTACCGCTTTCAGGCACGCTTCGGCGCGGCGCTCGATGCCGAGGCCGAAGCCGCCTGCGCCGCCCTCGCCCACACGCTCAAGGGGCTCAGCCGCGAACGGATTGCCGCCGAACTGCTCGCGCTGCTGGCGCTTGCCGATCCGTACCCGACCCTTGCCCGCATGCACGCGCACGGTGTGCTTGGCGTGATCCTGCCCGAGGCAGGGGCTGACGAAGTGGCAGCGCTCGCCGCGCTGATCGCACAGGAAGCCGCGCAGGGCCTTGCCCCCGATCCGATCCGCCGCCTCGCCGCACTGCTTCCCGCCTCGCCGCAACTGGCCGAGGTGGTCGCCGCGCGGCTGCGCCTGTCCAAGTTCCAGCGTGGCCGGTTGGTCAGCGCCAGCGCCCGCAGCGCGGCCGATGCCGACAATCCGCGCGCGCTTGCCTATGCGATGGGAGTGCCCCCTGCACAGGACCGGCTCTTGCTGCTCGGGGCCGATGCCCGTGCGCTGGCAGACTGGCAGCCGCCGGTGTTCCCGCTCAAGGGCGGAGCCATCGTGGCACAGGGCGTCAGCGCCGGGCCCGCTGTCGCGCGAATCCTCAAATCTATCGAAGCGCGTTGGGTGGCCGAAGGCTTTCCCCCAGATGAACGGATCGCGCAGATCCTTTCCGAAGAGCTGGCGAAAATCTGAACCGCGGGACAAACCGTTTGTCAGATGGGACAAACCACCCTTGGCTGCCTTGCCAAGCGCAGATTGCTTCGCTTAACTTTTGAACATCGACGGACATCAACCCCCGAGTGAAAGTCGATACGAAGGTCAGATAACCCCTATTTTTCCTATTTGTCTGACTGCAGAATGATCTTTATTTTTACTTCAAGACATGACGAAGTTTTATTCGAAAGGATTTCAAAATGAAGACCCTCAAGATCGCAATTTTGTCTACCGCTATTGCTTTTGCTCCGGCTGCCTTTGCGCAGGTTGCTGAACAGCCGGCTCAGCCGCCGGTCGAGACCGAACAGCCGGCCCCCGAAACGCAGCAGGACACCGACGCCACGTCGATGCCGGCGCCGGAAACCACCACCGATACGGACACCCCGGAATACGAAGAAGCCAAGCCCGAGGTTTCGAACAGCGATGACAGCTACAGCGAGCCGATGGCCCTGTAATTGCTCACCACGATTGCGGCCCCGTCGATCCCCCCCGGTCGGCGGGGTCGCATCGTATCCCACCAACCCTCAGGAGGTGTAATGCCATGACGTTCCTCAAGATTGCTCTCGCCGCGACGGCCCTTGCCGCTGCTCCCGCTGCCCTGGCGCAGGATGCCGCCCCCGCCGCTGAAGCCGGCAGCCCCGCGCTTGCGACCGGCGCAACCGTGCTCGGCAATGATGGCAATCCGGTAGGAACCATCGAGACGATCTCGGGCGAAGTGGTGGTGATCAACACCGGCAAGCACCGCGCCCCCGTCCCGGCTACGGCGATCGGCGCGAGTGATAAGGGCCTCAGCGTCAATATCACGCAGGCCCAGCTTAACGAGATGATGGACACGCAAGTGGCCCAAGCCACGGCCAAGCGCGATGCCGCTCTGGTTGCTGGCACCGAAGTCATTTCCGCCAATGGCAATCCGGCAGGCACGCTGGCCGAGGTCAACCTTGATGCCGACATGATCGTCTTGGCAAGCCCCAAGGGCAAGGTTGCGCTCAAGAAGGAACATTTCGCGGTCGATGGTCAGGGCCGCCTGATGGCGCTCTTCACCCGCGAACAGATTGAAACCGCGGCTGCGGCGGGCGCAGGCGCCAACGGCGCCAGCAACTAAGCGATTTCGCAACAGTCAAAAAGACCGCTGGCGCAGCGCGCTGGCGGTCTTTTTGCGCGCAAGCAGCAAAGCGATAGCGGGACAAAGGCGCGCACGGCGCAGGGGAAAACTAGTCGAACCGCCCTGATTTGGGAAAGCCCTGCGGCGGCATCCGCCCGGCCCCGCCGCGCGCGACCTTCCACAGACCGATCTCTGTTTCCGTCCGGGTGCGCTCGCCGCTGCCGCCCATCTGCCAGCTCAGACCATCGGCAAGGGTAAAGGTCGTCGCATCGCTCAGCCCGCCATCGCGGTAGCGTTGCAGGGTGACGCCTTGCCCGCGGCTCATCACCGGCAGTTCTTCAAGATTGAAGACCACCAGCTTGCGGTTATCGCCGACGCAGGCGATGTGATCATGCGCGGGCGCGATCTCGCGTACCACCCGCAGCGCTGCGCCATCCTTCAGGTTGACCACCTGCCGCCCCTTGCGGGTTTCGGCGAGCAATTCGTCCATTTCGGCGATGAAGCCCTTGCCGATGGTGGAAGCAAGCAACAAGCGCCCGCCTGCCTTGTAAACCAGCATCGCCGCAATCCCGGCTTCGGCTTCAAGGTCGATCATCGTGCGCACCGGATCGCCAAAGCCGCGCGCACCGGGCAGCTTGTCGCAACCCAGCGTGAAAAAGCGGCCATTATCCGCCACCAGCAGGAGCTTGTCAGTGGTCTGCGCGTGGCAGATGAAGGCGAGGCCATCGCCTTCCTTGTATTTGAACTCCTGATCAAGCGGGACATGGCCGCTCGCCGCCCTGATCCAGCCCTTCTGGCTCAGGATCACGGTGACGGGAGCTTTCTCGATCATCGCATCCATCGAGAATTCGACCACCGGGGCGGCCTCGGCAATCAGGGTGCGGCGACGGCCCAGCGTGGTATCCTCGGCATAGGCCTTGCGCAGATCGCGCAGATCGCGCTTGAGCCGGGTGCGCTGGCGTGCCGGGCTGCCGAGCAATTGTTCCAGTTCATCCTGCTCGGCCAGGAGCGCATCCTGCTCGCGCTTGAGCTCCATTTCCTCGAGCTTGCGCAACGAGCGCAGCCGCATGTTGAGGATGGCTTCGGCCTGCCGGTCGGTCAGTTCGAACTCCGCCATCATCAGCGGCTTGGGTTCATCCTCGGTACGGATGATCTCGATCACCCGATCCAGATTGAGGAAGGCGATGATATAGCCGCGCACCAGTTCGAGCCGCGAGGCGATCTTGTCGAGCCGGTGCTGCGCGCGGCGTTGCAGGATATCGATCTGCGCGGCCGTCCAGTTATCGAGCAACTCCTTCAGGCCCATCACCATCGGGGTGCGGGTCGCGTCGAGCACATTCATGTTGAGGCTGAAGCGGATCTCCAGATCGGTCAGCTTGTAGAGGCTTTCCTTGAGCAATTCGGGATCGACATTGCGGCTCTTGGGCACCAGCACGATGCGGATCTGTTCATCGCTTTCATCGCGGACATCCTCAAGGATTGGCAGCTTGCGATCGGCAATCGCCTGCGCGATCTGTTCGATCAGCTTGCCCTTGGCGACCTGGTAGGGGATTTCCGAGATGACAAGCTGCCACTGCCCGCCGCCCAGCCGTTCGATCCCCGCCGCGACATCTTCGGCGTCCTTGGCCTCGGGGGCGTGGAACCGCCCGCGAAGGCGGAATGATCCGCGCCCGGTGCGGTAGGCCTCGGAAATGGCTGCCGCGCTGTCGACCACCTGCCCGCCCGTCGGGAAATCGGGGCCGTGGAACAGCTCCATCAGCCGCTCGTGCGAAACGTGCGGATTGTCGATCAGCTCCAGCGTCGCGTCGATGATCTCGGCGACATTGTGGCTGGGAATGCTCGTCGCCATGCCGACGGCAATGCCGCTGGCACCATTGGCGAGGAGATTGGGGAAGAGGCCGGGGAATATATCCGGCTCTACCTCTTCGCCATTATAGGTCGGGATGAAATCGACGGTGCCTTCATCCAGCCCCGCCATCAGTTCGAGCGCGGTCTTCGTCAGGCGCGCTTCGGTGTAGCGATAGGCCGCCGCATTATCCCCATCGACATTGCCGAAATTGCCCTGCCCTTCAACGAGCGGATACCTGAGCGCGAAATCCTGCGCGAGGCGCACCATCGCATCGTAAACACTGGCATCGCCGTGCGGGTGATACTTGCCGATGACATCACCGACCACGCGGGCCGATTTCTTGAAGGCTGACGCCGGATCGAGCTTCAACTGCCGCATCGCCCACAGCAGGCGGCGGTGCACCGGCTTCAACCCATCGCGCAGATCGGGGAGCGAGCGCGCGGTGATGGTCGAAAGCGCATAGACCAGATAGCGTTCGGACAGCGCCGCATCGAAAGGCGCATCGACAATCGCATCAAAGGGATCGGAATCAGCAGGAAGATCGGTTTCGGCCATGCTTGCCGTCTAGCAAGCCGCGCTGCTGCGAGGGAGAGGGGTTTCCACAGGGTTGAAACCGCGCCACCTCACATCCGCCGCGCATCATGGCTTTCGCCGGGAATGCTCACCGTGAGGCCATCCAGCGCGGCCGTCACCTCGATCTGGCAGGCAAGCCGCGAGGTGCGGCGCGCGCCAGCGGCGAAATCGAGCATATCTTCTTCTTCCTCGGCGGCGGGAGGCAGCGTGTCGAACCATTCTGCCGCCACGATCACATGGCAGGTCGAACAGGCCATCTGCCCTTCGCAGGTGCCTTCCAAGGGCAGGCCCGCCGCTTGTCCGACGCGCAGCAGATTATCCCCCGCCTCGCAGGTGGTCGCCACCGCATGGCCGCGGGGATCGATGAAAGTGACGGTCACGCTCAAATCCCTTGCTCCCTCGCAGCGGTGATGATGGCGGTGGCGGCGGCTTCGAGATCAGCCATAGTGGTGTAGCGGCCAAAGCCCAAGCGGATCGAAGACTTGGCCTCGGCATCAGCAAGGCCGATGGCCTTGAGCACATGGCTCGGGCGGCCCGATCCGCTGGCGCAGGCAGAACCGGCCGCGAACATCACGGTGCGGCAGTCGCTCATCAAACGGGCGACATCGAGCCCCTGTTTGCGGAGATTGAGATTGCCATGCCAGCGATGCACGGCGCTGCCGTTCAATTCCCACCCGGCAAAGGCATCTCGGGCGCGGTTCCACAGGCGCTCGAGATGAGCCCTATCCTCCTCGCGCCGTTCGCCAGCGATCTTGGCCGCCGCGCCAAACCCGGCGCACAGCGCGGGCGAGAGCGTGCCGGAGCGCAAGCCTCCCTCCTGCCCGCCGCCGAGGATCAGCGGCGCCAGGCTCACACCGTCGCGCACCCACAAGGCGCCAATGCCCTTGGGGCCGTGCAGCTTGTGCGCGCTGATGGCGATCAGGTCAGCCCCCTCGGGCGGGGCGAGCTTGCCTGCCGCTTGCACCGCGTCCACCAGCAGCAACGCGCCGGCTTGCCGCGCGGCGGCGGCCACCGCGTCCAAGGGGTGGATCACGCCAATCTCGTTGTTGACAGCCATCGCCGCGATCACACCGGTTTGCGGCGTGATGGCGCTTTCGAGCGCCGCGCAATCGGCACGGCCATCGCCCAGCACGGGCAACACCGTGAACCCGCGCGCCTGTGCCTCAACCGCGCGCGCGCAATCGAGCACGGCGGCATGTTCCGTGGCAAAGGTCAGCACATCGCCGGTGGTTCCGCGCAGCGCGAGATTGAGCGCCTCGGTCGCGCCGGAGGTGAAGATCACGCGCCCGCCGGGCGGGAATAGCGCGGCGACCTGCTCGCGCGCAGCCTCGACGGCGGCAGCCGCCATCCGGCCCATGCGGTGGGGGGAATGGGGATTGCCGAAAGTCGCTTCGTCCGGCCCGCCAAGCCAGCGCATCATCGCCTCGCGCGCTTCGGGCGCAAGCGGGGTGGTGGCTTGGTAGTCGAGGTAGATCATGACAGCGATGCCCAAGCCTCGGCAAACCGCTCAAGATCGTCGGGCGTGGTTGACCAGCCCATGCTCATCCGGATCGTCCGCGCCGCGACATCATCGGGCACGCCGAAGGCATCAAGCACGCGGCTTTTCTTGAGCGTGCCCGAAGAACACGCGCTCCCGGCCGAGACGGCAAAGCCCATGGCGTCGAGCCGGATCAGCAGGGCCTGCGCACTCATTGTCGGGTGCGTCAGCGCGAAAATGTAATCGACCTGCTCCCCCATGGTAAGGCGATGAGCCGCGACCCTTGCGGCAAAAGCGGCGCGCTGTTCCGGCGATGTTGCCCATCCGCCCGCTTCCAGCGCCGCCGCCATGCCGAGCGCGCCGGGCAGGTTCTCAGTGCCCTGACGATAGCCGCGCTCGTGCCCGCCAACGGGCACGAGCAACTTGAAATCGCGCACCAGCAGCGCGCCGACGCCAATCGGCCCGCCAAACTTGTGCGCGCTCACCACAATCATGTCGGCATCGGGCAAAGCCAGCTTGCCCGCGCTCTGCGCGCAGTCCGACAGCAGCAGCGCGCCCGCCGCGCGGATCATCGCGGCCGTATCGCGTAGCGGATTGATCGTGCCGGTTTCGGAATTGACATGCTGGATGGCCAGCAAGGCATCCGCATCGATCGTCTCTGCGCCGGTGAAGATGGTGGCATCCGGCGCGGTGCGGAACACCGCGTCATGCTCTACCGCGCTGACGATGCGGCGCGTCACCTTCGCGCGGTTCAGCGCGATCCACAAAGCCTCGCTCGCGCCGCTGGTGAAGATCAACTCGCCCTCCCAACCGAGGCTGGCCTTGATCCGTTCGCGCGCGTCTTCCAGCGCGGCGCGGGCGCGGCGGCCTTCGGCATGGGGGCTCGAAGGATTGGCCCAGATGGCCAAGCCTTGCTCGATCGCCGTCTTGGCCTCGGGCCGCAGCGGAGAGGTGGCCGCATGGTCAAGATAGACCCGTTCAGCCATGGCGCAGGCAGGCCCTTGCATCATCGGCGACAAAAAATTGCGAAATCTGCATCGCGCCCTATATAGAGCGCGCTTCGGCGTGCGCCAGCGGCCACGCCCGATCCGTCATTTTGCAAAGGTTTCTGATGCCCTCCGTCATCTTTCCCGGCCCGGAAGGCCGTCTTGAAGGCCGTTTCTCTCCGCCCCCGCGCCCGCGTGCGCCGGTGGCGATGATCCTGCACCCGCATCCCGAAGGCGGCGGGACGATGAATGATCGGATCGTGCAGCGACTCTACAAGACCTTTGCCGATCGCGGCTTTGCCACCTTGCGGTTCAATTTCCGCGGTGTGGGCCGTTCGCAAGGCAGCTTCGATTCCGGCGTGGGTGAGCTTTCCGATGCGGCAAGCGCGCTCGACTGGGTGCAATCGATCCACCCCGAAGCGCAAAGCACCTGGATTGCCGGCTACAGCTTTGGCGCGCTGATCGGGATGCAATTGCTGATGCGCCGCCCCGAAGTGCGCGGTTTCATCTCGGTGGCGCCGCCTGCCAACATGTATGATTTCAGCTTCCTTGCGCCCTGCCCTGCCAGCGGGCTGTTCGTGCAGGGGGCAGCGGATACCGTGGTGCAGCCCAATGCGGTGCAGAAGCTAGTCGACAAGCTGCGCACCCAGAAGCACATCACGATCCACCACGAGGAAATCCCGCGCGCCAACCACTTCTTCGAGAACGAGCTTGAAGAACTGATGGCGTCGGTCGACAATTACCTCGACTTCCGCCTGTCGCCGGACTGCCCGATCAAATAAGCGATGCGCCGTCCTGCGGCGGGCCGTTCACGACCTGAGACAGCCTTGATCAACCGTCCTGCTGCGCCTTGATCGCTTCCAGCGGAGCGCGGCCGTCCTTCGTCGGGATGGTCCAGATCAGCACATTGATGATGGCGATTACTGCAAGCAGCACCATCAGCGCGGGCTGTTTCACCGCGCCGCTGCGCCGCCAAGAGAAAAACGCGCCTGCCACCAGCAGCAGCGCCGTCAACATCACGAGCGAAAGAACGAAATCAGACATAGCGCCTGCGCCTATAGCGGAGCTGCGCGCCGTGCACAGGCGCGAATTGACTTGGGCCAAGGCCAGCGTCACACCTTAGCACCATGAGAGAGACTTTCGCTGATGTCACCCGCCGCCAGACCCTTGCGGGCCTTGGTGGCGCTTCCGCCCTCGCCCTGCTGCCCGCCTGCGCGACAAGTGCACCGCCAGCCAGCGCGTCTGCCACCAGCCATGCTGCGGATGCCGCGCTCGAACGGATCGCTTACCGCATGCTCGCCCACGAACCGGGGCGCGCGACCGGACTGGGCGTTGATGTCGGCGAATATGCTGCGTGGCGCGGCACTTTCGGAGAACCGGGCGAGGCGGGCGAGGCAGAATACGCCGCCACGCTCAAGGAACTGCTCGCCGAGGCGCGGGCCTATCCGCGCGCAGGCCTCACGCCTGATCAGGTGATCGGCTTTGAAGTTGTCGAAAGCGCCTTTGCCAAGGCGCTCGACGGGATGGCGCTGCCCTATGGTTCGGTCGCTGTCGGCAGTTGGCGCAATGCTCCTTACATGGTGATCCAGAATGTCGGCGGCTATATTGATTACCCGCGCTTTTTCGGATCGACCCAACCGCTGCGCGCCGGGGATGATGTGGTGCATTATGTCGCGCGGGTGAGCGAGATCCCGGCCATCCTCGCTGCCGAAACCGATCAACTGCGCCAGAACCGGGGTATGGGACTGGTGCCGCCCGATTTCCTGCTCGACAAGACCATCGCCCAGATGGAAGCCGCGATCAAAGGGGCCGAGGACAGCTATGCCGGGCCGCTCGCCGCATCGCCGTTCAGCCAGAATGAACGCGCCTTGCGCACGGTGCGGGCGATCATCGCCGAAGGGATCCAGCCCGCGCTCGCCGCGCAGCTTGAAGAGATCAAGACCCAGCGCCGCCGCGCAACCAGCAACGCGGGCATGTGGGCCCAGCCGCGCGGCGAGGAATATTACGCCTGGGCCGTCAGCGCCTCGACCACGACCACGCTCTCACCCGACGACATCCACGAACAGGGCCGGGCTGAACTGGCGGAATTGCACAGCCGGATGGACGTGATTCTGAAGGAACTGGGCTACACGCAGGGCAGTGTCGGTGCGCGGATGCGCGCACTGGCCGATGATCCCGCCTATAAATTCACGCCGGGCGATCCGGGCCGAGAGGAAATCGTCGCCTTCATCGAAGACCGGATTGCGTGGATCAAGGCGCAGATGCCGCGGGCCTTCACCCAGCTCGTCAACCCGCCGCTCGAAGTGCGCCGCCTGCCGCTGGCTGAAGAGCCGGGCGCGCCGGGGGCTTACGGCGGAGCGGGCAGCAAGGATGGCAGCATTCCGGGGCGGATGTGGATCAACCTGCGCACCACCGATCTGCACCGCAAATATGATCTGGCGGATCTCACCTTCCATGAAAGCATCCCCGGCCACGTGTGGGAAGGCGAGTTCTCGAACCGCCTGCCGCTGATCCGTTCGATCCTTGCTTTCAACGCCTTTTCCGAAGGCTGGGCGCTTTATGCCGAACAGCTTGCCGATGAACTGGGCGCCTATGATGAATTCAAGGTCGGACGGCTCGGCTATCTGCAAAGCCTCGCGTTTCGCGCCTGCCGCCTGGTGGTGGACACCGGCCTGCATCACAAGCGCTGGACGCGTGAGGAAGGGCGGCGGTTCTTTGTCGAGGAAAACGGCTCAAAGGTCGATGAAGTCGCCTCCGAGGTGGATCGCTATTGTAGCTGGCCGGGGCAGGCCTGCGGCTACAAGATCGGCCACACCGAAATCGTGCGGCAGCGGGCGCGGGCGCAATCCGCGCTGGGATCGGCTTACGATATGCGCGCCTTCAACACCGCCGTGGTGCTGGGCGGCAATGCGCCGCTCGATGTGATGGCCAACACCGTCAGCCGCTACATCGCAGGCGCAAAGGGGTAGTTGCCACTCCGCTCGCGCCCGCGCGGGCTTGGCCGCTGGGGGAAAGCAATTTCCTACCGCGACCGTGTAGGCTAGCCTCGCCCGCGCTATGCACGCCCGGACAATCCCCGATACAGGCATCCCGCCCCCGCTTGCGGCCGCACACAAGGGGGATTTTTCTGTCTTAGACAGTGTCTCAACTGTCTCCAACTGCAAGGAAACCGTTGCAAAGCCTGAACAGCACCCGGATCAGCTTTTGCCGAACAGCCCCTTGGCCATGCCCATGATGTCGTCGAGCGGGTTGCCGTCGCCATCGCGGTCAAGGATCGTGGCAAAATTGCTGAGCGATCCTTCACCGCCAATCGCGCCGACAATCTGCTGAAGGATATCGGGGCTGAGGCCAGTCTTTTCCGCCGCCAGCGTCACCGTGTCGCCATCAAGCTGATGGGTGCGACCAAGCGCCGCAATCGCCTGCTCAACCATGGCCGGATCAAGCCCGACCTGCTTGGCCAGGTTGGTGACATCATCGGGCGCGCCGCCGATGCTTTTCAGGATACCGTCAAAAATGCTCATCGCACCTCTCCCTCGGTGATGGAGCCATACACTCCACCACCAAGGCTACGCCATGATGGCGCACGAGGCCAGAACTTCAGGCGGCGACAGGCGCCGGTGCAGCGTTTCGCACGCCTTCATCGACATGGGCTTCGAACTGGGCGAAGTTGTCGATGAAGAGCTGCACCAGCTTCTTGGCGGTCGCATCGTATTCGGCCGCGTCAGCCCAGGTGCTGCGCGGGTCGAGGATGGTCTGATCGATCCCGGCTGCGGCCAGCACCGGCACTTGCACCGGCACGTCAAAGCCGAAATTGGAGTCCTTGCGGAACTCGACATTGTCCATGTCGCCATCGAGCACGGCGTTGAGCAGCGCGCGGGTCGCCTTGATCGGCATCCGGCTGCCGGTGCCATACTTGCCGCCGGTCCAGCCGGTGTTGACAAGCCAGCACTGCACATTGCCCTTGGCGATCCGCTCCTTGAGGAGGTTGCCATAGACGCTCGGGTGACGCGGCATGAAGGCCGCGCCGAAGCAGGTGCTGAAGGTCGCCTCCGGCTCGGTCACGCCGATTTCGGTACCGGCGACCTTGGCGGTGTAGCCGCTGAGGAAGTAGTACATTGCCTGATCCGCGGTCAGCCGCGCGATCGGGGGCAGCACGCCGAAAGCATCTGCGGTGAGCATGATCACGTTCGACGGCGCCGGGCCGAGGTTCTTTTCCGAGGTGTTCGGGATCGATTCGATCGGATAGGCGCCGCGGGTGTTCTCGGTCTTGCTCGCATCGGTGAAGTCGAGCTCGCGGGTGTCTTCATCCATCGCCACGTTTTCGAGAATCGTGCCGAACATCTTGGTGGTGGCGTAGATTTCCGGCTCGCCTTCGGCCGAGAGGTTGATCATCTTCGCGTAGCAGCCGCCTTCGAAGTTGAAGACCGCGGTGTCCGACCAGCCGTGCTCGT
>ERZ1066122.552-NODE-552-length-38900-cov-9.955258_pt1 | contig 38900 bp, 32 predicted proteins | sample MGYA00382769_ERZ1066122 | MGnify/ENA primary metagenome ERZ1066122 (study PRJEB33369, sample SAMEA5778352) | biofilm metagenome | biome: Industrial cooling water; feature: Water cooling tower basin; material: Biofilm | place: United Arab Emirates | collected... | reverse complement strand
ATCCCGAACCTCGCGGCCGGCGGCTCACTCGCTGCGGGCGAGCAGCGCGACCAGCTCGTCACGCCAGAATTGCGGCCAGGTGTGGCTGCCATGGCCTTTGGTCTCGGCGGTTTGCGGCACCAGCACGAAGCGGCCGGCCGGCAGCCGTGCCGCGGCCGCCTCGGCGATGCCGAGCTTGGGCGGATTGATGAAGTCGTCCTCCGAGTTCACCCAGGTGACCGGCATCGTCATCCGCTCGAGGTCGGGGAGAGGGTGGTAGGTGCGCGAGGCGTCGAGCTGCCAGATCAGGTCGTTCGCGTCCCGGTCCGCCATTGCGCGGGCGAGCCCCGCCGCCATTGCCGCTTCGGCCTGGACTCGGGTCGGCGCCTGCGCCTGGAGCGCGACCGGATTGGCGCCGGCAACCAGCAACAGGCTGGCAGCGGTGCGCAGTCCGGCCTCCGGCTGTGCCCGATAATCGCCGCCCTGATAGGCCGGATCCGCGCGGATCGCGTCGATCGCCAGCTTCCGCCACATCCGGTTGAGCCCGGCAATCTCGGCCGGCAGGCAGGCCATCGGCATCATCGCCTGCACCCGTTCCGGCCGCGTCGTGCCCCAGACGAAGCCGTGCATGCAGCCCATCGACGTGCCCATCAGCAGCCGCAGCCGCCGCACGCCGATCCGATCGAGCAGGGCCGCCTGCGCCGCCACCATGTCCGCATAGTCGTAGCGCGGGAAACGGGCACGGAGCCCGTCGCTGGGCTTGGACGACGCGCCATGGCCGATATTGTCCGGCAGGATGATGAAGTAGCGACGGGCGTCGAGCGGCTCCCCGGCGCCGTAGAGCGTCGCGAAATGGGGCTGGAGGAACTGCGCGCCGGAGCCACCGGTGCCGTGCAGCACCATCACCGCGTTCACGATCTCCCCCTGCGCGTTGCGCTGGGGCGTCCCGATCGTCCGGTAATGAAGCCGCAGCTCCGGCAGCGTCTCGCCGGTCTGGAACCGAAAGTCCCGCAGCACCAGATCCGCGTCGACCGGCGGCGGGAAAGCGGTGGCGGCCTCGGCCGCCAGCAGCAGCGCGGAAAAGATCGTCATGCCGGTTTGCTAGCCGCCCCGGCGCGGCGAGGCGAGCCCCTATTGGCCATAGCCGACCTCCCCCGCGCGGCGTAGCGCTTCGCGCGCGGCGGCGAACAGCGCGCCCGATTTCGCCTCGCACTCCCGCTGCTCGGCGGCGGGATCACTGTCGGCGACAATGCCGGCGCCGGCCTGGACGTGCATCGTCCCGTCCTTCACCACAGCCGTGCGCAGCACGATGCAGCTGTCCATCGATCCGTCGGCCGAGAAATAGCCGACGCCGCCGGCATAGGCGCCGCGCGTTTCCGGCTCGAGCTCGGCGATGATCTGGCAGGCGCGAACCTTCGGCGCACCGGAGACGGTGCCGGCCGGAAAGCCGGCGAACAGCGCGTCGAGCGCGTCGCGGCCCGCCGCGAGCCGGCCGACCACGTTCGAGACGATGTGCATCACATGGCTGTAGAGCTCGACCGTGTAGCTGTCCGTCACCCGCACGCTGCCGGGCGCCGCGACGCGGCCGACATCGTTGCGGCCGAGATCGAGCAGCATCAGATGCTCGGCCCGCTCCTTCGGATCGGCAAGCAGGTCGTCGCGGTTCTGCGCGTCCTCGGCGGCACTGCGACCGCGCGGGCGCGTGCCGGCGATGGGCCGGATCGTCACCTCGCCGTCACGGGCGCGGACCAGGATTTCCGGGCTGGAGCCGGTCAGCGCAAAGCCGGGCAGATCGAGAAAATAGAGAAAGGGGGACGGGTTGATCCGGCGCAGAGCGCGGTAAAGATCGAACGGCGGCAGCGGGAAGGGCGCGGTGAAGCGCTGGGCGAGCACCACCTGAAAAATGTCGCCGGCGCGGATATAGTCCTGCGCGCGGAGCACCATCCGCCGGTAATCGGCAGGCGCCACTTGCGCCTCCACCTGGACATCGACCGGCACCGGCGCATCCGCCGCCGCCGCCGCCGGCCTCTGCGCCAGCCGCGCGGCGGCGGCGTCGATCCGCTCCCAGGCGGCCGCGATGCGCGCGCGGACGGCCGCGGGATCGACAGCATCGGCACCGGGCCACAGCGGGGCGATCAGGAACAGCGCGTCCGCCAGCCGGTCGAACACCAGGATCAGTGTCGGCCGGACGAACAGCATGTCGGGCAATCCGATCGGATTGGCCGGCGGTCGCGGCAGCCGCTCGATCAGGCCGATCGTCTCGTACGCGAAGTAACCGACCAGACACGCCAGCGCGGGGGGCAGCTCGGGCGGCACGTCCGCCCGGCATTCCTCCACGAGCGCGCGCAGCGCCGGGATCGCGGCGCCGGCCGGCGCGAAGTCGGCGCGGTCACGTTGCCAGCCGCGATTGATCTCGGCCAGGTCGCCGTGCGCGCGAAAGACGAGATCGGGCGCCAGGCCGATCAGGCTGTATCGGCCCCGGATCTGGCCGCCTTCGACCGATTCCAGCAGGAAATCGCCGCGCCCCGGCTCGATGAGCGCGCGGGCGGCGCCGACCGGCGTGTCGGTGTCGGCGATCTGGCGCCGCCACACGAAAGCCGGCCGGCCTGCCGCCAGGGCCGCGGCCGTCTCGGCATCGTCGCTGCGCTCGCGCATCACGCGGTCGTGCCTCCGCGCCGACGCACTCCGGCCCGGCTCACGGCGCCTGATTCGCGCCGGTCAGCTCGCGCTTCAGCGCCGCCACCGCGTCCTGGTTGATCTCGACGCCGACATGGCGGCGCGCGGCGCTGACCAGCTGCTGGGCATATTCCTGGCCCAGCACCGGGCCGAACTGCGCGGCCGACGCCTCGAGCAGTCCCGGCTGCGCGCGGACGTCGCCGCGCTGGGTCCGCTGAAGCTCGACGACATACCAGCCTTCGCCGTTCGGCGCCTCCGCCACCCGCGCTTTGCCTTCGGTGAGGGAGAAAAGCGCGGCCGTCGCCGGCGACACCGCCGCACTGCCCTGGAGCAGCTCGCGCCGCTGGCCCGTGACCGGACGCGGCGCCGGAAGCGGGCGACCCGCGCCGGCGGCCGCCTCGGCCAGCCCGGTCGGGCCGGACGCGCGCCGGGCAATCGCCTCCGCCGCTTCGCGGGCGGCGGCCAGGCTTCGTTCGCGCAGGAAATCCTCGGTCACCTGGGCGCGGATCTCGGCCAGCGGCCGGGGCGTTGCCGGCACCAGCTGGGCGACCTTGAACAGGATCGCCCGCTCGTTCGGGACGAGCTGTTCGACGACCGGATCGTCGTCCGGATCGGCAGCGAAGGCTGACTCTGCAATCGCGCGCAGCTCCGGCGCGGGCGGGGCATCGGAGCCCGGCACCTGCCCGGTTGCGAGGACGGCCGGGGAGGTCACCGGCTGCAGCCGGTTCGCCTGGACAGCCTCATCGAAGCTCGCGCCGTCGGCGATCGCGTCCTCGATCCGGACGACCGCGTCGGCGAAGCCCTGCGCCGCCTTTTCGCGGGTCAGCCGCTCGACAATCTCGCCGCGCACCGCTGCCAGCGGCCGGGCCGGCCGGCGGTCGACGCCTGCGACCTGCACCACGTGCCAGCCGAGCGGAGAACGGGCGACCGCGGCCACGTCGCCGGCGGCGGCGGTGAAGGCGGCCCGGGCGACCGGCGCTGCGGTCGCCCGCGCGAAGGCCTCCTCGCTCTGGTCGGCAAGCGTCGCCGCCTCCAGCCCGGCCGCGCGGGCGGCATCGGCGATCGCGGTGCCGCTGCGCACCCGCGCCGCCAGTGCGTTGGCCGCAGCCTCGGTGGGCAGGATCACCTGGGCAAGCGTGCGGCTCTCGCGGGCGGCGTAGTCCGCCTGGTTTGCGGCATAGGCGGCCCGGATCTCGTCCTCGGACGGGACCGGCGCCGGCAGCGCCGCGCGGTCGATCACGGCATAGCGGATCACGCGCCGCTCCGGGATCGTGTAGCGTCCGATATTGCCGCGGTAATAGGCCTCGAGCGCGGCCTGGTCGGGGGCGGCGGGCCGGAAGGCCGCGGCCGGCACGAGCAGAGCCTGGCCGGCGCGCGCTTCGAGCAGCATCGCGGCATAGGGGAGGGCAAGGCCCGTCGGCGCCCGCGTCGCGCCGCTCGCCGGCACCAGCAGCTGACTGAGGTAGAGGTCGCGGGCCAGATCGGCGCGGAGCTGTTTCTCGGTCACCCCCTCGCGCGCGAGGAATGTGTTGAACGCGGTCTGGTCGAAGCGGCCGTCGAGGCCGCGAAACGCCGGCGCGCTTGCGATCTGCCCGTCTTCCATCCGCCGGCTGACGCCCATGCCTTCGCTCTGCGCGAAACGCTCGGCAGCGACGCCGTCGATCATGCGGTTCAGCACGCCTTCCACGCCGCCGCCAGCGATGAACCGTTCGAGCGTCAGCGTCGGGTCCTGCTGGCGAGCGGCATCATAGGCGCGCTGCACCCGCACGCGAAGCTCCGCCAGGGTGATGCTCTCGCTGCCGACTTTCGCGACGGTGCTTCCCGTCGGCGCGCCGCTGAAGCCGAGATTCTGGATGTCTGCCAGGGCGAAGCTCGCAGCCACTGCGATCAGGAAGAGGCCGAACAGCACGACGCCGATCCGGGATTTGGAAAGAGTGCGAAAGGCCTTGAGCATGATGATCCGCAACGAAAGAGATGGCGCCGGGCTTTAGGATGTGTCGCGCGCGGGGACAAGCTTGCGCCGGGCCGGCGCCTTCCTCTACCCGGCCGCGAACGATGGAGGAATGAGCGACATGGCACGACGCAAGCTGGTGGCCGGCAACTGGAAGATGAACGGCAGCCACGCCGCACTGGCCGAGCTCGACGCGATTGCCGCAGCGGCCCGGGCCAATCCCGGCATCGACGTTGCGATCTGCCCGCCCTTCACGCTGATCGCCCCGGCGGCGGCGCGCGGGGACGTGCCGATCGGCGCCCAGGACTGCCACGCCGCGCCGGCGGGCGCCCATACCGGCTGCGTCTCGGTCGACATGCTCCGCGAAGTCGGTGCCCGCCTGGCGATCGTCGGACATTCCGAGCGGCGGGCGGACCAGCACGAGACCGACGCCGAGGTGCGCGCGAAGGCCGCCGCGGCGATCGCGGGCGGGCTCGACGCGATTGTCTGCGTCGGCGAGACCGAGGCCGAGCGGGACGCCGGCGCCGCGATCGCGGTGGTCTCCGGTCAGCTCGAAGGTTCGATCCCGCAGGCAAGCGATGCTGGCCGGCTGGTCGTCGCCTATGAGCCGGTTTGGGCGATCGGCACCGGCCGCACCCCGACGGCGGCCGACATTGCCGAGATGCACGGCGCGATCCGCACCCGGCTGCGCGCCCTGATTGGACCGGCGGCGGACGGCGTGCGCATCCTTTATGGCGGCTCGGTCAAGCCCGGCAACGCCGCCGACATCCTCGGCCTTCCCGATGTCGACGGCGCGCTGGTCGGCGGCGCGAGCCTGACCGCGGCCGATTTCGTGCCGATCATCGATGCCGCCGCCGCATCCGGCCGCGGCTAGCCGATCTGCTGCGCGCGATTCTCGTCGCGATGCTTTTTCAGATACTTCATGAACGGCGTGCCGCCGGTGCCGACATCCGGATCGTTGCCGGCACCACCCGCCGCCTGGCGGTTGATGTACTGTGCCGCATATTCGAGGTGGCGTGAGCGGAAGCGGGCGACCTGATCGACACAGGCATTGAACGCCGCCGTCATCGCCGGATCGCCGGCCGTCTGCACGAAGCCGCGCAGCCCGCTTGCAGCGGCCAGATCCTCGATGAAGCGGCGATGCGCGGGCGGCCGATACTGGTGCAGCTCCTCAAGGAAAGTGCGCAGCGGATCGGCGTCATGGGCGATGCCGAACAGCGCATCCATCGCCGGCACGATCGAGCTTTGCGATCCAGTCTGACCGCGAAACGCCTGCGGGCGTCCGGCGAAGCGCGCGACGCCGTCATAGACCAGTCCGTCGCCGAGCGCCGGATTGTTCTTCCAGCCGTGGATATAGGGCCGGACCCGGTGGAAATAGATGTAGGGATCACAGCGTTCCGGCATCCGATCGAAGATCGCGTTCACGCGGGTCCAGACGTCGTCCATGTCGCGCAGGCCCGTGATCACCCGCCCGCCGTCGCCGGCGTCGGCCGCCGCGACCAGATCCGTCGCAAGGGCGAGCGCGCGGCCGGCCTCCGCCTCGATCGCGACATGGATCAGCACGAACCAGCTCTCGTCGGTGCCACCGAGGAAATGCTGGACCATGTAGATGTTGTCGAGCGCGATCGGCCCCGCCTTGTCGATGCGCGACCAATTGTCGAGGACATAGCCCGAATAGGGGAGCAGCGGCGCCTGGCCGAGCCGCTCGGCGATCGCGGCGATCGGCACGGCCAGGTTGGCGGGAAGCCCGGCCGGCGGCGTCGCGTCCCCCCAGACATAGGCCTGGACGAGGAACGAATAGCGGACCATCGCTGCCCGCACTTCCACTTCGTCCGCGCGCGCGGCGAAAGCCTCGACCGGGGGGAGCGGCAGGGCCGCCAGCCAGTGCCGCACGCGGCCGCTGGTCAGCAGATCGGACAGCATCTCGGCCGCTTCGAGCACCGGATCGAACGCCGCCGGAAGCGGCACTTCATCCAGTTCGAAGCTGCTCAGAAAGCCGCGGCTAGGTGACAGATCGTAGGCGGCGAGCGGTTGGAGTCGAGTCATCGGCAACGGCTAGCACCCCCGCGCCGCGAATGACAGGCGACGGAGGTCAGGTGCCGATCGAACCGGGAAGCGGCGCACCGAGGCCGCTGCCGACGAAGGGCAGGATGCTTTCATATTGGGCAAGCGGAGGCGCCCCCGGTACGGCCACGCCCCGGCGCAGCAGGAAGGCGTGGCGGACGATTTCCGCCTGCTGCTCGATGCCATAGCGATCGAGCGGCCAGCCCGGCTTCAGGCTGTAGCTGTAGCGGCAGAAGGGATGGCGAGCGAGTGGCAGGAAGATCCCGCGCTGATGCTGCCACACATGCGTCATTTCGTGGATGAACAGGCCCTGGGCGGCGTGGTCGCGGGCGGCGAAGCAATCGCAATAGAGGCCGCCCGACGGATGGAACCAAAGCTGGCCGTCCGGCGCCATCGTCACCCGGCGTGGCTGGAAGATCCACCATTTGCGGGCGTGGACGCGCACCCGGCCGTAATCGATCGCACGGCCGAAGACAGACGCGGCGAGCGCGGTTTCCGCCTCGGTGAGCGCGCGGCCTGCCGGCATGGCCGCGTGGTTCCCGCTCAGTCCTTGCCGGGCGCGGGCGCGCCGGCGGCAACGGTCTGCGCCGCCACCTGCAGCCGCTCGCCGTTCGAGAAGGTGAAGATCAGGGTCAGCGTCTTGGGCGGGGTGATGCCGGGGTTGATCCCCCACAGCATCACATGCCGTCCGCCCGGCGCGAACGCGACGTCCTCGCCGGCCGGCACGGCGACGCTGGTGATCGGCTTCATCGCCGCCATGCCCTGCATTCCGGTCATCGTCTCGTGCATCTCGGTGCGGATCGCGACCGGCGAACTGACGCTCAGCAGCTGCACGTCCTGCGGCCCGCCATGAATGGTGAAATAGCCGGCGGACGGGCTGTCCGGCACCGCGGCCATGCGGACCCAGGCATCGGCGACGCGCAGTTCCTCTTCCTTCGCGCAGCCGGAAGCGAGCAGCAGCGCGGCAGGGGCCAGGGCGAGCGGCAGCGAACGGATCATGCGGGAACCTCCTGGGCGTGGACGCCGGCTCCTCTAGGGGAGGCGGCGACTTGCGGCAAGAACGCGACCCCCTATATCGCCCGCGTAACACGGGACCGGCGTCGGCTGGTCCGGCTTGATTGCAGGGGTGCAAAGAGGACCAATGGCAAAAGTTATCGGCATCGATCTGGGGACGACGAACAGCTGCGTCGCCGTCATGGAAGGCGGGAAACCGAAAGTCATCGAGAATGCGGAAGGTGCGCGCACCACGCCGTCGGTGGTGGCTTTCACGAAGGATGGAGAGCGGCTGATCGGCCAGCCGGCCAAGCGGCAGGCGGTCACCAATCCGGACAACACGATCTTCGCGGTGAAGCGCCTGATCGGCCGCCGCTTCGACGATCCGGTGACGAAGAAGGACACCGAGTTGGTGCCCTACAAGATCGTGCGCGGACCCAATGGCGATGCCTGGGTGAACGCGAACGGCACCGATTACTCGCCCTCCCAGATTTCCGCCTTCACGCTCCAGAAGATGAAGGAGACCGCCGAGTCCTACCTCGGCGAGACCGTCACCCAGGCGGTCATCACCGTTCCCGCCTATTTCAACGACGCGCAGCGCCAGGCGACCAAGGACGCCGGCCAGATCGCGGGTCTTGAAGTGCTGCGCATCATCAACGAGCCGACGGCCGCCGCGCTCGCCTACGGGCTTGAGAAGCAGGACGGCAAGACGATCGCGGTCTACGATCTCGGCGGCGGCACGTTCGACATTTCGGTCCTCGAGATCGGCGACGGCGTCTTCGAAGTGAAGGCGACGAACGGCGACACCTTCCTCGGCGGCGAGGATTTCGACTCGAAGGTCGTCGAGTATCTGGCCGACGAGTTCAAGAAGGCCGAAGGCATCGATTTGCGCAATGATCGGCTGGCGCTGCAGCGGCTGAAGGAAGCGGCGGAGCGCGCCAAGATCGAGCTCAGCTCGGCGCAGACGACCGAGATCAACCTGCCGTTCATCACCGCGGACGCGACCGGGCCGAAGCATCTGGTCAAGACGATCAGCCGGGCCGATCTCGAGCGGCTGGTCGACGATCTGATCCAGCGCACGCTCGAGCCGTGCCGGAAGGCGCTGGCGGATGCCGGCGTGAAGGCGGCGGACATTTCCGAAGTGGTGCTGGTCGGCGGCATGACGCGCATGCCGCGCGTCCGCCAGGTGGTGAAGGACTTTTTCGGCAAGGAGCCGCACACCGGCGTCAATCCGGACGAGGTGGTCGCGATGGGCGCCGCCATCCAGGCGGGCGTGCTCCAGGGCGACGTCAAGGACGTGCTGCTGCTGGACGTCACGCCGCTGTCGCTCGGCATCGAGACGCTTGGCGGCGTCTTCACCCGGATGATCGACCGCAACACGACGATCCCGACCAAGAAGTCGCAGATCTACTCGACCGCGGACGACAACCAGCAGGCCGTCACCATCCGCGTGTTCCAGGGCGAGCGTGAAATGGCCGCCGACAACAAGCTGCTCGGCCAGTTCGATCTGGTCGGCATTCCGCCCGCGCCGCGCGGCGTGCCGCAGATCGAGGTCACGTTCGACATCGATGCGAACGGCATCGTCAACGTGTCGGCCAAGGACAAGGGCACCGGCAAGGAACAGCAGATCCGGATCCAGGCTTCGGGCGGCCTCAGCGACGCCGACATCGAGCAGATGGTGAAGGACGCCGAGCGCTATGCGGAGGAAGACAAGAAGCGCCGGGCGGCGGCCGAAGCCCGCAACAACGCGGAAAGCCTGATCCACACGACCGAGCGCCAGCTTCAGGAGCATGGCGACAAGGTCGATGCGGCGCTCAAGTCGGACATCGAGGCCGCGATCGCGGACGCGAAGGCGGCGGTCGAGAGCAACGATGCCGAGCAGATGAGCCAGAAGGCGCAGGCGCTCGCACAGGTCGCGATGAAGCTTGGCCAGGCCATTTACGAGAAGGAGCAGGCGGCCCAGGCCGCAGCACCGGGCGACGCGGGGGCGGCGGCGAAGGACGACGTCGTCGACGCCGAATTCTCGGAAGTGGACGAAAACAAGGGCTGAGCCCGGTGAAACGCATCCCGGTCACGCACGGTCCGGACGGGTCTGAGGCGATGCCTCGGCCGTCTGCGCCGGGCGCGGCCGGGGCATGCCTCCTCTTGGGGTCAGCATGAGCACCGAAACCTGCTATTACGAGCTGCTCGGCGTCGAGCGGACGGCCGATGATGCGACGATCAAATCGGCCTATCGCAAGCTCGCGATGAAGTATCATCCGGACCGCAATGGCGGCTCCCGCGACGCGGAAGCGCAGTTCAAGGCGGTCAGCGAAGCCTATGACGTGCTGAAGGACCCGCAGAAGCGTGCCGCCTATGACCGGTTCGGTCGCGCCGCTTTCCAGGGCTCCGGGGCCGGTGCCGGAGGCGGCGGCTTCCACGGCGGTGGTCCCGGCTTCGAGGGCTTCGCCGACATCTTCGAGAGCATCTTCGGAATGGGCCGGCAGGGCCCACGCGGGCCGCAACGAGGGGCCGATCTGCGCTACGATCTCGAGATCAGCCTCGAGGACGCCTATCACGGCACCAGCACCGAGGTGACGATCGAGGTGTCGACGGCCTGCGGCGCCTGTGCCGGCACCGGCGCCAAGGCGGGCGCCGGCGTCCGCGCCTGCGGCACGTGCGGGGGGATCGGCAAGGTCCGCGCCCAGCAGGGCTTCTTCGTCGTCGAGCGGACCTGCCCCACCTGCCACGGCATGGGTGAAGTGATCGCCGATCCGTGCACCGTCTGCCGCGGCGAGGGCCGGGTCGACAAGGAAAAGACACTGACGGTCACCATCCCGCCGGGCGTCGATGAAGGGACGCGGATCCGCTTGTCCGGCGAAGGCGAATGCGGCCCGCGCGGCGCCCCGTGCGGGGATCTCTACATTTTCCTCCATGTCCGCCGCCATGCGATCTTCGAGCGGGACGGGACCACGCTGTTCTGCCGCTGCCCGGTCAGCTTCACCACGGCGGCGCTGGGCGGCGTGATCGAAGTGCCGGGGCTCGACAAGGCGCGGCACGAGATCAAGATCCCGGCCGGCATCCAGTCCGGCAAGCAGATCCGCCAGCGCGGCGCCGGCATGCCGGTGCTGAACGGCCGCGGCCATGGTGATCTCGTCGTCCAGATCGATGTCGAGACCCCGACGAAGCTCAGCGCGCGCCAGCGCCAGCTGCTCGAGGAATTCCGCGCAACCGAAACCGGCGAGGAATGCCCGCAGAGCCACGGCTTCTTCGACAAGCTGAAGGCGATGTGGACCGGCGAGTGACGCCCGCCGGTCCGGCGCCGTCCGGGCTCAGCCGGTAAAGGTCAGCTCGCGCACCCGTTCGGCATTGGCGCGGCAGGTAAAGGGCGTCGCATGCTCCCCGTCGGGATAGCTTGACTGGGCGTCGGCACGAAAGCTCCAGTCACCGCCGGTCGCGCGCGTGTCGCTGACCCGGTCCAGCCGCAGCCGCGTGCCGCCGGTCAGCCCGATCTGGCGGGCGGCTTCGTCCAGGCAGGTCTGGCCGGCGCTGCGCGCAGCAGCCGGAAAGAGCCCCATATTGGCGCTGACCGTGGCCGGCGGGCCGGCCGGGAAGGACGGCAGGGCAGCCGCATCGGCGGCGCCCGACTTCTTCTTGCGGCTGCTCGCCAGCAGCGCGACCAGGCCGGCGGCGACCGCCACTCCGCCGATGATCGCGCCCGCGCTCGGGCCGTCATTGTCGGGCCGGTCCGGGCGCCAGCCGCCGCTGTTGCGGCCATAGCCATAGCCGAACAGCCCGCTGCAGCCGTTGCGCGTCCAGATGAAGGACTGGGTGTAGCCCCAGTTCTGGCCGGCGATGCAGTTCCGGCCGCGATCGTCGAGGAGCTGCACGCGATTGTCGGTCTGGACGTAGCAGCGCTGCTCGCGCCGCCCGGAGGCCGTGCAGGCCAGCGTGCCGGCGAAATCATTGGCATTCCAGGCCGGCGGCCGGCCGCCGGACGCATAGCCATAGCCGAAGGTTGCCGCGCAGCCGTTGCGCACGCGGATGCTGTTGCGACCATGATCCCAGTCGGCGCCTTCGCGGCACCGGCCCCGTTCGACCTGCAGCAGTTGCACTCGCCCGTCGGTGCGGACCCGGCACACGCGCTCGCGCATGCCGTTCGAGTCGCAGCGGAGCGTTCCCGCAAAGGCGCCGGCGCCACCGCTCCAGCCGGGGGGCGGCAGGTTCCGCGCATCCTGCGCGGCCGCGCTTTGCGCCGTGACGCTGCTCAGGACGAACGCGGAGATCGTCGCAATGGTGATTGATCGCATGGGCCCCCCTCCCGTTTCGGCGCGCCAACTATCGTCCGCCGGCCCCCAACCGGTCAATCGCCGTCGCGGTCACGCCGCGCCGAACACCCGGGCGAAGATCGTGTCGATGTGCTTCAGATGATGCTCGAGATCGAAGCAGGCGCCGATCGCATCGGCGTCCAGCCAGCGCCGCACCTCGGCATCGTCGGTCAGCAGCTGTTGGAGGGACAGCGCGCCGTCCGACTGCCAGACCTTCATCGCGTTGCGCTGGACAAGCGCATAGGCATCTTCGCGCGAGGCGCCTGCCTGGGTGAGCGCCAGAAGCACGCGTTGCGAGTGGACCAGGCCACCCATCTTGTTGAGATTCTTCGCCATCCGTTCGGGATAGACGAGCAGCTTGTCGATGACCCCGGTCAGCCGGGCGAGCGCGAAATCGAGCGTCACCGTCGCATCCGGCCCGATCATCCGTTCAACGGAGGAATGGCTGATGTCCCGCTCATGCCACAGCGCGACATTCTCGAGCGCGGGTGTCACATAGCCGCGCACCATGCGGGCGAGGCCCGTCAGATTCTCGGTCAGCACCGGATTGCGCTTGTGGGGCATCGCCGACGAGCCTTTCTGCCCGGGAGAAAAATACTCCTCCGCTTCCAGCACTTCGGTGCGCTGCAAATGCCGGACCTCGGTCGCCAGCCGCTCGACGGAGGACGCGATGACGCCCAGCGTCGCGAAGAACATCGCGTGCCGGTCGCGCGGAATCACTTGGGTCGACACAGGCTCGGGCGTCAGGCCGAGTTTGTCCGCCACATAGGCTTCGACTCGCGGATCGACATTGGCAAAGGTGCCGACCGCGCCCGAAATCGCGCACGTCGCGATATCTTCGCGCGCCGCGATCAGCCGGGCCCGGTTGCGGGCGAACTCCGCATAAGCCTGGGCGAGCTTCATGCCGAACGTCACCGGCTCCGCATGGATGCCGTGGCTGCGGCCGATCGTCGGGGTCAGCTTGTGCTCGAAGGCGCGGCGCTTCAGCACCGCCAGCAAGGCATCGAGATCGGCGACCAGCACGTCGGCCGCGCGCTTCAGCTGAACCGCCAGGCACGTGTCGAGCACGTCGGAACTGGTCATCCCCTGGTGCAGGAAGCGCGCTTCCGGTCCGGTCCGCTCGGCGACATGGGTCAGGAAGGCGATCACATCATGCTTCGTCTCGGCTTCGATCGCGTCGATGCGCGCAATGTCGAATGGCGGGCTCGCCCGGTGCGCGTCCCAGACTTTCGCTGCCGCCTCCCTCGGCACGATCCCGAGTTCCGCCATGGCATCGAGCGCATGTGCCTCGATTTCGAACCAGATCTGGAAACGGGTCTCTGGCGACCAGATCGAAACCATCTCGGGGCGCGAATAACGGGGGATCATGGGCAAAAGCTCTCGGGCTGGCTGGAACGGCCCGGCCGATAGCAGGGGGAAAGCGGGGCGGCAAATGGCCGCCGCCCCTGGCCGGGCTCAGTCGAGATTGGGCCGGAGCCAGCGTTCCGCCTGCTCCAGGCTCACACCCCGCCGCACCGCATAATCCTCAAGCTGGTCCCGCCCGACGCGGGCCACGCCGAAATATGCTGCCTGCGGGTGTCCGAAATAGAATCCGGACACCGCCGAAGTCGGCAGCATCGCAAAGCTTTCCGTGAGGCTCGCACCTGCCGGCGCACCGCCCAGAAGATCGAACAGGATCGGCTTCAGGCTGTGGTCCGGACAGGCGGGATAGCCGGGGGCCGGACGGATGCCGCGATACTGCTCGCGGATCAGCGCCTCGTTGGTCAGCTGCTCGTCCGGCGCATAGCCCCAGAGGGTGGTCCGGACATGCTGGTGCAACGCTTCCGCAAAGGCCTCCGCCAGACGATCGGCGAGCGCCTTGAGGAGAATGTCCTGATAGTCGTCATGGGCCGCCTTGAAGCGGGCGAGGTGCGGCTCCGCGCCGTGGATCGCGACCGTAAAGCCGCCGATCCAGTCGCCCGCCGGATCGACGAAATCGGCAAGGCACATGTTCGCCTTGGCGGTCGATTTCGCCATCTGCTGGCGAAGGAAGGGGAAGACGACGCCCTCGTCCGGGATCGGCATGCCGATGTGCGGTTCGTGCTTGTGCGGATAGACGATCACGTCGTCGCCGTGGCGCTGGCACGGCCACAGCGCGGCGACGCCCTTGGCCGTCAGCCATTTGTCGGCGATGATCGCATCGAGCATCTTCTGCGCATCTGCGAAGAGGCCGCGCGCGCTTTCGCCGACAATCTCGTCATCGAGGATCGCCGGATAGGTTCCGGCCAGCTCCCACGCGCGGAAGAACGGCGTCCAGTCGATATAGTCACGCAGATGGTCGAGCGGCCACTCATCGAAGCGGTGCAGCCCGGGCTGGCGCGGCGCCGGCGGCTTCAGCGCCAGATCGGTCGGAAACGCGCGTGCCCGCGCGGTGTCGATCGGCAGCAGCTCGTTCTGCCCCTTGCCTTCGCGGGCGGCGCGGACCGCGGCATAGTCGTCCGCGGTCTTCTCGACATAAGCCTCCGCCTGGGTGTCGCTCACCAGCGCTGACGCGACGCCGACCGCGCGGCTCGCATCGAGCACATGGATGACCGGGCCCTCATAGGCGGGGTCGATGCGCAGGGCGGTGTGGACCTTGGAGGTGGTCGCGCCACCGATCAGCAAGGGGATCGACAGGCCGGCGCGCTGCATCTCCTCGGCGACGGTCACCATCTCGTCGAGCGACGGCGTGATCAGGCCGGACAGGCCGATCATGTCGGCATCGTGTTCGGCCGCCGCCTCGAGGATCTTCGGCCAGGGCACCATCACGCCCAGATCGATCACCTCGAAGCCGTTGCACTGCAGCACCACGCCGACGATGTTCTTGCCGATGTCGTGAACGTCGCCCTTCACGGTCGCCATCACGATCCGGCCCTTGCCGCGGGCGTTCGGGTCCTTCTCCGCCTCGATATAGGGAAGCAGATGGGCGACCGCCTTCTTCATCACCCGAGCGGATTTCACCACCTGGGGCAGGAACATCTTGCCCGATCCGAACAGATCGCCGACGACGTTCATGCCGTCCATCAGCGGCCCTTCGATCACCTCGATCGGCCGCGCGAACAGCTGGCGGGCCTCCTCGGTGTCGTCGACCACATGCGCATCGATGCCCTTCACCAGCGCATGTTCGAGCCGCTTCGCGACCGGCCAGCCGCGCCATTCCTCGGCCTGTTTTTCTGCCAAGGCGTCGCCGCCGCGATAGCGTTCGGCAAGCGCGATCAGCCGTTCCGTCGCGTCGTCGCGCCGGTCCCAGATCACGTCCTCGCACGCCTCGCGCAGCTCGGGGTCGATCGCGTCATAGACATCGAGCTGACCGGCGTTGACGATGCCCATGTCCATCCCCGCCTGGACGGCATGGTACAGGAACACGCTGTGCATCGCCCGCCGGACCGGCTCGTTGCCGCGGAAGCTGAACGACAGGTTGGACACGCCGCCGGAGATATGGACGTGCGGGCAGCGGGCCTTGATCTCGCGGGTCGCCTCGATGAAGTCGATCGCGTAGCGGCGATGCTCGTCGATCCCGGTCGCGACCGCAAAGATGTTCGGATCGAAGATGATGTCTTCGGGCGGAAAACCGATGCCGGTCAGTAGCTTGTAAGCGCGTTCGCAGATCTCGACCTTGCGGTCCCGGGTGTCCGCCTGGCCGACCTCGTCGAACGCCATCACGACGACCGCCGCGCCGTAGGCCATCACCTTGCGCGCCTGTTCGAGAAACGCGTCCTCGCCTTCCTTCATCGAGATCGAGTTCACGATCGGCTTGCCGGACACGCATTTCAGCCCGGCCTCGATCACCGACCATTTCGAGCTGTCGATCATCAGCGGCACCCGGGCGATGTCCGGCTCCGCGGCGATCAGCTTCAGGAAGGTGGTCATTGCATGCTCGGCGTCGAGCAGGCCTTCGTCCATGTTGACGTCGATCACCTGCGCGCCATTCTCGACCTGCTGGCGGGCGACCTCGACGGCCTTTGCGTAATCGCCGGCCATGATCAGCTTCTTGAACGCGGCGGACCCGGTCACGTTGGTGCGTTCGCCGACATTCACGAACACGGCGTTCGTCGCCGGCCGCTCTTCGGGCATGATCTGCGCGGCGGTTGCCATCACGCGGCGATCCGGAACGGGTCGAGCCCAGCCAGGAGAGTCTGCGGCTTGGGCGTTGGGATCGCGCGCGGCGCGCGGCCGGCGACCGCCTCCGCCATCCGCCCGATATGATCGGGCGTGGTGCCGCAGCAGCCGCCGACGATGTTGATCAGTCCCTCGTCGGCCCAGCCGCGGATGAAGCCCGCGGTCGTCTCGGGCGCTTCGTCATACTGGCCGAGATCGTTCGGCAGCCCGGCGTTCGGATAGACCATCAGCAGCGTGTCCGCGAGCGGCGCGAGGGCAGTGACGCTCGGCCGCAGCTGCGGCGCGCCGAACGAGCAATTGAGCCCGATCGTCAGCGGGCGGGCATGGCGCACCGATGCCCAGAAGCTTTCGATCGAATGGCCAGAAAGGTTGCGGCCCGACATGTCGGTGACGGTGAAGCTGATCATCAGCGGCACTTCGACGCCGCGCGCCTCGCTCGCTTCCCACGCGGCCATGATGCCGGCCTTGGCATTCAGCGTGTCGAAGATGGTCTCGATCAGGATGAAGTCGACACCGCCGTCGAGCAGTGCCTCGATCTGGTCGCGGTAGACGGCCTTCAGCTCGTCGAAGTCGATCGCCCGATAGCCGGGATCGTTGACGTCCGGTGACAGCGACAGCGTCTTGTTGGTCGGGCCGAGGGCGCCCGCGACGAAGCGGGGGCGGCCGTATGCCGCCGCGCGATCCGCTTCCGTCCGGGCGATCCGCGCCGATGCCAGGTTGATCTCGCGGACCAGATGCTCGGCGCCATAATCGGCCTGGCTGATCGTGTTCGCGTTGAACGTGTTGGTCGACACGATGTCCGATCCGGCCGCCAGATAGGCGCGGGTGATCTCGGCCACAACCGCGGGGCAGGTGAGCGCCAGCAGGTCGTTGTTGCCCTTCTGGTCATTAGCGAGATCGAGCTCGCCGCGATAATCGGCCTCCGACAGGCCATAGCCCTGGATCATCGTGCCGAACGCGCCGTCCGTCAGCAGGATGCGGCGCGCGGCCTCGGCACGCAGGCGCTGGGCGGCTTCAGACTTGATCAATGCAGTTCTCCCAGGAGGTGTCCCGGCCGGTGCCCGGGATGCGGCGCGACCATGCTGCTCATGCCGCCGCCTGAGCAGCGGCTGGCGCGGCGCGCAGGCCGAGCAGATGGCAGATGGCGTAGGCCAACTCCGCCCGGTTGAGCGTGTAGAAGTGGAAATGGCGGACGCCGCCGGCGTAGAGCTTGCGGCACAGCTCAGCCGCAACCGTCGCGGCGACCAGCTGGCGGGCGGCCGGCAGATCGTCCAGCCCTTCGAACAGCCGATCCATCCAGCCCGGGATCTCGGCACCGCACAGGCCCGCAAATTTGCGCGTCTGGGCAACGTTCGAGACCGGCAGGATGCCCGGTACGATTTCGGCCGTGATGCCCGCCGCTGCCGCCGCGTCGCGGAAGCGGAAGAAGCAGTCGGGGGAGAAGAAGAACTGCGTGATCGCGCGGCTGCCGCCGGCGTCCAGCTTGCGCTTCAGATTGTCGAGATCGGCGGCAAGGCTCGTGGCCTCCGGATGACCCTCGGGATAGGCCGCGACGGACACTTCGAACGGGTGCAGCCGCTTCAGCCCGGCGACCAGTTCGGCAGCGCTGGCATAGCCGTCAGGGCGCGGCTGGAAGGCTGCGCCGGCCACCGGCGGATCGCCGCGCAGTGCGACGATGTGGCGCACGCCCGCTGCCCAATATTCCTCGGCGACGGCATCGATCTCGGCCCGGCTCGCCTCGACGCAGGTCAGGTGCGCTGCAGCGGCGAGGTTGGTCTCCCGCTGAATGCGGGCAACGGTGGCATGGGTGCGCTCCCGCGTCGAGCCGCCGGCGCCGTAGGTGACGGAAACGAAGCGTGGCCCGAGCGGCGCCAGCGTCTGCACCGCGTCCCAGAGCTGCGCCTCCATCTTTTCGGTCTTGGGCGGAAAGAATTCGAAGGACACGCCGATATCGCCGGAAAGATCGGCAAAGAGCGGTGCATCGAGCGCGCGACGCGCTTCCTCGAGCTGGGCGAAACTGGGGGTCATGCAGCCTGTTCCCGGATGCGGCCGGGCCGTTCGCCCAGCCAGAGTTTGACGGTCAGTGCCCCGCCCTGCAGCTCGTCAGAGCGGGCGAGGACGAGGCCGGATGCGGACAGCCAGCCGGCGATCTGGTCATCCGAAAAGCCGAGCCGGGCATGGGCATCCCGGCTGCGCAGCTCTTCCCGGTCGTGCGGCGCGAAATCGACGATCAGCATCCGCCCGCCGGCCGCCAGCAGCCGCGCCGCTTCCGCGATCGCCGCGCCGGGCTGGGCGAGAAAGTGGAGCACCTGGTGGAGGATGACCGTGTCCGCAATCGCTTCGCCGAGCGGCAGCGCGGTCAGGTCGCCCTGGCGCAGCTCGGCCGCCGGCAGGGTCGCTGCCAGCTTGGCGCGGGCGAGGCGAAGCATCTCCGGGCTGCGATCGACGCCGAGGGCTCGGGTGGCGGCGACCCCGAAGACTTCGAGCATGCGGCCGGTGCCGGTGCCCAGATCGACCAGCCGGCCGACCGGCGCATCGGCGAGCAACGCCGCCATTGCCGCTTCCACGCGGCTTTCCGGCACGTGCAGGGAGCGGATCGCGTCCCATTGATCGGCATGGGCTTCGAAATAGCGCGCGGCGGCCGCGGCGCGATCGGCCCGCACTGCCTCCAACCGAGCCGCATCCTCCGTCGCCCAGTCGCCGCCGGCCATGCCGTCGATCGCGGCAAAGAGCGGCGCGAGCGACGGTGCGTCCGCCAGGGCCAGGAACACCCAGCTGCCTTCCCGGCGGCGGACGGTCAGTCCGGCGTCGGCGAGGATCCGGACATGCCGGGAGACGCGCGGCTGACTTTGGCCGAGCACCTGCGCGAGTTCGCCGACCGACAGCTCCATCGTCCGCAGCAGCGCAAAGATGCGCAAGCGCGTCGGGTCCGCCAGGGCACGGAAAATGTCGAGCAGCTGATCCACAATTCAGGACATAAAGATATCTTTATGTCCGGGCAAGGGGTTTGCGCCGGGCGGATCGTGGCAGCATCCCCCTCTCCGGCCGGAGAGGGGGCGCCAGCCTACATCAGCGGCCCGTGCTCGATCCTGGGCAGCACGTGGCGGGCAAACAGATCCGCTTCGGCGGCATGGGGATAGCCTGAGAGGATGAATGCCTCGATCCCCATCGCGCGATACCGGTTGAGCTTTGCGAGCACTTGGTCCGGATCGCCGACGATCGCCGCCCCGCAGCCGGAGCGGGCACGGCCGATGCCGGTCCACAGATGCGGCTCGGCAAAGCCCTCGTCGTCGGCGCCTTCGCGCAGCGCCGCCTGGGCGGTCACGCCGACCGAGCCCGAATCGAGCGACTTCTGCCGGATCGCGGCGCCGGTCGCGTCGTCGAGCTTGGAGAGCAGGCGCCGCGCATAGGCGCGGGCTTCCGCTTCCGTCTCGCGGACAATCATGTGCGCGCGATAGCCGAAGCGAAGGGTGCGGCCATAGGCGGCCGCGCGTGCCGTCATGTCGGCGATGATGCCCTGCACCGTCTCCTCCGTGTCCGGCCACATCAGATAGACATCCGCCGCGCGGGCGGCAGCGTCGCGCGCATCCGGAGACAGGCCGCCGAAATAGAGCGGCGGGCATGTGCCGGACACTGTGCCGACGCGCGGCGGATCGATCCGGATCTTGTAGAACTCGCCCTGATGATCGAGCGGCTCGCCGTTGAGGAGCGTCTTGAGGATCTGCATCACCTCGACGCAGCGCTGGTAGCGCGGCGCAGAGGGAAGGGACTCGCCGGGGAGATCCGACGAGATGATGTTGACGGTCAGCCGGCCGCCGAGGATCCGGTCGATGGTCGCGATCTGCCGCGCGAGCTGCGGCGGCCAACTCTCCCCGACGCGGACCGCCATCAGCAGCCGGATCCGGCGGACGAGCGTCGCGATCGCGGCCGCGAATGCCGTGGTATCGATGCCGAGGGTGTAGCCGGACGGCAGCAGGATGTTGTCGAAGCCGCCGGATTCGGCCTGCAGCACGATGTCACGACAATGTTCCCAGCTCGACGCGAGCTTCGGATCGGGCGCGCCGAGAAACTCGTAATCATCGTCGCAGAGCGCGGAAAACCAGGAAATCTCGCAGCGGTTCACGGCAATTTCTCTCCCATCGAAGCTTCGAGCACGGCATACCACTCGCTGCGCGTCCAGCGCGGCACGAGCGCCTGGGGGATCTCGGCGATCCGCTCCGGCCGCTGCGTGCCGACGATCGGGATCGGCCGCGCCGGGTGCGCGAGGATCCAGCTGAGCGCCGCGGCGCCGCGGCCGACGCCGAACGCGGCCGCTTTCGCATCGAGCAGCGCCGCGACCGCGTGCCCGCGCGCGTCCTGGGGCTCGGCCAGGCGCCCGCCGGCCAGCGGCGACCAGGCAAGCACGGCGAGTCCGCTCCGCAGCGCATGATCGAACAGGCCGGATTGGATCGGCCCCAGCGCCAGCGGCGAGAATTCCGGCTGGGTCGTCGCGATCGGCACGGTCAGGAAATGCTGGAGCGTCTCGGTCTGGGCGATCGTGAAGTTCGACACGCCGATCGCGGCGATCTTGCCGGCGGCGTGTGCGTCCTCGAGCGCTCGGGCGGTTTCCTGCGGGTGAGCGAGAATGTCCGGACGGTGGATCTGCCACAGCTCGACTCGCTCGACGCCCAGTCGCGCGAGCGACGCGTCGATCGCGCGGGTGAGATAGTCGCCGCTCGAATCATAGGGCGTGCCGATCACGATGCCGCCCTTGGTCGCGAGCACCATCTGCGCGCGCAGCGCGGGCGCCTCGGCCAACACGCGGCCGAGCAGGGCTTCCGCCGCGCCGAACGGCTCGCCATTGTCGGGACCGTAGATGTCGGCCGTGTCGAACAGCGTGACGCCGGCGCCCAGGGCGGCCTCGATCCGGGTCCGGGCGGCGGCGAGGTCATCGCCGGCAAAGCGCCACATGCCCCAGGCAATCGGCGAGGTCTCGATCCCGCTCTTGCCGAGCGGGCGCTTGTCGGGTGAGAAGGGCAGGTATGTCATCGCTGTCATATGGCATGAAGGGGTCTGAAATGGGAAGTCGCGTTCGCTACGGTCTGATCGGCACTGGCATGATGGGTGTGGAGCACATCCAGAATCTGCGGGTGACGCCGGGGGCTGAGCTGACCGCGATCTGCGATCCGGTCGCGACGTCGCTCGGCTGGGCGCGTGACGCTGCCGCCGGGTGGAGCACGCCGGAGGTGTTCGGCAGTGGCGCCGAGATGGTCCGGGCGGGCGCGGTCGATGCCGTGATCATCGCCTCGCCGAACCACACGCATCGGGATGTGCTGGCGCCGCTGATGGATCTTCCGGTCCACATCCTGTGCGAAAAGCCGCTCGCGACGACCGTCGCCGACGCGACCTGGGTGGCGGAAGCGGCGGCGGCCCGCGACCATGTGTTCTGGACGGCGATGGAGTATCGCTTCATGCCGCCGGCCGCTCGCTTCATCGATCAGGTCCATCGCGGGCGGGTCGGCCGGCTGCAGATGCTTTCGATCCGCGAGCACCGGTTTCCGTTCCTGGTGAAGGTCGGGGACTGGAACCGGTTCAGCCGCAACACCGGCGGCACGATGGTCGAAAAATGCTGCCATTTCTTCGATCTGATGCGGCTGATCGTCGGCGCGGAAGCGGTGCGGGTCTACTGCTCCGGGGCGATGGACGTGAACCATCAGGACGAGCGCTATGGCGGCGAGAAGCCGGACATCATCGACAACAGCTACACCGTTGTCGATTTCGACAATGGCGTCCGCGCGATGCTCGATCTGTGCATGTTCGCGGACGGCGCGGAGAATCAGGAGGAAATCACCGCGGTCGGTGATCAGGCCCGGCTGGACGTGCTGATCCCGGAAAGCGTGATCGTCCATTCGCCGCGGGTCGGCTTCATGAACGCCAAGCAGGCGACGCGCGAGGACGTTCCGGTCGACGCGACCGCCCTTGCCGCCGGCCAGCATCACGGATCGACCTATTATCAGCACCAGGCGTTCAACGCGGCGGTGCGCGGGGAGGGGCCGGTGATCGTCTCCGCGCTCGACGGGCTGCGCGCGGTCGAGATCGGCGCCGCGGCCGAGCGCAGCGCGCGCGAGCATCGGGTGGTCACGATCGACGAGATCCGACGCGGCTGAGAGGCGCGACCACCGGGGTCGCTGGTGATGCAGCGGCGCAACGCTCATCGAAACAATTTCTCGCTCGATCGGCGCCCTCTTCCGCGGCACCCCGCTTCGGGTTACCAACTTATGACAACGCTGCCCATAATTCGGGGACAGCGGATCGAAGGGGGAATGCCGAATGCGTCGTCCGTGCCTCATCACCAGCCTGTTTTCCCTTGCCGTCGCGACGGCTGCGCCCGCCGTGGCGCAGGAGCAGCCGGAAGCCGCCGCCGCCGATCAGGGCGAGCCGGCCGACATCGTTGTCACCGCCCAGCTGCGCACCGAGCGGCTTCAGGACGTGCCGATCGCCATCACCGTGCTGCGCGGCGAATCGCTCGACAATCTCGGCCGGCCGAACCTCGAGGGTGCGGTCAATCTGATCCCCACTTTCAACTTCCTGAAGTCGGGCACCACGCTCAATCAGTCGCTGTTCCTGCGCGGCGTCGGCACGGCGACATTCTCGATCGCCGGTGAGCCGTCGGTCTCGACGGTGCTCGACGGCGTCGTGCTCGCCCGCTCCGGCGAGGCGTTCCAGGAACTGGTCGATATCGAGCGCCTTGAAGTGCTGCGCGGCCCGCAGGGCACGCTGTTCGGGAAGAACGCGTCGGCGGGCGTGATCAACATCGTGACGAAGGCGCCGACGCAGGAATTCGAGGGCTATGTCGAGGCCGGCTGGTTCTCCGACGACGAGTATCGCGGCCGGGCGCTCGTGAACGTGCCGGTGACCGAGAATTTCGCGATCCGGGCGACCGGCTATTATGCGAACTGGGACGGCAACATCACCAACGTCGCGCTTGCGCGCAACCGCACCGTCAACGGCTATGAGCGGATCGGCGGGCGCATCAAGGCGCTCGGCGACTGGGACAAGGTGAAGGCGACCTTCATCTTCGACTATTATGAGAACTCGGACGATTGCTGCGCCGAGGTGATCGGCACGCTGCCGAACAACGCGGCATCCACCGTGCTGCCGACGCCGCGCGGCGACCGCACCCGCCAGATCAACCAGAATCTGGTCACCCGCACCGAGGAGCGCGGCTGGGGCGCCTCCTTCCAGCTCGATGCCCAGATCGGCACCCAGACGCTCACCTCGATCACCGCCTATCGCGACTGGCGCAACACCGAAATCCGGGACGGCGACTGGCTGCCGGCCGGCTATCAGGGCACCGGGCTGCAGCAGCTCCACGACATCGGTCCGCAGGACAGCAGCACCTTCTCGCAGGAACTGCGCCTGGCCTCGCCGGGCGGCCAGTTCATCGACTATGTGGTCGGCGCCTATTATTCGCGCGCCGAGAACCGGCGCGTGTTCACCCGCGATGTGATCGCGTGCAACTCCACTCCGGCAGCGACGCCCAATCCGCTGGTCCCGTGCGGTACGGCCGCGGCGCCGCCCAGCGTTTTCCCGAGCGCCACCGCCGATTTCGGTTCGGTGTTCAAGACCACGGCGCTGTTCGGCCAGGCAACAGTCAACTTCACGGACCGCTTCCGGGCGATCGCCGGACTGCGCTTCACGCTCGACCAGCTGGACGTGTTCCACAGCCGAACCACGCTGCTCGCCGGCCCCGGCATCGCGGCAAGCTTCCCGGCGACGCCGACCGGAACGGGCACGCCCGCATCCGTGTTCCGCGGGCGGACGGACGCCGAGAATCTGTCCGGGCGCGTCGGCCTGCAGCTCGACGTGCTCGATGATTCGATGCTCTACGGCATGTACACCCGCGGCTATAAGGGTCCGGCCTACAACATCTTCTTCAACCTCGGCGCGACCGGCACCGATCCGCTCGATCCGGAAGAGTCGGACGCGTTCGAACTGGGCATGAAGAACAACTTCTTCGGCGGCCGGCTCGTCGTGAACCTCGCGGCCTTCTACGCCAAGTACAAGAATTTCCAGGCCAACAACCCGGATCTCGTGCAGGGCGTCGTCGTCACCCGCTTCACCAATGCCGGCTCGGTCTCGACACGCGGTGCGGAGCTGGACGTGATCTGGCGCGTGGCCCCGGATTTCACCATCTCCGGCGGCGTCGCCTATACCGACGCGCAGGTCGACCGCTTCCGGCTGCCGCCCGGGGCGAATCCGGGCAGCGTCATCCCCTCCGGCACCACGCTGGCCTTCGCACCGGAATGGAAAGGCGCGATCAGCGCCGATTACCGGGCGCGCACCGGCGGCGCGGTGGATTTCTTCGTCGGCGCCCAAGCGAACGCCCAGTCGAGCCAGCTCGGCCAATTCTCGCCCAACGCGGCGGTGCGGCGCGCGACCACGATCGCCGGCTACGCGCTCGTCAATCTCCAGGCCGGCATCGTCGATGCGGAGGATCGCTATCGGCTGACCTTCCAGGTCCGCAACCTGTTCGACGAAAGCTTCGCGGCCTCGATTGTCGAGGGCGGGCCGGGCGGCAGCTTCCGCTACATCATCCCGCGTGATGCGGACCGCTATTACGGCGTGACCGCACGCGTCGGCTTCTGAGCAGCGCTGCTCCTCCCCGGAGAGGACCGGGGAGGAGCATTGCCGTTACTGGTCCTCGCGCGCCCGGATGACCGGGAGCATCAGGTGGACCCAGAGCGTCGCGAGCAGATAGGCGCTGCCGCACACCGCGAACATCGGCCAGTAGCCAAGGCCGGCATCGATGCTCCAGCCGGCGAACTCGATCATGCCGGCGCCTGACAGATTGCCGGCCACCGCGCCGGCGCCGATCACGGTCGCCACCCGCATTGCCGGGACCACATCGGCAGCCAGCCCGAAGACGTTGGTCGAAAAGCCCTGATGCGCGAAGAGCGCGACGCCGATGATCAGGCATGCAGACCAGGGATCGGACACATAGGCGGCAAGCGGCATCGGCAGGATCGCGAGGGCATAAATGAGCATTGATGTCTTGCGCGCGCGGTTGACCGACCAGCCGCGCGCGAGCAGCCGCGGGAACAACAGGCCCGAAGACAGCGCGCCGACGGCCGCGAATCCGTAGATCACTGCCACCGGCACGCCGAGCGCGCTTTGCGGCATGCCGAAGGTGCGGGCGAAAAAGTCCGGACTCCAGAACAGCCAGAAGAACCAGAACAGGTCGGACAGCATCTTCGCGCCGAGAATCGCCCAGGTGCGCCGGTCCCGGAGCAGCGCACCCCAGTCAACCCGATCGCCGTCGGCGACGGCCGCCGCCTTGGTGGTCAGCGCCGGCGCAGTCTCCGCGACTGGCGCGACCGGTGCTTCGGCGATCGGCACCAGCCGCTTCGTGCCCAGCACCCAGAAGATCAGCCACACGAAGCCGAGCGCGCCCGTCACCACGAACGCCGATTTCCAGCCAAAGGCGAGCGCCAGCGGCGGGATGAGAAGCGGCGTCAGGATCGCGCCGATATTGGGCGCGGTGTTGCCGAGGCCGAGCGCGAAGGACCGTTCCCGGATCGGCAGATAGACGGCGGCGGACTTGACCGCGGCCGGCGTGCCCACGGTCTCGGCCGCGGCGAGTGCGACGCGGGCGGCGACGAACTGGGTGACGCTGCCGGCCACCGCGTGGGCCATGCCGGCCAGGCTCCACAGGCCGACGCCCCAGCCGAGTGCGCGGCGCACGCCGAACCGGTCGACGATCCAGCCGACAAAGACGAAGGAGATCGCCGCGGTGATCTGGAAGGCCGAGCCGAGCAGCGCATAATCGCTGTTGCTCCAGCCAAACTCCGCCTCCAGCGTCGGCTTGAGCAGCGCCAGCACCTGCCGGTCCACATAATTGAGCGCGATCGCGACGAAGATGAGCGCGATCAGCAGCCGTCGGCTGGCGACACTGCTTGCCTGCATGGGAATTCCTCTCCTGTTGCCGCCGACGATAACGCTGTCAGGCGGCGGGGCAAGCGGCGCTCGACTCGCGCATGACAAGTCGATGGGGGATGATCCGCAGGCCGGGCGCGGCATGGGTGAACAGCAGGTCGGCGGCCTGGGCGGCGAGTTCGGGGATTGGCTGGCGGACGGTGGACAGCGGCGGCCACAGGGCTTCCGCGAGCGGCGTGTCGTCGAAGCCGGCGACCGACAGCCGGCCCGGCACCGCCACGCCGGCGCGGTTGGCAGCGGCGAGCACGCCGGCCGCCATGTCGTCGCTCGACGCGAAGATCGCCGTCGGCGGCTCGGCGAGCGCCAGAAGCCGCTCACCGGCGGCGCGGCCGGACGGGACATCGAACGCACCCTGCTGGACGAGATCGAGGTCGAGCGCGATGCCGGCGGCGCGCAGCGCATCGAGATAGCCGGCGAGCCGATGGCTGCTGACGCCATAGGCGCGGTGGCCGACGACGAAGCCGATGCGGCGATGACCGAGCTCGATCAACGCCTGTGTCATGTCCCGTGCGGCCGCTTCATTGTCGATCGCGACCGCCGGCGTCCGATCCGCCGCGACTCCCGGCGAGATCCGGACGTGGGGCGTGCCGGCCCGCTCGAGCGCATCGAGGACTGCCAGGTCGTCGGCGATCGGCGGCGTCAGCACCACGCCATCCGGGTTCATCTGGCGAAGCAGCGAGCGGACATCGGCGCCCGGCTCGTCGGCGTCGCGCTCATAAGCATGGACCACCAATTGCACGCGCTCCGTCGCGCAGCGGCCGCGCAGGCCGGCGATCAGCCCGTGCAGGTAATAGGGGCCGGGATTGCTGCACATGAGCGCGATCTGGAAAGCGCGGCCGCCCGCCAGCGCCCGTGCCGCTGCGCTCGGCCGGAACCCCAGCGCCGCCATCGCGGCCTCCACGCGCGCCCGCGTCGCCGGGCGCACATAGCGCTCGTTGTTGATCACCCGGGAGACAGTCTTGATCGAGACGCCGGCGGCGCTCGACACGTCCTTGATGTTTGCCCGCATGCCCGATTGTGTCGCCCCTTCAACCATTCATGTCCAGCCTTGTCAGAGGTTTGGCCCCGCGACCCGGTACCGCCGCCCATGCGAAAAACGGACCAATTTGGTGCGATCGATCCCGCTCCCGAAACGGTTCATCTTCTTTGGGTGGCATCGCGGGAGCGGAACCGGAAGCGTGACGTTTCCTTGATCCAACCAATGGAGGTCGCTCATCATGACGTTTCGCATCGCTCCCTTGCTTGCCGCCTGCTCGCTTGCCGGGCTCGGAGCGGGAGCAGCGCTGGCGCAGCAGACGCAGGCGCCGGCCACTGGCGCGCCCGCGGCGGGCGCCGCGACCGCCGCACCGGCCACGCCTCAGCTCGCCCCCGGGGTCCAGGTCTATGACACCCAGGGCAACCCGGTCGGCACCATCGTGTCCGTCGAAGGCGCCGGCACCGTGCTCAAGACCGACAAGTACGAAGTGCGCTTGCCGGTCGCATCCTATGGCCAGAACAAAACCGGCGTCGTCGTCGCGATGACCCAGGCGGAATTGAACGCGACGGTCGAGCAGGAACTCGCCAAGGCCGAGCAGATGCTGGCGCCGGGCTCGGTCGTTCGCGACACTGCCGGCGGCGTCGTCGGCACGATCGACGAGGTCGACGAACAGTTCGTGACCGTGAAACTGGCGAGCGGCAAGGCGGCGCGGCTGCCGCGCAGCGGCTTTGCGGCCGGTCCGTCCGGACCGATCGTGGGCATCACCGCCGCCCAGCTCGAGGCGCAGCTCGCCGGCGCCGGGGCCTGACGCGGCGCCGGCCCGCATCGGCGGGCCAGGTCGACACATCAGAGTCGCCGCGTCCGCGCGGCGGCTCTTTTGTTACTCCCACTCGGCCAGAACATCGCCGCTCACGCCGTTCTCGATGGCCACCCGCGCGATGCGGGCAAAGATCAGGCAGCGCGGACGACGCTCGGGCGTGTCGGCATGGCAGCCGATGGCGCCGCGCCCCGGTAGGGCCTCGATCCGCCCGCTGATCACGAGGCGAAACCCCTGCTCGGCACGGAGCTCCGCCGCAGGCATTCGCCGCACCAGCTGATAGGCCTGGCCGTCCCGCCGGCGGGCGCGTGGGGCGCCGGGCGCCGAAAGCTCGACAATGCCGAGCTCCGGGAGAACGGACGGTTGACCGGCCATGGCGTCGGAAGCGGCTGCGGGCGGGGCGGCGGTCGGCGGGCGTTCCCCCTCGGGCTCTGCCGACTCTGCCGGCTCAGCCGGACCGGACCCGCCGGCGGGCACCGCCCCGGCGTCGCGCTCGGGCTCGGGCGCAGCCGGCACGCGCGGGCACGCGTCGGTCAGGATCCAGGGCCGCGCGATCCAGAAGCCCTCCGCGGTCTCGAACGCCGCATCGGCAGCGATCGCGGCGAGCAGATCCGTTCCTGTCAAAGTCTTCGAACTGACGGCCACTCGCAGGGTCTGGGTGGCGGCATCGTAGCGCCAGCCCGTTGCCTCGGGCGCGGCGGGTTCAAGCGGCCCGTCGCAGCCAAAGGGGAGGCGGAGCTCGAAGCTCCGACCCGCCAGATCGGGGTCCGGCGGCGGGGCACCGATCGCCCAGGCATGGGCGGCGCGCTCGGCCGCGGCGATCAGTCCGGCCCGGTCGAGCGGCGGCGGAGCGACCGGGCTCGCCGCCGCCCGGGGCGGCGGCGGGGCGGGCTGCGCCGGCTCCTCCGCGGGCCGCTTCAGCATCAGGGCAACCCCGATCAGAAGCAGGAACGCCGCCGCGCCGAGCCAGGCCTGCCAGGCCGGATTCCTGGGCTCGCTCAAGAACATGTTCTCCGTACAGCGGTGCGTCGTCTATAGCGTTATGGATGGTCATGGCCGGCAACTCCACCCCGTTCCGCCGTTCGGGACCAACCGCGCTCCGTCCGGATGTGGGGACATGAGCGCCGATCAGATCATCACGCTCGCCGTGCTCGCGGCAGTGGTGGCGGCGCTGATCTGGGACAAGATCCGCGCCGATGTGATTGCCCTCGCGGGCGCGGCGGTGCTGCTGGTCAGCGGCGTTGTCCGGCCGAGCGAGGTGCAGAGTGCCTTCGCCAGTCCCGCCCTTGTGGCGCTCGCCTCGCTGTTCGTGATCGTCTACGCGATCGAGCTGTCCGGTCTGCTCGATCGGCTGATCGTGCTGGCGGTCGGCCTCTGCCGGAGGATCGGCGTGCTTGGCCTGTGGATCACCATCGCGCTGTGCGGCGCCGCGTCTGCCTTCCTCAACAACACGCCGATCGTGGTGCTCGCCGCGCCGGTGATCCGGGACGCTGCGGAGAAGCTGCAACTGCGGCCGAAGCGCTTCTTGATTCCGCTGTCCTACATCTCGATCCTCGGCGGCTGCTGCACGCTGATCGGGACGTCCACCAATCTGCTGGTCGCGGATATGGCGCGCGTGTCTGGCCAGCCCAGCTTCAACATTTTTGAAGTGACGCCGGTCGGCCTTTGCGTCGCGCTGGCCGGCGGCCTCTATCTGCTGCTCTTCGCAGGTCCGCTGCTCGATCGGACGGTCGCCGGAGACGGCAGCAAGCCGGCACCGGCCGCCCGCATAGCCCGCGACATGACCGGCGCCCAGGTGGGCGCGCCGGAATTGTTCGTGCCGCACGAAGCGCTGGACGTCCGCCGCGCCCTGATTTCGGTCGCGGTCTTCGTCGGCGTGATCGTGGCGGCCGCGGCAAACCTCGCGCCGATCGCAGCGACCGCGCTGGCCGGCGCCGTGCTGCTGATTCTGCTGCGGGTGATCAGCGCGGACCAGGCCTATTCCGGGCTGCGGCCGGAAATCCTGCTGCTGATCGCGGGCATGGTGGTGCTCGGCATCGCGCTCGAGGAAAGTGGCCTCGCTGCCGCGACGATCGAGCGGCTGATCGATACGATCGAGCCGCTGGGGCCGTTCTGGGCGCTCGCGATCTTCTACGGCGCCACGCTGTTCCTGACCGAAATCCTCTCGAATGCGACGGTCGCCGTGCTGTTCGCACCGATTGCCGTCGCGCTGGCAGAGAGTCTTGGCGTCAGCCCGCGCCCGTTCCTGATCGCGGTGATGATGGCGGCCAGCGCCGCCTTCGCGACACCGTTCGGCTATCAGACGAACGTGCTCGTCTATCAGCTCGGCGGCTATTCCTATTTCGATTTCGTGCGCGTCGGCCTGCCGATGAACGTCGTCACCTGGATCGCGGGCCTGCTCGCCATCCGTTTTTTCTTTCCGTTCTGATCGGAACCAACACCGGCCGTCGCGCATGACGGGGCATGGTCTATTATCGGCTCCACCATCACAGCCTGCGCAACGGCCGGATCCGCGCGATCGCGGAGATCGAGGCGGCCACGGACATCGAAGCGGTCCGCCTCGCCGCACGGCGGGCGGGCCGGCGCCCGGCCGAGCTGTGGCGCGAAGACCGGCTGATCCGCCGCTTCGGCGGCATTCGCCTCCGCCGCCAGCCCTGAACGGGTCAGCCGCGCTCGATCCTGAGCAGCCAGATCGCGGCGACCAGCGCCAGGGAGGCGAGCGTCAGCACCGCGGTGATCAGGCGCAGGCGCAGCCGCCCGAAGCTGCGGACCCGGTGGGCGTCCAGCCGCTTGTCGACATGCGTCGAGCGGCGCTCGGCGAAGACGAACATCATCACGCCGACGATCAGGAACGCGGTCGAGATCGCCCGCGGCACCCAGCCGGGTTCCATCCGGTTGAACAGCGCCTGGAAGCCGAGCGCGATCGCAACAGCGGACAGGCCGGTCCGCATCCAGCCGGCAAAGGTGCGTTCATTGGCGAGCAGCGTCCGGTCCTCGGCCAGATCCGTCCGATCTTCCGCCAGTTCGCTTCGGGAGCCCGTGTTCGGCACCGCTCAGAGCCGGATCACGCCGTCGAGCAGCCGGGGGTCGCTGTCGCCGGTCAGGACGGAGATGTCGCCGGTCGTCTCGAGGACGACTGCCGCGACATTGCCGATCGTCTGGGGGTCGGCCGCCCGCAGCTTTTCGAGGATGTTGGCGCGGGACACGCGCGTCGCCTCGAGCGCTGAATCGATGAACCGCCCGTCCTCCATCAGCAGGACGGGCTCGTTCTTGACCAGCCGGGTCAGCGCGCCGGATTCCTGCCTCAGTCGCGCCACCACGAACTGGATGGCGAACACGCCGGCGATCGCGGCCAGGCACTGGCCGAACGCGGACCACTCGGCGCGCGTTGCCGCCTGCGCGATCAGCGATCCCGTCGCGATCGTCGTGACGAAATCGAACGACGTCATCTTGGAGAAGCTGCGCAGCCCGACGATCCGCACAAGCAGGATGGTCCAGAGGACCGCAAGCACCGCAAGGGCCAGGCCCCGAACCAGCGGCGCAGCCGCGCCCAGAGGATCGAACAGCTCGATCCTCAACTGTCCGTCCGTGCGCATTCGGCGGCAAGTGCCGGCACCAGCGGCGAAGGCGGCAGGCGGAGGGGCTGGCCCTCGCCGACGTCGATCGAGATCGGCGCGGGGCGGTCCTGCAGCTGCACCTGCAGCTCGTCATTATAGGGCACGATCGCGCGAAGCACCGGTGTCCCGTCAAGCAGCGGGTTGACGGCGAGCGCGCGGCGGGTTCCGGCGATCGCGATCTCCATCCGCGCGATCGTGCCGCTCGGGGTCAGGCCGCGCCGCTCGAGCACCAGTCCCTGCCGGCCATCGCAGAAGATCGCGAAGATCGGCTCCGCGCGAGGCTTGGAAAACAGGACCGCGCGGGCGTCGCCGACACTGCCGGTCTGCCAGCTGCCCAGCGTCGTCAGGCCGGCGCCGGCGGCGTCGTCGATGCGGACGGGATCGATCATGTTGTCCGTCCCGCCATCCTCGATCGGCGTCGCCTCCGGGGATGTCCGCTCGGCACAGCCGGGGAAAGCGAGGAAAAGCAGCAGCGGGCAGGCGTAGCGGCGCATCGTTGCTCCATCACCGGATCGGGAAGGGAATGGCTGGGGAACGCGCCGGCGTCGGCCTGGTTCAGTCCCCGGCCGGCCGTCGCGCCTCCGACGCCGCGGCCGGCAGGATCGACTGCAGCCGTTCGAACACCTCCGCGCGCGCGGGGCCGCTCAGCGCCTGCTCCACCTGGCAGCCGAAGCGCTGCGCTTCCTCCATCAGGGCGTTGCGCCGCGCCGGCCCGGTGGCTGCAGGCAGGATGCCGGCCAGCGCGTCGACGAACATTTTGGCGGCGATTGCGCTCGTTGCGGCGGACGGGCGGAGTTCCCCGAAGCTCCGGCGCAGGAAATGCGCGAAATCGTCGGCCAGGGGCTGCACCCGCACGGGATCGTAGCTGTCCTGCTCCGGCCCGCGGCCGAGATCGCGGCCGGCCAGCGCCGACAGCGCAGCGGCCATCCAGTGCATGCTGGTGATCGCCGTGAACGGGTCGTTCACGCCGGGGGACAGCGCGCGGCTGGCGATCTCCACCAGCTCGTCGAGCAGGAATTCCAGATCCTGCGTCGGCGTCCGCGAGTTGCCGAGCGAGAAGCAGTCGTGCAGCCGGCGTGCGACCTTCGGATCCACATCCCCGGCAAGAAGGAACAGCATCGGCCGCGGCGGGTGCAGGAAATCGCCGGTGCGGATCGCAAGCGCGAGGCGCAGCCCGTGGCTGCGGGCGATGCGGTCGAGCGTGGCAAAGTCGATGATCTCGACATAGCCGGTGCGCTCGGCGGGGAGGGGGCGACCGCTTTCCCGTACCGCTGCCGCGTCATGGCTGCCAGGTTCCGGGAACCGCGCCTCGATGTCGTGCAGCAGCCGCCGGCCGATGCCGCCCAGCACCGAGTTGATGCGGATGCTCGCCGGCACGTGGTGGAGAAAGTAAACCAGCACGCCGACGGCCAGCAGCACCGAGCCCGCGGAGACGAGCAGCGAGACTTGCGGCACATAGCCCTGTGCCGCCTCTTCCGGGCTGAGGCCGGCAAGGGCAAGCCGTTCGGCGCTCTGCACGGCGCGCAGCACCGTCAGATTGTAGACGAAGGTCGCGATGAAGACGCCGAGCGACACCTGGTTGCCGCGGTCGTTCATGAAGTTGGTGAGCAGGCGCGGCCCGTAATTGCCCGATGCATAGACGACTGCCGCAATCGTGATCGCGAACACGGTCGAGGCGATCGAGATCATCGCGCTCGCGATCACGGTCAGCTGCGATCGCGCGCCTTCCGGCCGGGCAAGCTCGACGCCGACGCCTTCCAGCCATTCGGTGCCGGTCGTCCGGTCGATCCACAGCGTGCCGAGGCCGCCGAGGAAAGCGAGGATGGTCAGGACCGAAGGGATGAACCAGTAGCTTGCCCGGATTGCCAGCCACAGCGCGCGAAGCTGCCCGGTCATGGCTGCCGCGTCCCGCGCGCGCGTTTTGGCGGCGGAGCGGCGGCGCCGGTGCGGGCCGCGTCCGGCCGGGGCCGGTCATGGGCGCGCCGGGGCGGGAGGAGGCAGGGCCGGGGCATGCGCGGCGGTCAACGGCAGGCGCGGCGCGCCGTTCCGTCCCCCGGCGAGCGGCAGCGCGGGGAGGGGAAGCCATTCGGGTGTTCCACCCGCCGAGCCACCCGCCGCCATGGCGCCGACGATGAACAAACTTCGCCGCTGAGGGGACCTTTTTGCGTCCGTAACGGTTGTTCCTGACGTCCGTTCGGCAATCCCCAAGGAGTCATGACCCAGTTTCCCTCGCTGAAGAAGGCTGTCCCGTCATGTGCGGCATAGCCGGAGAAGTCCGCTTCAAGGCCGGCATCGCCGATGCCGCCGCGGTGGCCGCGATGATGCGCAGCCAGGCCCGGCGCGGGCCCGATGCCTGCGGGCAGGTGATGCGCGGCCGCGTCGGCCTCGGGCATCAGCGCCTCCGGATCATCGATCTGTCGAGCCGTTCCGCCCAGCCGATGGTCGACCCCGAACTGGGCCTCGACCTCGTCTTCAACGGCTGCATCTACAATTATCAGGCGCTGCGGGAGGAACTGCGCGCGCAGGGCTACCGCTTCTTCTCGGACGGCGACACCGAAGTCGTTCTGAAGGCGTACCACGCCTGGGGCGCGGCGTGCGTCGAACGGTTCAAGGGCATGTTCGCCTTCGCCATCCACGAGCGGGACAGCGGCCGCGTGGTGCTGGCGCGCGACCGGTTCGGGATCAAGCCACTTTACTACAGCGCCACCCCGGAGCGGCTGCGCTTCGCGTCCACCCTGCCCGGGATCGTCGCGGCCGGCGATGTCGACACGTCGATCGACCGCACGGCACTCCATTTCTACATGAGCTGGCACGCCGTCGTCCCGCCGCCGCGGACGATTCTGAACGGGGTGCGCAAGCTGCCTCCGGCCACCGTCCGCATCTATGAAGAGGATGGTCGCTTCGCCGATCGTCTCTATTGGGATCCGCCGTTCGGGCCGCAGCCGGGCGACGCCGGGCGCACGCCGGAGGAGTGGCAGGAGCTGCTCCATGAGGCGCTCCGGACGGCGGTTGCGCGACGGATGGTCGCCGACGTGCCCGTCGGCGTGCTTCTGTCCGGTGGCGTCGATTCGAGCCTGATCGTCGGGCTGCTCGCAGAGATGGGGCAGCATGGGCTCGCCACGTTCTCGATCGGTTTCGAAGCCGCGCATGGCGAGAAGGGCGACGAGTTCCGCTATTCCGACCTGATCGCCCGGCATTACGGCACCGATCACCACCAGCTGTTCGTGCCCTCGGCCGATCTGCTGAAGGAGCTTCCCGGTGCCATCGCCGCGATGGCGGAGCCGATGGTCTCCTACGACAATATCGGCTTCTATCTTCTGTCCCGGGAAGTCTCGAAGCACATCCGGGTCGTTCAGTCGGGGCAGGGCGCTGACGAGATCTTCGGCGGCTATCACTGGTATCCGCCGATGGCCGCGGCCAATGATCCGGTCGAGACCTATGCGCGCGCGTTTTTCGATCGCGACGCGGCGACGCTCAATCGCCAGCTTGGCGCTGATTGGCGCGACGGCGGCGCCCCCCTCGACTTTGTTCGCGCGCATCTCGCGCGGCCCGGCGCGGACGATCCGGTCGACAAGGCGCTGCGGCTCGATTCGACCGTGATGCTGGTCGACGATCCGGTGAAGCGGGTCGACAACATGACGATGGCCTGGGGCCTCGAGGCCCGGGTGCCGTTCCTCGATCATGATCTGACCGAACTGGCCGCGCGCATCCCGTCGGACCTGAAGCTCGCGCAAGGCGGCAAGGGCGTGCTGAAAGACGTCGCCCGCCAGGTGATCCCGGCGGAGGTGATCGATCGGCCCAAGGGCTATTTCCCGGTGCCGGCGCTCAAATACATCGACGGCCCCTATCTGGAGCTGGTCCGCGATGCGCTGACCAGCGCACCGGCCCGGGATCGCGGGCTGTTCGATCAGGCCTATCTCGAGCGGCTGTTCGCGGCGCCGACCGCGCATCTGACGCCGCTCCGCGGATCGGAGCTCTGGCAGATCGGTCTGCTCGAGCTGTGGCTGCAGCAGCAGGGAGTGGGCTGATGCCCGCGACCAGCGCGCGGACGCGGGCGCCTGCCCGACGGCCCCTTTTTCCCTTTCTCAAGAACCCGACAGGTCCGCAGCCGCGTGCCAACTCCCTGGTCGATGTCGGCTGGGGGCGGGTGCTGTTCGCGCACAGCTTCGGCGATGCGGACGGGCTCTTGTCCGAGCTGCGGGCGGAGGGGGCCGATCAGCGCGATATCGCGATGTACGTGGTCGATCCGCACGTGCTGCTGGCGGCGGCGCCGGCCGAGCTGTTCCTGGACCCGTCCCACACATACCGGCTCGATCTCGCCACCTATCGGCGCAGCCGGCGGCGGCCGTCCGGCTTCTATGTCCGCCGGATGAGCCCGGACCTCGATGCGGACGCAGTCAATCGGCTTTACGCGCTCCACCGCATGATCCAGGTGCGGCCGGAATTCCTTGCCCAGCAGACCGGCCCGGATGCCCGGTTGCTCACCTATTTCGTTGCCGAGGACGAGGAGACGGGAGCGGTCATCGGCACGGTGACCGGCATCGATCATTGCGCGGCCTATGACGACCCGGAGCGCGGCTCGTCCCTCTGGACGCTCGCGGTCGATCCGCAGACGCCGCATCCCGGAGTGGGGGAAGCGCTGATCCGCTGGCTTGCCGAACATTATCTGACGCAAGGCTGCGGCTACATGGACCTTTCCGTGCTGCACGACAATGCAGGCGCGATCGCCCTCTACGAGAAGCTCGGCTTCGTCCGGCTGCCGGTCTTCGCGGTCAAGCGGCGCAATGTGATCAACGAGCGGCTGTTCGCCGGGCCGGACCCGGCCGAGGCGATGAACCCCTATGCCCGGATCATCATCAACGAAGCGCGCCGGCGCGGCATCGGCGTCGAGGTGATGGACGCAGAAGGCGGGCTGTTCGAGCTCCGCTTCGGTGGTCGCGCCGTGCGCTGCCGTGAGTCGCTGACCGATCTCACCACCGCCGTCGCGCTCGCGATCTGCGACGACAAGGCGATGACCCGCCGGATCGTGGCGGCAGCCGGCGTGCGCGTGCCCGACGAAGTGGACGGGCGCGACACGGCCGGGATCCGCGCGCTTCTCGACCGCCACGGGTCGCTGGTCGTGAAGCCGGCCCGGGGCGAGCAAGGGCGCGGCGTGGCGGTCGACCTCGATTCGCTCGCGGACGTGGAAGCGGCGATCGCTGCTGCCGGCCAGCACGGCGGGCGGGTCCTGGTCGAAAGCTTCCACCGGGGCGAGGACCTGCGGCTGATCGTCATCGGCTTCAAGCTCGTCGCCGCCGCGATCCGGCGACCGGCGACCGTGGTCGGCAACGGGCGAGACACGGTGCGCACGCTGATCGCGCGCCAGTCGCGCCGGCGCGAGGCGGCAACGAGCGGCGAGTCCGCGATCCCGCTCGATGCCGAGACGGCGCGATGCGTCGCGAAAGCGGGGTTCGGGCTCGACGACGTGCCGGCAGAAGGCGTCGCCTTCGCGGTCCGGAAGGCGGCCAATCTCCACACCGGCGGCACCATCCACGACGTGACGGCGATGGTTCATCCGCGGCTGGTCGACGCGGCGATCCGTGTCGCCCGCGCGATCGACATTCCGGTCGTCGGCGTCGACTTCATCGTCCCGAACCCGACTGAACCCGATTACGTCTTCATCGAAGCGAACGAACGGCCGGGCCTGGCCAATCACGAGCCGCAGCCGACGGCGGAGCGCTTCATCGACTTGCTGTTTCCGCTGAGCATGCCCGCGGCGGCGGCCCGGCGCGCACGGAGGACCGATGCCCACGCGGATTGACACCGACTATCTCGTCGACATTCTCGGCCGGCTGCTCGCGATCCCGAGCCCGACCGGTTACACCGACACCATCACGCGCTGCGTGTCCGAGGAACTGGATCGCATCGGCGTCAGCTATTCGGTCACCCGGCGCGGCGCCATTCTCGCCAATTACCGCGGGGCCCAGGAGGAGGGCGCGCGCGCGGTCGTCGCCCATCTCGATACCCTTGGCGCGACGGTCAAGATGATCAAGCCGAACGGCCGGCTGGAGCTGGTGCCGATCGGGCATTGGTCAGCCAGGGCGGCAGAGACGACGCGCTGCACCATTTTGAGCGATCAGGGTGCGTTCCGCGGCACGATCCTGCCGCTGAAGGCGTCCGGCCATACGTTCAATGAAGAGATCGATTCCCAGCCGGTCAGCTGGCGCCAGGTGGAGGTGCGGATCGACGGGGACTGCGCGGACCGGGCCAGCACCGAAGCGCTCGGCATCTGCATCGGCGACCATGTCGCGATCGATCCCGGCACCGAGTTCCTCGACAACGGCTTCATCGTCTCGCGGCACCTCGACGACAAAGCAGGCTGCGCAGCGATGCTGGCGGCGATGAAGGCGATGGCGGACGCGCGGCTGGCGACGCCGGTCGATGTCCACTTCATCTTCACGATCAGCGAGGAAGTGGGCTCGGGCGCGTCGGCGGTGCTGCTCGAGAATGTCGTTTCGATGGTGTCGATCGACAACGGCACGACCGCCACCGGGCAGAACAGCCGGGAGACGGGGGTCACGATCGGCATGGCCGATCAGGTCGGGCCGTTCGATTATCATTTGACCCGCAAGCTCATCCGGCTGTGCGAGGAGAACGACATTCCCTATCAGCGCGACGTGTTCCGCTACTACCGGTCGGACAGCGCGTCGGCGCTCGAAGGGGGTGCCGATGTGCGCACCGCGCTCATCACGTTCGGCATCGATGCGAGCCACTCTTACGAGCGGATCCACACCCATGCGCTCGAGTCGATCGCCCGGCTGATCTGCCTCTACGCGGCAAGCCCGGTCGAGATCGCGCGAGATGCCCAGGAGCTGGGCGGGCTCGAAGGCTTCACCCAGCAGCCGACCGGCCCGTCGCCGCACAGCGCAGACGAGCCCCAGCGCTGAGGCGACGTTCGGGGGGCCATGCAAAAAGATGAAATTAGCCGTTGACGGGCTTGGGGGTGGTCCATATATGGCGCTTCACCGCAGCGACGCGGGCTGACTGGCCCCCACTGTTGTGGTTGCAGAAACTGGCGGACGCCCGGCAGCCCCGGAGAACGGGGAGGTGGTCAGGCGTCGCTTGTTTTCGGCTCTTTGACATTGTTGATGCAAGATGAAGGGACATGTGGGCGGCGGCTCCGGGTTCTGGCGGCTTCAAGGCGTCGGGGGCTCGGTAAAAGCTTAAGTCGTTCCACGAGGGTTTTTGCTGCTGGGGTTTTGGCTTTGGCGGCGAGGCCTGCAATGTCCTTTTCACGTTTCCATACGTGATTTGTGCAGGAACGGCTCCTTGAAATGAGCGGCGTTTGTCTGGGTTATTCCGCCTGGGCAGATGTCGGACATCAAACTTGAGAGTTTGATCCTGGCTCAGAACGAACGCTGGCGGCATG
>ERZ1066122.551-NODE-551-length-39017-cov-15.070043_pt1 | contig 39017 bp, 27 predicted proteins | sample MGYA00382769_ERZ1066122 | MGnify/ENA primary metagenome ERZ1066122 (study PRJEB33369, sample SAMEA5778352) | biofilm metagenome | biome: Industrial cooling water; feature: Water cooling tower basin; material: Biofilm | place: United Arab Emirates | collected... | reverse complement strand
CTTTCCGATGGCGGTCTGACGGGAGCTCATACACAAACTTTCTGACACTCCCCGGAGCCGCGGTCGACCAAGACCGCTGGCCTGGCCGCCGAGATTCCCGTTTCTCAACTCATTCGTTGCTGGTCTCTCATTTTCTATTTCTGTCCCATCCTCCCTATTCCGATCCTCACCCTCTGTCCGATCTCAGATCTCAGATCTCAGAGCGCGGACGCCAGAGGCGAGAGACGAGAACTCACCCCGCTCGGAGTCCCGGCATGGGGAATGGCGCGGCCAGGGCTTCCTGCGCCGCCGCGAGCACGGCTTCGGGCAGGGGCGCGGTTCCCGCGCGGCGGGCCGCCTCCACCACCATGGACAGGGCGCGGGCCTGGGCGGCGTAGGCCGCCAGCAGCGCACCGCCCGCCCCCGGCGTCGCGATGATGTCGTGGGCCAGGGTATCGAGCTGCTCTGCCAACGCCGAGGTCGTCGAGCCCACCACGCCATCCGCCCGCTCGGCGCGGGGGGCAGGCGGGGTCAGACCCGGAAACCCCGACGGGGCAAGGGCTTCCTGAATACGGCTGTTGCTTGCAGCGAGAGCGGCCAACCTGCGGCGCGCCATCTGAGACGACTCGAACCCCACGCGAACTCTCCAGTTGGGTCATCTATTAAGAGGGCGCCCTGGGCGGGACTCTTGACAGATGGCGACCTGTTACATAAATGCGACAGTGATAATGGTGCGAAACCTGCGCGGCACTCTCATGCTCAGGCGGCGCACCCGGTAGGCTAGTGCTGCGGTAGTGCTGGACTTTCTGCAGGACCCCGTTCGAGCTCTCCCCACTCGGAGGCTGGATGCACGTCCTTAGCCCGGCTGCTGATCGTGACCTCGCCGCGCGTGACCTGGCCGAACTGGCCCGGGCGACGCTCGACGAGCACTGGGCCGTCGCCGCCATTCCGGCGGAACGCCGCAGCCTGCTGCTCGAGCGAGCCGAGGCCGCGGCCCTGCTCCCCGGCGATGGCCTGGGTGAACCCATCGCCGACGGTCTCGCCCTGCTGGGCACGGCCTACGAACTGGCCGCGCTGAGTCAGCTGGAGGCGGCGCTCAGCCCCACTCCGTCGGCGGGCCGCGATCTCGCGCAGGCCGTGCTGGCCATGGGTGCCGCGCGGGCCTTCCGCTGTGCGGCGGCCCTGCGTCCCCCCCTGGACGAGGGTGAGTCGGCCACCAAGTGGGCCCTGCGCCTTGGGGCGCTGGCCCTCGTCTCCCGCCAGACCGAGAGCTACGTGCGCTGGTGGGAGGCCCGCCACCATGTCGCCGAGGTCGTCAAGCGCACGGCGCAGCGCCTCGACGCCGAGCCCTGGGAGCCCTACGCCCGCGGTACCCTGTGGATGGCCTGGCTGGGCCTCATGGGCGCCCCGGTGGCCGTTCTGCCGGAGACGGTGGCCGATGAGCTGCCCATGCTCAGCGCCACCCGTTCCCGCCTCGCAGCCTTCCGTGAACGTCGGGCCGACCACGATGTGCCCGGCGATGGCCCCGTGCTGAACGCGGCGGCCCTTCGCGCGCGCATGAACGAGTTCGCCATTCGCCACCTGGCGGACGCCACCGAGCTCCTCACGGTGGCCGTGCTCAGGCGCACGCTCCCCGATGTGTCCGCCGAATTCAAGCTGCATCTCAGTGCAGCTCGCTCGGCCATGGCGGGCGATCATGGGCAGGACGTGTTGCTGGCGTGGTTGCAGGCTGCCGGCGTCACGCTGGCAGGCGGCGTGACCGCGCAGCTCGAACTCCCAGGATTTTAGTCCGCCCACCCGCCGTGCCCTTGGCACTGCGGCCCTTGGCTCCGCGCCACACGCGATAGACCCGGCGTCCCGTGGAACCCACGGGGAAGGTCACCGTGTGGCCGCCAAGCGGGATGATGTCGGCCAACAATGCCCCCATGGCCAGCCGCTCGGCCTCCGAGGCCTGAGCGGCGCCGACCAGCTCCTCACCTTCGGCCGCAATACGGTACCAGGCCACCGTCCCATTGCCGTCCTCAATGCACAGCACGTACTGGTCGTCTGCCGTCCAGAACGCGCGAACCTGAGCCGAGGCCTCGCCACTGTGGAAAGGCAGGCTTGTGACCGGGGCGGGGTCGATGTGGCCGTTCGGGGCAGCAACCGGAGTCACGTGCATTGCGGATATCCGTGAGGAGGCAGGATCGTGATCACCGCCGATCACAGCTTGGCTGCGTCGTCGATGGGCGGGGATGTTATGACGATCGACGCGCTCACGCAATACGGGGCTATGTAGCTAAGTTGTTGACAGCATTGTCGATAGATGTTGAAATGCCTGTGGAAAACCCGCTAAGTGCCGATGTGGACATCGGCTGCGTCAGCCGTTGCTGTGGAAAAGCAGCTCTGTGAGTCACTCCGGAGCGCCGGAGGCAGTGCGATTGTTTTCCACATGGCCGTGTGTCACAAAACTGTTTCACCGTCCCGTTTTCGACACCGTTGGCGCCCCGGGAATTCGGACACAATGGCGCTTTCCCGGGGTCGCCGGCGAGGTGTCGGTGGCGGGTAAGGGGCCGGCCTATGGCGCAGAGGCCGCCTCGGTCGCACTATCCGGAATCCTGCCCCCAGCTTCCGGAGCCTTCGTGACCTTTGATCCCCGCATCGGCCTGCTTGTCGGTCGAGAATGGTCCTTCCCGCCGGCGTTCCTTGATGCCGTCGCCCGTCGCCAGTCCGGTGTGCGGGCCGACTTCATTACGCTCGACGCCACGCGCATGGCGCAGCCCATTCCGTATACCCTCATCATTGACCGCATCTCCCATGAGGTGGGGTTCTACCGCGCCGTGCTCAAGCATGCGGTGCGCATGGGGGTAACGGTCGTCAACAATCCCTTCATGTGGTCGGCAGACGACAAGTTCTACGACGCCACGCTCGCCGTGCAGCATGGGGTCGCGCATCCGCGGACGGTGGTGCTGCCCAACAAGGACTACATCCCGGGGATTTCGCACACCGAGTCCCTGCGCAACCTCGCCTACCCACTCGACTGGGCCGGCGTGGCGGAGTACATCGGCTTTCCCTGCGTCCTCAAGGATGCGCATGGTGGTGGCTGGCGCGACGTCTATGTCTGCGAGACCATGGAAGAGCTCCTGCGGCACTACAATCACAGCGGACTGCTGACGATGGTGGTGCAGGAGTTCATCCGCTGGGACGCCTACGTGCGCTGCATGGTGCTGGGCCGGGAGCATGTGCTGGTCATGCCCTACGATCCGCGGGAGCGCCGCTACATCCCGGATCCCGGCTTCCTCGGTGCCGAGCTCGAGTCGCGCTGTGCCGCAGATGCGCTCACGCTCTGCCGGGCACTGGGCTACGACATGAACACCGTGGAGTTTGCCGTGAAGGACGGGGTGCCCTACGCCATCGACTTCATGAACCCGGCCCCCGATATGGACATCAATTCGCTGACCCCCACGTACTTCGAGTGGGTGGTGGAGCACATGGCCGACCTGGCCATCAAGCTGGCCACAGCGCCTCGGCCGGACCCGATGCGCGAGCCGCTGATTGCGGCATCCGGCGCCGCGCAGTCACAAAGGAAGGGTTGATTCACTTGTCCACATCACGTGCCGCCATTGCGGCCTACCACACACTGCTCACGCAGGGCAGTCTGGCCGTGGACTCGGCGGAGGTCCTCGAACAGCAGCTGCGTCAGATGGGGCTGTACTTCGGGGATCGCCCGCTGTGCAGCGTGCTGCGTCCACGCTTTCTCAGTCTGCAGGCCTATCGCGAAATCGCGGGGGCTTCGGCGCTGGTGGGTCGCGCGTTTGAAAAGATTCGGCTCGCAGCCATGGCCGACAGTCGCCTGCGCGCGCAGTTCGGCTTGCTCGATTGGGAAGAGCAGCTCGTGCACGTGGCGCCGGGGTATCGCGCCGCCAGCCCGACCTCCCGTCTCGACGCGTTTTATACGCCTGAAACGGGCAGCCTCAAGTTCACCGAGTACAACGCGGAGACTCCGGCCGGGGCTGCGTTCAACGACGCCCTGTCACGTGCCTTTCTGGCACTGCCAGTGATGCAGGCGTTTCAGGCCAGCCATGTGCCGCTGCCCATTCCGTCGGGGGCCGGTGTGGTGGACGCCCTGCTGCGCGCCTGGACCGAGTGGCGCGGCACACGCGAGAAGCCGCAGATCGTGATTCTCGATTGGCGTGAGGTGCCCACGTCCAACGAGTTCGTGCTCTTCGAACAGGAGTTTGCGGCGCGTGGCATTGAGGCATTCATCGGTGATCCACGGGACGCCGAGTTTGCCAATGGCCGCCTTACCGTGGCCGGCCGGCCGGCCACGTTCATCTACAAGCGCGTCCTGATTGATGAGCTGATCACCCGCGAAGGCCTCGACGGGCCCGTGGTGCAGGCTGTGAAAGCAGGTGCGGTGTGCATGGTCAACTCGTTTGGTTGCAAGCTTTTGCACAAGAAGGCCTCACTCGCCGTGTTGAGTGATGAGCGGCAGGGGGCGCTGCTTGATGAGGCCGAGCGTGCGGCAGTGGCGCGGTACGTCCCGTGGACGCGGGTGGTGGAAGAACGCCGCACCACGCATGCCTCGGGGTCAGTGGATCTGCTGGCATTTATCGAAGCCAATCGTGAGCGGCTCGTGCTCAAGCCCAACGATGACTATGGTGGCAAGGGGATTGTGCTGGGCTGGACGGTGGACGATGCCAGCTGGCATGACGCGATCCGCGCGGCGCTGGCCGAGCCGTATATCGTTCAGGAGCGTGTGACGCTGCCCAGTGAACCCTGGCCGATGGTGGTCGACGGGGCGCTGCATCTGGGTGAGCGCATGCTCGACACCGCGCCGTTCATGACCGACGGCCAGATCATGAATGGCTGCCTGACCCGCATTTCCACCGACGCGCTGCTCAACGTGTCGGCGGGCGGGGGCGCCAACGTTCCGACATTTCTTGTAGAGGCCCGCTGATGTCCGCTCTGTACCGTCCGACCATCGGGCTCACCACCCAGACGCTGCATTCCATCGATGGCATCCCGCCCGCGCTGCCTTCGTCGTGGGTGATGAATCAGCGCTACTTCGTGGCGGCAACCAGCGTGGGGGCGGTGCCGTGGATGATTCCGCTGCTGGACGACGATCTGTTCACGCTGCGTGCCATTTACGAGCGACTGGATGGTCTGCTCATTCCGGGCGGTGTGGACATCAATCCGGCGGAGTACGGCGAGGCGGTGCGGCCCGAGTGTGGAAATCTCGATCCGGCGCGGGATCGTGTGGAACTGCAGCTGGTGCGCTGGGCGATTGCCGAGGGCAAGCCGGTGCTTGGGCTCTGCCGCGGCATGCAGATCATCAATGTGGCCCAGGGCGGCAGTATGTGGCAGGATCTCGCGTCACAAAAGCCATCCTTCCACAAGCATGATTTCTTTCCCACCGCCGGCTACGCGCGCGATCATCTCGCGCACGAGGTGGATATCGTGCCGGGGACACGTTTGTCACGATTGTTCGAATGCACACGCTGTGCGGTCAACAGCATGCATCATCAGGGAGTAAAGGCCGTGGGGCGCGACCTGACGGTGTCGGCGACTGCCGATGACGGGCTGGTGGAAGCGCTGGAGGGGACGGGCGACGGATTCCTGGTGGGTGTGCAGTGGCACCCCGAGGTGTTCGAGATGGCCGATCCTCACACGCGGCATTTGTTCGGCGGCTTCATCCAGGCGGCTGTCGAGTGGGCCACGACCAACGACACGTCCAAGGCGGGCGTGGGGGGCTGAATGCGCGGACCGAGTCTGACGGTGGGCATCGAAGAGGAGTACCAGATCATCGATCCGGTGACGCGTGATCTCACGCCCGGCTTCGATGCCCTGGTGACGAGCGACGATGCCACCGCAGCCGATGTGAAAGCCGAGTTGCACCAATGTCAGGTGGAAATCGGTACGCGGCCCTGCGCGAACATCGCCGAGTTGCGGCAGGAACTGGTGAAGTTGCGGGGGCTGGTCATCAAGGCCGCCGGCCAGCACGGTCTCACCATCGCGTCGGCCGGCACGCATCCGTTCTCCAACTGGATGAATCAGGAGATGACGCCCAAGGAGCGCTATCTGGGCGTCAAGGCGGAGCTGCAGGATCTGGCCCATCGTCTGCTCATTTTCGGCACGCATGTGCATGTGGGCATTGAGGATCCGGAGTTCCGCATCGACTGCCTGAACGCGGCGCGGTACATCCTGCCTCACATTCTGTGCCTGTCCACATCGTCGCCGTTCTGGTTCGGGCGCAACACGGGCCTGCACTCCTACCGCAGCATCGTCTTCAAGAATTTCCCGCGCACCGGTGTGCCGCGCATCATGAACGGCTGGAGTGACTACGCCGATCTGGTGGATACGCTCACCCGCACGCGCAGCATTCCCGACGGGTCCAAGATCTGGTGGGACGTGCGGCCGCACCACGTGTATCCCACGCTCGAGTTCCGCGTGTGCGACGTGAATACGCGGGTGGACGAGGCGGTGTGCATCGCGGCCATCATTCAGGCGGTGGTGGCCAAGATGTGGAAGCTGCGGCGCGACAACATGACCTTCCGCGTGTACGCGTCGGATCTCATTGAAGAGAACAAGTGGCGGGCGGTGCGCTACGGGCTGGGCGGCAAGCTGATCGACTTCGGCAAGAAGGAGGAGCTGCCGGCCTCGGTGCTCATCCGCGAGCTCATCGAGTGGTTCCTCGATGACGTGCTGGACGAACTGGGCACCCGCAAGGAAGTCGAATACGCCTTCCGCATCATGGAGGAGGGCTCTAGCGCGCAGCGCCAGCTGGCCACCTACGCGCGGACCGGCGACCTGCGGGCGGTGGTCGATCAGCTCATCCGCGAAACGGCGGAGGGGGTGTGCGAGCCCACCCTTGGCCCGCCGCTCGAGAACTACGCCTCGCCCATTCCCGTCGTGCACCAGCACGCCTCGCTGACGCCGCCGTCCAACCCGGCGGTGCGCGGCCAGTCCGTGCCGTAAGTCGCCAGCGTCCGGCGCAGCAGGTGCTTTGGCTGCACGGACGTGGGCAGTGTCCAGGCGGGCCGCACTTTACGGGGGCAGGGCCTAGGGGTCCTGCCCGAGCGTGGCGTAGTAGCGGGCCACCCGTTCGGCCATGCCGGCACGGGAGTACACGTCGGGGCGACGGTCCTCGATGACCTGGGCAATGACGGCGGCCACGTCCTCGGCGCTCTGCGCCATGGGGAGCGTGCGTGAGTCGACGCCGCCGTGTAGCGCGTTGTTGCCAAACTCCGTGTGCACCACACCCGGGGACACGAGCGAGAACTGAATGCCCGGATGCTCGGCCTGCACCTCATCGCGGAAATTGATGGTGAGGCTGTCGAGGAAGTGCTTGGCGGCGCTGTAGGCCGCACGCGGTACCACCGACGGAATGCGGCCCAGCATGGAGGAGATGTTCACCACGTGGCCACGCCCGACGAGACGGAAGTGCGGGAGCACGGCCTGCATGCCATAGAGTGCGCTCTTGACGTTGACCCGCAGCATGTCGTCGAGATCCTCATCAGTGAGGGCAGACGGCAGCCGGGTGATGCCGCGGCCGACGTTGTTGACGAGCACATCGAGGCGGGAGAACTCGGCGAGCGCGGTGTCCACGGCGTCTTCGACCTGGCTGCGGACGGTGACATCGGCCACCACGGTGACCACCGGGGTGGCGTGGGCTGCGCGGATCGCGGCTGCCAGCGCCTGGAGCCGGTCGGCCCGCCGGGCCACCAGGACGAGCGCGTGCCGACCGGCCAACTGCCAGGCCAGGGCGGCACCGATGCCGTCGCTGGCCCCGGTGATGAGGGTGACGGGCCGGGAGGGGGGCGGGGAAACCTGCGCAGTGGGCATGCCGTGCTTTCCGGGGTGAAGACCCTGTAGAATTACGTATGGAACAAAAATGCTCGGGATTCTAGCTTCCCGTGCATGAAAGCCCTTCTCAACTATCGATCGCTGTCCCGCCGCGCCCAGCAGCTTGCCCTGCTCGGTGGTCTGGCCCTCCTTGGCGCGTGCGAATCCGAGTCCGCGCCTACCGGTCCGCAGACGCCGGGCGGCGAGCTCGCCCTGAACGAAATCCGGACACTGGCCCCCGTCAACGCCACCAGCAACGATACGCTCGTCCACATCAGCCTGGCGACGGGCGCCGTGGTGCCGGCCAGTGGGGCCTGGGACATTGCCCTGCGGCGCTTCGAGGTGCGGCTCAACAGTCCCGCCATTTCGGGTGCCTCGAGTCGCAATGTGACGGCCTTCGCGGTGGCGGAGAACCGCGGGATGAGCAACGAGCAGTTCCTGGCGCTGACCCCGGCGTCCACGCTCGCCGCATTTGACGCGGTGCGCAGTGCGCAGATTCCGGCCGACACGGCCTTCAAGAGTGACAGGCTCGACAACAACCCCACGGGCTACCTGAACTTTGGTGGCGTGCCCTCGGCCAACGCCAACCGCTACTGGAAGGTGCGCACGGCCAACGGCGGCTACGCCCTGTTCCGTGTCACGGCGCTGACGTTCACGCCGCAGGTGCAGGTGGCGTCGATTGCCTTCGAGGTGCGGGTGCAGCAGGGCAGCACGCTCGGCACTCCGCAGGCCTTCACCATCACGGCCCCGACGGCGCCGGTTTCCATCAGTCTGGCGACGGCCTCACAGGTCACGCCAAACGGCTGCAACTGGGATTTCCAGTTCAACCCGGCCACCACCGCGCTCACACTGCTGCCCAACGCGGCCTGCAGTGTGGCCACCTCGGCTGGCCCGGCCTCGCCCACGTTCGCCGCAGCCACCAGTGCGTCCGATGCGGCGCAATACGTGCCCTATCTGAGCACGCTGTCGGGGCCCATTCCCAATTCGTCGTCGGACAAGATCGGGCCCTTCCTCTACAACCTCGCGGGCACCGGCAACCGTCTCTCGCCCACCTTCAACACCTACCTGGTGCGTTCGGGCGCGGCCACGTACAAGCTGCAGTTCATCAACTACTACAACGAAACGGGCGCGTCGGGTTACATCACGCTGCGCTACGCCCGGATTCGCTGAGCGCGTGATGCGAATGTCCGGAATCCCAACGCTGTGCCTTGGTGTGCTGATGCTGGCTGTGCCCGCACGCGTACAGTTGCGGGCGCAGGTGACCGGCCGGGTCCGCGTGGTGAGCGCAGCCGATCGTGCGCCCATCATTGGCGCGGAGCTGCGCGACAGCGTGGGGCAGGTGATCGCGCGAAGCGATGCGGACGGCCTGGTGCGCTGGCCGGTGGGGCGTGAGGTCCGTTCCGTGCGGGCGCTGGGATTCCGGATGTTCATGCTGCGCGGAGCCGAGCGCGATTCCGTTCTGGCTCTCGAGCCGCTGCCGACGGTGCTGCCGGTGTTCACCACCACGGTGGGGCAGCGTGTCATTCGCGCGGCAGAATCTCCGCGCACCGTGACGGTGCTGGATCGCCGTGACATCGATGCGGCCGCCGCGGTGTCGGCCAATCAGCTGCTGCGGCAGATCCCGGGCTTGCAGGAGATCGCCAGTCCACCGGCGCGCACGAGCATCAGCATTCGCGGCTTCAGTGATGCGCGGGTGCTGGTGCTGGTGGATGGTGAACCGATTCCCGGCACGCTCACCGACAGTCGTGACATCGGCCGTCTGAGCACGCTGTCGGCCGAGCGCATTGAAGTCACCAAGGGGCCGTCGGCCGTGGAGTTCGGCAGCGATGCCATTGGTGGCGTGATCAATCTGGTGCAGGCGGCGCCCAGCAGGCGGTTCACGATGGATGGCACGGCGCGCATGGGTGAGCTGGGTCGCCAGGAAGCCAACGCGGGGGTGAGCCACACGCTGGGGCGCTTCGGCTACCGCGTGAACGCGGGCTGGCGGCAGATGGATCAGGTCACGGGTGTGAACGCCAGCGGCAGCACGCTCAATCGGGTGTTCGATGGTCGGCTCGATCTGCGCTATGCGGTGAGCGAGCGGCTGAATTTGCGTCTGGACCTGCAGGGCACCCAGGAGCGTCAGCGTTGGCCGGTGGATGGTTTGTTCAACGGTTTCATCGACAACATCGGCGGGCAGGGCTTCGTGGAGGGCACGTATCGCGGACTTGGCGGTGTGTGGCGGGCCCGCAGCTTCGCGCAGCGCTTTGCCTATCAGTACAAGCAGGCGCAGGGACTGGTGCCGATTGCCGGATCGGGTGATTCTCTCGAGCAGCGCGAACGTCTGTCGCGTACGCTGCTGGCCTACAGTCGTGTGCTTGGCCGTCACACCATCGATGCCGGCTTCCAGTTCAGTGCGCGCGCCCTGGCGGCGCCGGCCAAGGTGGACGGCGACAGCCTGACGGACCGTGTGCGCGAAGTGTATGTGCGCGACGCCTTCTCGCTGGGCCGCAGCCACTGGACGCTGGGCGTGCGGCACACGGACGGCTCGCTGTGGGGCGCGGCCACCAATCCGTCGTTCGGCACGCGGGTGCAGCTCAGCGATCGGTTGTCGGTGCAGGCCAACCTCGCGCGCGGCTTCCGGGCTCCCGGCTTCAAGGACATTCGCTACACCTTCACCAATGTGTCGGGTGGCTACGAGATCATCGGCAATGCCAATCTGCGACCGGAGTCGTCGTGGAGTCGCTCGGTGGGCGCGTCGTGGGCGGCCAGCACGGCATTCGGTGTGGACGTGGAGTGGTATCACACGGCGGTGGATGACCTCATCGACACGCGTTTCCAGAGCATTGGCGCGTCGGGACTGCAGACCTTCGCCAACGTGAACATTGCGCGTGCGCGCACGCAGGGTGTCGAGGTGACGCTGCGCGGCCTCGTGGCCGGCACCGAGTGGTCGGTGGGCTATGATCATCTTTCGGCGCGCGACCTCGAGTTCAATGTACCGCTGAGCCGCCGGGCTTCACACACGGCACGGGCACGTCTTTCGCGGCTGTGGGACATTCGGCAAGGGCTCACCACCGATGTCACTGCGCGCTACACGGGTGCCGCGCCGCTGGTGAGCTCGGGGTCGCTGGACGGCTCGGAGCCGCCGCGCATCACGGCGGAGCAGGGCGCGATGTTGTCGGTGGATCTGCAGTTCCGTCAGGCGCTCACACGGACCTGGGAGTTGTCGGCGGGTGTGAACAACGCGCTCAATCAGCGTCCGGCCCTGTGGACGCCGGCCTTTGACCGGCAGGCGTTTGCGGCGTTGCGCTGGCGTTTTCAGCAGCAGGACTGAGGGTTTGCGCCGGGGGCGGGGCGCGGCGACTCGCTTTCGTGTTTCTGCCGCATCGTTAACAGCTCACGCAGAGAACTACCAGAGAACCGCAGAGAACTGCGGTCTGGGCTGAACTGCCTTGTCGCGGATGACACGGATGGGGCGGAAACTGCACGGATGCAGATGCATGAGTACCTGCGGCCATTCCTCTGCGTCCTCTGCGTGCTCCATTTCTCTGCGTGAGCTGTTCGCAGGACGCTGCCTCGCACACCGGCCCTGGCTCCTTGAACACATCAATGCATAGGAGATGAGACTTCAGGATCGCCAGAGTCTGATCCGTGTTGTTTCCGTTCCATCCGCGTCATCCGCGACAAGGCCTTTTTGTTGACTGGCCGCCGAGACGGGGCGCGGCGAATGGCGGTGGTGCTGCCGCGGGACCGTCAACAGCTCACGCAGAGATAATGAGGGCGCAGGGTTCGCAGAGAACTGCGGTCTGGGCTGAACCGCCTTGTCGCGGATTACGCGGATGGGGCGGAAACTGCACGGATTGAAATTCGGCAAGGTCTGCAGCAATTCCTCTGCGAGCTCTGCGTGCTCCATTCCTCTGCGTGAGCTGTTCAGGGACGTGCGGACACAATTGATGCTAGTGGGCAGTCAGCGCATCATCACTGCGTGAAGCGCCGAGCACCGCACGGGCGGCGAGCTCGGGCAGTTCATGCACGGAGAATGGTTCTGCCTCGATCTGAGCCTGCGACTGCTCGTGTGCGGTTTCGTGGAGCTGAGTGATCCAAAGCTTCATGGCGGCGCCACGGCCGTGTACCGTTGCCTGGTACTGCGTACTCACACCGCTGCGCCGGTGATGCAGGCCAATGTGCCAGTGTCGGTCTTCCGTGTTGTCGGCTGCTGCGGCGGGCGTCACGACCAAGTCATATACACCGAGCTGCGATGGCATGGGCCCGTTTCGCTCTGCATCCCATGAAGACGACATGGCAGCGGCGCCTGCGGCCACGCGCATGCCCACATCGCGGTCTGGCAGCGCGTCGTGCAGGAACACGTCGGCAGCACTGGGACCGCGGTGACCATCATGGCGCGCGGTACGGAGGGCGTCGACCAAGGGCCCGGCCCAGGCGTCGGCCTGCCCACCCAGTTCAAGCACACGCGCGGCGTAGCGCAGCACCTGCCGGACTTCGATGCGGTCCACATCATCGAAGAACCAGGCGCAGGACGTGAACAGCCGGAGTGTGGCGCGTTCGAGCTCGAGCAGCTCACGGGCCCGCTGCAATCGTTGTGCCTCCTGGCCACCGTCAGCCGACGGGCGGAGCCGCGCACGCACGAAGGCTTCCAGTGCGATGCCGTCTTCCGACACGACCTCACCGTAGGCGTCGCGCACGTCCCAGGGATCATCGGCAAACAATGAGCGCGCCTCGTGTTCATACTGCGCGTGCGCCCGCTCTGCCAGCGCCGTGAGCGCATCGCGGAGCGGGCCGCGCCAGGCCTGCTGCGGTGGGCGATTGCCATCGAGGCGACAGCCGCAGTTGCTTCGCCAGCGCTCCACGCCATGCGCGCAGCTCCACGCCGATGGAGAGACCAGGCGCACGGTCGTGGTGGCGGGCACACGCGCCACCAGCGTGGCGGCGTTGACGAGCTGGGTTTGCGGACCCTGTGTGTTTCGGTTGCGCTCCGCCACCTTGCGCAGGGCGTCGAGCAGGGTGGCTTCACCGCCCGCATGATGATGTCCGAAGGTTTCGCCGTCGGTGCAGAGCATGGTGGCGCGTGGTTCGCGGGCCAGCTGTTCAGGCGACCAGTCACGAAACGGTGTGAAGCGCTGAGCGAGCGCCTCGGCATTGCGCAGGAGCCCACCAAACGCCACGTCACCGGCGAGACTGCCATCGTAGGGCACAATGGTCAGCGTGCGTCCGCCGCTGCCCTCCCAGCGCAACGGCAGGCCACGGCCGTCGTGCCCTTCCACCTGATACGGCGCCAGAATGACGAAGCGCAGGCCTTCGTCGGCCAGTGCTTCGAGTGTGGCGTCATCCACCGCGCATTCGGGCAGCCAGAAGCCTTCGGCCTCGCGGCTGAAACGACGCTGGAAGTCGCGCAGGCCCCAGCGGATTTCGGTGCGCCGTTCACGCGGTGAGGCCAGCGGCAGGATGACGTGATGATACGGGGCGGCGATGGCATTGCCGTGCCCCCAGCGCTGCACGCTCGCCGCGTCGCCCTGTTGCATGGCGCGCATGGTGTGTGGGGCCTCGCGGTCGAGCCATTCACACAGCGTGGGCCCCACGTCAAACGAGCACCAGGCGTAGAGGTTCACCACCTGCGCGAGGCCGGCCCGCGCGTCCGGATCGTTGACGGCCGGTGGCCCATGCGCGGCGCCGTGCTGCTGCCAGCGCTCGGCCGCGGCCTGCCGGGCGTAACATTCGCGGGTGATGCGCGCATTCCAGTCGTGGTCGGGTGCGGCCGACGCTTCACGCGGTACCAGCTCCAGCCACGGATCTTCACGTGGGGGCTGGTACAGGTGCTGATGGACCACGAGCCAGTGCACGGAGCGCTCCGTCAGCCGCGGCGTCGCGCGATGTCCAGTGCGCGGCGATAGACCTCGGCGTAGCGTTCGGCCGATCGTTCCCAGCTGAAATCGCGGCGCATGGCCGTCTGCATGCGGGGCAGCCAGGCGCGCGGATCGTGGAAGCGCGCAAGTGCGCGCGTGATGCCGCGGTCGAGCGCACGTGCATCGTACTCGTCGAACAGGAAACCGCTGGCGTCGTCCTCGATGGTGTCGGCAATGCCACCCACACGGCGGCCCACCGGGAGCGCGCCATAGCGCTGCGCCCGCAGTTGCGTGAGGCCACAGGGCTCGTACTGCGAGGGCATGAGGAAGATGTCGGCGCCCGCCATGAGGCGATGCTCGAGGCGGTCGGTGAAATCCAGCTGCACACCCACGTGGCGCGGTCGCGCGCGGGCCAGTTGCAGCAGCGCCTGCTCGTAGCGCGCCTCACCGGCGCCGAGGAACACGAACTGCGCATCGAGGTTCCAGATCTCGTGCGACCCGAGCATGAGATCGAGGCCTTTCTGCGACACGATGCGTCCGGTGAAGCCGAAGAGCGGCGTGCGCTTGCGCTGCGGCAAACCGAACGAGCGCTGCAGCGCCGCCTTGCAGCGCTGCTTGCCGGAAAGATCGGCGACCGAATAGTTGGCCGTGATCTGATCGTCGGTGGCCGGATCCCAGACCTGCTGATCGATGCCGTTGGTGATGCCGCTGAAGCGGTTGCCAAGCCACTGAAACACGTCGTGCAGGCCGAAGCCGCCACCCGCCGTGCGCAGTTCCTGGGCGTGCGTGGGACTGACCGTCACCACCTGATCGGCGAAGGTGAGGCCGCACTTGAGCAGATTGATGCGTCCATACCACTCGGCATGCCGGAAGTTGTACACCTCGGGCGGAATGCCGCAGTCGTTCAGCATGGACGCGGGGAAGTGCCCCTGGTAGCCGGCATTGTGCACCGACAGGACGGTGGGCGTACCGGCGTACTGCGCATCGAGGCCGGCGTAACTCCGCATGTAGAGCAGCGCCAGCGAGGTGTGCCAGTCGTGCGCGTGCACCAGCACCGAACCGCTGATGAGCCGCGGAATGGCATCGAGCACGGCCCGCGAGAACAGGGCAAAGCGTCGCGCGTTGTCGGTGTAGTCCTTTCCGCCCTCACCGTAGAGACCACCGCGGGCAAAGGCGCTCGGGATGTCCACGAACACGACCTTGGGGCCCTTGCGCGGGTGCACTTCGCGAAAGAAGCGCACCTCCTCACCGCGGAAGCCGAGCTCCACCTGGAGTGGACGCCCCAGCGGGGCAAGGTCCGGTGCGTGGTCGCGCACGGTGCGATACAGCGGCAGGAACACCACCACATTGGCGCCGCCGCGTACCTGGCACTCGGCGAGGCCCATGACGGCCTCACCGAGGCCGCCACTGCGCGCAAACGGCGAATACTCGGCAGTCAGATGAACGATGGTGGGCGCGCCATCTGCGGGCGTGCGCACCAGCGGCGAACCCAACCCCGGCTGTGTCATGCTCAACCGACCGGTGGATCGTCGGGCGTGCTGAGCCCGAGCATGGCCGGCGCGTAGTACGAGCGGGCGTACTGCTCCACCATGCGACGCGACGTGAACTGCTGGCCAGCCACACGAATGGCGTGCTTCATCATGGTGAGCCAGCGGCGAGGCAACTCGTTGCGGTCGCGTTCGTAGTAGCGCGGCACGACCTCCTGTTCGAGGAGATCATAGAGGCGCTGCGCCGTGTTCCAGCCGGCGTCGTCGTCCACTTCGGGTTCGATGGCCCAGCCGTTGTTGCCCTCGTAGCCCTCTTCCCACCAGCCGTCGATGGTGGAGAGCTGCGGCACGCCGTTGAGCGCGGCCTTCATGCCGCTGGTACCCGAGGCTTCGAGCGGGACGCGCGGCAGATTGAGCCAGAGATCCACACCCTGCACCAGCAGGTGCGCGAGGTGCATGCCATAGTCTTCCACGAAGGCGACGCGGCCCTCGAAGCGTGGATCCCGCGTGAACTGGTACACACTCTGCAGCACCTGTTTGCCCGGCGTGTCTGCCGGATGGGCCTTGCCGGCAAAGACGATCTGCACCGGCCGCGACGGGTCGGTGACGAGACGCCGCAGGCGCTCGACATCGCGGAAGATGAGATTGGCGCGCTTGTACGTCGCAAAGCGCCGTGCAAAGCCAATGGTGAGCGTGTTCGGGTCGAGGAGAGTACCCGCGCCCACGAGCTGCGTGGACTCCATGGCGCCGCGCGCAAAGGCCCGCCGCGCCTCCTCACGCACCAGCCGCATGAGCGTGTGCTTGAGGCGCTGATGCACATACCACAGCCGCTCGTCGTCGAGTGTGAGCACTTCTTCCCAGAGCGCGGCGTCGTTGCTGTGGCCCCAGGCCGGCCCGAGATGCTCGTCGAGCAGGCGCATGATGGGATTGGCCATCCAGGTGGCGAGATGCACGCCATTGGTGACATGTCCCACGGGCACCTGTTCCGCCGGACGATTGGCCCAGAGCGAGCGGCTCATCTCGCGCGTGACAATGCCGTGTCGACGGGAGACGGCATTGACGTGCCGCGACAACCGTGCCGAGGCGGCCGTCATGTGAAACACCTCGCTGCCCGACTCGGGATGGAAGCCGATGCGCAGGAAGGTCTCGACGTCGATGCCCATGTCGTTCCACACGCCGTTGGCGCAGGCCCGCACATCGTGCGTCGGGAAGTGATCGTGTCCGGCCGGGACGGGCGTGTGCGTGGTGAACACGCTCGCATTGCGTACCTGCTTCACGGCCTCGGTGTAACCCAGTCCCTGTTTGGTGAGTTCGCGCACGCGCTCGACCATCATGAAGGCCGCGTGGCCCTCGTTGGCGTGCCAGGCGGCCGGGTGAATGCCGAGGGCACGCAGCGCGCGGACCCCGCCCACGCCCAGCAGCCACTCCTGCCTGAGGCGCATGGCCGGTCCGCCTGAGTACAGCTTGGAGAGCAGGGGGCGATCGTCGGGATGATTCTCCTCGAGATCGGAGTCCAGCAGATAGACGGGCACACGGCCCACCTGCATGGTCCACACGCGGATGTGCACGTCACGGCCGAAGGTATTGACCGTTACGAGGTGTTTGGCGCCATTGCGACCGGGCAGCGGCGTGATGGGCACGTCGCGGAAGCTGATGCGCGCGTCGGAGTCCTCCTGCCAGCCATCCACACGAATGTGCTGGTCGAAGTAACCGTTGCGATAGAGAATCCCCACCGCCACCAGCGGCACGCCGAGATCGGAGGCCGTCTTCAGATGGTCACCGGCCAGCACCCCGAGGCCACCCGAGTAGATGGGTACCGAGTTGTGGATACCGAATTCGGCGCAGAAGTAGGCGACGGGCTTGCCGCGCAGGTCGGGAAAGCTGCGGGCGTACCAGGTGTGTTCGTCCGACTGCTCGGCCGCGAGCCACTGCATGGCCCGGTCGTAGCGCGCCAGAAACACGTCGTCGGCGGCCAGTTCCTGCAGTCGACTGGGGGCGACCTGCTGGAGCAGGGTAACGGGGTTGTGCCTCAGGCGTGTCCAGAGGGCTTCGTCGATGGCCTTGAACAGTGAACGGGCTTCCCGGTTCCAGCTCCAGGCGAGGTTCTGCGCCAGACGGGCGAGGCCGCGGATGCGGGCCGGAAGGGCCGGTGCGTCAGGGGCAAAGGGATTCTGGGGCGCAGTAGCGGGTGCAGTCATGACGTGGGGCCGGTGTTGCCAATGGCCGCCCGAATGGCGACACGAGGATGTGCAAGGTGAAAGGTATGCAGGGAGACACGGGTGTGGACAGGGAAGGCGGCGCGAACTAGAGTCGGAAATCCCGCAAAATGTCCCCTGACCCGTTGACCCATGCCGAGCCGCTCCGCCAGTAAACCGTCCTCCCGCAAACCATCGTCCCGCCGTGCCGCCGCGCGGAGCACCCGGGGTGCGACCGGCGCGGTGGAGGTCTACAAGTTCGGTGGCGCGTCGCTGGCCGATGCCGATGCCGTGCGACACGCGATTGGCCTCATTGCCGACGCGCCGTCGCCGCGTGTGGTCACGGTGGTCTCGGCGCTGGCTGGCGTCACCGACGCGCTGCTGGATATTGCCGACACCGCGCTGCGCGGTGATGTGGCGCGCGTGGACAAGGCGGTGGATGCGCTGCGACTGCGACATCACGCGGTGGCCAACGGGGTGATGACACGCCAGGCCGAGCGCAAGGCACTCTGCGCCGAGCTTGATGTGGTGTTTGCCGAGTTGCAGGCGCTGGCGCACGGGGTGGCCAGTCTGCGTGAGCTCACGCCGCGCACCCGCGATTATCTGGTGGTGCGCGGGGAACAACTGTCGGCGCGTCTGGTGGTGGCGGGGCTCGTGGCGCGTGGAGTGAAGGCGCGCTACGTCGAGGCGGCGGAGGTGATTGTCACGGACGGGGTGTTCGGCAACGCGTTCCCCGATCTCGCCGCCACCGACAAGCAGGTGCGCGCCCGCATTCAGCCCTTGCTGGCGCGGCGGGTCATTCCGGTCGTGCCGGGCTTCGTGGGTGGCACGACCGGCGGGGCCCTCGTGACACTGGGGCGGGGCGGCAGCGATCTCACGGCCACCGTGCTGGGGCGGGCACTCAAGGCCGAGCGCATCACGCTGTGGAAGGATGTGCCGGGGCTCATGACCACCGATCCCCGCCTCGTGCCATCGGCGCGCATCGTGCCGCAGCTCAACGTGCGCGAGGCCGCAGAACTGGCGTACTACGGCGCCAAGGTGCTGCACCCGCGGGCGCTCATTCCGTTGGCGCGCACTGCGGTGCCGGTATTCGTGCGGCCCTTTGCCACGCCGGAGGCGCCGGGCACCGAAATCAGCACCCGGCATACGCTCGACAAGTATCCGGTCAAGGCGCTGAGCATCGTGCGCCAGCAGGCCCTGGTGACCGTGACCGGCAATGGCATGCTCGGCGTGCCCGGCATTGCGGCGCGCACCTTTGCCGCCCTGCAGCAGGCGGGCATCTCGGTGACGCTCATTTCACAGGCCTCGTCGGAGCACAGCATCTGCCTCTGCATTCCGGCCGAGCGCGGGGATGATGCGCGCGTGGCACTGGAGCAGGCGTTCGAGCGTGAACTGGCCCGCCGAGAACTCGAGGGCATGGCAGTGCAGACCGGCATGGCCACGCTGGCGGTGGTGGGACTTGGCATGGCCGGCACGCCGGGCATTGCCTCGCGCATGTTCTCGTCGCTGTCGCAGGCCGGCGTGAACATCGTGGCCATTGCGCAGGGGTCGAGTGAGCTCAACATCTCGGTGGTCATCGATGAGGCCCAGGCGCTGACCGCCGCGCAGGCCGTGCATGACGAGTTTCAACTCGACAAGATCGGCGGGGGCGGCACGCGCAGCCGTGACCGGCTGGATGTGGTGCTGCTGGGGGTGGGGCAGATCGGGCGCGAGCTGCTGCGCATGCTGCCGCGTACGCGCCGCCGCGTGAAGCCCACGGTGGTGGGGCTCATCGATCGCAGTGGTTTTGTGTTCGAACCCGATGGATTGTCGGCCACACAACTGCAGCAGGCCGTCAAACACAAGGCCGCCGGTGGCGCGCTGGCCTCGCTGCCGTCGGGGCACAAGAGTCAGGCCACGCAGGCGGTGCAGTACATCGCGTCGCATGCGCTGGCGCAGCCCGTGCTTGTGGACCTCACGGCCGACGAGACCTTGCCGGCGCTGCGGGCCGCGGTGGGCGGCGAGATGGACATCGTGCTGGCCAACAAGAAGCCCCTCGCGGCGGCGCGCGGTGAGGTGGCGGCGCTGTACGCCGCAGCGGCGGCGCAGGGTGTGCGCATTCTGCATGAAACCACCGTGGGTGCCGGTCTGCCGGTCATGGACAGCTTTGCGAAGCTCGTGGAGACGGGTGATCAGGTGCTGCGCATCGAGGGCTGCACGTCGGGCACGCTGGGTTTCCTCCTCACGCAGATTGGCACGGGACGCGCGTTCAGCGAGGCCCTGCGTGAGGCCATGCAGCGCGGGTACACCGAGCCGGATCCGCGTGATGATCTCTCGGGCATGGATGTGGCACGCAAGGCCCTCATTCTCGCGCGCTTGATGGGTTTCGAGGGCGAGCTGTCGGATGTGCAGGTCGAGTCGCTGGTGCCCGAGGCGGCGCGCCAGCTCACCACGGCGCGCTTTCTGGCGACCCTGCACGAGCAGGACGCGGCGTGGGCCACTCGACAGGCCGCGGCCGAACGGCAGGGCAAGGTGCTGCGCTATGTACTGCGCGCCACGCGTCGCGCGGTGCGCGTGGGACTGCAGGCGGTGGACCGCAGTCATCCGCTGGCCAGCCTGCGTGGCACGGACAATCAGATCGTGTTCACCACGCGTCGATACCGCGAGTATCCGCTGGTGATTACGGGGCCGGGGGCCGGGCCGGAAGTCACGGCCGCCGGTGTGCTGAACGACATCCTCCAACTCACGCCCGCCTGACCATGGCCCCCAGTGATTCACTGTTCCTGTCGGAGCACGAGGCGGTCGGCGCGTTGAGTGTGCAGCGCTGTGATGTCTGCGGGGAGACGCTGAACGAACGCGACGCCTCGCCGGCCTGTCCGGCCTGTGGTGGGCTGCTGGCCATCGTGCATCGGGTGCCGGTCGATGCTGCGGGGGCGCCGCTCAGCGCGATGGCCATGCGCCAGCAGTTCGCGGGCCCCTGCTGTGCGCTGCCTGCGGTGGCTGGTGGCGGCCATGCGTCCGGCGTGTGGCGGTTTGCCTCGCTGGTCATGCCCAGCGTTGGCACGGCCATGGTAAGTCATCCGGAGGGCAATACACCCGTGTTGGCGCGCACGCGCGTGCAGACCTACGCCGGATGCGACGGGCTGCTGCTCAAGCACGAGGGTTACAACCCCACGGGGTCGTTCAAGGATCGCGGCATGACCGTGGGCGCCACGCAGGCGGCGCGCATTGGGGCGCGGGCGGTGGCGTGTGCGAGCACCGGCAACACCTCGGCATCATTGGCGGCCTATGCGGCGCAGGCCGGCATACCGGGTTTGGTGTTCGTGCCAGCCGGCAAGGTGGCCATGGGCAAGATGGCGCAGACGCTGGCGTATGGGGCGCGCACCCTGCTGGTGCGCGGCGACTTCGACGAGTGTCTGCGCCTTGTGCAGGCCGCGTCGAAAGAGTTGGGCATCTATCTGCTCAACTCCATCAATCCGTGGCGCGTGGAAGGGCAGAAGACCATCGTGTTCGAGCTGCTGCAGCAGCTCGGCTGGGAGGCGCCGGATTTCATCGTGCTGCCCGCGGGAAACCTTGGCAACACGGCCGCGTTCGGGAAGGCGCTGCGCGAGGCGCTGGCCCTGGGACTCATTGCGCGGTTGCCGCGACTGGTGTCGGTGCAGGCGGAGGGTGCGTCGCCGTTCGCCCGCGGATTCGCCGAGGGATTTGCCACGCGCCACCGCATGCAGGCGGACACCGTGGCCACCGCCATCCGCATTGGCGATCCCGCGTCGTGGGACCGCGCGGTGCGCGCCATTCGCGAAACCGATGGGCTCGTGCTGCGTGTGAGTGACGAGGAGATCCTGGAGGCCAAGCGCGTCATCGATGCGGCCGGTGTGGGTTGTGAGCCGGCCAGCGCGGCCTCGGTGGCGGGCGTGCGACAGCTCGTGTCCCGCGGTGTGGTGCGATCGAGTGATCGGGTGGTGGCCGTGCTCACGGGGCATGTGCTCAAGGATCCCGGCATTCTGGTCAGCATGCATCAGGAGCGTGAGGCGTCGGAGGGGGCCAACCGGCCCATCGAGATCGACGCAACGGTGGAGGCGGTGGCGCGCGTGATCGAGGCGTCGCGTTCAACGGAGGTGGCGTCATGAACGCGCTTGGTGCACGGCGCACGCTGGTGACGGGCGCAGCGCATCCGTTGGGCATCGAGCTGGTGCGTCAGTGTCTGGCGCGTGGCGACCGGGTGTATGCTGCGTGCCGCAATCCGGCGCGCGTGCCGCAGTTGGCCGATCTGCGTGCGGAGTTTGGTGGGCTCGAGCTGCTGCCATTTGAACCGGCTGATGCCTCGAGTGTGGCCGATGTGGTGCCGGTGCTGGAGAGTCTCACCGACTCGCTCGACCTGGTGGTACTGGGGCCGGTAGAGCTCGGGGCGCATGAGCGGGTACGCGACGCCGCACGTGACGCGCATCTGTCCACGATGACCTCGACGGGTTTGACCGAGCACTACCGGCGGCATGCGGTGGCGCCGGTGCTGCTGGTGCGCACGCTGCTGCCCTGGCTCACGCGAGGGGACGGGGCGCGGGTGCTGGTGGTGAGCAGCGAGCGCGGCTCGCTCAAGGACAAGCAGCTTGGTGGTGACTACGCGGAGAGTGCCAGCGCAGCCGGTCTGCACATGCTGGTGCGTGCGCTGGCCCATGATCTGCGCGAGGAGCGCGTGGTGCTCTGTCTGGGCAACGCGAGTGCGCTGGTGCTGCGGGCCGGCCACGTATCGGAAGGCGACGTTGTGCCCACCGACGAGGAGCATGTCGTGGAACTGGCGGACGTGGCGTCAGGGCTGCTGATGCAGTGTGAGCGTTTGCCTCGCGAGCGCAGCGGGGCGTTTGTGGATTGGACGGGGGCAGAGCGGGCGTGGTGACGGACGTGGCATGTCACAGGCATGCCACGTCCACCTGATTCATTGCACAATTTTCTTGGAGGGCGGTATGAACGAGCGAGCCCGAGAGCAGCTTGATGTCGTGACACCGCTGGCGGCAGACGCGCGTGGTATTGCGCCGGTCGCGGACCAGCGTCCGGTCGTTGTGGAGTTCGAGGAGTCCGCGGTACGCAGTGAACCGGAACGCCCGCCCGCGTCGTGGCCCTTGCATCTGCTCACCTGGCTGTTTGCAGCCGGGATTGCCGGTGGGGTATTTGGCCTGGCGTTTCTCGCCCTGTTCGGCCCTCCAGCCAAAATGCTGGAGGGCGTTCCATACGAGGACCTCAGACCAGCGTTGTACCTGCGTGGGGTTCTGGCGTTGGGGACGAGCGCGACCACCTGGTGGTTGCTCCACAAGCGGCGGCGTGCCGGCGCCATCCTGGCGGCGTTGGTTGTGGCCTCGCCGCAGATTCCGAGCTTTGCGCACTTCCAGTTTCATTTCCCGTCACTTGCATTCACGGTCGCGGTGATCGCATGTGCCGTCGCAAGCTGGCGCGAGTTGGAGTAGGCACATCATCCCGCCCGGTCGCAGGGCAACCTCACATCGCGCGGCTGGTCACAGGGGATGGCGCCGGAACGGCAAGTGGGTAGAATGTGTGCGTGGTTCCCTCCTGACACTCCCCGCATTGCCCCGGAGCAGCTCGTGAAGTCATCGTCTTCCCTCATTCGTTTCACGCTGTCGGCAGGCCTGTGTGTGCTGGTGGCGCCTGCGGTGCTTCGCGCGCAGGACAGTGCGGCAGTAACCGCCAAGTCCGGCAAGTGGTCGGCCGCCATGTCCACCCTGAACGGGCTGCGCGGTGCCGCCGATCTTCGTGTGGAGCCACAGGGTGGCAAGGATTCGCGCGCGCGGCTCAGCATTCGCAATGCGCCCATCAATCGCCAGCTGGCCTGGGACATCGTGGCCGGCTCCTGTGGCGACGAGGGGCGGCCCGTGGCGGCTGGCGCGGCATTCCGTCAGATCCTCACGCGCAACGACGGCACTGGTGATGCGACGGCGCGCATTCCGAAGCTGGAACCCGGCAAGCGGTACTACGTGCGCCTGTTTGAGCCCTCCCAGGTGCCGGGTGACCGGACGGGGTTCGGTTGTGCCAACCTGAGCGAAGAACCCTGAAACTGCAGCGTGGAGTTTTGAGCTTGGAGCTATGAGTAAGGGGCGCCTCCCACGTAGTGGGAGGCGCCCCTTGCTGGTTCATGCTACATCGGGACGACTATCAGGGCGCGCTGCCCGGACCGCCGCCACCAATGGTGTAGTAGGGCAGGCCAAGCGTCTCGAGTTCACGGCCGTGCACGGGGAAGTGCATGGGCGTTCCCGGAAGCAGCTTGCCCCAGCCACGCGCGTCGGCAAAGGCAATGATGGCCTCGGTGGGGAAGAGTTCGATGCGCTTCTCATACTGAATGGCATCGAACAGATCACCGCAGCTGCCGTCATCACGCTTGGGCACGCAGGCACGGCCCGGCGGCGGACCGTTGACGTCCACTGCCGGCAGGTTGGACGCGAGACGCGTGGGATTGATGAGCGCCGCCGCTTCCGCCCGACGGTTGAGACGGTACAGCGCCTCAGCCCGGATGAACATCATCTCCTGCGTGCTCATGGTGGTGATGAGCCCAACCTGATGGTAGTTGTTGGAGGGCGGCAGCAGATAGCGGATGTTGCGGTATTGCGAGTGCATGTACGTGCCACGGATGGCGGTCATGGTCTGCGTGGTGAGCAGGCCGAAGTACCGCCCCGCCGTGGTGGGCGTGGCGCCATGAATGCGCCGGTCGGGCGTGACGAAACGCGGCGCCGTGCGCGAGCCCAGCGGCTGCGCCAACCAGGCCTGGTAGGCTCCGCTGGTGTCGGCGGGTCCGATGAGGCGGTTGTGCGTGCGACCGTTGGTCTGCAGGTACGAGTACTGATAGTACGACGACGCCGTGGCGCCGATGAGCAGATCGGCCTGCTGGGCGAAATTGCGCGTGATGCCCGAATCCAGCAGCGTCAGCACGCCGTTCCAGTTGACCGCCGCCCGCTCGGCCGGCGTGCGTGCCCCGTACACGCGACCGCGCACGATGTACGAGTACATGATACGAATGAACTCGTCACGCGTGTAGGTCTGGCCGTTGATCCAGGTGGACGGAATGGTGAAGTTCTCGGCCGCCCGCGCTTCGGCAATGGCTTCGCGCAGGATGCGCTCGGCGTTGGCCAGCACCTCGTTGTACGGCTTGAGCTCGTACGTGAACGTGGCGGGGTTGGTCTTCTCATCGGAGACGAAGGCCTGATCGAACAGCAGACCCAAGTACAGGTTGTCCACGCCAATTAGGAACTTGGCAAACACCTTGGCCCGAGGCGTGTCCTGCCCGTTGGGGTACTGCGCGTTCACGGTGCCGATCTTGAGACCCTTGTTCTCGATGGCCTGATAGGCCTCACGCGCCGAGGCCATGCTCTCGAGCAGGTCGTACCAGGGCTTGCGGTTCGTCCAGCCGCCCTGATCGCGGTTGTCGATGGCGACGCGTGGTTCCTGCGAGATGATGTATGTATCGAGGTCGGCGGTGGTCATCTCGTTGCCAAGCACGGACAGCTGCTTGACCGGGTAGACCCCGTTGGTGCGTGCGCCCTGCGCCACGCCCCAGAAGGCGCGCCACGAGCCCAGCAGCGCCGCTTCGAGATTGGCACCGCTGGTGAAGATGCCGTCGATGTCCGGCGTGTTCTGGTTGGTGACGTCGAGCGACTGGCAGCCGGCCACGCCCAGCACCGAACCGGCGGCGGCGAGGCCGAGGGCGACTGTACGAAGCCGCCCACGTCGCGTAAAGAGAGAAGTGGACATGCAGATCAGAAGTTCAGGGTGGCTGCCATGGTCCACGTGCGGAGCAGCGGATACACGGTGTTGTCGACACGGGCCGTGAAGGGCCCGGACTGCGGGTTGAGACCCGAGTACTTGGTGAAGGTCAGCAGGTTGCGGCCCACGAGGTCGAGCTGCATGCGGCTGGCACCGGTGCGGCGGAGCCAGGTGTGCTGACGTGCGTCGAACAGATAGCCCAGCGTGAACTCGGCCAGACGCGCGTAGGTGCCGTCTTCGACGAAGATCTGACCGTAGTTGTTGTTGCCATCGGCCAGCGAGGTGCTGTAGTAGGCCGTGGGCTTCTTGGTTTCTTCCGCCTTGCCCGTCTGATCCACGTCCATGTGGTCATTGGTGGCGTACAGCGTCTGCTTCACCTGATTGTAGATGTCGCCGCCGAGCTGGCCGTTGAACAGGGCGTAGAGCCGGAAGCCCTTGTAGCGGAAGGTGTTGCCAAAGCCGAACTGCAGGTCGGGGTTGCCATCACCGATCTGGCCGTACCAGCGCTGGCCGGTCACCGGATCGATCTCGAAGATGGGCCGACCCCAGGCGTAGCTGCGGCCATCGATGTTGACCGTGCTGCCCCAGAGATTCTTGGCCTTGCCGTCGCGCCAGGTGTTGCCGGCGCCCACGGGCACCACGTAGCCCTCGTCGTTAATGTCGAAGGCGCCCTGGTTGTTGGCGTGCACGGCGGGCAGGCTGGCCTTGTCGCGCACGTGCCGGTTGCCCCAGAAGGTGCCGAGGCGGTTGCCCTGGCAGCGGTAGAACGAGCCGTCGGTATAGCAGGTGCGCGGGAACTCGGACACGAAGTTGCGACGCTTGTCGGCCGTGAACAGCACGTCCCACTGCAGCCCCTTGGGGTTGTTGAGCAGCTGGGCCTGCACGGTGGTCTCGATGGTGTTGCCCGTGACCTTGCCGCTGTTGAGCTCCACCGTGTTGAAGCCGGTGAGGCCGGGCGCCGGCATGCCGATGAGATTGTCCTTGGCCACCACGTCCACGAACACCAGCGACCACTGCACGCGATTCTTGAAGATCACGTCCATGCCGTATTCCTGCTCCGTGGCGATCTCGGGGCGCAGGAAGGGGTTGCCGAGGGCCTGACGCGTGACAGCACCCGTGCCGTCGATACCAAGGGCGGCGTACTGATCGGCGAAGCCCGGGCGTGTGCCGGCGGTGCCGATGTTGTAGCGCAGCTTGAAGAGGCTGAGCGCGGGGATGTTCCACCAGCCCTCTTCGCTGATGAGCCAGGCGGCGGAGGCGCGGTAGAAGGTATTCCAGCGATTCTCCGGGCCGAAGAGTGAGCTGCCCTCGCGGCGATACAGCACGTCACCGACGTACTTGCCGTTGTAGTCGAGGCCGAGATTCACGAAGCCGGCGTTGGTGCGGCGGTCGGTGTAGGACGACGACACGTTCTTCGTGCGGGCGACGTTCATGTTCTTGACGCCCGAGATGGTGAAGTCCGTGCCCGAGGTCTGCAGGAAGGGATTCTGCTCCCGCTGCATTTCTCCACGGAACGCGAGACGCGTGGTCAGACCACCGAACGGCTTGATGAAACTCACACCACCCTGCGCGTTGATGCCATCCACATCGTCGTCATCGATGACCAGCGAACCCAGTGTCGTACCTTCTCCATTCAGATTGATGAGCCCACGCGGCGTGTAATTGGTGACCTGGCGATCGCCGCGGTCATAGCTGGCAAAACCATCGAAGCTGACCCACGAATACGGACGATAGGAGGCATTGACGTTCAGCAGCGTGCGCATGCGCTGCGTGATGTTGTCGTTGAAGCCTTGACGGTACAGCGGATTGGTGCGCGTTTCCGTGGAGTCCGGAATGATGATGTACTCACTCAGGCCGCTGGGATCGGGACGCCGGAGATCGACGTCGGGATTCATGCGGTAGAGGTCCGAGAAGGAGATCTGCGAGGGATCTTCCGTGCCCCGGGTGTGCGACACCGACATGCCCACCTGCAGGGCGTCACGCAGGCGATGGTCCACGTTGAGGCGAATGCTCTGACGCAGGAAGCCATTGCTGTTTTCCACCACGCCCGGCTGCTGGTTGCGGGTGTACGACAGATTGAAGTTGGTGCTGGCGCTGTTCTGCTGCAGCGTCAGCGTCTGCGTATTGAACGTGCCGGGGCGGAAGAACTGATCCACATGATCGAAGAGCGGATCGATGTAGGCGTTCTCCATGATGCCGCTGGGCTGCACCACGCGCTGGTTGCGGCCGACCACGGCCCCCTGCGCGTTCACGTACTGGCCCTGGGCGTTCACGAGGTACTGGTGCGCGCGCGGCTTCTCGAGGTTCTTGGCAATCTGGTCGGTGCCCATCTCGTTGCGCACCGTGAACTGCGTCTGGCCGAGCGCGAGGTTCTTGCCGCGGTTGGTGGTGATGGAAATGACGCCGGACGCGGCGCGCGAGCCGTAGAGCGAGGCGGCCGCCGCGCCCTTGATGACCTCGATGGACGCGATGTCCATGGACTCGATGTCCTGCGTGGTCACCGCCTGCGTGCTGTTCAGGAACACGCCGTCCACCACGTAGAGCGGCGAGGTGCTGTTGAACTGCGAGACGGGGCTGCGCAGCTGAACAAACACGCCGGAGCCTGGCGCACCGCTGGCCTGAATGATGGTGGCACCAGCCACCTTGCCAATGAGCGCGCCTGCGGCTGACGTGGTGGGCGCCACCGGCATGTTCTCGCTGGTGATCTTGTCGACGGTGTAGGGCGTCTTGCGTCCCGAGGTGGGGTCGAGTGAGGCGGAGACGACCATCTCGTTGAGGCGCAGCGGATTGACCGTGAGTTCAAAGGTCAGGGTCACGACGCTGTCGGCGACGAGACGCACATTCTCCCGCACGGAATTGCCGAAGCCGATGCGGCGCGCTTCGACGCTGTACACGCCGACGGGCGCCGACGGAATGGCAAAGCGTCCGTCTTCGTTGGTGGTGGCCGCAACGGAGGTGCCGACGATTTGAACGTTGGCGCCCTGAACCGGCTGGCCCGAGGCGGCGTCGAGAACACGTCCGGTGATGCGCGCCCGGCGTGTGGCCGGCTGCGCCGCACCAGACGCTTGCGCGCCGACGTCCTGTACGATGCCCGGTGCAGCCGTCATGGCGGCAAGCAAGGGCAGGATGCGCATCAGGGCCGCGCGTGCGCGCGGCGGTGGTGTGCAATGCTGGGGGTAGGGTGAACCAACGAGGAACGCGCACTATGGATGTCATTTCGTCGCTGTGCAAGCTTCGCGTTACTCGACGATGACCGGATGGTGCCACACGCGTTGCACAGGTACGGACCTCTCATTTCTGAGTGGATCAGTGCTTCGCGATTCTCGTGCGGTTTAGATTCATTGCAGCATCGTCATATCCTCACTCGATTAATTCCTTTTCGGAGAAGGCCACATGCGTTTTCCTGTTGTAAGCATGCGGTGGACGCGTATCGCCGCCGTGCTTGTACTGGTGTTGGGCAGTGCCGCGCGTGATGTCGACGCGCAGCCCGGCGGGACCAGCAGCACGGCCGTTGCGTCCGACGCCACCACATCGCGTCTCATGCAGCGTCTGCACATCCTTGCAGCCGATTCCATGGAAGGTCGACGCGCCGGTACGGAGGGCGCTGCCCGTGCGCGCCGCTGGATCATTGGTGAACTGCGCGCGATTGGGGTCGAACCGCTGGGCACATCGTACGAGCAGCCGTTCGTCATTCGTACGCGCGCGGCGTCTCCCGATACCAACGGCGTGAACATTGTCGCGCGCATCAAGGGGACGGCCGGCAACGGTCCCGCGCTGGTGCTCAGCGCGCACTACGATCACCTCGGCATTCGAAACGGCGAGGTCTTCAATGGCGCAGACGACGATGCGTCCGGCTGCGTGACGCTGCTCATGATTGCCGAGCGGCTCATGCGCGAGCGGCCCACGCATGACGTCATTCTCGCGTTCTTCGACGCCGAGGAGTCGGGGCTTCAGGGCGCCCGCGCGTTTGTTGCCAATCCACCGTTGCCACTCAGCACCATCGGCATGAACCTCAATCTCGACATGGTGTCGCGGCAGGATGCCGGAGCGCTTTGGGTGGCAGGCACGTCACACACGCCCATGCTCAAGTCTCTCGCCGAGTCTGCGGCCGATGGCGCCCGTGTGACCATTCGCTTTGGGCATGACACCAAGGACCTCAAGCCCGGCGACGACTGGACCAATTCATCGGACCACGGGGCGTTTCACGCGCGCGGCATACCGTTTCTGTATCTCGGAGTTGAGGATCACCCCGACTACCACAAGGCGGGCGACGAGGCACACAAGGTGGATCCCGCGTTCTTCCGCGGCACCATGGAGTACGCCTATGCACTCCTGCGGCGAGTGGACGCGGCGCTGCCGGAGATTGCCAGGGCCCGTCGCACGCCCTGATCGCGCGCGGGGTTGATGGACGGAAACGACGAAGGGCCGCCACCGATTGCTCGGGGCGGCCCTTCATGATTCCCTGCCGGCTCGAGGATTCCGAACCGGAGTACCCGTGTTACCGGGCGCCGATCAGGAGATCGCGTGCCCAGGACGAGCCGGCTACGGGACTTGCGCTAGACAATTGATCACCTCCTCGAGATGGGTGGGACATCGGGCTGACGTTCGCCGATTTGCTACGCCTGCAGACCTGCTGGTACGCTCACCGGTTCTTGCCCCCACCGGCCGGCTGGATGCCGGACATGAGGGATCCCCTCGGGACTGGGCCGCTCCTCCGCAGTCGCCCACATCCTAGGCGAGAACACGCAATTCGGCAAGGATTTGTTTGGCCAACCGTCACATTTCTGGCCCCAGCCGTCTAGCTTTCCCCGTATCGGGCCGCGGCCCGTCCCACCTCCCCCTGTTCCTTTCCTCCCGGATCCGACGCATGGTGCTCTCGATCCTCGCCGCCCCGTGGCGGCATCGTCACAGTTTTGCTCTGTCCACACTCGTGCTGGCCGGTTCGGCCGGCCTGCTGCTGCCAGCTGGCGTCGCGGCACAGCCGGCCGCCACGCGCGGCGCCGGCGCGCGGCCCGCGGGCGCCCAGTCGGCCCCCTTGCCCAAGGGTCCACGGGCCATGATGCTGGCCGACTGGTATCGCGTGGTGAATGTGAGCAGTCCCGCCGTTTCGCCGGATGGCAAGCGGGTGGCCATGACGGTCACGCGCGCCGTGGAGAGCGAGAACCGCCGGCACAGCGAAGTGTGGGTGGTGAACACTGCAGGCGGCGAGCCGCAGCGCTGGACATCACCCGGCGCGGAAAGCAGCAACCCACGCTGGTCGCCCGACGGCAAGTACCTGTTCTTCAACTCGCAGCGCCCCGGCGGCCGTGGCAACACCTGGGCCATTCGCCTCGATCAGCCAACCGGCGAAGCGGTGCAGGTGCCGGAGTACCCCACCGGTTCGATGCCCGCCAACGGCAGCTTCGCGGTGTTTACCGACGCCGTGGCACCCGCGCCCACCGTGCCCACGCCCGATCCGTTCGGGCAGATGCCGGCCATGGCACGGCCACCCTTCGAGGCCATCACACGTCCCACCGTGCCCGCGCGCTTCGACGGACGCCATGTCGTGGACATGGTCTACAAGAACAACAACAGCGGTTTCGTGCCGGGCCGTCGCACGCCGCGGGTGTGGCGTCCGCAGCAGCTCTTCCGGCAGAACGTGGGTGACACGGCACGCACGCAGATCACCAACGTGGCCTACTCGCACCGCGGCGTGAGTGTGAGCCCTGACGGGCAGTGGATTGCCTTTGTTGCCGATGCGGGTCTGCGTCCCGACTCGGTGGTGGATCTCGAGCGCGACTCGCTGGCCAAGCTGCCATACGACAAGGTGCGCGACGAGGCGGAACGCAATGACGCCGACATCTACCTCGTGCCCGTGGCCGGTGGCACGCCACGCAAGCTGATGGAGTGGATGGGCGCGGAATCCAATCTCACCTGGTCGCCCGACGGCAAGCAGTTGGCGTTCATCGGCCGGCCGGGACGCACGAAGAGTGCCCGCATCTACACGGTGCCGGTGGCGGGCGGCACGCCCATGAACGTGCTGGGGGACTGGCAGTTCGAGCCCGGGTCGATCGAGTGGCTCAAGAGCGGCATGCACTTCACGGCGGACATCGGTGGCCGCTCGGCGGTGCTGAAGGCCGATCTGACGGGCAAGACGGCACCGAAGGAAGTGGTGGGTGGCCGTCGTCAGGTCCGCGGCGTGAGCTTTGACGCAGCGGGGCGCACAATGGCGTTTGTGTCCACCAGTCTCACGCGCCCCACGGAACTCTTTGTGGCCAACGCCGACGGCACCGGCGAGCGGCAGCTCACGGAATTCAACAAGGACGTGAACGCCGACGTGGTATGGAGCGACGCCGAGCGCTTCACGTACAAGAGTGTGGGCGACGTGGAGATCGAAGCCTGGCTGATGAAGCCCTACGGCTACCAGCCGGGCAGGAAGTATCCCCTGGTGCTCTACATCCACGGCGGTCCGCATTCGGCCTATGGCGAAGGCTGGTTCGATGAGTTCCAGAACCTTGCCGCGCAGGGCATGTTCGTGCTCTTCACCAACCCGCGCGGATCGAGCGGCTACGGCGCCGACTTCACCTACAGCACGCGTGGTCGCTGGGGCATGGAGGACTACGAGGACCTCATGAAGGCCGTGGACATCGTGGCCGCGCGCCCCGACGTTGATGCGACCAAGCTTGGCGCATCCGGTGGGTCGTACGGTGGCTTCATGACGACGTGGATGGCCACCAAGACGACACGCTTTGCCGCCATTCAGACGGACCGCACCATCACCGACTGGACGTACTGGTATGGCGCGAGTGATGCCCAGGGGCTCACGGAGTTCGAGTTCTTCGGCAAGCCCTGGGACAATCAGAAGCTGTATGACGAGCTCTCGCCCATTCGCTATGTGAACAAGGTCAAGACGCCGATGCTCATCGTGCAGAGCGAAGAGGATCATCGTACGCCCATGGGAAGCGCGGAGATCTGGTTCATGTCGCTCAAGAAGCAGGGTGTGCCGGTGGAGCTCATTCGCTATCCGCGGTCCAATCACGACCTGAGCCGCACGGGTGAGCCCTGGCTGCTGGTGGATCGACTCGGCCGTCTGCGCGACTGGTTCGGCTACTGGCTGCAGGGGCAGAAGGCCGGCACGGCGAATTGATGGCGCAGCGTGTGACGCGCTATTGCTGATCGCGCGTCCACACGGCAATGACGCCACACCAGGTGTTGCTCCCCATCCCCGCGGTGAACTCCGCGGGGATGCGGGCCGCACCCGCGTAAACTTCGATGCCGTGAATGTCCTGGGGCGGTGGCAGCGTGGTCAGGTCCACCGCCTCGCCGGAGGTGGGCAGCAGACGCACTCCATCGACAAACACCTGCACCGGGCAGGCCTTGCCCGCCTCGATCAGCGAGGGCTTGTCACCACGATTGCTCGCGGCGTATACGGCCCCGGCAAACGAGGTAATGCGCAGGGCGCCAACACGCGTGAGCAGTTGCCAGGTGCTCACCGGCGCGCGGCGTTCAATTTCGTCACGCAGAATGGACGCCGAGGTGACGGCCGCCGCGGCGCGGCGTTCGAAGGCGAGCAGCTGTGGTGTGCGCCGTGAGGCCTCGGTGCGGACGACCGTGAGGCGCGGAGTATTGGCCGCCGTCATCTCCACACGAATGGCACCCATGTCGTTCGAGATCTGCACCGAATCCACGAGCGGAGCGTAGCCCACCCGCTGCACCGTCAGCTGCGCCGGTCCGAGCGGGACCTCGCGAAAGTACACACGACCGTCGGGGGCGGAACGGTCCCGGCGCTCCTCCCCGTCCTTCACTGAGCGCAGACGCACATCGGCGTCGGCAATGACCGCGCCCTCGTCACCAACCACGTCGATGCGCAGCCAGGGATGTGTGGCGGCTGCGGTATGCACTGTGTCCGACTGCAGGCGGAGGGTCGTGCTCCAGCTCATGCGCTCAGCCTGAATGCGCAGTCGCTGCACGCCACGCTGCCGGAGCGCGGGTGCGCTGGCCTCGAGGCGGAGGTCGGTGTTGCGCGGAACACCGCAGAAGGCAAAGCGGCCCGACTCATCGCTGGTCGATTCACGTCGCTCGGGATGCCAGCGCACCTCCCCCGTGGACGCGAGTCGTCGCGCATCGGGCCGCAGATAGTCGAGCACCACACGGAGCCGGGCAGCCGCCCGCCCATCTTCGAGTTGCAGCCATCCGCGCAGCAGGGCGCTCCCTGCGGTGGAATCGACCGACGGGCAGAGGTCACGCACGGTGGACACATCATCCGGGACACGAACGGAGTCGACCATCGCGAGTTGCGCCGGTGAAGCCCGGGTCGGCTCGTGCACGGTGACGGTGCGTGTGAGCCGCGGGGCCCCGAGGGAGTCACGCAGTGGTACGGCCACGCGCAGTGTGTACGTCCCCGCAGGCAACGGTGCCAGCACGGCATACCCGGTTGAATCAACCGTGGCCTCGAGCGTGGTGCTGTCGAGCATGATGCGTGCGATGCCGGCAAAGAGCGACGGCTGCGTGCCCGTGAGTTGCACACGAAGTGCCCGAAGCGGCACCAGCAGCAGCGTGTCGCCTGCCCGACGCAGCAGGCGCACATTGCCACCGGTTTGATGAAGACCGGTGACCACCGCTGCCGTTCTGCCGCTGCGCGCGGCCCGAGTTCCCGGCGCTGCGGTGCGCGCCGCCGCACGGTGCAGCGGCAGTTGGGCCATCCAGCTGGACACCACCCAGCGACCGTCGCGCAGTACGGTGAACTGCACGTCGCCGCCGCCCGCCAACGGGGCCGGTGTATCGGGAAGCCCGGTGTAGCGAAAGCGAATGGCCTTCAGTTGCCCCGACGACCGATCGAGCACGGCCGTTCCCGTCACGTCATAGCGAAGGCTCGCTGCCGGCGCGGGGGTGAATCGCACCTGGACTTCGTGCGGCGGCGCCGACAGATCGAGGTCAAAACAGTGCGTCGCCGTGAACAGCGGAGACAGCAGCACCTCGGCATCGGGCAGATGATAGGCAATGCCGTCATCCGTATTGCCCACGAAGCCTAGCCGCAGAATGCTGTCGACCGGAGCGCTGCGGAACACCCGCTGCGTGAAGTGCGTGCGTACCGCGACACGCTGCGAGCGCACATGCCGGCCGCCTGCATCGAGCATCCGGTCGTAGGTCATCCATTCGCCTTCAAGCGAATCCTGTCGCGCTTCGCGGTCGAGCAATGTGGTGGTCAACATGGCCTTGCGCGCCTCTTCCCAGGCCGTGGCCACAGCGAGACCGACGTCGCGGTCCACCGCGCAGCTGCGCGAGGCAGTGGTGGTGGTCGTGAGCAGCACCTGCGGGCTGCTCACGATGAGCGGCGCCAACAGCACGGCGCGTCCCTGCGCATCGACCGATGGACCGCTGAATGGCAGGAAGCCGACGCGCAACACGCGCAGCGTGTACGGTCCGCGTGCGGGAATTGCCACGCGGAAGGCGCCGTCAGGCGCACTGAGGGTGCGAATCACTTCGCCGTTGGCCCCACCCAATTCGACAATGGCGTGGGCGAGGGGCGTGCGTCCGTCGCGCTGCAGGAGGCGGCCTGACACCGTCGTCGCGGCGGCACCCTGTGCGTGAGCGGGCGCAGCGCCGGCAGTGGCCGTCAGCAGTACGCCGACGGCCACCAGCATGCGCCACCGCGAAGGGACGCGACTGACCACCAGAACGGCGCTGGCCTCAGACGGCGAAGCAGTAGAACAGTCCCGCGCCGCCGGTGGCGCGCAGGTTGTCCTGCCCACATCCGCGTGAGCCATGCGCCGAGTTCCACGAGGTGGGATTCGCGCCGCCGCCCTGGCGGTCATGGTGACCCAGCAGTGCCGAGCCGGTAGCGGAGTTGCTGGTCCAGTTGCTGCAGGTGCTGTCCCCGTCGCCGGCCTGCACGCGGCCGTCGAGTGTGGAGCCGGTGATGATGTCGTGCGTGTTGGGCTGATCGCCGCGACCGTTCACCACGGCGCCCTTTTCGGTGAGGCTGTTCTCCTTGGAGAGCTTGTTGTTGTCACTGTGCAGATCATCGACGCTGGTGGCCACGACCACACCCTTGGCGTTCTTCCACGGTCCGGCGCCAATGCGGTCACGCGCGTTGATGGCCGGCTTGCCACCCAGCGCCTGCTGGCTGAGGTAGGCGCGCCAGGTCTTGCCGCGCACACCTGCCGCCTCGGCCAGCGTGGCGCAATGCCGGTCGGCGCCCTCGAGGCCACCAAGATTGGCGCCGTCGCCCGGTCCGGCGCTGGTGATGAAGAAGGACATGTCCGCCTGGGCAAGCGGCTCCGGGGCGGGCGCGGCGGAGACGGAGGCCGCGAGGACGATGATGGGAAGGGAGATGGGGAGCATGGTGGGGGTGGGTTTGATGTTGCGCTACAGGGGTGATGGAACGGCGGCGCGATTCACAGTTCTGAGTTGTGTGACCTGCGTTCTGGGTGGGAGTGGTGCAGCAGCGAGGCCTCGCATTCCGCCACGATGTCACCGGCCGGCCTGATGTCGGTGATCGTTTCCACACTGCGGCCAGCCTGCCAGTAGTCATTGCTGCTGCCGGCAATGGAGCTGCGCTTGAGGCGATACAGTGAACGCAGTGCGTACCAGCTGCGAATCCAGTGCTTGGTGCGTCGTCCGCGAAACATCCAGCGCGCGAGCGGTGACACGCGGGTGCCGAGGCGCTCGACATAGGGAGTGCGAAGCACCGCAACCGGGACGCCGGTCAGGCGTTCGGTGAGCACGACATCGCTGGCCTCCGCGTCCACGATGGCCTGCTTGTAGCGCGGATCGGCGATGCACTCGGTGGTGGCGATGAAGCGTGTGCCCATCTGCACGCCGGCGTAGCCCATGCGCAGCATGGCCACGAACTGTTCTGCATTTCCCACGCCGCCGGCGCCGACGACCGGCAGACCCAGGTCGGCCACCTCATCGAGCAGCGCACGCGGATCGCGCGCCCCGGCGTGACCGCCGGCTTCGCGATTCACCGCCACCAGCCCGTCCGCCCCCGCGTCCCGGCCCTTGAGTGCCCACTTCCGTTCGGTGACGTCGTGGTACACCACGCCACCCGCGGCATGCACCCGTTCACACACCCATCGCGGGTTGCCGAGCGAGGTGAGGAAGAAGCGCACGCCTTCCTCGAGCGCAATGTCCACCCAGCGCTGCATGCGCTGATGGTAGGTGCGACTCGAGGCCTCGATGAGGGCGTTGAAGCCGATGGGCGCGTTGTTGCTCAGTTCACGGATGCGCTGAAGGCCGGCGCGAAACTCGTGCCCGTGCACGTAGGTGAGTGAAATGGGCTGCACGATGCCCAGACCGCCCGCCCGGCTCACCGCCGCCACCAGCTCCGGATTGCTGCAGGGATACATGGGGCCGCAGATGAGCGGGACGCGCACGCCGGCGTGGCGCGTGAACGCGGTGCCCGTCAACGAGGCGTCCTGCTGCGCCGTGTTCATGACGATTCCACCGGCGAGATCCGCCAGTGCACGGTGCATTCGGCCACCACATCGCCGGCGCTGTCGCGAATGACGGCCGTAACCGGGTGATCGCGCGGCGCGTCCACAACGTCAGGGGCGTCGGCGGTGCAGGAGCAGGTCAGTGTACCGCGCGCCTTCTTGCGATACTGGATGTCAAGCGAGGACACGATGCCGCGCACGCCGTGGGGCAGGGCCGTGAGCAGGGCCACCCCGCTGGTCATCTCGGCCAGATTGACGAGGGCCACGGCATGCACGGAGCGGAGATGGTTGCGTACCCGTTGCCGATCTCGCAGCTCGACCTGTGCAAAGCCCGGTCGGACATCGGTGTACACGCCTCCCACCGTGCCGGTGTACGGGGCCATCCGGCCGACGGCCCAACTGAAGAGCCGCTTGCCGAAGGGCCAGCGCTGCATGCGCTCCCAGTTTGCCAGAAGCTGCTGACCCAGCGAAACCCGTGCGGAAGTCATGTGAGAGCCTATCCCCGGAACCGCCGGGGCGCCACCTTCCATTCATGAAGCAGCGTGGCTGCCCCGGGTTCCCCCCGGGAATCAGCCGTCTCGCTGCCGATCCGTCACCTGTCGTACACCGCCGGGCCCCGTTTTCCGAGGCCTCGCTGCAGGTCCCACTGCGTTCACCCGCAGACTCCCCGCACTCCGCGCATGCTGCCCTCCGTGTCGCCTGGTGTCCTGTTTGCCCTGTGCCTGTTGTTCGCGCAGGCCCTCCTGCTGACCGTGCTCACGCTGCGGCTCTTGCCCGGACGGACACGGCGGCCACCGCTGCCGCCGCGCCTGACACCGCGCGATGACACCTCGGTGAGTGTGATCGTGACCACGCTCAACGAGGCGCATCGGGTGGGGCCCTGTCTGGAAGGGCTGATGCAGCAGACCACACCGCTGCTGGAGGTGCTGGTGGTGGACAGTCGCTCCACCGACGGCACGCGTGAACTGGTGCAGGCCGCCGCCGCGCGCGATCCGCGCATCCGCCTCATCACCGACGACCCGCTGCCGCAGGGGTGGGTGGGCAAGGTGTGGGCGCTCGAGACCGGCCTGCGCGAGGCACGTGGCACCTGGGTGCTGGGCATCGACGCCGACACAGTGCCGGCGCCGGGCATGGTCGGCGCAGTGGTGGATGCCGCGGAGCAGGACGGTTACGACGTGGCGAGTTTCGCGCCGCAGTTCATCGGGCAGACGGCCGCCGAGCGGTTTGTGCAGCCGGCGATGCTGGTGACTCTGGTGTATCGCTGTGGCGCGGCGGGAGCCACGCAGCCGCCGCCGGACCGGGTGCTGGCCAACGGCCAGTGTTTTCTCGCGCGACGCGAGCTGCTGCTGCAGCACGGCGGCTATGCACCCGCCCGGGCGTCATTCTCCGACGATGTCACGCTCGCCCGGCATCTCGCGCGGCACGGGGCGCGCGTGGGCTTTCTGGACGGCTCGCGACTCATTCAGGTGAGCGCCTATCGCTCACTGGGCGAGATGTGGCGCGAATGGGGACGCAGCTTCGACCTCAAGGACGCCACCGGCTGGTGGCTGCGCTGGTTCGACGTGTGTCTGGTGTGGCTGGTGCAGGCGTTGCCCCTGACCATTCTCGCGGTGCTGCTGCTGACCTGGCGCGCGGGCGTGTGGAGTCCCGCGGGGCAGGACGTGGCGTCACGCGTCGGCACCGGATTGCTGATCGTGAACGCCGTGGCCCAGAGTCTCAGATGGTTCATGCTCTGGGCGCTGCGCGGAAGCTATGGCACACGCGGCCTGTCGTACTGGACGTCGTGGCTGGCCGACGCCGCCGCGGCGTGGCGGCTGACGCAGAGCACGCTGAGGACGCCCACAGCCTGGCGCGGCCGAAAGTACCAAGCCCTCGCTGCGCCTACCACCGGCGTTGGGACTTGAGATGTGAGATGTGGGATGTGGGATGTGGGATGTGGGATGTGGGATGTGAGAGGTCGAGACAGAAATAGATGAATGCGAGATGGGCAACGAATGAGATGGGAGGCCGGAATCTCGGCGGCCAGGACTGCAGTTGCGGTTGACGAAAACCGCAGTCCCGGCAGCATACGATCCGGATTCCCATCTCATTCGTTGCCCATCTCGCATTCATCTATTTCTGTCCGGTCCTCTCAACCTCGCATTTCGCACATCTCGAATCACGAGACACGAGACACGAGACACGAGACACGAGATACCAGACACGAGAAGCGCGAATCCTACTTGTGACTGATCTTGTACACGTACGCGGCCACGGCTCTGTGCTTGGCCGCGTCGAGGGGCGCGCCGCCGAAGGGTGGCATGACGCCTGAGAATTCCTTGGGCGTCATGACGCCCGAGGCGATGGTCTTGTGAATGCCCTCGAAGCTGCCGTCGCTGTGCAGCCACTTCTCGTCCACCAGACTCGGGGCCGCTGCGCCGTTCACCCCCCCTGCGCCATGGCAGGACTGGCAGGATGTGGCGCCGATGAGACCGTGAAAGATCGAGTCGCCGAGCGCCACTTCGGCGTCGGTGATGCTGGAGGGATCGAAGG
>ERZ1066122.547-NODE-547-length-39165-cov-34.101074_pt1 | contig 39165 bp, 32 predicted proteins | sample MGYA00382769_ERZ1066122 | MGnify/ENA primary metagenome ERZ1066122 (study PRJEB33369, sample SAMEA5778352) | biofilm metagenome | biome: Industrial cooling water; feature: Water cooling tower basin; material: Biofilm | place: United Arab Emirates | collected... | reverse complement strand
TCCAGCTCCGCACGGCTGCCTGAACCCCGCCGCCCTGAGCCATGTTTCCTGTCAGGCCTTCGAGTACGTCCGCCGGTCGTCGGGATGCGTTCATCCGAGCTGCTCCGGGGCCGGAATGGCATGGGGCGGCGTTGCCGCACGCGCAGGGACCGGCGGAGTGCTGCTGGGGAGGGGAACTGGTTGGAAGGAGAGCTAGTGGGTCAGTTGGCTTCGTAGTGGCCATTCCCGCCATGCCTGTGGCAGCGGGCATCCAGCGGGCAACTGCACCGGGGGCATGAAGCCCCCGGCAAGACACTGCCCGCCCTACCGGGCGGAACCCCGCGGCGGAGAAGGAGCGCCGTTCGCCCGGCAGGGCGAGAGGTTGCCTGCCGGGGGCTTCATGCCCCCGGCGGCAAGGCATTGGCACCTCGCAAGCCAACTGACCCACTAGCGCACCGGCTCCGGTCGGCTTACCAAGCGACCGGAGCCGGCAAGCGTTCGGGCGCGCGGAAGCCGGTACTCACGATGACGGGCACACGCTCGCCTTCGAGCATCACATGGGTCGGGATGCGGCTCGGGTCCCCGTGCTCGAGGCGTACGCGGATCGCAATGCGTGTGCGGTCGGCGGGGTCCAGGGTCAAACCAAGCGAGTAGCTTCCGCGGTACTCGCCGAGAATGCGGCGTTGGACCTCCGGCCGCTCGACCAGCGCCGCAAGGTGGTCTGAAGAGAGCATCGAACCTCCACACGAACGTGAGTCACGGCAGCCTCGTCTCGCGGATCGCGACCTGACGGGTTCCGGCAATACGCGGGCCGACGGATCGGCACGCGCGAAGTGCCCGGAACCGAGACGAACGTAGTGCTACCGTTCTACGGAATACAAGATCCACGCTCGTGCCTGAAGCATGCGCACGAGATCAGGAGGTCGAGCTGCCCATCCGGCCCGCGGGCGACGGCGCGGTCGTCTGCCGGCGCCTACGCTCGTCTCTTCCTCCGCCGCCAGCCGGCGAGCCCGGCCAGGCCCGTGCCGACGAGCAGCAGGCTGGCGGGCTCGGGCACGACGCTGGTCCGGAAGACGATCACGCCCTCGCCGGTCAATTCGCGTTGGTCCGCGTCGCGGGCGGTGAAGGCGAAGCCGCCGGAGGCCTGCCCGGGCTGCACCCCCACCTGCACGAAGCCGTGCGACTCCGCGTTCAGCTCGAAGCTGTGGCCGGGGCTGGCCAGGAAGTCCAGGAAGAGCGAGGTGCCAGCCGAGTTGATGCTGCTGGAGCCGCTCAGGCTGCTGAACTCGTCGTGCCCGGTGAAGCTGCCGCTGGGCCCGCCGGGGAAGAACCAACCGGGACTGACCAGATCCAGCTCCAGCGAGTTCAGCGGCAGGGGGGTGAGGCCGCTGTGGAGGGTGAAGCGCACCGCGTTGCAGCCGCCCCCGATGCAGAGCGCGGTGATGAAGAGGTCCGGCTGCGCGGCGGCCGGTGCGGGGCCGAGGACGAAGCCGCCGGCGGCGAGCAGCAGTGCGGCGAGGCGAGCGGTGCGTGCAGACATGGGGCGCTCCTGGGGAGAGTGGAACCGAACGGAGCGGGAGAGCCGGGAACCCGTCCGCGTGCTGCAAACGCGGGACCCGCGCCCCACCCCGCCGCCGGCGGGCGGCCGGGCCGGGCCTGCGGAGCGAGCCCGGCCGCGCCGCTCCTAAACGTTTGTAACGCTTGCGCTTGGGGTGTGGCGGGGCGGCCACACTCTGTGGCCGCCCCGCTCGGCGTCAGTTGACCACCACCGTCCGGGTAGCGGTGGGGAGGGAGGCGAAGCCGGGGATGCTCGCGCTCACCACCGTGGTGCCGGCCGCGAGCGGATCGAAGTCGATGCCGCCGTTGGCCACGATGCCGGTGCGCGATTCCCGGGCGGCGATCTGCACGGTGACCGTCTGCCCGGTGAGCGCCGTGGTCACCAGCCGCGCGACGCCGGCCTGGCTGTTGGTGAGGGTCACGGTCAGCGGCGCCGCCCCGGCGCGGCGTGGCTGCTCGGTGGCGAAGTTCTGGCCCTGCGCCACCCCCACGCGCGGGAAGAAGTTGCGGTTGGCCGCGCCGGCCGCAATCGGGCTGAGCAGCCCCGCCAGCTCGACCACCGGCTGCACCACGGTGACCGTGGCGCTGCCGTCCAGGAAGCCGGGTGCGCTCAGCGTCACCGTGCTGCCGGTGGGGACGGTGACGCCGTCCATGCCGTGCACGAAGAAGGAAACGGAGGCCTGGCCAGCCGGCACCGCGATCAGCACCGAGTCGGTGCCGGCGGTGGCGTCGTTGGGCGAGACGCGGAACAGCGCCGGGTTGTTGCTCTTGACCTTCACCGTGATCGGGTTCGCCAGCCCGGTGCCTGCCAGGCCGATCTGCGCGAAGGCGAAGCTCATCAGGCCACTGCCGACCGTAACGGCCGACGGCGCGAACTGCGGCACGCTGATGGTGGAGGCCTGGAAGCCCGGCGAGCCGACGAAGCCGGCGGCGCTCGCGCGCACCGTATCCACGCCCACGCCCAGCGGGTCGAACTCCAGCCCGCCGTTGGCCGCGTTCTGGACGGGCGTGCGGCTCTGCCCGGCGGCGATGGTGACGTTGATCGTCTGCCCCACCTGCCCGCCGGGGCCCAGCAGCCGCGCCGCGCTGGCGTTGCTGTTGGTGACCGTGAAGGCGGCACCCGGGCCGCCAGTGCGCAGCGGCTGCTCGACCACGAAGGCGCTGCCGCTGGTGGGCGTGCCTACGCGCACCAGGATGACGGTGTTCGCCGACTGCGTGGTGGTGCCCGTCGGCACGCTCAGCACCTGCACGCCTGCCTGCACCACCGCGATGGGGGCGGTGCCGGTGCTGAAGCCCGGCGCGGACGCCACCACCGGCACGGCGCCCGTGCCGCCCTCGATGCCGTGCACGACGTAGTTGACGAACTGCGTGCCGTTGGGCACGGAAAGCAGGACGGAATCGGTGCCCGCAGTGGCGAAGTTATTGGGCCCCACTCGCAGCCGGGCCGGGTTGGTGCTCCTGATCTTGAGCGTCACCCCACCGTGGCCGCTGGCGCCCAGGTTGATGAACGTCTGGACCATCAAGCCCGCGCCCACCTCCGTCGGGGCGACGATGATCTGCGCGCCGGTGATCGTCGTGGCCTGGAAGCCGGGCGAGGGGACGAAGCCGGCGGCGCTCGCGCGCACCGTGTCGACGCCGACGCCCAGCGGGTCGAGCTCCAGCCCCCCGCCCGCCGTCTGGCTCTGGCCGGCGGGGATGGTGATGTTGACTGTCTGCCCCACCTGCCCGCCGGGGCCCAGCAGCCGCGCCGCCGCGGCGTTGCTGTTGGTGACGGTGATGGGGAGACCCGGGCTGCCGGCGCGCACGGCCTGCGTACCGACCGAGGTGTTGGCGCCGCTGGGCACGCCCACGCGCACGATGAACTGGCTGTTCGTCGAGACCATGGTGGTCGTCGCCGGGATGCCGAGGACCTCGATGCCCGGCTGCACCACCGTCACGGTGCCACTGCCCGTGGTGAAGCCCGGCGCCGAGGCCTCCACCGGCACGGCGCCCGTCTGGCCCTCGACGCCATGCACCTGGACGTTGACGAACTGCGTGCCGTTGGGCACCGGGATCAGGACGGAGTCCGTGCCCGCCGTGGCGGCGTTGGGCGAGACGCGCAGCCGCGCCGGGTCGGTACTCCTGATCTTGACCGTGACGCCCCCGTGCCCGGACGCCCCCAGGTTGACGGACGTTGCGTCCATCAGCCCTGCGCCCACCGAGGTGGCGCCGATGGTGATCTGGGAGCCGGTGATGCTCACCGCCACGCGGGGTGGCGAGCCGATCAGGCCCGGCGTACTGACGCGCACCGTGTCCTGCCCCACGGCGAGCGGGTCGTACTCCATCCCCCCATTGGACGCGTTCTGGACGGGCGTGCGGCTCTGCCCGGCGGCGATGGTGACGTTGATCGTCTGCCCCACCTGCCCGCCGGGGCCCAGCAGCCGCGCCGCGCTGGCGTTGGTGTGCGTCACCGTGACCGGGATGCCGGCGCTGCCCGCGCGCACCTGCTGCGTCTCGGAGACAGCAGTGTTGCCGCCCACTGGCTGCCCGACCCGCACGAAGATCAGACTGTTCGCCGAGACGGCGGTCGTCGTCGGCGGCAGGCCCACCAGCTGGATGCCCGGCTGGAAGAGCGGGAAGCTGGCGTTGGCGGTACCGAAGCCGGGGGCCGTCACCTGCAGCCCGGGGCTGCCCGTCTGGCCCTCGATGCCGTGAACGAAGACGCTGACGGACTGCGTTCCGTTGGGTACCGGGACCAGGATGGAGTCGGTACCGGCGGTTGCGTTGTTGGGCGAGACGCGCAGCCGCGCCGGGTCCAGGCTCTTCAGCTTGACGGTGGTGCCGCCATGCGTGGCGGTGCTCAGGCCGAGGTCGAGGCGGGCCATCAGCCCGGCGCCCAGCTCGAAGCCCTGCACGCTGATCGCCGCGCCCACGTTCACCGGGATGCTGTCGCGCCCGATCGTGGGCCCGGCGCTGGCCACCACGAAGGTGTTGCAGGGCAGCGCGCCGCCCCCGTGGCTCACCGTGGCCGTGGTGCTCACCACGTTGGCCGGGATGGTGACGGTGGCGGGCGCCGCGACGCACGCCGGGTTGCGCGAGGTCAGCGTCACCGCCAGCCCGCCCGGCGGCGCCACCACCGGCGCGCCGCCGAACTCCAGTTGCACGGTGATCGGCACGCTGCCGGTCGCCGCGAGGTTCAGGTTCGACTCCAGGATGTTCAGGCCGGCGGTGACCAGCGCCTGGCCCTGCGCACTGCCGAACTGCGGACTGCTGGCCGTCAGCGTCACCGAGCCTGGCAGCAGGCCACGCACGCTGGCGTTGGCCAGCGTGGCGCCCTCCGGGATGAAGAGCGTCGGGGTGAGCACCCGCACGATGTTGGTGTCGCTGCTGGTGAGCGTGATCGCCGCCCCGCCCGGCTGCGCGGGCTGCGAGATGGTGATCGGGACCGAGACCGTCTGGCCCAGCCCCATGCTCGTGGTCTGCGGGATGGAGATCGTGCCGGTCGGCAGGATGGTGATCGTCACCTCGGCGGTGTCCGCCAGGCCCCCGGCGTCGGTGGCCACCAGGCGGATGAGGTGGGTGCCGACCGCCAGGTTGTTGCGCGTGAAGCTGGTGCCGGTGCCGATCTGCCCGGCCACGCTGCTCGTCCACACCAGCGCCGCGCCGCTCAACGTGCCCTGTTCGGGGTCGCTGGCGCTGCCGGTGAACTGGATGCTGGCGCCCTGCAGCGCGCTCTGCCCGTTGCCGGGCGCGTTGATCGTCACGGTCGGCGGGCGATTGGCCGGCTGGCCGATGGTGACCTGGATGGTGTCTGCACCCGTCAGCCCCTGCGGGTCGGCGCGGCTGGCGATGATGCGGTGCGTGCCCACGCCCAGCGCGCTGGTGCTGATGCTGGCACCCGTGCCCAGCCCGCCGGCCAGGTTGCTGCTCCAGGCGATCCCGGCGGAGAGGTTGCCGCTCTCGGCGTCCATCGCCGTGCCGGTGAACGTCACGCTGACGCCCTGCGTGAAGGTGCTGCCGTCCGGCGGCGCGGTGATGGTGACCACGGGCGCGGTGTTGGTGATGACGACGCTCACCGTGTCGGTGTCCGTCAGGCCGCCGTTGTCGGTGATGGAGGCCACGATCTGCCGCGCCCCCACGCCGAGCGTGCTGGTGCTGACACTGGCGCCCGCGCCGAGCGCGCCGCCGCCGAGCACCGACCACTGGATGCCGGCGGTCAGGTTGCCCTGCTCGGGGTCGCTCGCCGTGCCGGTGAAGTTGATGCTGCTGCCCACCGGGAAGCTGCTGCCCTCCGGCGGTGCGGTGATCGTCACCGTGGGCGGCTGGTTCGTCGGCGTGCGGATGACGACGGTGATGGTGTCGGCGCCGGCGAGCCCCTGCGGGTCGCTGCGGCTGGCGACGATGCGGTGCGTGCCCGGCGCGAGCGTGCTGGTGCTGATGCTGGCGCCCGTGCCGAGCGCGCCGCCCAGGTTGCTGCTCCAGGCGATGCCGGCCGAGAGGTCGCCGCTCTCGGCGTCCATCGCCGTGCCGGTGAAGGTGACGTTGGTGCCCTGCACGAAGGTGCTGCCGTCGGGCGGCGCGGTGATGGTGACCACCGGCGCGGTGTTGGTGATGACGATGCCCACCGTGTCGGCGTCGCTGAGGCCGCCGTTGTCGGTGACGGTGGCGACGATCTGGTGCGCGCCGACGCCGAGCGTGGCGGTGCTGATGCTGGCGCCGCTGCCGAGGCTGCCGCCGCCCAGCAGCGACCACTGGATGCTCGCCGAGAGGTTGCCCTGCTCCGCGTCGCTGGCCGTGCCGGTGAACGCCACGCTGCTGCCGACGGGGAAGCTGGCGCCCTCCGCCGGCGCGGTGATGACCACGGTGGGCGCGGTGTTGGTGACGATGGCGCCCTGCTCCACCCGGAAGCGGATGGGCAGGTATTGGCCGCGCACGACGCCGACGAACTGGCTGCGGTTCACGCCGGGCAGTTGCGAGGAGCTGGCGACGACGTCCACGTCGGCGAAGCCGAGCGGGGACTGCCCGGCGAAAACGCTGACGCGGTAGTGCGGCGTCGCATCCAGCCCGGCGGTGCTCCAGTAGACGAGGTAGAACTGGCGCACGGCGTCCATGCGGATGCGCGCGTACGCCGAGCTGCCGCTGGAGGTGAAGCTCGCCAGCGGCGGCGACTGGCAGGCCGAGCCGGAGAGCCGGCAGACCTCCACGCGCAGCAGGCCGAGCAGGGTGGCGTCGAAGACGCCGGAGAAGCTGGGCGCCGCGACCATCGGCGGCAGGAAGAAGAAGTGCGCGTTGCCGCCGCTGGCGCCGTCGGAGCGGGCGAAGAGCGGGGCCACACCGTCTGCGGTGGGTTCGGGGCCGGGCGCGACGGGTTGCTGTTGGTCGCGGCAGCTCCACAGCAGCAGGAGCAGCAGGCCCACGGCCGCGAGGCCGAAGCGCAGGGAGCGGGTCATAGGTCCTCCTCCGGGCGGGAACGAGGCGGGTGGCGCCGGGTGGCCGGGCATGGGGCTCGGCCGGGCAGGGAGCGCGGCGCGAATGCGCGTCGCTTCTTCTAAGGGACGCAGCGGCCGGCCCGGTTTTCTCACCCGCCTGGCGCCAGGCTGTTCTGTGCCCGGGCCGCGGCTTACTTTGGCGGTCATGGCCGCCTCCACCGACCCCGTATCGAACGCGCTGGAAGCCGTGCTCACCCGCTTCGCCGAGATGGTGCGGCGGGTGGGGCAGCGCCATGGCCTGCAGGAGGCCGAGCTGGACGAGGTGCTGCAGGAGGTGCGGCTGCGGCTCTGGCGCGCGCGGCCCGACGGTGAGAGCTTGGCGGCCGCGCCTGCGTCTTACGTGTATCGCACCGCGATGAGCGCCGCGCTGGACCTGCTGCGCCGCCGCCGCGCGCGTGAGCATCCGCGCGGGCAGACGCGCGTGGACGTCTCCGCGCTCGACGGGTTGCCCGCGCCCGGCCCGGCGGACGACGCCGTGGAGGCTGCCGAGCTGGAGGCCCGGGTCTCGCACGCGCTGGCGATGCTGCCGGAGAACCGGCGCGCCGCGGTGCGCATGTACCTGGCGGGCGAGACGCGCGAGGAGATCGCGCGGCTGCTGGGCTGGAGCGAGCCGAAGACGCGCAACCTGCTCTACCGCGGCTTGGCGGAGTTGCGCGCCCAACTGGCTCGGCAGGGCATCGGTGCGGGGGAGAGTCGATGAGCAAGCGCGAAGTGAGCCGAGGCAGCGGTCGCGGATCGGGGGCCGGGGGCCAGGGAAGCGGGCCCGGCGACGCCGGTTCAGCATACAGGGGACACGCCGCGGGCGAGCTGCTGGATGACGAGCTGCAGCGCCGCTATCTGCGCTGGCTGGCAGCGCGGCCGCCGCGGGACCGGGCGGCCTGCCCGGCGCCCGGCGCGATCCGGGCGCTGGTGGAGCGCCACGGCGCCGAGGCCGACCGGCTCGCCACGCTGGACCACGTCATGGCCTGCCCGGCCTGTCGGGCCGATTTCGAGCTGCTGCGCACCCTGGAGCGCGCGGGCGCCGCCATCGGCGCCGTTCCGTCCGCCCGCCACCGGGCGGGGCCCATGGCCGCCCGGTGGCTGGCGCTGGCGGCGTCGGTGCTGCTGGTGCTGGGGGGCGTGCTCTGGCTGCGACGCGCGGACGAGCCGGGCGTGCTGCGCGGCGCGGAGACGGCGGTGCGCCTGGTGGAGCCGCGCGGCGAGCTGCCGGCCGGCGCGGCGCCGCGGCTGGTCTGGCGCGCCGTGCCCGGCGCCGTGGGCTACCGGATCGAGGTACTGGACGAGGCCGGCGAGCCGGTGGCGGCGCTCGCCACCGGCTCGCCGGGTGACACCGTGGCCCCGCTGCCGGCCGGGGCGCTGCGCCCCGGCGGCCGTTACCAGTGGTGGGTGCGCGCGCGGCTGGCCGACGGCTCGGAGCTGCGCTCCGGCTTCCAGAGCTTCCGCCTGCGCGCCCCGTAAACCAGCGCCGCCGCGGCCACCAGCACGGCGCCGGCACCCGCGCCACGCGCCGGCCAGGGCGAGCGCGGCGGTCGCAGTGGCACGCGCACCAGGGGGTCGCCCACCAGGGTGAACGCCGCCCACTCGCGCGCCGGCGCGCCGCGCCGCAGCGCCCGCAGGCGCGCGGCGCGCAGCGCGTCGGCCGCGGGCAGGCCGCGGGCGAGCGCGGCGTAGAAGTCGTCCACGAAGCGGGCGGTGCGCCGGTCGTCGACCGACCAGCGGGTGGCGGCCACCGAGCGCGCGCCCGCGGCCAGCAGCGGCGTGACCAGCCCCTGCACCCCCTCGCCCTTGAGCACCGCGCCGCCCGCGGTGCGGCACGCCGAGAGCACCACCAGGTCCGCATCCAGCCGCAGCGCGGCCAGCTCCGCCATCCCCAGGAAGCCGTCCTCGCCGCCGCCGGGCGCCAGCGCCAGCGCGGTTCGCCCCGCCTCCTGTTCGTCCACCAGCGCGTGCGTGGCGAAGTGCAGCACGCGCAGCGTGTCCAGCCGCGTACGCTTCAGGAACGCCTCGCTCGCCCCCGCCCGTAGCCGCAGCGCCGCGCCGGGCGCGTAGCGCGCCACGCGCCGCGCCTCGGTGGCCGAGCCGTCCAGCCGCGTCAGGCCACCCGTCTCGTCGAACGCGGAGCGGAAGGCGGACGCGCGCGGCGCCACCTCCGCCGCGAACGCCGGATCGCCCAGCGCGAGCAGCGAGGCGCTTCGGCGCGCCGGCGGGCGGCGCCACAGCTCCAGCGCCACGGCCGCCGCCGGCACCTGCGCGGTGGCGTAGCGCTCCAGCAGCAGCGACCCCGCGGGCGTGCGCAGGGCGTCCCAGGGCAGGCGGTGGAGCCCGTCGTCCGGCACGATGACCAGCCGTGCGACGGCGGGTGGCAGCTCGCGCAGCGCCCGGCCCAGCAGCGCGTCGCCGAGCCGGCGGGCGAGCGGCCCGCTCTCCAGGCCGTCCTCCACCAGCGCGCTGAAGCGGGCGATCGGCCCGGCCAGCGAGTCCAGCGGCGGGAGCAAATAGGCGCGGGCCACCGTGCGGGTGACGACGAACAGGGTGCTCGGCTCGCCGCCGCGGCCGGTCACGAATACCAGCAGCGCGGTGCGCTCGTCGGGCAGAGCCTGCTGCAGCGCGGCGCGGGTCGTCCAGCCCTCGGGCGTGCGTGCCAGCGCCCGGCGCGTGCCGGCCTGCAGCAACCGGTCCTGCAGTTCGCGCGCGCGCTGCTGCTCGGCCAGGCGGAACGCGTCGTCGAGGCGGCCGCCCAGGGCCAGGCGGGCGAGGACGGTAGCGACGCCCAGGTCTGCGTCGCCGTAGCCGTTGTCCACCTGCAGGGCGGCGAGGCGGAGCTGCGGATCGGTCAGGCTGGCGCGCCACTCGTCCACGCGGCTGTTCGCCGCCACCAGCCAGAACGCGGCGCTGTCCAGCCGGCCGCGGCGCGCCTCGATCTCGGCGCGCCGCGCCAGCCGCTCGTAGACGCGCGGCGGCTGCTCAGGCATATCCCAGCCGGCGAGCAGCGCGCGCTCGGCGGCGTCCCCGTCGCCGGCCAGCAGGGCGAGCATCACCTCACCGCGCCACAGCCCGCTCGCCCAGCCACCCAGCCCGTTCGCCAGCGCCAGCGCACGCGCCGCCTGCAGCTCGCGCCGCCCGGCGGCCGCGTCGCCGCGGTGGGCGGCGAGCCGCGCCAGACGCACGTGATCGGCGAAGCGCTCCAACGGCGGCGCGCGGGGGTTGCGGAGCAGGCGCCGGTGCAGCGCCTCCACGCCTTGCTGCGCCTTCGGCAGGTCTCCCGCGGCGAGGGCCAGCTCCACCTGCAGCTCCTGGCTGACGGCCAGGCCGGGCGGGCTCTGTTGGGCGCCGAAGAACTCCGCGGCCTCGTCCGCGTATGCCGCGGCGGCGCGCGCCTCGCCCGTGAAGCGCGCCACCTGCGCCCGGCTCACCAGCGCCCAGGCGCGCACGGCGCGGCTGCCGGAGGCGTCTGCTTCGACGAGCGCCTCCTGCAGCCGCTCCCGCGCCGCAGCGAAGCTGGCGACGCTCACCAGCATGTGGCCGTACCACTGCAGCGTGACGGCCAGCCCGGCGCGGTCACGCGTGGCGCGCTGCAGCTCGGTGGCCGCCAGCAGGTGGGGTGCCGCCGCCGCCAGGTCGCCGCGCCCGAAGTGGATGAGCGCCAGCGTGAAGCGGCAGCGCGCCTCCACGCGCCGGTCGGCCGCGCGCCGCGCGGCGCGCACGCCCTCCTCGGCGGCCGTTTCTGCGCCCGGCCGCCCGAGGCGCCCCAGCACCGCGGCGCGCAGGCACGCATACTCGCCGCGCTGCTCCGGCGCGGCGCGCGCCAGCAGCGCCGGCACGCGCTGCAGGTAGACCGCGGCCGAATCGGGCGCACCTTCCAGCAGGTGCAGGGTGGCGAGGCCGAGCTGCGCCTCGACGGCGGCGGTAGCGTCCGCCCGCCGCTCCGCGTGGGCCACCGCGCCACGGTACCAGGTGAAAGCCGGCCCGTACTGCCCGCGCGTCAGCGCGGACGCGGCGCGCCCCAGCATCGCATAGCTCCAGTACCCGCCGGCGCCGCTGAGGGGGTGCTCGCTGTCGGAGTCGAGCGACGCCATCCGCGCGTAGTGGCGCTGCGCCGCGACGTAGTCGTAGCGCAGCCGCGCCAGCGTCGCCAGCCCCAATCGGGCGGCGTGGTCGCGGGAATCGCGCTGCAGCCGCGCGGCCCAGCGCACCTCCAGCGCGGCGGCGCTGTCGCCCTCGACGGCGCGCACGGCCTGGCGGACGACCGCGCGCGGGGGCTCGGGAGGGGAGGGCTGCAGGAACAGCGCGGCGGCCAGTGGCAGCAGGGGGAGGGTCATGGCCGGAGAGAGGCGAGGGGCCGAGCGAGGTGCTGACGTTACAAGGATGAAGCGCGGCCCGCCCGCGAGCAAGCTCGGCTTCGCTGCCGCCGGCCGCGGGGCGTCAAAAGTACAGCCGGTAGAGCAGCGCGAGGTTGCGGCCCGGCCCCGGCGCGAAGTCCTTCACGCGGCTGGTCGCCTCGCGGTGCAGCGTGTCGCCGAGGTTCTCGCCGCGCAGCGTCAGCGAGTGCACCCTGCCGCCGCGCGCCCTAGCGCACGCCGGCCAGGGCGCGGAAGACGGTGTGCGCCTCCGTGGGCCGCTCGGCGGCGGCGCCGACGCGGCCCTGCCGGAACTCGTGGTGCACGTCGCCGCTCAGCGAGAACGTGCCGTCGTCCCAGCGCAGCAGGGCGCCCAATCGCGCCGGCGGCATGAACGAGAGCGGGGTGCCGTCGCGCTGCGCGGCGTGCAGCAAGTCGCCGCTGGCGCCGAGCACCAGGTCCCGGCGCGCCGCCCATTCGAGCTGGCCCTCCACGCCCCGCAGGGTGGCGTCGCCCTGCGCGTAGACGAAGACGGGCAGCGTCGCCCTGTCGATCACGGTGTCGCCGCGCGCGGCCAGGTGCACGTAGTCGGCGATCGCGTTGTGGAACGCCGCCATCTGCCCGTTCCAGCGGGCGCTGCGGATCTGCAGCACCGCCTCCAGCGCGCGCCCGCGTTCGGCGCGCAGCCCGGGGCTGCCGAACTCCACCGCGCCCGTGCCGGCGTGCGGCGCGGCGGAGAACAGCTCCTCCACGGTGGGCGCCCGGAACGAGCGCGCCAGGTTCACGCCCGCCGCCACGCTCGCGTTCAGCGGCAGGCGCAGCTCCACCGAGCCGGAGAGCGCGCGGAAGGAGCGCGCCCGCCCGGCGCCGAACTTCGCGCTGGGGCGCGAGGCGATGGCGTACTCGTCCAGCCGCGCGCCCAACTGCAGCGCCGGCCCGCCCTCGCGCGCGGCGAGCTCCTGGAAGCCGAAGACGCCGAGCCCGCGCGAGTCCGCCGCCGGGATCGTCACCTCGCGGCTCTCGGGCGCGTAGCCCACCAGGGAGACGCTCAGCCGCTGGGGCCCGGGCCGCAGGCCGCGCAGTACGAAACGCCCTTCCCCGTCGCTCACGGCCCCGCGACCGCCGTCGGCCGCCACCACCTGCGCCCGTGGCAGCGGTGTGCCGTCCTCGTCGCGCACGACGCCGGTCAACACGGTCGGCTCGCCCTGCGCCGCGGCGACGAGCGGGGCCAGGAATCCCAGCGCCAGCAGCGGGAGTATGCATCGTCGCCTCATGGAGCCCTCTTTTCTGGCCGCGTCCTCGCCAGACGCGCTACGATCGCGGCACGCGCAGCAATGGATTAGGCATCGTGAATTAGTTTTTTAATGTTGGTTAATTCCGGCCGCGATGCAAGGCTGTCATCCCCGTCGGCGTCGAGCCGTTCGGGTCGGCGCGCCGGGCGGGGGTGAGCACGTGCTGAACCCGCTGCCCTCACCTGCGACGCCGTCGTGAGCGCGGTCGGGGTGTGATCACCTACTGTACCGAGGTCGTGCGGTGGGTTGGCTGGCGCTACGGGCTGGACCCGGGGGACGTGGACGAGAGCGCGCGAGAGCGGTGAGAGGATCGAGGCGTCGCCTGCGTCTTACGTGTACCGCACGGCGACGACGGCCGCGCTCGACCTCATCCGCCGCCGGCGGGACCGGCGGGAGGCGCCCGTGGAAGACCTGGAGCTCATCGGCGGGGCCGCCCCGCCGGATCGCGTGCTGGAGGAGGCAGAGCTCGCCGCGCAGGTCGCGCGCGCGGTGGAGACGCTGCCCACCGCGCGCCGCCCGGTGGTGCGGATGTACCTCGCCGGGTACAGCCGCGAGGAGATCGCGGCGCTCCTGGGCTGGTCCGAGGCGAAGACGCGCAACCTGCTCTATCGCGGCCTCGCCGATCTGCGGGCGCGGCTCACCGAGCAGGGGCTCGGCCCGGAGGCGGCCGAATGAGCCCTTTCACCGATGGCCGGTTGCGGCAGCTCTACCAGCGCTCGCTGGAGCCGCCGCCCGGGCGCGCCGGCTGCCCCTCGCCCGAGCGGCTGCTGGCGCTGGTGGAGCGCCGCGGGCCCGAGGCCGAGCGCCTGCAGACGCTCGATCACGCCATGGCGTGCGCCGGCTGCCGAGCGGACTTCGAGCTGCTGCGCTCGCTGGAGCGCGCCGGGCGCGAGCGCAGCTTCGGCGCGCGCGCGCCCGTGCCGGCGCTCCCCGGCGGCCGCGCGAGCCTGCTGCTCGCCGCCGGCGTGGCCTCGCTCGCGCTCGCGACCGCCACCTACTGGTTCGCGCTGCGCGGCACCGCCGAGGCCGTCCGTGGCCACGCCGGCACGGGCGCGTCCGTGCAGTTGGTCTCGCCGCGAAGCGAGGTGCCGCCCGCCGCCGGCCGGCGCTTCATCTGGCACGCGGTGGAGGGGGCCGTCGCCTACGAGCTGGAGGTGCTCGACGCCGCGGGCAGCCCCGTCTACGCCACCCGCACTGCGGACACGGTGCTCGCGCTTCCGGCCGGCGTGCGGCTGCAGCCGGGCCAGGAGTACCGCTGGTGGGTCGTCGCCCGGCTGGCGGACGGCAGCGAGCTGCGCGCCCGCCTGCAGCCGTTCCATCTGCCCTGAACCGCGAGCGAACCCGGAGGGCAGGGGAGGCGCCCGCTGCATGCCGCGGGCCCGCACGGGCCCGCGGCAGCGCGGCGGCGCGTCCAGAACCCGCGGCGCCGGTGCGGGTACTCGTGGACGGCGCGCCGGGCGGCGCGCCGTGGCCACCGCCCCTGCCGCATGCCCCCGTACGCGCAGCGCATCGCCTGCTTCGACGCCGACGCCTTCTTCTGCCGCTGCGCCTACCTGACCTGGCCGGAGCGGCTGGCGGGCGTGGAGCTGCTGGTGGTGGGCGGGCACCCGCAGCGGCGCGGCGTGGTGTCGAGCTGCAGCTACGCCGCGCGGCAGCAGGGCGTGCACTCGGGGATGAGCATGGCGCGCGCGCTGGCGCTGGCACCGGGCGCGGTCGCCGCGCCGGTGCCGTGGGCGACGGTGCGCGCCAAGAGCCGGCAGGTCTTCGCCGTGGTGCGCGCGCTGGCGCCGGTGGTGGAGCGCGCCAGCGTGGACGAGGGCTACGCGCTGCTGCCCGGCGACGACGCGGAAGCGTGCGCCGCGGCGCACGCGATCCGCGCCGCGGTGCTGGAGCGCACCGGCATCGAGACGAGCTGGGGCGTCAGCCGGCTGCGCTACCTGGCGAAGATGGCGACGCGGCCGGCCAAACCCGGCCGCGGCGGCGACGGCGTCTTCGTGGTGCCGGCCGGCGCCGAGCTGGGCTTCCTGGATGCGCACGCGCCGGAGCAGATCCCCTTCCTCGGCCCGGCGCTCGCCGCCGACCTCGCCAAGCGCGGGGTGACGACGATCCCCTCGCTGCGCGCGCTCGACCTGCGCACCCTCACGCTCTGGCTGGGCCCGGCGCGCGCGCGCTTCGTCTACGAGCGCGCGCGCGGCATCGACCGCGGCGGCGTCTCGGACGTGCCGGAGCCGCGCAAGTCCGTCTCCTCGGAGACCACCTTCGAGCGCGACGTGAGCGACGCCGCGCTGCTCGATGCGGCGCTCGACGAGCTGGTCGCCGACCTGGTGCAGACGCTGGGGCGCGAGCGCTTCCGCGCGCGCACCGTCAGCGTCAAACTGCGCGACGCGCGCTTCGCCGAGCGCCAGAAGAGCCGCACGCTCGACGAGTACGTGGGCAGCCAGCGCGTGATCCTGCACGTCGCGCGCACGCTGCTGCGCGAGAGCGCCCGCGCGCTGCCGGGGCCCTACCGGCTGCTGCACGCCGGCGTCTCCAACCTGCTCGGCCCCGGCGGCGCCGAGCAGTTGCGCTTCCGCGAGATCCTGCCCTCGCTGGAGGACGAGCCGGTGGGTACCTGAACGCCGGGGGTCAGCGGTCGGGGGTCGGGGGAACGGCAACCCCGCTTCTTCGTCGAGAGCTCCTCCAGGCGGCTGAAGCCGGGGCTGGGACTGCACCCAGCCCGGCTGGCCGGGCAGTGCGCTCAGGGGCGGGGCAGGCTGGCGCCCGCCGCGCGCAGCACCAGCGTCGCGACGTCGGAGAGGCGGTGCTCGCCCTTGCGCAGGACGCGCGTGGCGGAGCGCGCGAGGAACTCGCGCTCCGAGTCGGTGAGCGTCTTGGCGGTGAGCACGACCACGGGAATGCGCGCCAGTAGCGGGTCGGTGCGCATGGCGGCGAGCACGCCGAAGCCGTCGAGCACGGGCATCATCAGGTCGAGCACCAGCACGTCGGGGGCTTCGCGCCGCATCAGTGCCAGGGCGGACTCGCCGTCGGCCACCTCGGCGACCTCGGCGCCGGCGTCCTCGAGCACCTCGCGCGCGATGCGGCGCGAGTCCGCGTCGTCGTCGAGCACGAGGATGCGGTGCGCGGGGGCGTCGGCGCCGCCCTTGTCCCGCGCGACCGTCTCCACCGCGGCGGTGAGCTGGGTGGCGGTGAACGGCTTGGGCACCAGGGTGACCCAGCCGAGGTTCAGCGCGCCGGGGCTCTCGGCGCGCGCGGCGTCGGGGATGGCGGGCAGCAGCAGGATCGGCGTCTCGGCCAACGGCGGGCGCTCGCGGACGGCATGCGCCGCCACCCAGCCGACGCCGCCGCCGCACCCGATGTCGAGCACCACCAGGCGGGCCGTCTCGCGCACGGCCAGCTCGGCGACCGCGCGCTCATCGGTCGTGTAGAGGAGGCGGACGGCGGGCTGCACGCGCTCCGCCAGCGCGCCCAGCACGTCGGTGCGGTCGCTGAAGGCGACGACCGCGACGGGGGCGGCGGCCGCCCGCCGCTGCTCCTGCTCGTCGCGGTGCTGGCGCATGCGGGCGGCGTGCGCCAGCTCGTCCTCCGCGCGCGGCGAGAGGTCTGCGGGCGCGGCCGAGAGGTACAGCGTGAAGGTGGAGCCGCGGCCGAGCTCGCTCTCGGCGACGATCTCGCCGTCCATCGCCTGCGCCAGCCGCTGCGAGATCGCCAGGCCCAGGCCGCTGCCGCCGCGCAGGCGCGTCAGGTTGCCGTCCACCTGGTAGAAGTCCTGGAAGATCAGCGGCAGCAGCGCCGGCTCGATGCCGATGCCGCTGTCGAGCACCTGGATGCGGACGCGCCCGTCCGGCTGCGCCGCGCAGCGCACGACCACCGTGCCTTCCTCCGTGAACTTCAGCGCGTTGCCCACGAGGTTGGTGAGGATCTGCCGCAGCCGCCGCAGGTCGGCGCGCGCGAAGACGGGGGCCGGGCAGGGCTCCAGCCGCAGCTCGATGCCGGCGCGCTCGGCGCGCGCCTCCAGCAGGGCGACGACCTCTTCGGCGACCGCGGTGACGTCCACGGTGTGCAGGTCCAGATCGAGCCGCTGCGCATCGGCGCGCGCGAGGTCGAGCACGTCGTTGATCAGCTCCAGCAGGTTGCTGCCGCCGGTGTGGATGCGCTCCACGTAGGCGCGCTGCCCGGTGCTGAGCTCCCCGCCGACGCCCATCTCCAGCAGCTCCACGTAGCCCAGGATCGCGTTGAGCGGGGTACGCATCTCGTGCGACATCACCGCCATGAACTGGTCTTTGACGCGGGTGGCCTCCGCCAGCTCCCGGATGGTGGCCTCCAGCCGCACGCGCAGCGTGTCCAGCTCGTGGTTGCGCTTCTCCAGCGTGGTCTGGATCGCCCACTTCTCGATCGCGTTCTCCACGGCGCGCGCCAGCGCGGGCGCGGTGATACCGTCCTTGACGAGGTAGTCCTGCGCGCCGCCGTCGAGCACCCGGACGCCGACCTCGTCGCTGTCCTGGCCGGTGAGCAGCGCCACCGGCACCGGCGTCGAGCGGCCGACGGGCGAGCCGTGGCGCAGGCGGTCGAGGAACTCGCCGCCGTCCATGTCGGGCAGGTGGTAGTCCAGCAGCACGCAGTCCGGCCGCGCCTGGCGGATGCGCTCCAGCCCCGCCTCGCCGCTGCTGGCTTCGAGCACGGTGTACTCCGGGCGCTGGCGACGCAGCAGCCGGCGGATCACGGCGCGGTCGTCGGCGCTGTCGTCGACCAGCAGAACGGTGCGCGGCGTGGTCTGCTTCATCGTCCCGTCCGTCGCTCAGAAGTGGGTGCGCTCAGGGGCTGGCGGCGCGAGCGTCCTGCGGCCAGAGGAAGTGGAAGGCCGCACCGGCGCCGAGCGAGGATTCCACCCACACCCGGCCGCCGCGCGCCTCCACCAGCTTCTTGACGACGGCCAGCCCGAGCCCGGTGCCTTCGGCGGTCTCCTCGGGCTCCAGCGTCTGGAAGAGGCCCCAGATCCGGCCCTGCAGCGCGGGCGCGATGCCGGGGCCGTTGTCCGCGACCCGGAACTCCACGAAGCCGCCGCGCTCCCCGGCGCCGACGCGCACCTGCGGCTGCGCGCTGCGGGCGGCATAGCGCAGCGCGTTGCCGAGCAGGTTCAGCAGCACCTGCTGCAGCGGCGCGCGCTCGGTGAAGAGCGTCGGCAACCGCGGCTCGATCCGCAGCATCACGCTCGCCGGCGGGTCGAGCAGCTCCAGCAGGTCGCGCAGCAGTTCGTCCAGCGACACGCGTTCGGGCGGCGCGCGTTCGCGCCCGGCGCGCGCGTAGTGCAGGATGCCGTCGACCATCGCCTTCAGCCGCCCAACCCGCGACGCGAGCCGGGCCAGGTGCTCGCGGCTCTCGTCGCTGAGCCGGCTCGCGTCGTCCTCCGCGATCCACTGCGCGTAGAAGCCGATGCTGCGCAGCGGCGCCTTCAGGTCGTGCGCGACGACGTGCGCGAACTCGTCCAGCGCGGCGTTGCTGCGCTCCAGCTCGCGGTTCTGCTCCTGCACGCGCTGGCTGAGCCGCTGTGTCTCGCGGTTGCGCGCCTCCAGCTCCTCCAGCGCGCGGGCGAGGCGGCCGCGCTCCTTCACCAGCTCGCGCTGCGTGTTCGCCAGCTCCGAGTTGACGCCGGTGACCGCCTCGCGCAGCGCGTCCAGCCGCGGATCCGCCGGGTGCTCCAGCAGCCAGAGCGCGCGGCCCGCCTCGGCGGGCAGCACCGAGAAGGACCGCGGTTCCGCGAGCGTCTCCGTCCCCGCGAGCACCAGCTCCCAGACCGCGCCGCGGCTCGCGTCGGCCGCCTCGGCGCCAGCGAGCATGCGCGCCCACTTGGCGGCGGAGGAGCCGGCGTCGAGCAGCTCGGCGAACACCCGGCCGACGACGCGCGCGCCCAGCTCGCGCTCCAGGCACCCGTTGGAGTCCAGCACCACGCCCTCCGCGCTGAGCACCAGCACGGCGCCGCGATAGCCCCGGAAGCACGCCGGCAGCCCGCTGCCGGCTCCGGCGGCGGCGCTCACGGGCGGGCGAAGCGCTGCTGCAGCAGCGCGACGGCCTGCCCCGCATCGTCCGCCGTCAGGTCCGCGCCCAGCCGCTGCGCCAGCGACGGATCCTCCAGGAACGGCCGCCCGCCGACCAGCACGAGCGGCGTCTCGTCGCCCAGCTCGGCGCGCAGGGCGGCGATGAGCGTGCGCAGCCGCGGCAGGTGCGGGGCGATGGTGGCCGAGAGCGCGACCACGTCCGGCCGACGCGTGCGCACCATCGCCACCAGGCTCTCGGCCGGCACGCTGGCGCCCAGGAAGGTTGTGTCCCAGCCTGCCAGCTCCAGCAGGTCGCAGATCATCCGCAGGCCCACCTCATGGCGCTCCCGGTCGGTACAGGCGGCGAGCAGCGCGCGGCCCTCGCCCTCGCGCCAGGTGAAGCGCCGCTCGAAGGCGCGCGCCATCGCCGCCTGCGTGATCGCGGTCGCCAGGTGCTCGTCGGCCACGGTGATCGTGTTCTCCTGCCAGCGCCGGCCGATCTCGCGCAGTGCCGGCTGGAAGACCAGCAGGTACACGTCGCCGAGGCCGGCGCCGGCGGCGAGCGCGGCGTCCACGGCGTGGAAGGCGCGGCGACGGTCACCCGCCAGCACGGCGGCCAGGTACGCCGGATAGGCCTCGGCAGCCGGCGTCGTGGCGGTCGCGCTCACCGCGGGCCCCCGTCGCCGGCGAGCGCGGCGAGCCCGGCGCGGATGCAGGGCACCACCGCGTCCGCCTCGTCGGGCGGGAAGCGCTCGTGCACCGCCTGCTCCATCAGCTCCAGGCTGCGCCGCACCTCGCCGGTGGGGATGCCGCGGGCGCGCAGCAGGTCGTCGAGCCAGCGGGCGTAGCGCGCGAAGACGGCCGGGTCGGCGAGCTCCACCGCCGGCGCCAGGTGCTCCAGGTTGTAGCCCATGTCCTGCAGGCACTTCTGCCGGCCCACGGCGCCATACCGGTCGAGCAGCGCCGGCATCTCCGCGTAGAGCCGGTCGGTCAGCGCGCGCGCCAGCGCGTCGGCCTCGGCGCGGAGCCGCTCGGCGGCGCGTGCCGCCGCGCTCAGGGCAGCCATTCGGGACGGCCCCGGGAGTCCATGAGCACCTCGTAGGCCTCGTGCCGCACCCGGGTGCGCGCCATGATCGCGGCCGGCTCGCGCGCGTGCGAGGTGGCGTGCTCGCGGCTGCGCATGTAGCGCCGGAACGCCTCCCGGCTCTCCCAGGCGGTCAGGAAGGCGTGCGTCGCCGTGCCGCCCTGCGGCTTCAGCAGTTGCAGGTAGAGGAAGCCGGGGAAGCCGTCCACCAGCCGCGAGCGCTCACGGAAGTGGCGCTCCAGCGAGGTGTGGTCCTCCGGCGGCACCGTCAGGTGCGAGACGAAGACGAACATGACGATCCTCCCGACGACGGGGCCGGCCTCGCGCGTATCGTGCTCATCGGCGCGGGACGCGTTGTTGTACCTGTATCGCGCGTGGCTGGCGGAGCGACTCGCGTGTGCGGGCGTGCCGCTCCATGCTGGAGGCGCGGCGCCAGCGGGGTTCGCCGCTCGCTGGCGGTACAGCAAAGCGGAGCCGTCGTCTCGCGGCTCCGCTCCACCCCCCCCGCAGCCCTGGCGTCCTGCCTCGCGGCCGTCTCCCGCCCGGGTCGCGTGCCGCCGCGCCGACGGCTCAGCGCGCGGCCTCCGGGGCGAGCAGCTCGTCCTCGTGCGCGGGGCCGGGCTGCAGCGTGTCCATGAACGAGCTGACGGAGAAGACGGCGTGGCCCGCGCCGGGCGGGCCGTAGCCCGGCGGCGGCCGATGGCCGTGCTTCTCCATCGTCTCGCGGTAGGCCTCCAGCAGCCGCACGTGGTATTCCAGCGGCGCGCCTTCGGGGTTCGCCCGGCCGAGCGGCGTCGCCGGCTCCGGGCACCAGGTGGTGAAGCGCGGGGTGACGCCGCGCGCCATGAAGAACTCCAGCCCCTCGCGCGTGCTGGCGATGGCGTCCTCCACCCGCACGAAGCCGTAGGGCCTCGCCATCTCCACGCCGGCCACGAAGTTGGGGATCACGTAGCGCGCGCCGAAGACCTCGCGCGCGTCGAGGATGCGGCGGTGCCACTCCTCGCGTCCCACGTAGCGCTGCTTGCCGGGCGAGACCAGTGGAAAGAGCCGCGCGTCCCACACCTCGTAGTTGGGGTGGTAGATGCGGATGCCCGCGTCCTTGAAGCGACGCGCCTCCTCCACCGGCAGCGCCTGCGCGACGACCTTGCCGATCCAACGCCCCGGGAAGCGCTCCTCGATGGCACGGGCGTAGCGCGCGTAGAAGTCGGCCTCGCCCAGCCCGTCCACCTGGCTGGTGACGCTGCCGCCGGTGAGCGTGTAGGCGCGCGAAGCGCCCTCGGCGTCGTAGCGGTCGATGATCGCCAGCGCCTCCACCACCTCCTGCACCGCCTTGACGCCGGTGTAGGGCCGGCCCGCCGCCTTGTGCTGCCGCCAGTTGTGGTTGATGTCGCAGAACTGGCACTCCTCCTTCGCCCCGAAGTACTGGCAGAGCCGCAGCACGGTGAGGTAGACGAGATAGCCCCACTGGATGGTGGGCGCGATCTCCATCACCTGCTTGCCGTTGGCCAGCGGGTGCCGGTAGTACTCGGGCATCGGCGGGAAGCCGACCTCGGCCAGGCGCCGGCCCTCCAGCCACAGCCCGACCGTGCCGTCTTCGCCCTGCCGCACCTGGTAGGGCGAGTTCGGGTTCAGCCGCACGGAGACGATGGTGCGGCGCAGGTCGTACGGCCCGCCGCTGAGCGCGATCTCCTCCGGCGGCCGGCGCAGTGCGGCCTCGCCCAACTGCGCCAGCGGCTGGTGGTCGAAGGAGAAGATGAAGTACGACTTCGGCTTGACGGCGCCCGCCTCGTTGTCGGTGAGCGCGGAGCTGTGGAAGGCGAGGCCGCTGCGCAGCAGGTCTTCCTTGACCAGTGCCTCGATCGGCAGGTGTGCGAAGCGCCGGGCCAGCGTCTCGACGAGTTCGGTTCGTGTGCTCATGCCAGCGTGCAGGGTTCGTCCGGACGGGAAACGTAACCGGGCGGCCCCGCGTGCGTCCACCCCGCGCGGACGGCGCCGCGCGAGGCGCTACGGCGCGGCGGCGCGTTGCAGCCGGTCGCGCACGCCCAGCCAGGCGGCGTCGGCCGGCGGCCACTCCACCAGGATCAGCGAGCAGCCGCGCTCGTCGAGCGTGTGCAGCGCGGCGTAGAGCCGGCGCGCGTACTCCGCGGGGTCCGGCGGCATGACGAGCGGGTGCTGCACGGGCGCGTCCAGCGGGTGCAGCAGCAGCGCGCCCACCACGCCGCCCGCGGCCGTCGCCTGCGCGGCCCGCGCGGCGGCGGCCTCGCGCGCGGCGCTCTCGAAGAGCCGCAGCTCGGCGCGCGGCGCGTAGTGCCGGTCCAGCATGCCGGGCGCGCGGCGCGGCGCTTCGCCGGCCGGCGCGCGGGCCGGCGCGCGCACCGGGCCGACCACGCTCTCGATGCGGTCGAGCGGCAGCGTGCCCGGCCGCAGCAGCAGCGGCTCGCCCTCGGAGAGGTCCAGCACCGTGGACTCGATGCCGACGCTGGTGGGGCCGCCGTCGAGGATCACGTCCACGCGCTCGCCGAGGCTGCGCGCGACGTGCGCGGCGGTCGTCGGCGAGAGTTGCGTGAAGCGGTTGGCGCTCGGCGCCGCCAGCGGCAGGGCGCAGCTCTCCAGCAGTGCGAGCGCCACCGGGTGCGCGGGTACCCGCAGCGCCACCGTCGGCAGGCCCGCGGTGACCGCGTCGGGCACCTGCGGCTGCTTCGGCAGCACCAGCGTCAGCGGCCCGGGCCAGAACGCGCGCGCCAGCCGCTCGGCCGCCTCCGGCCAGGCACGCACCAGTGCGCGCGCGGCGTCGGCGTGCGCGACGTGCACGATCAGCGGGTTGTAGCTCGGCCGGCCCTTGGCGGCGAAGATGCGTTGCACCGCCGCGGCGTCCAGCGCGTTCGCGCCCAGGCCGTAGACGGTCTCCGTCGGGAACGCCACCAGCCCGCCGGCGCGCAGCACGCGCGCCGCCTCGCGCAGGCCCTCGGACTGCGCCCGCTCGGGAGAAACCGGGTAGATCCGCATCTCACGCCGGGCCGCGACGCGGCGAAAACAACAACCTCATAAACGTATTCAGAACCCACAGTTGGAAGCCGCGCCGGTGGCGCGCTACGGGTCTGGTTCTTGCTTTTCCGCCCGTTCGCCCTCGCCCCGCGACCCCGCGCCGTCCGCAGGAGGTGGAAGTCATGATCTGGCTGTTGAGTGTGCTGTGGGCAGCGATGCTGCTCGCGCCCGTCGTGTTGCTCTTTGTCTTTCTGCCCAGCGGGCGCGGCTGCCCGCGCTGCGGCAGCGAGACGCTGGTGATCCGTTCGCGCCTGCTGCGCCCGCTACGCCGCGTGGCGACGCTGCGCTGGTGCCTCGGCTGCGGCTGGCAGGGCATCACGCGCCGGACGACGCCGCGCCCGGCCGCGCCGCGGCGGGAATCGGTGCCGGAAGAGACGGTGGACAGCGACAGCGACGCGCCCTGGCGCCAGGGACTCGGCGGCTGAGCGCGGCGCCGCGCGCTACGTCAGTATGCAGAAGTTCTTGGCAGTTCTGCAGCTCTCGCCCCCGGCGGCTGAAGCCGCAGCCACAAGGGCGCAAAGCCCGCCTGCGCGGGCTGAACCCCGCCTTGCCCGGGGCTTAGCCGCCGAAGGGCGGCTGCGTGCAGTCGTGGCGCTGCATCGCTGCGCGATGCACCGGACCACCGCAGCGGCTGGCGCTGCATCGCTGCGCGATGCACCGGACCACCCAGCCGCCGGAGCCAGGGCTGGCGCAAGTGGTAGGAACTTGTGCACAGCTACCTAGCGAACCAGCACCCGCGCCAGCCCCGCAGCCCGGAAGTAGCGGTTCGCCATCTCCTGCACGGCGGCGGCGTCGACGGCCGCGATCTCGCCGGCGAAGCGCTGCCAGTAGTCCGGCGCGAGGCCGTAGCTCTCGATCGTCGCGAAGCGGCTGACGATGCGGCCCGGCGTCTCGAAGGCGCGCGGCAGCGAAAGCACCAGCGCGTCGCGCGCGCGTTGCAGCTCGTCGTCGCCAACGGGTTCGCGGCAGAGCCGTTCGATCTCGGCGAGCGTCGCCTCCAGCGCGGCCTCGGCGGCCTCGGCCTCCACCGCGGTCTCCACCACCCAGCCGCCCGGCTGGCGACCCGCGGAGAAGCCGGAGCGCACCCCGTACGTCCAGCCCTTCTCCTCGCGCAGCAGCCGGCCGAGCCGCCCGGTGATGGTGCTGCCGCCGAGCAGGTAGTTGGCGACGATACCCGGCACCCAGTCGCGGGAGCTGCGCTCCATGCCGAGCCCGCCCAGGCGCAGCTCCGCCTGCGCGGCGTCTGGCCACGGCAGCTCCACGCAGCGCCCGGCGCCGGGCGCGTGCGCCGGCACCGGCGGCAGCGCCGGCGCCGCGGCCTCGCCCAGCCAGCCGGCGAAGCTGCGCTCCAGGCTGCGCAGCAGCGTGGCCGGCGGGACCGAACCGGCGGCCACCAGCACCGCACCGGCGGGCCGATAGTGGCGGGCGTGGAAGCCCGCCAGCTCGTCGCGCGCGATCATGGCGACCGCGTCCGGCGTGCCGATGCTCAGCCGCCCGTAGGGGTGCTCCGGCCCGAAGACCTCGCGCATCAACCGGTCGTCGGCGACGTTGGCCGGATCGTCCAGCCGGGCCTCCAGCGCGTCGAGCAGCTCGGCACGCACGCGCTCCAGCTCGCCCGGCGGGAACGCCGGCTCGCACAGCAGCTCGGCGAGCAGCGAGAGGCCGGCGTCGAGCGTCTCGGCGAGCAGCCGCATCTCCACCTCGCTGCCGTCGTGCGTCGCCTGCGCGGAGAACGCGGCGCCCAGCCCGTCGAGCGCGGCGTGCAGCGCGGCGGCGGGGCGCGTCGCCGTGCCTTCGCCGAGCAACTGCGCGGTCAGCGCGGCGGTGCCGGCGCGGCCCGCCGGGTCGCCGCCGGAGCCGGTGGGCAGCATCAGGCGCAGCACCACCTGCGGCAGGCCGGGCCGTTCGACCGCCACCACGCGCAGCCCATTGTCCAGCGTGAAGCGCTGCGCCTCCGGAACGCGCGGCGCGGGCGGCGGCCCCAGCCGGGGGCGCGGCAGCGCACGCGCGGCGGCGTCACGCGGCATCCGCCACCACCTCCTCGCCCGGCAGCACGGTCAGCGTCGCGCCGCTGCCCTCGGCCAGGTACTCGCGCGCGACGCGCTGCAGCTCGTCCGGCGTCACCCGGCGGTAGAGGTCCAGTTGCTCGTTCAGCCGCTCCGCATCGCCGAGCAGCGTGGCCGCGAGCGCCAGCTCCTCCGCGCGCTCCTCCAGCTCGTCGAGCGCCGCCAACTGATCGCGGCGCGCGCGCCGCACCGCGCCGGCAACCTCCTCCTCCGTCGCGCCCTGTTCGCGCAGCTCGGCGAGCGTGCGCTCCACCGCGGCGGCGATGCGCGCGGGCTCCACGCCGGAGCGCGCCGTGGCGACGATGCCGAAGACGCCGTGCAGCTCGGTCGGGAAGAGCCAGGTGTCAGCGTCCTGCGCGAGCTGGCCGTCGCGCACCAGCGCGCGCTGCAGCCGCGAGCTCTCGCCGTCGGCGAGCACGTACGAGAGCACGTCCAGCGCGGCCCATTCGGGCGAGCCGAACCGGGGCACCGCCGTCGCCCGGTACCAGCGCGGGAAGCTGACGTGGTCTTGCATGCTCAGCGGACGGGTGCGCGCGTGCGGCGCGGCCACGCCGTCGAGCCGCGATGGCGGCGGGCCGGCGGGCAGGTCGCCGAAGTAGCGCTCGGCCAGCGCGAAGGCGCGCTCGGGGCGCAGGTCGCCGGCGAGCACGAGCACGGCGTTGCGCGGCGTGTAGAACTGCTCGTAGAAGGCGCGCACGTCGGCGAGCGTGATCGCCTCCAGATCCGCGCGGTAGCCGATCGTCGGCCAGGAGTACGGGTGCGCCGCCGGGAAGAGCGACGCGTAGAGCCGTTCGTCGGCGAGCCCGTACGGCCGGCTCTCGCACGACTGCAGCCGCTCGTTCAGCACCACGCCGCGCTGCAGCTCCAGCATCTCCTCGCTGAGCACGGGGAGGAAGTGCGCCATGCGCTCGCGCTCCAGCCAGAGCGCCAGCTCGACGGCGTGCGCGGGCACGGTCTCGAAGTAGTTGGTGCGGTCCAGCCAGGTGGAGCCGTTGTTGGAGCCGCCGACGCGTTCGAGCAGGTCGTCGAACTCGCCCTTGGGCGCGTGCAGCGAGCCCTCGAACATCAGGTGCTCCAGCAGGTGCGCGAGCCCGGTGCGGCCGGGGTGCTCCTCTCGGGACCCGGCGTGGTACATCAGGTGGACCGCCACGCTGGGCGCGCTGGCGTCGTAGTGCGCGACGACGCGCAGGCCGTTGGCGAGCGTGTGGGTTTGCGAGGCGATGCGGAGCGGGTCGAGTCGAGGCTGCACGGTACGGGCGTCTCCGGGCGGCTGGGGTGTTCGGATTGCGGCGCAGCGGCCGAGGCCGCAATCTAACACCTTCCGCGCCGCGCTGTGCCGCGGCGGCCCGTCCTCTGCAAGCTCGACGAGTCATGGCCAACCAGACCCCCGATCCGCCCGTGCCCGACGTCTCGCCGCAGTTGCCGCCGACCACCTGGCGCGCGCTGCTGGCGCTGCTCGGCCGCCTGCCGCAGGGCGCGCTGAGCCGCGGCTTCGGCGCGCTCGCCGACCTGCCGCTGCCGCCGCGCCTGCGCCGGCCGGTGCTCGGCCTCTTCGCCCGTTCCGTCGGCATCGACCTGGCCGAGGCGGAGCTGCCGCTGGAGGCGTACGCGTCGCTGAACGCCTTCTTCGTGCGCCGCCTGCGGCCGGGCCTACGGCGCTGGCCGGCCGACGCACGCCTCGCCGGGTCGCCGGTCGACGGGGTGGTGGGGCAGTTCGGGCCGGTGCGCGACGGGCGGATCATCCAGGCCAAGGGTCGCTGGTACTCCGCCACCGCGCTGCTGGACGACGAGGAGGAGGCGCGCCGCTTCGACGGCGGCGTCTTCCTGACGCTCTACCTCAGCCCGCGCCACTACCACCGCATCCACGCGCCGCTCGGCGGGCGCATCGAGCTGGCGCGCTACGTGCCCGGCGCGCTGCTGCCGGTGAACGCGCCCGCCGTCGCGCACGTGCCGGACCTCTTCGCGCGCAACGAGCGCCTGATCTGCTACCTGCAGAGCGCCGAAGCGGGGCGCATGGCGGTGGTCGCGGTCGGCGCCTATAACGTGGGGCGCATCTCGGCGGCGTTCGATCCGTCCTGGGGCGCGTGGGTCACCAATCGCGCGGGCGCCGACCCCGAAACGCGGCGCTACGCGTTGCCGATCGGCATCGCGGCCGGAGACGAGATCATGGCGTTCCACCTCGGCTCCACGGTGGTGCTGCTCACCGAGCCCGGGCGCCTGCAGCCGGTGCCCGGCCTGGCGCCCGGGCACGAGGTGCGGCTCGGCCAGCCGCTGCTGCAGCCGCCCTCGTAGGCCCGGCGCCGCGGCCGGCCGGCCGGGCGCATCGTCCACGCCCTCCACGCACCGTACCCATGCTCCCACGCGTCCTCGTCGTCTGCGCCCTGGCGCTCGCCGGCTGCGCGCCGCCGCGCCTCGCGCCGCCACCCGCGGCGGAGAGCTGCCCCGCGGAGCTGCCCGCGCTGGTGGACGTCGCCACGCTGCGCCCGCCTCCGCGCGTGGAGGTGCGCTATGCGACGCCGGACAACTTCGTCGGCCGGCCGCTACCGGGCTACGACGCACCGCGCGCGCTGCTGCGCCCCGAGGCCGCGCAGGCGCTGGCGCGCGTGCAGCAGCGGCTGCAGCCGCAGGGTCTGGGGCTGAAGGTCTGGGACGCGTACCGGCCGGTGCGTGCGACGCTGGCGATGGTGGAGTGGGCGGAGAGCACCGGGCGGCGCTGGGTGCTGGACCAGGGCTACGTGGCGCGCGAGAGCGGCCACAACCGCGGCGCCACCATCGACCTCACCCTAGTCCGGCTCGGCAGCGGCGAGGAGCTGGAGATGGGCACGCCGTACGACGAGTTCTCCGAGCGCGCGCACACTGCCAACGCCGTCGGCGAGGTGGCGCGCAACCGCGAGACGCTGCGGCAGGCGATGGGCGCGGAGGGCTGGCGCAACTACGAGAAGGAGTGGTGGCACTACTCGCACGGCAGCGTCACCCACCCGCCGCTCGACGTGCCGCTGCGCTGCTTCCGGTGAACCCCTGTGACCGCGCGGGTGCGGCCGCCGACGTGCAAGGGTGATTCGGGGAGACTACTTCGGCTCGGCGCTGCTCGATGCGCAGTTCGGTGACACTCCGGAGGGGGCGCGCCCGTTCGGTGAAGGTGTGCCGCGTGAGGTGATGAAGCTCGGTGAGGACTTCGACCGCGACACGTACCGCGCCGCCTACCCGGTGATGTTCCCGCGGGCGGTCTACGTGCTCCACGTCTTCAAGACGAAGGCAAGTAGCGGGATCGCCACGCCGCGCCCCGACGTCGAGCGCGTGCGGGTGCGTCTGCAGACGGCACGGGAGCACTACGAGGCCCACCAGCTCAGGGAGGGGAAGCGATGAACGATGACCGTTCCGTTCACGACAGCAGCGGCAGCGTCTTCGCCGACATGGGTATGGCCGACGCCGACGAGCGCCTGGCCAAGGCGATGCTCGCGCGTGCGGTGCGTACCGGGATTCGCTCGCGCGAGCTGACCCGGGCCCGCGCCGGCGAGTTGCTAGGCATCGCGCAGTCCGAGGTTTCCGAGCTGATGCGCGGCAAGCTGACGCGCTTCAGCCGGGAGCGGCTGGAGCGCTTCCTCAACGCGCTCGACATGGAGGTGCGCATCCAGGTCGGCCCGCGCCCCAGCGGGAAGCCGTACGCCGGCATCACCGTCGAGCTGGTCGAATCGTTCTAGCGAAGCGCGCAGCAGCGGATGGCGCTTTCAGCCTTCAGCTCTGGCGCCACAGCAGCACCACGGTGAAGGCGACGTAGCCGCCCAGCAGCAGCAGGCCCTCCCCGCGGCCGAGCCTCAGCCGACGCGCCGCGAGCGGCAGCAGTGCCAGGCAGACGGCGATCATCACCGGCAGGTCCAGACGCAGCAGCGGCTCGGCGACCGTGATCGGCTGCACGGTGGCCGCCACGCCGAGGATGCCCAGCGCGTTGAAGATGTTGGAGCCGACGACGTTGCCCACCGCGATGTCGGCCTCGTGGCGCAGCGCCGCGAGCACCGAGGTCGCCAGCTCCGGCAGCGAAGTGCCGACGGCGACCACGGTGAGGCCGATCACCAGCTCGGAGACCCCGAACGTGCGCGCGAAGAAGACCGCCGCGTCCACCAGCAGTTGCGCGCCGAGCACCAGCGCCGCCAGCCCGAGCACGATCAGCATGGCGTTGCGGCCGCGCCCGTTGCGCAGCGGCTCGATCGCGTCGGCGCTCTCGAAGGCGCTGAACTCCGCTTCCACGGCCGGCTCCGTGCCGAGCGTCGCCTTGCTGCTGCGCAGCACCCACACGTTGTAGGCGACGAGCCCCGCCATCAGCAGTACGCCGTCCAGCCGGCCGAGCGACCGGTTCAGCGCCAGCAGCACCAGCAGGAGCTGCACGGCGATCATCACCGGGATCTCGCGCCGTACCAGCCCGGCTTCCACGCGCATCGGGTAGATCACCGCGGCGACGCCCAGGATCAGCGCGATGTTGGCGATGTTCGAGCCCACCACGTTGCCCATCGCCACGTCGCTCCGGCCCTCGAGCGCGGCGAGCACGCTGACGACCAGCTCCGGCGCCGAGGTGCCGAACGCCACCACCGTCAGCCCCACCACCAGCGCGCTGACGCCCAGCGAGCGCGCCAGCCGGCCCGCGCCGCGCACCAGCCACTCGGCGCCGTAGTAGAGCGCCACCAGCCCGAGCACGAAGTACAGCGCTTGAAGTGCCATGCCGCCGACCTTTGAAGGAACCGGGAGAGGACGCCATACCCGTTGCGAGAACCGCGCCCGCCTGCGGCTCAGCGCACGTCGCTGAGCACGAACGCCTCCGCTTCCCACGGGCGCCGGCGGTACGGAACCACGCGGTGCAGCAGCCACCAGGCGGACAGCTCCAGCGGAAGGTCGAGCCAGCGGCCCACGGCCTCGCCGGCCGGCAGCGCGCTCAGCACCCGCTGCTCCAGCGGTGCGCCCCAGAGCAGGTAGCTCTGGTCGTACTGCAGCACGTGGATGCGCTCATGGGTGAGCACGTCCGCGAAGCGGCGGCGTTCCTCCGCGGAGCCGTCGAACGGGCGCGTGCGGATCACGCCGGCGGTCTGCCGGCCGGTCCACGTCCGGCCGTCGGAATGGGTGCGCGCGCGGAAGACCGGTGCGCCCGCCGAGAGGCTGGCGCCGGCATCGAAGCCCAGCTCGCGGTCGGTCGCGGCCAGCGCCAGCACGACGACACCGACCGGATCGACCTGCAGCCGGGCGCTTGGGCCGCGTTGCGGCTGCAGGTACAGCCGCGCCGGCCCTAGGGGCAGCACGACTTCGCTGAGGCTCGGCTCGCCGGCGCCGGCGTTGCGCACCACCGACGCGCCCGCGGAGCCCGTCGCGCGCCCGAGCAGCCCGGCGCCCCACCAGCGCTGCGCCGCCACCCGCTTGCCGAGGTAGGTGACGCCGCCGCCCAGCGCGCCGCGCCGGAACCCGTCGCGGAACGAGCCGCCGCGCAGCTCCTGCAGCGCGCCCGCGGTCAGGCCGCTGAGCAGGACGTTCGCGCCGAGCACCGCGGCCTGGCTTTGCCATCCGGAGGCGTCTTCGGCGGTCGTTCCACACGCCACCGGCGACGCACCGTACCACGGGCAGATTGCCTGCGCGTCCAGGTGCGAGCCCGCGGGCGCGCCGAGCAGCGCCGCCGGCAGAAGGAGGTAGAACGACCTTCGCATGAGCTTTCCAGGTCCGCCGGTCGACACGGGCGCCGCCGGGCGTGACCACCCGACGGCGCCCAGAACAGATGACGTGCGGCAAAGCTGGCAGCGCCGCCGCCCCGACGCAACCGGGGGCGGCCCACCCGAGCCGCCCCCTTCGTCCGTCATCCCTCCGTCGGCCGTTCCCCCTGACCCCCGACCCCCGATCCCCGGCCCCTGCGTTACTGGAACTGCTCCTCCTCCGTGGAGCCGACCAGCGCTGCCGTGCTCGCCGCGCCGCTGCTGACGGCCATCAGCACCTGGTCGAAGTAGCCGGCGCCGACCTCGCGCTGGTGACGGGTCGCGGTGTAACCGTCGCTCTCCAGCGCGAACTCGTGCTCCTGGATCTCGACGTACGCCGTCATGCCGTGCTGCGCGTACGAGCGCGCCAGCTCGAAGGCGTGCAGGTTGATCATGTGCCAGCCCGCCAGCGTGATGAACTGGAACTTGTAGCCCATCGCCGCCAGCTCCGTCTGGAACCGGGCGATGGTGTGCGCGTCCAGCTTCTTGCGCCAGTTGAACGACGGCGAGCAGTTGTACGCCAGCATCTTGCCGGGGAACTCCTCGTGGATGCCGTCGGCGAAGCGCTTCGCCTCCTCCAGGTCGGGCGTGCTGGTCTCGCACCAGATCAGGTCCGCGAAGGGCGCGTAGGCGCGGCCGCGCGCGATGGCGGGCTCCAGCCCGGGGCGCACGTGGTAGTAGCCCTCGGGCGTGCGCTCGCCCACCACGAAGGCGCGGTCGCGCGGGTCCACGTCGCTGGTCAGCAGCGTGGCGGCCTGCGCGTCGGTGCGCGCGACCAGCACGGTCGGCACGTCCAGCACGTCGGCGGCGAGGCGCGCGGCGGCGAGCGTGCGCAGGAAGATGGAGGTCGGCACCAGCACCTTGCCGCCCAGGTGGCCGCACTTCTTCTCCGAGGCGAGCTGGTCCTCGTAGTGGACGCCGGCGGCGCCGGCCTCGATCATCGCCTTCATCAGCTCGTAGGCGTTGAGCGGCCCGCCGAAGCCGGCCTCGGCGTCGGCGACGATCGGCACCAGCCAGTCGCGCTCCAGCCGGCCCTCGCACCAGTCGATCTGGTCGGCGCGCAGCAGCGCGTTGTTGAGCCGCCGCACCAGCGCCGGCGCGCTGTTCGCCGGGTACAGGCTCTGGTCCGGGTAGGTCTGGCCCGCGAGGTTGCCGTCGCCGGCGACCTGCCAGCCGGAGAGGTAGATCGCCTGCAGACCGCCCTTCACCATCTGCACCGCCTGTGCGCCGGTGAGTGCGCCGAAGGTGCGGACGAGCTCCTGTTCGTTCAGCATCTGCCAGAGGCGTTCGGCGCCGCGGCGCGCGAGCGTGTGCTCGATCGGCACCGAGCCACGCAGCCGCACCACCTCCTCCGCCGTGTACGCGCGCCGGATCCCGTGCCAGCGCGCGTCGCTCGACCAGCGGCTCTCCAGCTCCTGCACCTGCCGGCTGAATTCCGTCCGGTCCATGGGCTCCTCGTGGGTTGGGGTTCGGTCCTCCACCGCGCGATTTCGCGACCGTAGACAACGAACCAGGGGTGCCGTTTCCCCGAATCCTGAATCCCGAATCCTGAATCCTGTCGCCCTTCAGTCCAGCAGCTCGTAGCCGGGCAGGGTCAGGAACTCGACGAAGCCTTCGTTCAGCACCAGCGCGTCGAGCAGCCGGGCGGCGTCGTCCAGCCGCGCGTAGAGGCCCAGCTCGCGCACGTTCATCAGCTCCTCGTCGCGCAGCCGTTCGTAGAGCGCGCGCGTCAGCGGGCGGCCGTCGGCGAGCGTGACGCCGTGGTGCAGCCACTGCCAGAGCTGCGAGCGGCTGATCTCGGCGGTGGCGGCGTCCTCCATCAGGTTGTAGATCGCGGCGGCGCCCGTGCCCGCCAGCCAGGAGGCGATGTACTGCACGCCTACGTTGAGGTTGCCGCGCACGCCCGCCTCGGTCACCTCGCCGCCGGGCACGCGGATCTCCAGCAGCGCCTCGGTCCTCGGCTGCACCTCCTCGCGCAGCCGCTCCTTCTGGTTCGGCCGCTCGCCGAGCACGCCGTCGAAGACCTCCAGCGCCACCGGCACCAGGTCCGGGTGCGCGACCCAGGTGCCGTCGAAGCCATCGCCGCTCTCGCGCAGCTTGTCCTCGCGCACTTTCGCCAGCGCCCGCTCGTTGACCTCCGCGTCCTTGCGGCTGGGGATGTAGGCCGCCATCCCGCCGATGGCGTGCGCGCCACGGCTGTGGCATCTCTTCACCAGCAGCTCGGTGTAGGCGCGCATGAACGGCACCGTCATCGTCACCTGCGCGCGGTCCGGCAGCACGAAGTCCGTGCGGCGGCTGAACTTCTTGATGACGCTGAAGATGTAGTCCCAGCGCCCGGCGTTCAGCCCGGCCATGTGCTCGCGCAGCTCGTAGAGGATCTCTTCCATCTCGAACGCCGCCAGGATCGTCTCGATCAGCACCGTCGCGCGGATGCTGCCGCGCGCGAGGCCCAGTTCGTCCTGCGCGGCGTGGAAGACGTCGTTCCACAGCCGCGCCTCCAGGTGGCTCTCCAGCTTGGGCAGGTAGAAGTACGGCCCCGTGCCGCGGCGCAGCGTCTCCTGCGCGTTGTGGAAGAAGTACAGCCCGAAGTCGAAGAGGCTGGCGGAGATCGGCTCGCCGTCGACGAGCACGTGCTTCTCCGGCAGGTGCCAGCCGCGTGGGCGCACCAGCAGCACGGCCGTCTGCTCGTTCAGTCGGTATTCCTTGCCCTCCGGGCTGGTGAAGCTCAGCTGGCGGCGCACCGCGTCCTGCAGGTTGGCCTGCCCCTCGACGACGTTCTGCCAGGTCGGGCTGTTGGCGTCCTCCAGGTCCGCCATGAAGACCTTGGCGCCGGAGTTCAGCGCGTTGATCATCATCTTGCGCTCGACGGGGCCGGTGATCTCGACGCGGCGGTCCTGCAGGTCGGGCGGGGTCGGCGCCACGCGCCACTCGCCGCGGCGCACCGGCTCGGTCTCGGGGAGGAAGTCGGGCAGCTCGCCCGCGTCGAAGCGGCGCTGCCGCTCGGCTCGCCGGCGCAGCAGCTCCTCGCGCCGCGGGTTGAACCGACGGTGCAGGCGGACGACGAAGTCGAGGGCGTCGGGGGTCAGCACCCGCTCGCTGCCGGCGACCTCGTGGCCGACGACCTCGACGCCCGGGGACGTGCTCAGTGCCATGCTCGTGCTCCTGGCGGGGGGAGGGAAGGGGAGAGCGCGCTGCGCCGACGAGCCGGAGCCGGCTGCGCCACCGGGGGCGCACCGACGGCTCCGTCTCGTCTCGGCAGGGCGCGGCGCTGCAAGAGGAATACCCGCCTAACTGAGTGGTGCTCAGCCGGTTCGGGGCCGAGCCCGCTGGCCACGGCGCCGTGCGGCGATGTCGGGCGCGGGGCAGCCGGCTTGCGCGGCGCTGCTCGCTGCCGCCATTCTGTCGAGACCTCACGCCGAACGTGGAGCGCGCCGTGGCCGCTGTGCCGGTGCTGGCCTTCTTCGACTTCGTCTGTCCGTTCTCGTACGTCACCGAGGCGGCGCTGTGGCGGCGCGCCTCGGCGGGCGGGGTGAAGGTCGACGCGCGCGCCTTCGAGCTGTACCCGGCGCCCGCGCCGCCGGCGCTGCCGCCGGCGCTGCCGCCGGCGCTGCTGGAGCTGGCCGCCGTGGAGGGCGTGGCGCTGCGGCCGCCGCCGGCGCTGCCGCGCACGCGCAAGGCGCACGAGCTGGCCGCCTTCGCCCGCGAGCACGGCTCGGAGCCCGTGCTGCGGCGTGCGCTCTACGCCGCGTTCTGGGCGGAGGGCCGCGACCTCGGGCGCATCGACGTGCTGGTGGAGCTGGCGGCGGCGGCCGGGCTGCCGGCCGAGGACGCGCGCATCGCGCTGGACATCGACCGTTTCGCCGAGCACGTGGCGCGCGACCGCGCGCTGGCCGAGCAACTCGGCGTGGAGGCCACCCCCGCGCTCGCCGTCGGCGCCGGCGCGCGAGCACGGTACCTGCTGGGCGCCCAGCCGTACGCCGCCCTCGACGAGGCGCTGCGCGCCGCGGCCGGCGCTGCCTGAACTCACCGCTACCGTACCGACGAAGCGAGTATGTCCGACTACGAGAGGATGACCGCGCTGCCCATCGACGAGGTCTTCGCCCGCGCCGAGCAGGTCTTCGGAGCGCGCATCGAGCTGGCGCGCACGCATGCCGCGCCGCACGAGGCAACGTACACCGGCCGCGAGGGCACCGTCGTGCTGGAGGCGCACCGCCACGGCCCCTACACCTCGGTGGTGGCGCGCACCGACCAGCTCCGCACCTCGCGCCTCGACAACGTCGTGCGCCACCTGCTCAACGCGTTGCCCTATCAGCCGGGCGATCCCGGAGCGGGATGAAGCGCTGTCGGCTACCGGCTACCAGCTACCGGCTACCGGCGAACTGCACCCTCACCCCCGGCGCTGCGCGCCACCCCCTCTCCCGCTTGCGGGAGAGGGGGCCGGGGGGTGAGGGCTTCTGTTGCCGTTGACCGACAGCCGACAGCCGACAGCCGACAGCTACCCCTCGAAGTACCGCTTCGTCTCGCGCGCCACCACGCCGGAGAGCAGCAGCAGCCCCACCAGGTTGGGGAACGCCATCAGGCCGTTCATCAGGTCCGCGAAGTCCCAGACGAGCTGGAAGCCGCCACGGTCGGAGAGGGTGAGCACCCAGGCGCCCACGAACGAGGCCGCCACCCAGAGCACGCGGTAGGGCAGGATCACGCGGGTGCCCAGCAGGTACTCGATCGACTTCTCGCCGTAGTACGACCAGCCCAGGATCGTCGAGAACGCGAAGAGCGCCAGGCCCACGGAGACGATGTAGCCGCCCCAGGTGCCGGGCAGCCCGGTGCTGAACGCCTGGATGGTGAGCGGCGCGCCGGTGAAGCCCTGCCCGGTCGCGGGGTCGACGCGCATCCAGGCGCCGGTGGCGATGATGGTGAAGCCGGTCAGCGAGCAGACGACGATGGTGTCGATGAACGTCTGCGTCATGGAGACCAGCGCCTGCGCGACCGGCGTGCGTGTCTGCGCGGCGGCCGCGGCGATGCCGCCGGTGCCCAGCCCGCTCTCGTTGGAGAAGACGCCGCGCGCCACGCCGTAGCGGATCGCCTGCATCAGCGTGGCGCCCATGAAGCCGCCGGCAGCCGCGCTGGGGCGGAAGGCGTCCTGCAGCACGTAGACGAAGATGTCGTCGATGCCGCGCCAGTTGATCGCCACCACCACCAGCGCGCCGGCGAGGTAGAAGAAGATCATCAGCGGCACGAAGAAGCCGGTGAAGCGGCCGATCGACTTGATGCCGCCGAGGATCACCAGCCCCGCCAGCAGCGCGATGACGCCGCCGGTCAGCAGCGGGCTGACGCCGAAGGAGCTCTGCAGCGCGTCGGCCACCGAGTTCGACTGCACCATGTTGCCGATGCCGAACGCCGCGACGGAGGCGAAGAGCGCGAAGAGGAAGCCGAGCGTGCGGCCGAAGCCGTTGTCGAGCCCGCGCGAGAGGTAGTACATGGGGCCGCCGGCCATCTCGCCGCGCGCGTCGGTGGTGCGGTAGCGCACGGCGAGCACGGCCTCCGCGTACTTCGTCGCCATCCCGATCAGCCCGGTGATCCACATCCAGAAGAGTGCGCCCGGGCCGCCCAGCGCAATGGCGGTCGCCACGCCCGCGATGTTGCCGGTGCCGACGGTGGCGGCGAGCGCGGTCATCAGCGCCTGGTAGTGCGAGATGTCGCCCGCGGCGCCCTCCTCCTTGCGCTTGACCAGCGCCAGGTAGAGCGAGTGCCTGAGCTGCCGGAACTGCAGCCCGCGCAGCAGGAAGGTGAGATAGAAGCCGGTGCCGACCAGCAGCACCAGCAGTGGCCAGCCCCAGACGTAGCCGCCCGCCCACCCGATCCACTCGCGTGCCGCGTCCGTCCAGGATGTCGGCGCCTGCTGCATGAGACCTCCGGGTTGAAGGAACAAGGAATTACGGCCGCCGCTCAGCCGTCCTCGGCGGCGCGCGCCCAGCCCCAGCGCTCCACCTCGGCCGTGTGCTCGCCGAGCGCGGGGGCCGGCGCGAAGAGCGCCGCCGGCGTGCGCGAGAGCCGGATCGGCGAGCCGACCACCGGCACCGTGCCGTAGCCGGCGCCGTGCATCGTCCACAGCCCGCCGCGCGCGGTGAACGCCGGGTCGGCGAGCGCCTCGCCCACCGACTGGATCGGCGCGCAGGGCACACCCGCGGCCTGCAGCTCCGCCAGCCATTCCGCCGCCGCGCGCTCGCGCAGCCGCCGCTCCAGCAGCGGCACCAGCGCGGCGCGATGCTCCACGCGCGCCGGGTTGTGGGCGAAGCGCGGCTCCTCCGCCAGCTCCGGCGCGCCGAGCACCTCGCAGAAGCGGCGCCACTGCGCGTCGTTGCCCACCGCCACCACGAACGGCCGGTCGCTGGCGGCGAACGCCTGGTAGGGCACGATGGTGGGGTGCGCGTTGCCGTAGCGCGCCGCCTCCGCGCCTACCAGCGCCGCCTGCGCCACGTTGACCAGCGCGGCGAGCGCCGCGTCCTGCAGCGCCACCTCCACGCGCTGCCCGCGGCCGGAGCGCTCGCGCTCGCGCAGTGCGGCGAGGATGCCGACGGCCGCGTTCTGCCCGGTGAGCACGTCTACCAGCGCGACGCCCACCTTCATCGGTGCGCCAGCCGGCTCGCCGGTGATCGCCATCCAGCCGGCGCGCGCCTGCACCGCGAAGTCGTAGCCCGGCCGCCCCGCCTCCGGGCCCGTGCCGCCGTAGCCGCTGATCGCGCAGTAGACCAGCCGCGGGTTCTCGGCGGCGAGCGTGTCGTAGCCGAGCCCCCAGCCCGCCATCGTGCCGGGCGCGAAGTTCTCCAGCAGCACGTCGGCCGCGCGCGCGAGGCGCCGCACCAGCGCGCGGCCGGCTTCGCTCTGGAGGTCGGCCTCCACCGAGCGGCGGTTGCGGTTGCAGCAGAGATAGTATGCGCTCTCGCGGCCGGTGCCGTCGCCGGCCCAGGGCGGCCCCCACTGCCGGGTGTCGTCGCCGCCGCCCGGCCGCTCCACCTTGATGACCTCGGCGCCGAGGTCGCCGAGCAGCATACTGCAAAACGGGCCGGCGAGCACGCGGCTGAGGTCGAGCACGCGCACGCCGTCGAGCGCGGGGCGGGGGCTGGAGCTGGGCATCGGCCTGGCCGGGGTTCGTCGTGTAGGCCGCCGCGCCCGGCGAGCGCGTCGGCTCTGGGCAAGGTCCTTGCGGCCGGGTATATTCTGCGCCTTTCCCCGTACGGCCGGCAACGTGGCGACCACCGACATGGCATCGTTTGAAGAACTCGGGCTCCGCGAGCCCCTGCTGCGCGCCCTCGAAGACGAGTCCCTCGAGCAGCCCACCGCCCTGCAGGAGGCGGTCATCCCGGTGCTGCGCCGTGGCGGCAACCTGGTGGCGCGCGCCAGCTCCGGGGCGGGCAAGACGCTCGCCTACGCGCTCGGCGTGCTCGACCAGTTCGAGCCGCGCGCCGCGCCCGCCGAGCCGGCGCAGCCGGACGCGCCCGCCGCTGCCGACGAGGTCCGCCTGCGCCTGCTGGTGCTGACCCCGACGCTGGAGGAGGCCGAACACGTCGCCCTGCAGCTCTTCGCCTACGCCAACGCGCTCGGCCTCAGCGTCGGCGTGCCCGGCGACCGCTGGGCCACGCCGCTGCCGCAGGCGCAGGTGATCGTCGGGCCGCCGGCCGCCGTGCTGCAGGCGGTGCGCGGCTCCACCCTCAAGCTCGAGGCGCTCGTGGCCGTGGTGCTCGACGACGCCGCCGCCATCCAGGAGCTGGGCCAGTGGGAGGCGGTAGAGCTGCTGCTGGACCATCTGCCGCGCGACGCGCAGCGCGTCGTCTTCTCGCCCGCGCTGGCGCCGGAGATCGAGGACCTGATCGACCGCCGCGTCAAGCGCGCCGTGCGCTACCCCGCGCAGCCGGCGGTGCCCGACGAGGCGGCGCCGGCCGCGCCCGCCGGCAGCGTCGGGTACCTGCTGGTGCCCGAGCGCGAGAAGCTGGAACTGCTCGCGCGGCTGCTGCGCGAGCCGCGGGAGAGCAAGCCGCCGCGGCTGCTCTTCTGCCGTACGGACGAGCGCGTCGCGGAGGTCGCCGAGGCGCTGACGATGCGCGGCTTCGTCATCGGCGAGCCGGACGACGCGGAGGCGGACGTGGCGCTCGCGCTCGCCGGCAGCACGCGCGCCGACGTGGAAGACGAGGTGGCGGGCGAGGTCGGCACCACCGTCTCGTACGACGTGCCCGCCGACGAGCTGACGCTGCTCGCGCGCCACGCCGGCGACCCCGCGGCGCTGGTCTTCGTGGAGCCGCGCCAGCTCTCGCACCTCAAGGAGATCGCCCGCCGCGTCAACGTCGCGCTCGCGCCGGTGCCCGTGCCGCCGGACCCCGGCGCCAGCGCCGAGCTGGCGCGCTTCCGCGACGAGCTGCGCCGCACGCTGCAGGAGGAAGACCTCGGCGCGCAGATGCTGATCCTGGAGCCGCTGCTGGACGAGTTCTCGGCCGTGGAGCTGGCGGCCGGGCTCAGCGCGCTGCTGCGCGCGCGCCGTCCGGCGCTCGCCCTGCCGCCGGCCACGGCGCGCCACGCACCCGCGG